>Ga0207800_1000056_pt1 | contig 44541 bp, 36 predicted proteins | sample LuqExpMetageno11_FD_187769 | JGI IMG/M metagenome (GOLD analysis project Ga0207800, IMG submission 187769) | Tropical forest soil microbial communities from Luquillo Experimental Forest, Puerto Rico - Sample 11 (SPAdes) | ecosystem: Environmental > Terrestrial > Soil > Tropical forest ... | reverse complement strand
TGCTCTTATCATGGCATGGAAGATAGGCCCTGCCCTGATCTCTGGAAATACAGTTGTTCTAAAACCTGCGAGCAATACTCCCCTTACTAACCTTACCCTTGCTTCTATTCTAAATGAGGCAGGACTTCCACCAGGTGTACTAAATATCGTTACAGGCCCTGGGGAAGTAGTGGGAGAAGACCTGGTTAAGAGCCATAAAGTAAAAAAAATCTCTTTTACTGGCGAAGCTAGAACTGGAAAACGTGTCGCTGAACTTGCAGCCAGTGGAATGAAAAAAGTAACCCTTGAACTTGGAGGGAGTGATCCCATGATAGTTTGTGATGATGCTAACCTTGAGGATGCAGTCATAGGGGCTCTTAGGGGACGGTTTTACAATTGCGGGCAGACCTGCACTGCTGTAAAGAGACTGTTTGTTTTTGAATCAGTGGCTGAAGAATTCATAAAAAAACTTGAAATAGGCATCCGAAACTTAAAAGTTGGAAACGGGATAAATAAAAACGTTGATATGGGACCTCTTAATAACCGCATGCAGTGGGAATATATAAAGGAACTTGTAAAAGAAGTCGAAGAAAAGGGTGAAAGCAAGATAGTTACAGGAGGCAAGGTTCCAGAGGGCAGTACCTACAGCAGGGGATATTTCTTCGAACCCACGCTTGTTGTAGATGTCCCAAGGGAATCCAGACTATTGAAAGAAGAAGTATTTGGTCCGGTATTGCCTGTAGTGCGAGTAAAAAACCTTGATGAAGCGATTGAAGAAGCGAACGGTACCTGTTATGGGCTTGGTGCCTCTATCTGGACAAAAAACATTGATAGAATCCGTAAAGGATGTGAACAGTTGAATGTAGGGATTATCTGGCTAAATCAACACCTGAAGGTTGCTCCTGAGGCTCCTTTTGGGGGTACTAAGGAGAGTGGTATCGGGAGAGAAAACGGGCCTGATGCTCTTTCCGAATATCTTGATCTGAAAACAATAATGCTAAAAACCTGATGTACTGAGTAGAAAATAAGTCATGAAAAAGCGATGGATTTTGAGAAGATAAAATAAAGATTTTTGATGAGCCAGTTAATATGTAGCTCATCTGACTTTTTTCACCGGAATTTTTTCCGTAAAACTACATTAAAGAATTATAGAACTCACTTTTTTTGATATTTGGGCATAAGCTGCATGAATTCGGAAGCTTCCATAACCGGCACACTATCAATTACGCAGACATCCGACCAGGGAAGATTGAATGCTCCGTAAGCTTCAGCACTTTCTGCTTCGTAAAGGATATAATACCGGTTTCCGGAAAGGTCAATCCACTGATTAATGACATCGATTCCGTCTGGAATTTTCAGTTTCTTAAAATGCTCAAGAATCTTATCGCGGTTCGAAGGGTCCCAGGTACTAACGTCCATGAATAACATCTTTTACCACTCCTCTTATTTTACGCTGCCAATACCCCTTCTCGGAAGCAAAGGCAGCCTTTACAGCATCCGAGATCTCTTTTTGAGGGCCAAGCCTCAAGGGAAAACAAGTATATTTTCCTATGCCATCCCCGCAAACGCGGATTTGACCAGCATGCCCCCAAAATGCCAACTAACGGCAGAATTCAGATTTTTTAGATTTTTACTGTCTTTTCCTTACTCATCATTGCTAAAATCCCCATGAAATGATAAATCCGGAAGGACAGATAATCATGCAGAACTTATTTCTGCATGCAGGTACAGACAGTATATTATCATCCCTTAGACTATATAATAGTTCGTCCTGAAAGACTATATTAAGTCAAGAATGTCAGCTGACGTCTTTAGATATAAAAGACTTTTAATGAGAATAAAGGGGGACAGGTTCTCAGTCTAGCCAGCAAACTTCACAATATTCTTCGGTTTTAGTGGAAAAAAAGCTTGAAGCTTCAAACCCGGCTTTTACAGAACCGTTCATGCTTCTTTCCGGGTAATTGGTTGATGAGAACATTCCTGCCAAGTAAAGTCCAGATGGACCTGGAGCAAACGGCAAAACTTTTTGAAGATACCCCTCTTCATACACAGGTGCAGTATCTATTCTGCGGAAGAGCTTCGACCAATGAATATCAGATCTTGAAAAATCTGGAAACATCTTTTCCAGGCCTTTCAAGTAAGAATCTAGAACTTCTTTTTCCGTCTTCAGCCAGAGAACATCGTTTTCATCCTGAAAATAAGAGGTTACATAGACGAGATGCTCTCTATAGTCCTCAAAAGGCATAAAATTGGTGTGCTCAATTACAGCTCCAAAAGGCACATCAGCTTTGATGTTCAACCAGTAATTCCCATCTTCCATAAGTTTTTTACCAAGTCCTAGGAGGGCACACGCAGTCCCCTGATAACGGATGCTTTGAAGAGTTTTGTGAAGATCCCCAAGTTTACCTTTCGTGAGTACATCCAGTACTCGGGGTTCAACAGTTGAAATCACGGCATCGCATGGTATAAAATCCCCGTCAGTAACCACCCCCTGCACTGCATTGTCTTTGAGTACAATTTCAGTTATTGTTTTGTTTCGCAAGATCCTGCCCCCTTGTGTAGTAATTTCCCTTGCAAGGGCTTCTATTAGGGAATTAAATCCTCCTCTCAGGTACCCCAGTTTTTCTCCTTCTTTTCCCCGATCTGACCTTATTTTCACACGCCCTATAAGCCAGGCTGCAGAAACGTCCTCGGAATTTTCACCGAATTTGCTTTTCATAAGAGGAGCAAAAAAGTTTTCGTATACGGATTTTCCCGCAGTGTCAAGAATCCAATCTTTCGCCTTTATTTTATCATAGGAAGCTGTATCATTTATTATCTTAATCCTGAGAACCAGCAAACCAAGTTTTACCAGATCCGTAAAAGAAAGGGGTTTGAACTTTAGAATTTCAGCAGGAGTATTCATAGGATAGTTTTTACCGTCCACAAAATAGGCGTTTTTTCCCTTAAGCCACAGCATTTGATCTTCAAGCCCCAATTCCCGTATCAGGTCAAGAAGTTCTGAATCGCTCCTGAATATGTGGTGATAATACTTTTCGATAAAATATTTCTTTCCGGTAAACTCCTGGCAATAACTTGCAGCCATTCCCCCAATTTCCGCGTCTTTTTCAAAGATAACAATTTCATTCGATTTACAGAGCTTGTACCCGGCTGAAAGCCCTGTAAGCCCACTTCCTATTATTATGATTTTCATACCCGATTTTCCCTTTTATATTATAACTTTTAACCCAAATTTTGATGTTCATTAAATTTCAAACTCCTATCTGAGTATAAAAAAGGCTAAAGTGTTATATCTTTTTTCCCACAAAGATTCGTACTGGCTGTATTTTTGATAGAGTGCTTAAAATTAAATTAATTATACAATTGGAACAGGACTTACACACTTGAACCAAAACATTAGCATTAAGCCGTTAAACTTCTAAAGATTCATTTTAATCAATGATGGCTATTTCATTTGATTATATACATAGAATGCTAAATTATATAGGATAAAATAGTACCTTTAAAGCCACTATGTACCTGAATTAATGTAAAAAGAGCGTTGGTATAAAGATATATCTTGTGGTTACTTACAATTCTTATAGTCTGCAATTCACCGAAGACTTTTAACATAACCATGTATCTATAATATAGAAAACGAAAATGAAAATAATGAGGTATGTTATATGAACGGAGTAAAAAGAATGTGCAGAACAGGTGCAAAAATAGCTTTTAGTGTTGTTTTGGGCGTTGGCTTGATTGGTTTTGTTAAAGGCTTACTAATAGGTTATTATATTGGTCGTCATAAGTCTATGTCAGGTAGAAACATAAAATGTAACCATAAAATGTAATTGATAAGACTGGCTATAAAAAGAGAGAGTTTTTTGCTTTTCAACTACTCGTTTTCTTAATTTAAGTAGTTCACTAATTCCTACTTTTCCTTAAACGATATCTTCCAATATCTGTATATTGTGAAAATGCTGCCATATGTCTCTTTTATCATTAAAGTTTGTAGACCCCTAAAAAATGATTAGTTTTTTAGGGGGCTGTACCTAAAACACCTACTAAGAGAAACTTCTGATTCTTATAACATTCCTTAGCTTCAGCTAATATGTCAGTAAAACTTATCTTGTCATTTTGGAAAATCACATCTTCAACCAATCCACGATTAAGACCATCTAGTACGCTTTCTAAGACTCCAACCTGAGCCTGGATATTTGAATATCATCACTAGTGTCATATTTAGAAAGATTTTATAAAACTCAGAATCAATTATGAATCTTAATTTCAAAAGATATTTTCCAGTTGTTTTAAACTTCGCTACGTGCATCTATCGAATCGGATAAATCAGCTAATGCCTACTGGTCGTATTGGATATGATAGATCTTTACCAATGAGAATTATTTCATTTAACCCTTCTATAAAATTTTCACTAAATGTAGACATTTTATCTTTATATAATATCTTTGTTTTAGTATTTATGTCAAATGTGAAGACTGTTTTGACTATGACCGTGCCATGGAACTATTGATTTTTAATTAAACTTTATAAATTATATAGTATTCAGGTAATAACTATAAGCTAAATTCTCATACCTCATATATATTTACTTCTCTATATTGTATTGGGGGATACTTTATATATCAGCAGAGTATTAGATAACAAAGGCGACAGATCTCAAAAAAGAATGGAAATGAAATAAAGAGCGAAAAAATTTTATTTTATTTCCATACTCATTTCTCTTCTCAAAATGACTCCGTTAAAGCTGAAGGAATTTGAAAGACAGCTTCTGGACCTGTTGTTCTCCAACAGTTTTAATCTGTATTATATCTTCTGACCTATTTTTCTGCTTTGAAACTGCGTTCAAAGCTATTATTTTACGCGGGTTCTGGTTTGCCTATTCATCTGTACCAAATCAATTGTCCACCAAATCATCTACTATGGACCAGATGCCCGCAGCATTTTCTCGCTTTCCTTTCTTTATCCATTCTTTTTCAGCCTTTTCTTTTCCTCGTTTTTTCCCCGCAATCACATCGATTTTATTGGTTCCCACGACTTTAAAAGCAATCTAACGTCCCGAATGAAAAATTAGTTCACTGGGAGCACACGGGAAAAATTAGTTTCCAAAGATTCAAGAAGATCATGTCAGAGAGAAAAGACAGAATCAAAAAAGAAAATAAATCTTAAGAAAATAAATTCTGAACTACCAAATGATCTTTAGCACCATAGCAATTCACAATGTTCAGAAATGTTACTCTCCTTATTGTTAGCAATCACACTAAGACTCTCAGCAATCGTTGACATTTTTATTTTCGTAACATACATCTTAACACACATCTTAAAAGTACAAGAATTGCGAGATTCTTACATTAAATTCTACAACAAATATATAGATCAAAACAATATTATAAAAAGATTAATATAATGAGCATTACTCATCTAAAACGCCTAAAAAAATGAATTTGCAGTGGATGTTCATACATAATTTTGTACCTAAGTGTATAAGTTTAACAATTTGAAAATAAAATTCTCTACAAAATATAATAAGGAGGAGAGAATATGGGATGTGACCCAATAGCATTTCGCAATGTAAATTCAAACGTATTTAATGGCATGAAACAAGCACTTGAAGACTATGGAATTCATGTACCCTCGGGAAATGAAGGTGAAATGGAAGGACATGGAGTTAAAGGTCATTTCAAATGGGATGGAACAGATAATCTCACTCTTACAATCACAGATAAACCCTTCGTAATCCCATGTAATATGATCATGGATAAGCTTCAAGAATTTGTGCACAATTACGGTGGAGTTAGAGTATTAGCAGCAAAATAAACAAATAGCTGATTTAGAAAGAAGAGTGAACTATCTCTCCCTGAATTATTCGTCTGAAGATTCAGATTCGAATGCTCACATCACCAGAGTAGGGACATTGCTATCCCCAACCATCAATAAGTCTTTTATCTATCCTTACATTTTTAAATTTTGTGTTATCTGCATATTTCTCTACCAGTTTCAGAGTTATATTTAATCCACCAAATCAGTTTAATGAACCAGATACCCGCCTGCCTTCTCTTTTTTATCCATCATATCTCAATTTGTTCTGTCTGATGTGGATTACAAAATCCGAAAAAAGCAGTATAAATAGTTTTTTATATATAAAAAAACGGATATAAAAAAGTATATATTGCAGAAATGTCTATTACATATTAAAGCTGGTCATAATTGGCAAGAGCTTTAAAAACGAAAACCCCCTTATTGAAACAAAAACGGAGATCCCGTGCTCGAAACTCTGTAGGGATCTAAAAAACGATTGTGCATAAAAAACGGACTTTTGATTTACATAAATTATTCAGTGCTGGAAGTCACATCGTCGCGATACATGGCTTCCCTGGCTCGTTAACTCTCATGAGAGACTTAACGATTATATTTTTTGTTATCTATTGTCGGGAAGGTTAGACCCAACAACAGTAAATCAACAACATGAGATATAAAACTGTTGACCAACTGCATTTATTTATCAATTATTTTTATCGTAGCGGCTTTCTTTGCTTTTTAGAGCACAGGCTTCAAGATTTTTACACAAAATCTATGTGCATATATTATATCTTTTTAATTACCCTACATAAATTTTTTTAGTCAATATTTTAGAGAAATGTTTTTTCTCTAGTGAAAAGTTTTCACTTGAAAACGCATGCATAGACATATATCACGACTTCATTAGAAATTTAGCGAGAATTGCCATAGATATACCTAACATAATCCAACCTATCAATCCTTCTACAGTAATAAATAACCTAAATAAAATTTGACTAATCAAATTTTCGTTGGCGCACCCCGCTGCAAGCAACAGGGTATGTTCGCGCCCCCGCTCCGGTTATAATGTAACTATTAAAAATCGATTATTTTTATTTGTTGATACGCTTCTTTTTCTTCCTGATTTCCTTGATTTTCAATGTAGTTTTGGATAATATCATAAGTTGTTCCATCTCCTATGGTTCCAATGTAGCCTCCATCAATCCACAGTTCACCACCCTAAAGCTGTTTTTTAATTTCAAGTATTTTTTGAAGATTTGTCTTTGCTGTAATACTTTTTGTAACTTGCATTACTTTTGAAGGAGAATACTTGGGTTCAGATCCAATAAAAATGTGTACATGATCACCATCACAACCAACTGCATTAAACTCAAAACAGTATCTTTCACTAATTTCAAAACATATACTTTTTAAAAAGTTGACAATCTCAGTATCTAAAAGAAGATGTTTTCGGTACTTAACACAAAAAATCATATGATATCTGATTTTATAGACACAATGATTTGCATGTCTTAGTTCCATTTTACAGTATAAATGTAGTTAAAAATATAAAGCGATTATTTAACAAAGGTTAAAGAGGAAGTTTTCCATCCCCGCAGCAAGCTAGCGGGGTATTCCACTGAAATAAACGTTTCTTTAGTAAAACCACCATCCAATAATTTATAATAAAGTGAGTTCGTTAAAGTTTTAAGTTTTATTTTGCTGGCATTCAACTCCCCAACTATGCTGCAATTATCAAGTAAATATCACCACCGTTTTCGATGTGTGTAGAGATATCAGATGCATTGATTACTGTATCAACCTTTTTGTATTCAGTTGCCTGAGCTCCCATAGACAATAAGAAAAATATAAAGATTGACAACATGATACAAGAGATTGAAAATCTAGCTTTCATTTTACACCTTTTGAGATATATCTTAGACTACAATTATTTTTTCTGATGTTGTTCAAATGGACTCAAGGTTACAAAAATACTAAAAACACATAGGGAATTGAATTTTACAGGATTTTAGATCCACTAAAGAGTATGATAGTGTATCAAAAATTCTGTAAAACTTGCTCTCCGTTTGTGCACAGGTTTTATGCTAAAAACTACACATACGTAAGGTCAATAGGGACTAATTTATATTTTAATATCATTTGGTTCTAAATCGCCATTTATACCACCATGTTTAAAAGGAATGTAAAGAGTCCCACTTAACATATCGATATGCTTAACCATTATATACGTTTTGAGCTAAGATATATTAGAGAAGCGATGTATTAATTGAAAAATATCTTTGGATAATCCAGAGGCTTGAGGGGTAAAGGGGTGTATGATCAGCAAATCAACTCCGTTTTTGAAAAGCTTGGAGTCTCAGAAGCAGGTTTGAGTTCTGAGGAAGCAGAAAAGAGACTCAAAGAGTATGGCGGAAATGAACTTAAAGAAAAGGAAAAAGCCTCAGTCCTGCAACTCTTTCTCTCACAATTTAAAAGTATATTGATTGTTATTTTGATAACTGCCTCTATTGTTTCTGCCCTGCTTGGGGAGCTAATTGATGCAATGGTCATTATTTTTACAGTTTTTCTTGCAGGAACTCTGAGTTTCGTGCAGGAATATCGAGCAGAAAAAGAAATTGAACTCCTAAAGTCTCTTACTTCCCCAGAAGCTACCGTTATAAGGGATGGAGTAGAAAAAAAAATTCCCTCAAAAGAGCTTGTTCCCGGCGATATAATTCGGATTCAGACAGGAGATCGCATTCCTGCAGATGCCAGGATTATTAAAGAGTTTAATCTCAAGACTGATGAATCTTCCCTTACAGGAGAATCCGTACCAGTTCAGAAGACTATCAAAACCCTGCCTTCAGAAACTCCTGAAGCTGACAGGACAAATATGGTCTATACAGGAACTGCAGTTACTTATGGAAGAGGCAGTGCAATTGTTACTGCAACCGGAATGAAAACTGCTTTTGGAGAACTGGCAGGGCTTCTTGGAACAATAAAGAGATCCAGAACTCCCTTGCAGGAAAGTCTTGACAAATTCGGCAAATGGATTGGGGCTGCAACTCTCGTAGTTGTGGCTTTTGTTGCAATGCTTGGCGTTTTTTACGGATTTCCTCTTCTCGAGATGTTTCTCTGGGGAGTTGCCCTTGCAGTTGCTGCTATACCTGAAGCTCTCCCTGCGGTTGTTACAGTAGGACTTGGGCTCGGAGTAAGGCGTATGGTCAAAAGACATGCCCTTGTGAGGAAACTGCCATCTGTAGAAACTCTTGGAGCAACAAACGTTATCTGTTCGGACAAGACAGGCACACTTACTCAAAACAAAATGACGGTTGAAAGGATCTGCGTTAATAAGCAGATTTTTAAAGTTACAGGAGCGGGGTACTCTCCTTCAGGAGAGTTCTTCAAAGAAGACAAAAAAGCTTCCGTTGACGATATTCATCTTCAGGTTCTATTGCTAGGAGCTGTTCTTTGCAATGACGCAGATTTTTACAACGAGAGTGAGAAATGGAAAATAAAAGGAGATCCTACAGAGGCAGCTCTTCTGGTTGCTGCCGCGAAGGCTGGTCTTAATAAAGTCGAGCTTGATCAAAAGTATCCACGTCTTACAGAAATACCTTTTTCCTCCGAAAGAAAAAGAATGACCATTCTCAGTAAACTGGAAGCAAATTCCAGCAGCTTTCCCGTAAAAGGATTGATTGCTTTTTCAAAAGGAGCACCCGAAGTAATTCTCGGTTCATGTACGAAAATCTTTCTTGACGGTGAAATAAGATCTTTATCTCCCGAAATAAGACAGTTAATTGTAGGAAAAGTCAGGGAAATGGCTGACCAGTCCCTCAGGGTTATGGCTCTCTCATTCCGTCCTCTAGAGGAGGACACTCATCTTGAAAAAATTTATTTTGGAGGGCAGAATACAGATAAAATTGAAGATAACATGGTCTTTTCAGGTTTGATGGGCATGAGAGATCCTCCAAGAGAGGAAGTAAAAATTGCAATCCAGAAGTGTGCGGATGCAGGCATTAAAACCGTAATGATAACAGGAGACCATAAAATTACGGCATCTGCAATTGCAAAAGACCTCGGAATTTTGAAGGAAAACGATCTTATTCTTACAGGATCGGAGCTTGATAACCTTGAGGATGCTGAGTTCGAAGACAAAGTTGAAAAAGTTTCGGTTTATGCCAGAGTCTACCCTACCCATAAGTTGAGAGTAATAGATGCTTTTAAGAAAAAAGGCTACGTAGTGGCAATGACCGGAGATGGAGTAAATGATTCTCCTGCCCTGAAAGCTGCAGATATGGGTATTGCGATGGGCATCACAGGCACGGATGTCAGTAAAGAAGCATCAAGTATGATCCTTACCGATGATAATTTCGCGTCCATCGTTGCAGCGGTTGAGGAAGGGCGAAACATATTCAAGAACATTAGAAATTTTATTACTTATGGACTCTCAGCTCATATCGGCGAGGTCCTTATAGTCTTAATCTTCATCCTGGGATGGCAGATCCTGCCTCTTCTTGCGGTCCAGATTCTCTGGATTAACCTGATTACAGATGGACTTCCTCCAATGGCTCTTTCAGTTGAGCCTCCAGACAACGGTATTATGAGACAGAAACCAAGGAACGTTGAGGAAGGGCTTATCACCCGCAGAGAAATTACAGCCGGATTGGGACTTGGAGGATTGATTGCTCTTCAGGCTCTCATCGTTTTAATCTGGGCTTTTGAAAGAAATTTCCCTATAGAGAAACTGCAGACCCTGATTTTTACGCTTGTGGTCTTCTCAGAGATGTTTAACGCTTTTAACTGGCGTTCTGATCGATACTCGGTCTTTTCCCTAGGGCTTTTTACAAATAGACCTCTGGTTTATGCAGTCCTGACAACAGTAATTTTGCAACTGGCAGTAATTTATGTCCCTGTTCTCCAGACTGCTTTCAGGACCGTTCCACTTTCTCTTTTTGAATGTGGGGTATTATTGACTCTTGCATCTACCACGCTTATCGCTATGGAACTTGTAAAATACTTCTCAGGAAAAAGTTATCAGGAAAAAAAGCATGGAAAAACGAACTTTGATTAAATTTAAGGTTTTTAATCCAGGTTTTTAAATTTTAAATTTTAATCTGTCTTTTGAAAGTTGATTCGGCTTCTAATTTATTGTTTGCAGTACAATTCCAATTTTAGTTTACCTTTTCTTTCATCAAATATTGTCCTACCTTTTTTTCAGTTTCTTCTTTTTTCGTCTGCACTTTCAAGCTTTTTATTATAATAAAGGGTAAACTCCTTTCCAGGACGCAGGGAGAAACTATATGAAGCGTACTTTTCTTTCGGAATTTCGTCATACATCCGATATGTTGCAGGCACGATTATTGCATCGTATCCTGCTTTAGCCGGAGGTTCTCTATAATACGTCGCTTTCTCATAGTCTCTGAGATACCAAGGCAGGGGCCAGTAAAGATTTTCGGGATCCACGACGGATATCTTTAGAGTTTCTGGCCCCTGATTGAACCCTTCAATTTTTCCCATAAGTTCTCGAATATCAGGAGATGACTGTGAATATGTCATCAGTTCATCAGGGTCCATACTTCTATAAAAGTTCACGGAAATGCACTGAGCCAGAAAAATTATCAAAGTAAATATCAGGATCCCCGTAATAAGAATGTGAGTTTTGGAACGTTTTATTCCGGAAACGGACTTTTTGTCTGTTCCGAAATTCATGTATTCTGTACCTGACAAATTCTCCGGTCTTCTTCCAGGCTTCCTGAAAAAAAAATCCCCTAGATAAGCTCCTGCTAGAATCCCAAAAGGCAGGACAATGTGTACAACAAGCCAGGGAACTTTTTCCTGGAGATATGAATAGAGCAGTAAACTCGCAACTGCCCAGTAAGAAACAAAAAGGAAAAAAGAGGAATTTTCGCCTTTTTTTTTCAGGAAATGAACAATACCAGCAGTTCCAAAGATCAAAATCGGGCTTTCGTATACAAGAAGAATAGGAATATAAAAGTAAAAAGGGCCTCCTATGCGTTCAATTTTGTGCATCTCCATCCAGTGAGAAAAAGCCCTCTCCACAATTGAGAAAAGGGTCTCCGGGGTTCTGAAAAGGCTTGTATAGAATAGCATTACGATAAAAACAAAAAGAGCGCCTGAAATCAGAATTTCGGGCAGGAATGGAAAAATAGCTGAAATTTTAAGAAAGAGAGCTCTTTTAAGGCTCGGTTTTCCCTTTTTCCAGTCGGAATAAAATTTGTACAAAAAAGAAATCCCTGCGTAGGCTCCAAACATGAGAATAATAAGATAAGCGTTCTCTTTGGAGGATACGGCAATAGCAAGAGAGAAAATGACAAGGATAAGATAAGGGTATCTCTTTGAGCTGTGGAGGTTCTCAAGATAGCGAATACTCCCTATAACAGTAGCCAGGGTACAGAAAACAATGATCATATCATTCCTGAAAAACCTTGAAAAATACACCATGCTTGGAGAAAAAGAAAGCAGAAAAGCCGACCAAAGTACACCTCTTTCCCCAAGTTCTTTTTTAAGTAAAAAAAGTAGAAGAGCTGCCGCTACTCCGAAGAAAACAGGGATCAGGCGTGCTGTCGCATCGTTTATTCCTAGAAAGTGGAAGACGACAGTGGTAGAATGGAAAAGAAAAGGGCCATGGTAGGCTGGATCGTATTTATATTGCCCGGTTTCGAGAAGTTTAAGGGTAAAACTGGCATGTATGCTTTCGTCATGGTGAAATACTCGTTCCCCAAGGTCAAACAACCTTATTAGCAGGGAAAAAAGGAGAACCAGAAATCCAAATATTTTATATTTTTTCTCAGAAAGCCCTGATGAGCTTTCAATATTGTAGCCCTGACCTTGCTGCATTATTCCCAAAACCTTCCAGCATAGCTGTTTCTTTATAAGGCATAGGTATATTTAAGGGATAGGATGAAATAGTTTCTCTCATGGCTGAAGTAAAAATCAAATTATTTGCCAATTTGCGTGAAAAGGCAGGGACATCGGAGCTGCAATTGTCGGGAGAAAAAGTTATCGATGTTCTCTTGTCCCTTACCGAAAAATATCCTGAGTTAGAGGACCTTATTTTTGAGAAGTCCAAAGGAGAAAGTGAAACCCCTGTTATGTGTGGTTCAATTAATGTCCTTATAAACGGAAACAATGTCAGGCACCTTGAAGGTCTTGATACCCTACTTTCAGAAGCTGATGAGCTTGCAATCCTGCCTCCTGTGTCAGGAGGATAATTATCAGGAAGGAAAAAATGAGCAAGATATTTAAAAAGCGGACTTCGATTGATGAAGCTTTGAGACTTTTTCTTGAGAATATTTCTACTCTGAGAAAAACAGAAGAAGTTTCACTTGAAGCCTGCACAGACAGGGTGCTGGCAGAAGCCATAACTTCGGAAAGAAACGTGCCTCATTACCGGCGTGCTGCCATGGACGGGTATGCGGTAAAGGCTTCCGATACTATGGGAGCTTCTCCTACAAATCCGGTAATGCTGCAACTTTCTGATAGAATAGAGGAAGGAAGCTTGACATGGGTCCATACTGGAGCTGTAATGCCCGAAAGAGCCGAGGCTGTTGTGGTAGTTGAGGATACTGTTGCCGTAGGAAACCTTATTGAGATCAGAGCTCAGGCTTATCCAAACAGAAATGTGGGACAGATTGGAGAGGACATAAAGAAAGGAGAACGAATTTTTGATAAAGGTCATCTTCTTCGCCCATGTGATGCAGCTGTGATTGCATCGATTGGATTTGACAGGGTGAAGGTTTTCAAAAAACCTGTTGTTGCAGTTATTCCTACAGGAGACGAACTTGTAAGCCGCAAAAAAAGCATGGATGTTCCTCCCCCAGGAATGGTAATTGAGACTAATGGACTGATGTCGGCTCTTTATGTAGAGAAATGGGGTGGAATTCCTCGATATGTCGGAATAGTGCCTGATAATCCGGATAGTATAAAGAAGGTCTTAGAAGCAAATCTGGATGCCGATATGATTCTTCTGTCAGGTGGAACCTCAGTAGGAAAAAGAGATTATGCTCCAGAAGTTGTGGCAGACCTTGGAGAACTACTCGTACATGGTATAGGAGTTAGTCCTGGGAAACCTGCAGCTATAGGGATTATAAAAAATATCCCTGTTGTTTGCCTACCAGGTTATCCTGTCGCAGGACTCGTTGGCCTTTATTTATTCGTCCGCCCGGGTATAAAGAAATTGGCAGCAATTCCGGATATCCCCGAACTTATTCTTAAAAAACATCTGGCTGCAAAAATTAGTTCGAACATAGGGTATGTAAGTTTTGTCCGTGTTGTCATTGAAGGTGACAAAGTGCGCCCTGTGGCAGGAGCCTTATCTGGAGCTCTGAGTTCCGTTGCGAAAGCTGACGGATATGTGCTAGTGCCAGAAAATATTGAAGGGTATGAGGAAGGAGAGGAAGTGGACGTCTTCTTAATCGAGTGAGCTAGTTTCAATCCAGTCCTTAATAGAATGTTAAGAACATTCCTGAAGGCACGCTTACAGTGAATCTTAGACGCTATTAATCCTCTTCTCACTTACCTTTTCTTAGACTTCTCACTTCTTTCTAACTTTTTCTGAGCCTAAACCATAGTCAAAGCCGAAAAAAGATAATTTTAAGAAAAGAAATCACGTTTGGAAATGAGTACATTGTAGAAAAAATGATACACAAGGAGTTGATTTAAAAAACGGTTTCGTTGCAAAAAATCTGGCTATTTTACAAAATCAGTGAAAACCTTTACAATTAAGACAGTTCATCACCGTCGATTTTGACATATTTTCTAAAAAATCGGGTTAAAAAATTACATTGTTTAATAAGTACTATGTAGTCTACATAGGTATCTTCTAAGTTTTACAATAGTTAGATTCCTATAGACTACACATTACTGCAAAGCGAAACTTATTTTAGTAGTTTAATAATTTCATCCAAACGGTTTATGATTTCCTTCAACAAACGTATTATCTCATTCTGAGATACAGAATTATTGTTCGCCTGTTGTATAGGCTTTGTAGTTACAGTTGCCTGATCTGTGTTCCCTGTTATTGCAAATGAAGAATATCCAGACACTTTAGCCTTGAAATATACATATTTTGTATTTTGTCCTGTTATTGTCACGGGTATTTCTATCCATTTTCCTTTACTGTATATATTAAGAACGATGGCTGATTCATCAAAATTGTTCTTTTTAAGCCATGATTTTTCAACTTGGAAATTGACAACTGCATTTTCAATATAATTATTATTTACATCTCCGTTGTTAATCCATATGTTAAATGACTTATAGATATTACCTGCAGGCGGATTATTAATTAAATAAGACTTATCTTTCAAGTCCTCTACAACAATAGTAGTCTTACCTAAAGATTTCTTTGCGTCAAAGTTTATGTTATTGACAACTGAATTGTAGTTTGTAATGTTGATGTTTACATTTTGTTCGTTATTGATATACACCTGACTTGTCTCTGTATGTTGAATATTAGTCTGTGGTTCAGATGAGATTAACTCACTCTCATTTGTTAGGTTATTTGCAGTTGATACATCATTTACTGAGTTATTATCTGTAGAGACATCATTTACAGAAGTATTATCTATAGAAGTGTTATATGCAGAATTATTATCTGTAGAGACATCATTTACAGAATTAGTATCTACAAAAGTATTATCTGTAGAGGCATTATTTGCAGAAGTATTATCTGTGGAAGTATCATTTACAGAATTATCATCAGTTAATCCAGTACTAATAGAATTTGTATTTGTTGAGTTACTTCCAGATGATTCAGCAGCTGTAATGCCTATTCCAAAATTCGATAATAGTATCAAGAGTACAATAAATACTAAGCATCGTTTATCCATTTTTTGTACCTCTTCTTAAAAAAATATAGTTATAGATTGTAATGGACTGAGCTCCAAAATTTAGTGAAGAACGTAAAACTAAAAATCACTAGATTTTATAATTGGTTACATTCCTTGTGATTATACTTATGGATTGAAGGCTTTACATATTGAATCATACTTTTGATTGGAGACTAAGTTTTTTATGAATTCAGATTTTCAATCCAAAAATTAAAAATTACTAGGTTTTGGAACAGAGTCTTATAATAGCTTTATGCATAAAATAACTTTAAATTTTTGGTTTTGGTACAAAAAAGGTTATGTTGCAAAAAATCTGGTTAATGTTGAAATAAAACTGGTTTTAGGATGAGTTTTTGCTTCAATATTAAGATTTTTTTGCAACATAACCTCCCTTAATAATTAAAAAGAAAATTAGAAAAAAGATTAATTAAAAAGCCCTTATAATCACTTTACAAGAGCCTTCGCAGATCTTCTGATAAAGCGCCTCTTATGACCTGAAGAAGTGAAACGCTGTGCAGGTCCGGGGTGCGCTTTTTGAGCTTGAGATTTCTGGACCTTGATAACTTTGCCTTTTCTGCCTTTTACTTTTACCCAATCAATACTGCCGGTTTTGCCCATTATCATTCCTCGTTAAGTTTTAACCTTAATTTTCTTTGAATTTATTTGTAGTTTATCACGTAATATACATAAGTATTCGCTTATTACTGGACACTGCCGGTTGCCGCGGATTTATCTCCTCGGCAGGGTCTCAATAAACAAGTATTCAAACAGGTATTTCCCTGTTCGAGAACGTTGAATTGATAATTCTCAATGATACTTGAAGAATATCTCATATTCCTTGAAGCCTGAAAGTGCGAAAATATAAATGTCATCAAGCCTTGGATTTATCATAAAAAGAAACGCTAGTAATTAAATGTTACGCACATAAGATAAAAATAGGGTAAAAAGCGTTGCTCAAACCGTAAGCACAAGTATTGTACCTTAATTATTGACCACAACCGTTGCGCCGGTTGATCACGCCGCTACTTGGAAGTTTTCGATAAAACCTTTTCCCAAAAGGTTTTCGCTCAAGCCTTTTTTGAAAAGGCTTGTGATCACGCCGAGGGGGTTTGGGGATAAGATTCTCAAATCCAAACGTTGTCAGGGTTTTCGATCAAACCTTTTCTCAAAAGGTTTGCGCTCGAGCTTTTTTTGAAAAAAGGCTTACGGTCAAACAGTTTATTGAAAAGGCTTGCGTGGAATAAATTCTCATGCCGGTAATTTGTTATAAAAAAGGTGATTAGCGTAAAAAAAGATAACATTGAATCAAGGATTGCAGATTTACGAGAAGAACTTACAGGCATAAAGGAGTTTCCAGATTCTGAATTTGTTAGCATTATTAAAGAGCTGGGGTTCAAGTGTGAACTCTGTGCACGTTGCTGCACTAAAGAGTTTAACGACCACGTCTTTTTGCTTGATATAGATATAGCTGTTATAAAAAAAATAGATCCCGATTCTATCATCCCCGCTCCATACCCTGAGTTTTGTGACCAGAAGGGCAGGTTTTATGTCTCAGGCTACGCTCTAAAAACAAAAACTGACGGATCCTGCGTCTTCCTTGAGAATAAACGATGCAAAATATATGATAGCCGCCCCTCAATTTGCAGGGTTTATCCTTATATGCTTCACCGAGAAGCGGACGACTCAGGTAAGGTGGACTGGCGCCAGATAAGCGGTTTAAATGAACATGGAAGCTACAATTTTGAACTTGAAGATTCTGAGTGTGAAGCAATTGCGCAAGAAACCCGAGCTTATGAAGAAGCTTACCTGAGGCAGATGATCGGTTTTTTTGAAGCTGTGGGAGCTTACTTCCAAAAAAACGGCTTGAAACATATTCAAAGTATATATGATCGAAAAATGCGAGAATTTCTAAAAGGCAAGTGCGAACTTGATGTTTTCATATATTACAATGGCGGGTTTGAAAAATATAATCTTAAGCCCCATACTAATTAACAGCACAGTAAATTCGATGGGCGATCCTAAAAAATACAGAAAGCTAACATGCTTTTATTAAAGTTACATAAAAATTTGGTCATGAATTAATAAATGGTTGATATTTTTATAGGAGTATTTTTGCTAATTGCATCTATTTTTAAGCTCACCTGTGTACAGAAAATTGAATGTACATAAAGCAGAAATTGAGGGGAATGATAATGTGTGAATACTCTAGAAATGTCAACTGATTTTTGACGAACCACCCAAAATGGAGCATTGAAAAAAGCGTCGTAAGTTTATAGATAAGAGATTTACTTTACGAATTACAAAAAATAGAAAATTCGAAAGTTGCCTGCTTTGCAGGTAACTGCGTAAGTTTTAATTTAGACAAAAAAGAAATTTGCAAGCTTTTTTGCTTTTTATTCTTGATGAAACAAATTTAAAAAACAAAGAAATAGTAACGTTGTAGGAAAACGTTGCTATTTAACAAAGAATTTATACGTTTAGCTAAAGGTACAAAAATCAAATGTAGTATTCAGTGTGATAATACTCAATATTCGTGAATTAATGATTATCTCTTGACAATTTTGATTACTGGCTTGGTTACTGGTTTCTTAACAACTGTGGTTACTGGCTTAGTTACTGGTTTTTTAACAACTTTGACTACTGGCTTAGTTACTGGTTTTTTAACAACTTTGACTACTGACTTAGTTACTGGCTTTTTGACAACTGTGGGTACCGGTTTGGTTACTTGTTTGTGTACATTGTCATCTGCATGTGCGCTTACTGCTCCAGCTGTCACTGTAACCATAAAACAGACTGCAAGCAAAACAGCAAGTGTTTTCTTGATTTGTTTTAACATTTTTTCTTAACTCCTATTTATTAATTCAGGATGCACAGTTGAGATAAAAAAGTACTAGAATACTACTCTTTTATCAGTTCAACTGCATGTATCCTATTTAGGTGGTCTTGCTGACTCTGCGCCAACGATCCATAAATCAGACTTGAAAAATATAATGTTACTTATATACATAGAGAATAATCTAATTTATTTTTAAAAAATACCCTTTATTCAAGAACTAATTTCAAAAAAATCATTAAATAGAACAACTAATACTTATTAAGGCCTTTTAAGGGTTAATCCAAAATAAAACATAAAAAGATTTGTATTTAAAAATATAGAGTATTTGAGCTTTAATTTCAAAAAAAACAACAAAAAAAATAGAATTAATGCTTTTTTGAACTATTTTAAGCACTGTTTAGGAAAGAGGACTTAAATTTGCCTCTTATTTTTTACATAGCAATACTGAATAATTAAAAACCAAACTGAGGAAATTAAAAAGCTAAAAAATAGAATCGAGAAACTCTCAGGATTTCAATTAAACCAAAACGACAGGTTAGAGAGAGCCTACAAAACTATCAACGCAAACCTTCAAATGAAATTTTAAGATAGCCTAAATTGACTAGTTAAATACCTTTTTCCAAATTATTTGACATCAAATAAGCTAAAATGCCCAGACAAATGAGAAGAAACAAGAAAAAAATTTAGGCTTTGTGGATATATGTCTAAGATATTCCGTTATCTAGTTGTTTAATATAAAAGATACCATAAAAGGGACAATTTTGCTCAGAATTTGCTCGTTGATAAAAAAGTATTCTCAAAGTTGAGTATATCTTATTGTGAAATAATGGTCGGTTTGTATCAACCTATGAAGTGCCGTGCTTTGTTTCTGACCAGAAGTATGACCTGTGCCCGTACCTACTCCAATTTTCGTTTTTTGAAAGAACCCACTTTGCAAAACCAAAAAATACCAATTTGTTCCCTCTTTTTACATTTATCAATAAAGAAATGTCTAACTTCTCGGGAAATTTCAATCCAGATTTATCCTCACTATTATCGTTAGTGAATTGATGCGGCATATTTCTACTAAGAAATAATCCCAAAAATTAACAGCTATGTGAGAACATTACGAATTTTCGCAAATTCCATGTTCTGTGGAGGACGAAAGGCAAAATTATGGAGATAATATTGGATTCTTATTAGTAGTAGAAAATATATTAGTTACTCTTTATTTTTTCGTACAAATAAATAAAGAAGCTTGAATAAAATTGTAAACATAATCCAAATTACAAAAACGATGATTGCGAAATCCAGAACAAGTGTGACTATATCCATAACTCTCAATCCGTAAAAACATTCCTGTACTTTTTACACGCTTTTGTCATATTAGAAATATTCACTACTTTTTTCACTTTGTGTTTCTTCATTTTCCTAGATATTATATATAAAGAATAGTAAACAATATATACTTTTTCATAAAATAAGAAGAAAATAAATTATGAAATTAGTTTTAGATAAATATAGATTTTTATACGAAGTATTATTTAGAGCTTATCCGAAAAATTGTTACTTGCTGTAACTTTTACAGTATGCAATACGCAAAAATCGGAAACGCTCTGGTTAGACAATCAAATAAGATGGTAATATCTGAATGTTATGTGATGGATAAGGGATATAATTCAGAAAAAAATACATACTCTAATTAGAAGAGAAATCAAAGCAGACTCAATTATACCTTTAAGGCAGAGAAAAAGGAAGAAAATTAGAGGAAAATATAGAAAACAATTGCATCAGAGCTTTGATAAAATTAAATACAATTAAAGGAACATAGCCGAGACAACATTCTCAATAGTTAAAAGAAAGTTCGGAGAAACACTTAGGGCAAGAAAGTTCCGGAATCAAGTAAAGGAAATTAAACTTAAACTGATAGGGTACAAAATAGAAAGAAAAACTGTAAAAATAATGTGCATTAGATTGACGATTTCTACAGAGCCTGAATCTCTTTAATATTTATTGGCTCTTCGCTAATTTGCATGTGCATTATAATATATAGAGTGCCCTTCCAAATTATCGTTAAAACTAAGGATCTAGAAGGCTTATTTTTGACAATATATCTGGAGTAGAACTTCCCCATTTAAGATATATTCTAAAAACCATTTTTTTAGAGAAATAATTTATAATACTCTTTAAAATAAGTAAATAATTAATATAATCTCTTTGGTTGTTCCCAATTTATTTTTATTTATAAATAAGACGTTTGATGTCATTTTTATCCATCTAAAAATTCAATGATAAATGCAAGGAAAGAACAAGATTTAATCAATTAATTGAAGCATTTAAGCTTTCTAAATAGCAAAGAAATCATTTAATGGCTGTACTTTAATTGGGAAAGGAACGGCACTATATTTAAATGGGAAAATAAGGCTTAGTAACCCTTAAAAAACTAGTCATGTTTTGAGGAGGCTATATAATTTATATTGTTTGGTTCAATAACCATTTGAAATTTTTGATTTTACAGAACTTTTGCGATACTGCCCCCGATTTATTGATATTTTCAATACTTTTCCCCAATTACTCTGAAAGCTTCAGGTACTTCTCCCTAAATTCGGGGTTTCTCATAAGGCAGCACTTTGCATTATATGCAGGATCTTCTCTGATCTTTTTCCAGACATCCTTTATCCTATCTCTATGGACATTTCCATAGGGGATCGGGATACAAGCACAGGGAAGAATATCCCCTTCCGGAGTAATGTGAAGCCACTTCCTGCCTGCCATGCAGCCTGTAGTCTTCATGACCTGCGGGATAGGAAATATTCTAGGACCTTCCTTCTCCCTGGCTCTTGATACAAAATTATCAAATATTCTCAGGTCTTTTGGAGTCAGAATTTCTGAGGCATGATCCATCCACCTGCCAGTGGGGACTATTTCGTAGAAAGAGAGTTCATGGGCCCCAAGCTCCGATGCAAGAGCATATAATTCTTCAAGCTCGTTCACGTTGTCCCTGGAAAGTACCACATATATGTTTACAAGCAGACCTGCTTTAATTCCATTTTTGACGGCTTCAACTGCATTTTTAAAAACTCCTTTTCTGCCCCTTACATAATCGTGTTTATCTTCATACGCGCTGTCAAAACTAACGGTAAGGGAATAAAGGCCTGCCTCTTTCAGGCTGTTGGCCCGTTCTTCAGATAACCCTACTCCTGAGGTGAACATGCCTGCAATGGCTTTTTCAGGATCCACATAAGTTATAAGATCTTCTAAATCTGAATAGGTAAGGGGTTCCCCACCGTCGAAAATCACGAAAGTCGTGCCCATTTCAAGCACCTGATCAATTGCTGATTTTACGGTTTCTGGGGCAAGCTTTTTCCGGTTCTTCGTGTCAGGCAGAGCGCAGTGAATACAGTTATTAGGGCATTCTTCAGTAATGGAAATAGTTACCTGATCTGGAATCATTTTTCCCACAATAGAAGAAAGCTGACTTTTTACAAGGCGGTCAAAACCTGGACTTGGCACTGGAGGCATCCAGGTTGAACAGATGAGCCTGTCAGCCTCGATTTTTGCAGGTTTTTCGTCTTCAAAAAGTGAGAGGTTTTTCTCCAAAGTTTTTCTCATAAAGATGGACGCAGCCCCACTGGTTTTCATCTTCATGTGTCCGTCTTTAATTTCGGTATAAACTCTGAGAAAAGGGCTTTTGTGGAAGTCGTATTGCATATCTTTCCTGCACCTGGCATCTGATGATAAAGTTAGTATTGTTCTGTTCTTTTTTGATATTTTCAATTCCAGTTCACTTGTTCCTGAGGAATGCTCTGCACTTTAAGATTGCAGAAGGTTTTTTCTTTAGCATGAATGAAAAAACTCGCATCGCCTGCTCAATTGAACTTCCATGAATAAATGAGAGATCTTCCCTCTCAAAGACCTTTGTCATCTCATCGATTTCCCTATCTGTCATTTTTCTAAGAGTCTCAAGCCCTATTCGGCCCAGATAATATTCAGCCTTGAATTCCTTTTCCCAGGTCTTCCGGTACTCTGATAGAACAGATTTTGAAACGTCGCCTTTTCTTATGGCATCTGCAGCGACATCTCCACATATCTGGCCCGCCCTCATTGCATAGCCTATTCCGGACTGACCTGCTGCCCCACCAGTGATCATTATTCCGTCGGTTATGTATTGATTCGGAATTGTTACTATAGGATCTCCGCCTGAAAGTTTTCTTACAACTTCAAGCTCTTCAAGCCCTTTAAGTTTTTTAAACTTTTCAACCCAGGAATTCAGGTAAGGCGTTGCGTCCGTCCCGCATCTGCGCACATAGGCTCCGATTGCGGCATTATCTCCTCCTCTTGGAGCATATGTAGTTTTCCAGCCTGGGGCATGATTTCCTACGTAATACTCAAACATCTTTGGTTTCCCAAGGCCAGGACTTCTGATATCTAGTTCAATTCCCCAGGCAATATCTTCAGGGTATTTCATAGTCTTCATGCCTAGAAGGGAAGCCATTTTTGAATTTATACCGTCGGAAATAATAACCAGTTTTGAGGTGAATTCCCCGGAAGAGGTATTGACAGTAAATTTCTCTCCTTCCTTCTGGATATCCTGCACTTTCACTCCTGTTCGAAGCTCTACACCGGTTTTCATTATTTTCTTGGCATAAAACCTATCAAACGCAGTTTTATCAATAGCGTATCCTGTAGCTTCAACCTCGACTGTCCTTCCTGACGGAGAAACAATCTTCATACCTTTGAGATGATGCAGAACATAAGAAGGGTCTGCCTTCTCTCCGCATTTATGTAACATCCCCTTAAAAAAAGAGTTTGCAGGATGGGGAGGATTCCCTATCTCTTCTTTTTTTTCCAGCAAAATGACCGCAGCACCTTTTTCACAGGCGTTTCTTGCAGCCATCAGCCCTGCAGGAGATGCCCCTATTACAATAATATCCGCATCCATTTTTCTCTACCTGTTTTACCAGAGAATGGAGGTGTAGCCTCCTGCATAAATGCACAGCATTACGTCAAAAATCATTGATCCAAACATAATCGCTCTATAATTTGAGCCGTTAAGAAAGAGCTTACCACCCCTCTCAGGAGTAGGATGTTTGATGAAGTCAAGACACTGAGTAAGCATCCAAAGTCCTGAAGCAAGGGCTCCTGCAAAATATATGGGTCCAAGCCGGGCCGACCAGCCTATAATTAGTGAGGCGATGACTCCGACGATCCACCAGAATGTAACGAATTTGGCAGTAAAGGGAATTCCAAAGGTTACGGGCATTGTTGGAGCACCTTTCAGCCTGTCCCCTTCCACATCTCTGGAAACTCCTCCAAGGGTAAAAGCCCAATCTGTAACGCAAATCATTAGCCCGAAGCAAATAGCCGGCAAAGGAAGAATTACTCCGTCACTGCCTTTAAGGATTCCTGCAGGGTCAAAGGCAAGCCAAATACCCACAGGTACAAGCCCATAGGAGATACCTACTGGCAAAAAACTGAGGAAAGTATTCCTTTTTGCAAAGATTGAATAAATTGTGATAACTGCAGCTGCAATAATAAGGGTTAGGAGAGACTCAGGATTAAGATACGCGGCTGCTGCGCCCGCGATTCCTAGCAAAAATACGGCATAAGTAAGCGCAGAGTTTCTTGACACTTTAGACGAGGGCAAGGGACGACCAGGCAGGTTAATTGTATCGATATCTATATCACAGCAATCATTGAAAACATATGAACTTGTAATAGCTGCAAAGCCACCTATTACTGCAATCAGGAAGGGAAGAAGTTCAGGAAGCCCTCCGGTAGCCAAATAGGAAGCAAGGATTGCACTCGCGGCAGGTAGGGTAAGGTCCATGTAGTAAAGTTCGGGTCTCATCAGCCGTAGATAAGGACTGAGTTCGCCGATTCTTGCTGTAAGGGACAATAGTTTCACCTTATACTTTTCCGATTTTCACGGAGTTTATATCATATTTGTACTTCGGTTTTTCCCTGTTTAGAGGATTTTGCAGGTAATTATATAAAGGTCTGCACCTCAAAAAAGTTTTCTTTTTATCATTTTGACGCAGGTCCTAATTGTATAAGGTTAACGGATTTACAAGACATCCGACACCGTTAACTAGTTTCTCGAAATTTATTCTTTTTTCCAGTCTGCCCTGTATACCAGTTTTGCTCTTTTGCTTATCTCTTCAATTAGCGGATGTCTGAATTCTTTTTCGCAGATAAAAGTATATTCGGCTTGAGGGTTCAGATCCATCAGTTTAAGAGTGTTTGAAAGAGCTGTATTAAGTGATTCGTAATCCGGAAATTTCGGGACTTCGGCATTGAAAGGATACACTTCTTCCATTTCGACAGGAAATGCTCCAAAAGGAGCTTTGAAGGTAAGAATCCGGTCGTAATCTTTCTCTCCTTTTACCGGGAATGTCCGAATAATTATCGAGCCTTGAAGGCTGAACCTATCCAGTCGTTTCCCAAAACGCAGGACTTCGGGACGGGAAGCGGATTCTGGCCCGCAGTAGAAGAAAGTGCCTTTTGTAGCCGGATCAAGCTGCTCAAGCCATGAAGAATGAGTATAAAGTTTTTTCAACCCATCTAGAAGTCTAGGGTGAGAGCGGCAGCGCTGCTCCACAAGTTCGAGCAGTTTCCCATCCTTTATGCACTGCTTAATCAGCCGGATCTCAGCAAAGGTCGCATAAAGGTTGTGTTTTCCCAGAAGTTCTTCCCGGTTGTCGGCTTTTTTCAACTCTTCTGCGGTGTACTTTGAACAAACCGGACAGGAACATGGCAAATAATTTAGTTTCTCAATATGGTAAGTCCCGTTTGCAGTAATATAGCGTCCGTCTTTGGCGTAAAGGGCATAGGCTGCGGAGTCAAAAAGGTCACAGCCCATAGCTACTGCAAGGGCGAACATCATAGGGTGCCCTGCTCCAAAAAGGTGAACCGGAGAAGCTGGAGAAAGCCCTTTTTTAGACGCAGCAATCACGTCAACAAGTTCCGCGTAACGATAAGTCTCCATGAGCGGGACAACTGCGCCGAGGGGATAAACTTCAAAATTAAGGTCTTTCAGATGGGAAGCAGCTTTTTCCCTCAGTTCAGGATAAGTCGAACCCTGAACTGGTCCTGCAAGAAGCTGCTCTCCATGGATAAACTTGCGTGCCGCTTCCAGGCGTTCGGCTGTGATTGCCAGTTCCTCTTCAGCCCGCCGGTAGTGGACATCAGGAGGTGTAGGGATATCCAGCGGGACAATAATATCGCTTCCTATCTTTTGCTGGAACCCGAGGATCTCCTCATTTGTAACTTCCACGGATCCATACACAGAAAGCTGAAAAGAACCTGAATCCGTCATAATGGGGCCGTCAAACCCTAGGAGCCCATGCAGCCCTTTTTCAAGGGCGACACTTTTCAGTTCTTCCTTGCGGTAGATAATATAAGAATTGGTAATCAGGATCTCTGCCCCGAAGGTTCGCATCTCTTTCGGGGGGATAAGCTGAATATTTGGATTAATCACAGGCATAACGGTAGGTGTCTCAACAGTCCCATGAGGAGTTCTGAGCCTTCCTATCCTGCCGCCTGCATCCTTATCGAGAATTTCGAATATTGCTGACATGCCGGCGTTATAGACGTCTCTCAGATATATTTATCTTTGGGGACTGGCGAGAAACCAAGATAAATTTTAGTGAATCGCCTGAGATCTTCTTCACTGATCTCAAATGAAAAATTCAATCACCTGTATTAAAGAAACTCATCTTTCCCTTATTTTCACCGTTTTTCTTTGCCTTAATCTTCTTTAGCTCGCGGCATGGCAATAATCTCCCGAACCTGAAGGGAGAAGAAATCTCCGCTATGAGCTGTCCTGAGCACAAGAGCTACATCTGCACCATGCCTTGTACCACCTATTGCTATAACCTCCATATTGTCGGAAACTGGGATCTGGCCTGAATCGGCTGCCATAACTGCTACTTCAATGGCTACCTTAAAGCCCTTCCCGAAGAGAGACCGAAGGGTATCAGAAATCACTTCCAGTCTAGAATATCCTCCAAATTTCTTTGTGATTGAGCGTTCGACCCCTGAGAATATATGAGACTGAGTTGTTATCACGGCCCCAAGCTCTTCAAGCTTCTTTTTATACTTATCTTCGACTTCCCATTCACCTTTTTCGTTCTGCCCATATTGGTGGCTTATTCCAATAACTTTTATGTCGGTGCCCTTTACTGCTTCTGCCATTTTTAACGCGGTTTTCCCACTGGTACTTGCAACTACAATATGAGATATCTGAAGCTCTGAAGCTCTTTTTGCTGCTGCCTCAATAACTGCCTCTGTTTTTGATTCTCCCACATTGTCGAAATAGAGAATAGATTTTTCCATGAATTTTTCTCCTCCTGTGTTCGGATTTTTCCTTCTATGAGATTTTTACGTTTCCCTTTATCTATATTATATTCTCCCATCTGATATCTTCTACAGATAAGGCTCCTGTTAGGCTTTCGATCGGGAATAGACCTAAAATTTACTATAATATCTTATTGGAATTCTTTTTCCCTGTAATGAGAAAAAATATATATTAAAAAGATTCTCTTTTTATCAAAAAAGGGTTGTGGTGGTCGAAAACCTGGATCTAGTGTATGTTTTTTATTAATGTACATACGGAAGTAACGTAAAACTCAGACTGTTGAGAAACTTGTTTATCTAGGATTAGGTCAGATATAGTCTTAGGGGTTGTATTTCGCTGAGGTGGTTATTTGTTAGATACAGATTATGATAACAATGATGTGAAGATTATTACCAAACCTGTACAGTCAAAAAACCCTATATTGATTGAAGGTTTTCCCGGAATCGGGCTTGTGGGGAACATTGCAAGTCAGCATATGATAGAAGAACTGAAAATGGAATATATTGGCTCTATTGAATCCAGGTATTTCCCTTCGATTGCAGTGCTGTATGAAGGGCTTATAAATATGCCTGTGAGGATTTATGAGAACGTGGAGCATAATATAATTGTTGTAATTTCCGATATTCCTATCAGTCACACTGTCTCTTACGATGTCAGTAATGCTCTGGTGGACTGGGCTGAGTCTATCAATGTAAGAGAAATTGCTTCCATTGCAGGAATTGCCATAATGGATGGAGGGCATAAAGTCTTCGGGGCAGCTACAACTCCGGAAATGCTGGATAAAATCAGGGAAAAAGTAGAGGTTTTCCAGATGGGAACTATCTCTGGAATTTCGGGTAGCGTAATGGCTGAATGTCTACTGCGTGGAATTCCTGCATTTAGCTTGCTTGGTGCTACCAAGACTCAGAACCCTGATCCAAGAGCTGCTTCTGTTGTTATTGAAGTTTTAAACGAGCTCTATGGTCTTTCGATAAGCACGGATCGGCTTATAGAGCAGGCCGAACGCATAGAAGTCGAACTCCAGAGGCTTGCTGAAGATGTTCAGACTACGGAGCAGAAAGGAGAAGTAAAGAAGGAGTTCCCAATGTACGGGTGATCCTATGGAGTACATAGTGTTAACAGGAATTGCTGATTCTCTTCTCGAGGTCCTGAAGAAACATAATCTCAGGACTCTTGAGATACGGAGTCCCCAAAATTTTGTAGGAGTACTTGGACTTAATGCAGGAGATAGCGTTCTTCTTACCTCCACCACCCTTCAGGATCTCACGGATGGGACTTCAGGTCTCATAGCAAAGGTTGTACAGAAGCAGATTTCTGTCCATTCAGTTGTCAGTTCGAATGATTTCTACATCGAAGAACGAGAAGCTATCTCAGCCCGTATCCAGCTTCAGTGCAAGTGTATGGCAAGGGTAAGAAATGTTATTTCAAGAGAACTTGGGAAACCAATTCGGGTAGAAGCCAGGGAAATTTCTTGCTATGAAGCCAGATAACAATTTTTACTGATGATCGGTGTATTTTAGCAATTGAGCTTATCTCAAAACTAGTACTACGATTCCGAAATAAGTCCATAAAACTTGACTTTTGAATTGATTTGTCAATCACGGATTTTCTAATAAAATAAGGAATTTATTTTGGAATCGAAGACTAGTGTCTTGACAATTTAGTTGTTGAACAAATCTTTGGTAGCTTCCCATCGACATATCGGGAGTCTACGTTTATTCGGTGATCGATAACTGAATTTTCTTGACACTAGCTTTTCGTCAAATTAAAAGAACTTCAAAACTATTTTAATGACCCGAAAACTGCTTAGTCATTCAGAGCCTGAACTAAATAGACGCATTTTGATTTTTGGTCTCGACTCATGTTCAACCGTATAAAAAGTGACATCCTTTAGTAGAAGGTTATTTATAACAACAGTTGTTTTTGGCATCAAACCTTTTATTTTCAAACGTCGTACCCGCGTGTTTTTTACTATAACTTTTATTTTCGTGATTTTCTCAGGCATACTTCTATCCCTTTCCTCTCCAGATAAACTTTCTGAGTTTCTGGCTCATATGTTGAATCATTTTCTTAGAACAAGTTAGTTCTTACTAGGTATAGTCTTAGTAAAAACTTATAAATTTTCCCATAAACGTAATACTAAATAAACTCTAATTTGTCCAAGTTAGATAATTATTATTTATAGTTATTTACGTAAAGAATTATACTTGAAGTCTAAATTGATCTTTTATGTAGTCCTACACTCAGTGTTTCTGGGACATATTACGAGAGGTTAAGTGTAAATGTTTTGCGTTCTAAACTATAATATAAAAGTATTCTAACTAAGCATATCCCAAAATTTCATCTAATCTAATTATCGCTGTTAACATTACAACTCCCAAATTGATACTTATTTGAGATTCTTCGCAGTTTTTCATGGGTTGAAAATAATTGCTTAGTTAGAAAGTAGCCAGGTCAAAAAGAGAAACATAAAGTTTGAATTTGATTTTCAATAACAAATCTGTCTATACTTTAGACAGGTTACCATTTGTATTTGATTTTTTGCCATTCAAAACAAGGTAGTGAGCCGTGAGTCACTGATCAATTCCAAAAAAGCAAGCATATTCCCCGCAATTGAGGTACAAATCAAGAACAATAAACATCGCGGTTAATGTGTGTTTTAGATAGTCAAAGATTTAAAGCATACTGATTTTTCAGTTCAACCGCGTAAATCCTATCAAATTCAAGAGATAAATGGAAATTACTTACTAGAAACAGCGAAGAACCAAAAATATTCCTGAAGAAACATCTTGAAATTAAAAAAAGGTTCCAGAATGCTGGAAATTCCCGGCAATCCTGGATTTATGTTCTAAGTTACTTACATCATATCTTCAGGCATTTCGCCGCCCGGACCGGCGCCTGGACCTTTACCTGCACTGGATGAGGCAATTACATCATCGATCCTGAGAATCATGATTGCGGCTTCGGTGGCTGCATTAATTGCCTGGGTCTTGATCCTGAGAGGTTCAACAACATTGTTTTCGAACATATCCTCGATCTTGCCAGTGTATACATTGAGTCCTGCACGCTTGTTTCCTTTCTCATGCTGGGAACGCATTTCCACAAGCATGTCGATTGGATCAAGTCCTGCATTCTCTGCAAGGGTTTTAGGAATGACCTCGAGAGACTCAGCAAATTTCGTTACGGCAAGCTGCTCCCTGCCTTTTAGAGTTGCTGCGTATTCCTTGAGCCTTAAAGACAGTTCAACTTCAGGTGAGCCGCCACCAACAACAATTTTCTGGTCTTCGAGAGCAACCCCCACTACCCTGAGAGCGTCTTCGAGTGCTCTTTCAATTCCTTCAACCACATGCTCAGTTCCGCCGCGCAGAAGAATTGAGGTTGTCTTGCTGTCCTTACAGCCTGTAACGAAGGTCATTCTAGAACCGGTAACGTCCTTTTCTTCCACGAGACCGGCATAGCCAAGGTCGGATTCCTCAATCTCGTCGAGGCTGGTGATAATTTTTGCACCTGTTGCGCGGGAAAGCTTATCCATGTCGCTCTTCTTTACTCTCCGCATGCCAAAGATCCCAGCTTTTGTCATGTAATACTGGGCGAGGTCATCAATTCCCTTCTGGCAGAAGACGACGTTTGCGCCTGTGTTGATTACCTTGTCCACAATTTCCCTGAGCATTGCTTCTTCCTGGTCTAAGAAGAGCTGCATCTGGTCAGGGGTGGTGATCTTTATTTCGGCTTTGGTCTCGGTCTTCTTGAGTTCTATGGGCACGCTTAAGAGCAGGACTTTTGCATTCTCTACGACTTCCGGCATGGCTGGGTGGACACGCTCTTTATCAACAATTACACCCTCGATAATCTCGGAGTCCTTGATGCTTCCGCCTGGTCTCTTCTCGACTTTGATATCCTCGATGTCCACAGTGATTTTTCCATCTTCGCTTCTCTCAGCAACCGACTTAACGGCCTCGACTGCAAGCCTGGAAAGATGTTCCTTGTTAGCCTCTGCACCCTTTCCTGTTATAGCTGTGGATGCGAGTTTTTCTAGAGTTTCGGTATCTTCAGGAGATGCACTGATAGTGATTGTATCTAAGATCTTTGTAGCCTGATCTGCTGCAAGCCTGTAACCGCTTGCAATTATTGTGGGGTGGACTCCGCTTTCCAGCAGGTCTTCTGCTGTTGTAAGGAACTCTCCTGCAAGTACGGCTGCGGTGGTGGTCCCATCTCCAACTTCGGCATCCTGGGTCTTGGCTACTTCTACGATCATCTTTGCACCTGGGTGCTCGATGTCCATTTCTTTGAGGATTGTTGCTCCGTCGTTGGTGATAACGACATCACCCATGGAGTCTACAAGCATCTTGTCCATACCCTTGGGCCCAAGAGTTGTCCTTACCGCTTCAGCAACCGCCTTTGCGGCCATAATATTGTTGTGCTGAGCATCGGAACCATGGGTCCTCTTGCTGCCTTCTCTTAAAATAAAGATCGGTTGTGCTGCCAAGCTTTAATCTCCTTTAAATGATATGAATTTCTATGAATTCTATTAATTGTATGTTTGAGCACGTTACCTTTGTGCGTATTTTCCTATTCTTAATGCAAGCACTTCTATATAACAATTTCTCTGGAGCTTAAGATCTTAATTTTAAAAAAAAGGTCTCCTGAATCTCTTAATACCTCTTTCAGTTGTTTTTCAAGGTGTATTGAGAGTCTCTCTGAAAAGTTAATAATGGCATGTTGTAATGTTACAATAGATATCAAGTATCCTTTCCGGTTGTGTATATTGTCAATTGTTAAAGTTACAGAGTTCAAGCACTTTTTGAATAGTATCTAAGCCCCATAATAAATGAAGAGTAAATATTTATAAATCGGCATATATTATTAATTTAATATAAATTCCTCTAGCCGGGTTTTTATAGTACTCAGTTTTAGATTCATAACTTATTAAATTATATTGAATTAAATGGTCAAGTTCGTGAAGGGGGAAAGAATGAATCTGAAGTTGATAATTTCTCTACTATTGATTTGCTTAGTTTTTTCTCTTGGATCTGCTCAAGCACAGACGGGGAGGAATAGTTGTGAGCCCGTGAAAGTATCTGGCATTACGCCTGATACGTTTGAGTGCATGAAGAAAAAGCTTCAAGACTACGGCATCGAAGTCCCACCGGGAAACAAAGGTGAACTTTCGGGAAAAGGGATTACTGGAAGTTTTGAATGGGATGGGAAATCCGATCTCACTCTTATAATTACGAAAAAACCTTTCTTTATTAGCTGTGGAACCGCAGATCGGGAAATAACAAAATTCGTGGATGAATGCAGAACTTTGTGAGAAATAGTTTGATTTAAATATATGGGCGAAAAGAAACTAGTACATCGATTCCAAAATAAATTCCTTGCTTAACGGAAATTTGTTGATTGATAGGTCTACTCAAAAGTCTCGCTTGTGGATATACTTTGGAATCGCGGTACTAGATACCTTTCTGTGGTTTGTGGTTTTCTTTCTTTTTCTAATCGGTGTCATCTTTTTTCCTATCGATTAAGGATTTGTTCGTGCTTTATTAGGTGGTTGATATTTGTCTTTTAATATTTTTGCTTAATTGCATCTGTTTTCTAAGCTTGCCTGCATACAAGAAATTGAGTATATATAAAGCATACAGGATAGCAGAACGCAAACGTGTTAATCCTCGGAAAAATATCAACTGATTATTAATGGACCGCAAAGGGTTCTTTTTATGGAAGGTTAGGTATCAAGTAGAAAAAGGAGTATATATAGAATTTCAATCTATCCTTATATTTAGTAACTATGTTCTGTTTTTATAATCACCTCTGAAAAGTAGGAGATTTTTTTTGAAAAATACTATTTGTTGAGTAAATATATGATAATGTTTGACTGAATAACATCAGCGTTTAATTAATATCGGTTTCTTATTTATATTTCTCTAGATATTATATTAGAGAAATACAATCTTCTGGTTGATACAATTTGAAATCACTTTCACTGGCACACATAATAACTAAGTAACTAAGAATCAAAAAGTTGAAAATTGTATCAAATTGATCAAAATTGTTGGAAGTGGACAAATTCCACAGAAAATAAAACCAAAATATGGGGGATAAATCAGATGCAGGAAAGTTCTACTGAAGTACATAATGCGATTCAGAAAGCTTTACAAGCTTTTCAAGAGATGAAATATCCTGTAACGAAGATGCAACTTATTGAGAAAGCTAGAAGTCTTAACGCCCGTAGCGAAGTAATACAAGCTATTGAGAATATTCCAGACAAGGAATACCACAGTTCTTCGGATGTGCTCCAGGAATTCAAAGGTATTCAGAATGTTATGCAAGCTTTCCACGATGTGAAATTCCCTGCGACAAAGAAGCAACTTATAGAGGAAGCTAAAAAACTCAATGCCCGTAGTGAAGTAATAAGAACTCTCGAGGCTTGTTCAGACAGGGAATACACAAACTTTTCCGATGTCATCAAGGAATGTAAAGGTAAAACCGAATTGGCAAAGCCGCGGTGAATACCTGAATCTATGGATGAGCTCACCAAGGTAGTTCAAGCTAATCTGGCTTACATAAAAGAACAATCTGTCGGCAGCTTTTAAAAAATTAAATCTTAAAAAATTGATTGAAGGGATTCTGAAGTTCTCCCTTTACGTTTTTATACACAGATTTTGTGCAAAGGTTCTCAATGCGTTTTTAAGTACTCAATCATGTGTGGAGTCAGCAGGAAAACAAGTTTTAGAAGTATATTAAGCGTCAATCAATATCTTCTGATAATAAGTTAAAAAGCTGTTTTTTATATAATCAGGCATAAAAACTCTCTTTTCCACAGCTTTGGTCATGTCAGGTATGACATTTGGCAGAATAAGTGGCATAAATAATTGGTATGGTTAGTTTTCAGCTATTGAAATATATCAAAATAATTTTATTGACCAAAATTTATATCATTTTCCATTCTCTTCTATCAGCCTAAAAATGAATAGCTTCTTTCGTTCTGGATAGACAACTTGAGATACCAGCATAATCGTTTTAATACGTAAAGACTAGTCATCTGTGATCTAGGCAAATTTTAACTTCCTATCAGGATCTGTCGTTATGTCACCTTTTTATACTAAAATAAAAGAGTAGCCGAGAAAAGGAGCCAATCTGATGTTCTCGCTTAAAGTTCCGCCTATATTACATAACAGATCCTTAGTATTCTTACTAGCTGCCCGTATATCAACCGCCATTGCTTTTCAAATGTTAACCATTGCTGTAGGGTGGCAAATTTATTCAATTACTCAAAAACCTATTTATCTAGGACTTGTCGGATTAGTTCAGTTTTTGCCTATGCTTCTATTTACTCTCATAGTCGGTTACGTAGCGGACCGCTATGATCGAAAGTTGATAATTTGTTTCAGTCAAATTGTAGAAAGTATAGGGATTTTTCTGCTTGCTTACGAAAGCCATATCGGATCAATTACCGAAGAGAGAATTCTCATTACTATCTTTTTCATAAGTACAGCCAATGCTTTTCAAAGTCCTCCAATGCAATCATTGCTACCTAATGTTGTTAGCAAGGAAGTTTTCCCGGAGGTAGCTGCTTTATCAGCCTCTACAGCCCAGTTTGCATTTATTATAGGCCCGGCTATTGGAGGAATTCTTTACGCATTAGGTCCCCAAGTTGTGTACTCTGTAGCTGGCGTGTTAGCATTGACAACAAGTGTGCTTATCCTCTTCGTTTCAATAATGGAGGAGTCCCGAAACTTAGAGCCAGTAACCATAAATTCAATATTCGGAGGAATAGCTTACATCAGAAGCAAACCTGCTATACTTGGGGCAATATCTCTTGATCTTTTTGCAGTCTTATTTGGCGGTGCGACAGCCTTATTACCTGTTTATGCCAGCAACATTTTAAAAATCGGACCTTTGGGTTTGGGATTGCTGCGTTCAGCACCTGCCATAGGCGCATTGATAACGTCTGCTTTTTTGGCACGAAAACCTCTAAAGAGAAACGAAGGGATTAAAATGTTTATTGCAGTGATACTTTTTGGGATTTTCACCATAATTTTCGCCGTATCAACTTCTTTTCTTTTATCATTTGTATCACTTGTGTTGTTAGGAGCATCCGATGTGATAAGTGTAGTCGTCCGTTTAACGTTAATACAGTTGAAAACCCCAGATAATATGAGAGGCAGAGTAAATGCCGTAAATTCAATGTTTATAGGCACATCAAATCAACTTGGCGAATTTGAATCTGGGCTAACAGCTTCCCTTTTTGGAGTTGTGCCTGCTGTGTTGCTTGGTGGAATCGGTTCAATAATCATTGCGATTTTATGGATGAAGTTGTTTCCAGAGCTTTTGCACGCAACTGACCTTGGAAAGTCAACTGACTAACAATTTAAATTCAAAAATACGCTTACAAACCTCAACTTTTACACTCATTCACTGATCAATGATCTTTCATTCAATAATGATTCATTTTGAAATCGATAAGCTATCTTAAGGCCTATAAAAAGAATTTTTAGCGAGATCTCACTAATTATCAGTGAGGTCTCACATATTTAATTTAGTAAGTGTTTATTCACCTGATTATTAATGCGTTTTTATATACTCAATCATGCGTGGAGTCAGCAGTGGAATAAGTTCCGGAAGCATATTAGGCATCAAATTCTCCATAGCTTTCGGCATCAAGTCAGGAAGCTGTTCTCTCATGTAGTCGGGCATAGGAACTTTTTTTTCTACAGCTTTAAGCATGTCAGGCATGACTTTTGGCATAATCAATGGCATGAGCTTGGGCATCATAACCGGCATCATGGGCTTCATCATGGCATCCATACCAGGCACGTATTTGACCATCTTCATCATTGCCTGAAGTGGACCTGGCATCGCTGCCATCATCTGAGGCATGAGTTCAACCATTAGATCGGTCATATTTTCAGGCTGCATAAGAGATATCATCTTCTCAAAGGGAACCCAAGATTCCAGGGTATACGAAGTTGAGTCCGGAATATTATACCCAAGACTCCTTGCCACCAAGGCACCCAAATCCTGAATATCGAGATCAAGATTATTTTCTTTTGCTGACACACGGAATTGGAAAATACAGCACGGGCAAAGTGCTGCAACGATGTCGGCTTTAACATCAAGGGCTTCCTGGAGTCTCATATCCCCCAGTTTGTATGCAACAGGGGGCTCGGCAATAAGGCTTACAACCGAACCACAGCAGTGGGCTCTTTCCCGGTTGTATTCAAGTTCCCTGAACTTTATTCCGGGTATAGCTTTGAGCAGTTCTCTGGGCGGCTCGTACACTTTGCCTCCTGCCCGGCCAATGTGGCAGGAATCGTGCCAGGTCACCACTTTGTCCAGAGGCTGCTTAAACTTTGGCTTCAGGACATCGAGCCGATCCGCGAGCACTTCAGAGTAGTGTTTTGCCTCAAAATCGTATTCGATCCCCAGCTTTTTCGCCCACTGGGGATAGACCGTATGCCACATTAGCCAGCAAGCAGGGCAAGAAGTAATTACGGTTTTTACACCCTTCTTTTTCATGTTTGCAACATTCATTCTCATTGTCTTTTCAAAAACATCCCACCTTCCGGCAACGAGCATTGGAATTCCGCAGCAGGATTCCTTATCAAAGAGACCTGTAAACTCTACTCCTGCATCATCAAGCATGCGGACAGCTCCCACAGCTACGTCATTTTCAACAAAGGATGCCGTACAGCCTGCAAAGTAGGCATACTCGGCTTTATCCTTCATCTTTGCCCTGATGTCGTCCGGAATCCACTTGTCCCGGTCTTTTCTGTAGTTTGCCCAGATGTTCCGTTCTTTAAGAAGGCTTGCAGCCATGATCTCAAAGGGAGGGAAGGTCATCTTCTTTTCTTCTCCAACCAGCTTATTTCGCATAGTCATCCAGGCGTGTTCGATCGGCATATCCAGTTCACAGCGGGAGTCACACATTTGGCAGGTAGTACAACTAAGGAAAGTGTTTGTTTGTCTCTGGTCAAGTTTTTCCCGGCCTGCCAAGTATTCCTTGATAAAAAACCATTTTCCGCGAGGTGACTGGGACTCCCAACCCCTGCCGTAATACTGGTCGCATTCGCTCACGCAGTACCCGCACTGGGAGCAGGAATAGGCAAGTTCTGCCACTTCTGCGGGGATTTCCTTCTCGTCTTTGAAGGAAACCTCACCAATTCCTGACATGTTTCCGGCTATTCTACCAAAAGGTTCGAAAGTAGAACCCATTGATACGGCAGTATTCAGGAGTCCTTGTCCTTCGAGGGTTTCAGGGTTCATGATCCCGTTGGGATCGATTTCTTTTCTCAGGGCTTCGATTTCAGCAAGTCTGTCCCCAAAGACACTTTTCCTTTTTGAAGCGAAGTAAAGTCCTGAGGAATAAGCCCTTCCACCATTTTCTTCTGCAATTTTCAAAATGCTCAAGGAAAGAGCAAAAGCAGTGTTGAAAAGTAAGGAACGCTCCGAATGGCGCATGAAACAGAGGAGAACTACATATCCGTCGTTTATTACCATGCCTTCGGTAAGCACAGGCAATTTGATTTTTTTCCCAATTTCTTCAAAAGCGATGTCCATTTTCTCAAGTGGCACTAGGACTTCCGCAGGAATGAACGAAGGACCCAAACGCTTTACTTTCATGGACTTAAACCATTCATCAGTTTCATATTTTGCAATTTCCTCAGGAAGGATTGTCCCGCCGGCACTTTCTATTGCTTCTTCGAGGCCGGAAACGTCTTTGGATGCAGGGTACATGAAAGTTGAAACGTAAGAGACTGGCAACATTGGTCTATCTTTATCCACAATTTCTCCATAGTGGAGTTTCCTTGGAGCTTTATTCTTCATATCTGCCCATTCGGGATTCAGGAAGGAGATTGACCAGAGGGGAATATTCTTTCTTCTTATTTCTTCAATAGCTTTCTTCAGGGCTGAAGCGTTGGGAAAACTGGCAGAAACAGCTTTTCTCTCTTCTAACTTCTGAACTTTCAGGGTTATCTCGGTGATAATGCCTATGGTTCCCATTGTCCCAATTAACTTTTTCAGTTCTGAACCTGAAAACTCCCGAATTTCTCCTGTTGGAAGCACAACCCTGGCTTTTTCCATGCTCTCGTAGCCCCAGCCAAACTCATAACTTCCGTAGCCAGCTCCACTCTGAGCTAACCAACCCCCAACTGTAGAAGAAGGAGCGCTTGAAGGAAGTGCTCTTACCGAAAGTCCTTTTTCTTTGAGTTTCCTCTCCAGTTTTTCCCAGATTATCCCACTCTGCACAACCGCTTTTTGCCCGTCTGGATCGATACTTATGATCTTATTCAGTGATGTAACATCGGCAACTATTCCTCCCTTTGTCGGGATTACCCCTCCGTATCCTGAAGAGGCTCCTGCGCGGGGTACAACCGGGATTTTATGCCTGTTCGCAAATCCAAGAAGCTTTACTGCGTCTTCTTCTGTTCTGATTTTTACAACAGCTGCAGGGTTGGTATTCCCAATTACCTTTTTAACAAATGGAGGTAAAGCTCCCATATCATGATTGTAATAGTGACGTTCGCGTTTGTCAAGATTGACATATTCCCCAAAGAGTTCGGAGATTTCTTTTTTCTGGACTTCTGAAAGTTCCGGTACACTGTTTATCATGTTTTTTCTCCTTTTTCTCTCCTAATTTAGTTGATTTGTAGATACTTTCCAGTATGTGTATCCTGTTTTGCGAAATTCGAATTCCGGAAGTGTTTTCCGGCTCCCCAGTATTTTACTACATAAGTGGTGAATAATAATACTTATTATGTTGGGCCAGAGCCATTCCGTTTTTCTATTTATAATAAACAACAGAAATTAATAGACAATCAAAATTCAAAATTGCAGGGCATCTTTCGGACAGGCACTTACACAGCGTCCGCACTTGATGCAATCAGGTTTTGCATCATCTTGAAGGATTTTGAGCTGCATGGGGCAGATTTTTTCACATTTCTTGCAGTTTATGCATTTTTCTTTTGCAAGTTTTAAAGGATAACTCTTTCCACCAAGCAGGCGTTGAGCTGTTCCCATAGGACAGAAGGAACACCAGGTTCTTGGGCTCAGGTAACTGCCCAAAAGGGTTGCGATTGCAGTTGTCACCAGACACATCATCACAAACACCATGCCGATTTTCTCAAAAATATTGAGGCTTCCAATAGTGTTTGCTATCCTGTACCCCATAAAGCCCATTAGCAGGACGAAAATTGGCAGGCGGGCCCACAGGGAACGCATAGTGACAGGTATCTTCTTTTTCCTTGAAATTTTGCTGACCCAAAAATCAACAAAGCTTCCTCTGGGACAGAGATTTCCGCAGAACCATCGGCCTTTGAAAGGGCTAATCAAGAATATTGCAGCAAAAACCAGAAGCATGAAGTACCCAAGTACTGGATACCAGAGCCCTCCTATGGAAACGATAAGAACTATGATTCCCAGGTAAGGTGTTATTTTAAGCAAAGTGAATTAACCTCCGTTTTCCCATTTTTCAAGTTCTTGCCCTAGCCGATCGGCCCAGGAATTTACTACAGTCATTATGATATTTTTTATTTTAGCCCTTGAGTTGATCTTATACTTGAAGACATAGCCCCCTCCATCCAGGTTCTGCTGCGACCTCTGAAGAATTTCTTTTTCATGAAGTTTTTTGACGGAACGCTGGATTGTGGAGATATCTAGCTTTAAAACTTTTGAAAGATAATCCGTGTCAACCCACTGCTCTGTTTCATTTAAAAAATATTTCATAACCTTAAGATCAGCCTTTGTGAGATTAAGGGCACATTTGATCACATCTTCGATTTTGAACTCTTTGCAGGCAAAGTCTATCATTTCAATCCCTCCAGAGTACTACAGTACTGTATTATTATTGCCGTACTATATATAGGATGCCAAGTACTGTACTCTCCAGCCAAAAATAGGAAGTACTTCCTTTTAATAATGTCCTCTAATCTTACCTGCGTGCAGAAAAAATAAAAATATCCATTATGGAAAATAAGAACTAGGACGCAAGTAAAGTTTCTTTCTTATGTATTTAAAAAAGGGAATATTTATCTGACACGTTTTGTATCTATTTCGTAATCAATCAACTATAGAGTAACATTTTTAGATTTCTTTTTTAATTTGCAATCGCGGTTTAATGAGCACCATTAAACTTTAAGGCTTTCTTTTCTACAGGAAAATCTGTTATCCATGCATTCAGCTCATTAAAAAACCACAAATACTCAATAAAAAACCGGCAGGCTTCTCCTGTCCCTGCCGGATTTATACACCCACTTTCAGACTTTTATGGTCCTGAAAAGCGGTTTTCAGCTTTTTTTTATTTCTTTATTTTCCTTGAATCATAGCTCATTTTCAAGCCTTTTATTTTAAATTCCATTTTTTGGGATTATATCATTTTGAATTACATTCCAAAGGCTGTCTGTGTAATTGTATTTTCAATTTCATTTCTCAGTTCATCTGGAATTCCCCTTATTCCTACGTCCAAGAATCCGCGTACGATCATGCCTACGGCTTCATCTTCGGTAAGCCCTCTAGCCATCAGGTACTCTACCTGATCTTTAGCAATTTTTCCCACGGCGGCTTCATGAGTAAGTTCGATATCGTCTACATTTGCTTCAAGGATAGGGATTGCAAGCTGGCTTCCTTTGTCGGTAAGGACAAGCCCTTTGCATTCAAGGTGTCCTTTTGCTCCCTTTGCATTGCCTATCATTTCTCCTCTTGCAACCACTCTTCCACCGATTGTGATTGTTCTTGAGACAAGTTCAGCCTTCGTGCCAGGTGCATTGAAAATAGCCCTGCTTCCTAGATCCAGTTCAGAGCCTGAATGGGCAATAGCTATGGTATTTAGTCTGGTCACTGCTCCTTCTCCTTCGAGTTTAACAGTTGGATACATCTGGACAGAACGAACAGGTTTAAGGCAAATGTAATTACTTACGTAAGTTCCGCCTTCTTCCACTTGAACCACTGTTCTAGGACGAACCCCTATCTGCTCGGCCCAGTTGTGAATCATCGTGAAATTCAGAGTGGCGCCTTTTTTTACATACATTTCGGAAATTCCCATATGCAGTCCTTCTTCCACTCCTTTTCTAGATGTACAACCTGTGATGATGTCAAGGCTAGCGCCTTCTTCGACAATTATGATATTATGTACAGTCTGGTACGCCTTTTTACTGTTCAGCATAAGACAGGTCTGGACAGGCATTGAGGATTTCTTACCTGCAGGCACCCGGACAAAGTATCCATCCGCATTTTCAAGATAGGTTTTTGCTGTGTATTTATCAGCATCCACAGCTACAAGCTTCCAGGAGTAGTCTTTGAGCCATTCATACTTTTTCAGGGCTTTCTGAGTCGACGTAAGTTCTACATTCTTGTCTTTCAAAGAAGAATGTGAGACTGCATTGTCCAGTACCAGCAGACTGCCGGATCTACCTTCTTCACTCGGGATTACCCCTACTTGGAACAGGGTTCTTTTGCTTTCCTCGTCAAGGGTCTGGAGGTCTTCAATAGGTTTGCTAACCCTAGAGCCCTCCTCAAACTTCTCCAGCTCAAAATCCTCTCCGAAAGCTGCTTTTTTCTCGGTTGCGTTTTCAGCCCGCTTTTTCAGGTTCACTTCATCAGTCTGCATTTTATACACTCCTCATACCCTCTGCTCTTTATTTCTTCCAGCATCTTCAGGGGATTTCCTGAACACATGACTGTCCCGTTGCAAAGGATGTATCCTCGATCTGCTTTCACATAATCAAGGATCTGGCCTGTGTGGGTGATTATAAGGGCAGATTTTCCTCTCTGGCAGCTTTCGCCGGGACAGTCAATTCCTTCTTCAAGCAGTCCTTTTATTGTCATTCCTACTTGTTCTATGCTTACAAGGTCCACTCCAGACTCCGGCTCGTCCAGCAGGTAGAGACTCGGGTTCTGGGCTTCAAGCTGTAAAAGTTCTGAGCGTTTAATCTCTCCTCCTGAAAAACCCACATTAACATCCCTGTCCAGAAAACGCTTCATATCAAGCTTTTCGGCAAGATCTTCAGGGTTTTTCTTTCCTTTGGATGCCACTTTTACAAGATCTCTCAACTTGATCCCTAACATATCTGGAGGGCGCTGCATCATGATTCCAAGTCCACGACGGGCGCGTTCATCCACTGGCAATTCGGTAATGTCTTCGTCTTTGAACAGAATATGGCCTTTTACGACTTTGTATTCGCTAAAGCCCATGATTGTTCTCATCAAAGCTGTTTTTCCAGCTCCGTTTGGCCCAAAAAGCACATTAGTGTACCCTTTCTTGACTTCGAGGTTCACGTCATGAAGCAAAATTTTTCCGTTGACCTCTACAGTCAGATCTTCTATTTTCAGCATCGACATTTTCTCCCTTTATATCATTTTGGATACGGTTCCCCTCTACTTTTTGCCCTTTATTGAAAAAATAATGATTGAAAGTATCTATTCAAAGTATATTTTATACGGCAGGAAAAACGTCAAAAATCGAAATTCTGATATTTTTCCTATTTCCGTTATTTCCTACCAAATATTTTATTCTTTTTAGAGGACATTCTATTTCTAATTATAGATTCTCTCCAAATTTTATTCATTTGCTCCGAATTAGTCGTAAATAAAAAATTATTTTAAGATTCTAGATTTTTAAGAGCTGAATTTCAATTTAGGACTAAAGTAAAAATTGCAAAGGTAGAGTTTTTTAATTTCATATTTATTAGAGCAAATTAAAAAGTAATTTTTTTAGTTTCATTTCTGATCTATAGAACAGAAAAAATCGGTTTAATTAAACAAACTATCATATCAAGATAAATTAACTTTGCCAGAAAAACAATTTATTTAAGATCTAGTCGTAGTCCGACTTCGATTTCCATGAATGTCTCTGGAAAAAGCTCTTTTATCTTTTTTCTGTGAGCGGTACAATGTCCTGCTGCTATGAGTTTCATCCCTTTCAGCCTCTCAAACTCTTCGTTATCGTGAAGCCCTCCGAGGATTCCCTTTACTTTTCCATAACAGTTGGCAATATTAAGAATTGCAGCAATCCCAGGGTGAGCACAGCCTGTAAGTACGTAACATCCGTTTCCTGTATCCAGAATCAATGCCTGCTCCTTTACCTTATCTCCAAGTTCCCCCGTACTCCTGATGCCTTGAGATATTTCTACAGGCTCTTTTATTTCAATAAGAGTTGCCCTTTTTTCAATTTCTTTTTTCAGATTTTCAGAAAAAGAAGCAGGGACATAGACTTCAAGCCTAGGATTTATCTGAAGAATCTCAGGAATGCCTCCGATATGGCCCCAGTGCTGGTGAGAGACAACAAGTTTTCTGATCCTAGTTGGATCGATGTTGAGTCTCCTCATATTTCTCAAAAGTAGAGTTCCATCCCATCCAGTATCAAAAAGCAGGGTTTCAAGACTTGTTTCAACAAGAGCTGCAAAGCCCCAGCTTCCTGTAAAATCTTGATTGGCATTATTGTCATAGATGACAGTAAGCCTGAACATACTGGTTTCCTCATATTTCTTTCATGGTGCTGTATTCTATAACAGTAGAAACAGGATTGGTCTCGATTTTAATTCCAGACTCATCAAGGGCGCAGATGCCGTTAATGCCTCCTACAATTGCAATCCCGAACTTTCCGGTATCAACAGGTGCCCCAAGCAAGGTTTCATCAATTTCTCCCGGAGGGAAATAACCTGCGAGGCCAACTTTTTCTACTGTTTTCATAACTTCTCTGGCCCTATCATAAGCTGAAGAATTGATCTGCCGCATATTAGCAAGGATTTTTCCTTCCCCTTTTTCAAGAACATCCAGAACAGAAGTAGTTTTCCTGCTCATAAAGATCTGTATGGGATCAATTGAGGTTCCGCTGTAGGATATCAAATCTGAAAACCGTGCAGGTTTTCGATTTTCTATCTGAAGAATTCCGCCGTAGGCAGGTTCAACAGGAATGCCCGCTTTGAGGAGGAGCCCGTCAAAAGCAACGCTGCATACCGTAGCTATTCCGATTTTTCCAGGAGGCAGAGAGATAAGTTCTTCATCTTCTTCGATGACTCTAACTCTTGGGCTTATCATATATCCTTCATGTGCAGTATATGAAATCACGTCAATAACAGTCTCTAAATCATCCTTATCAAAGTATGAAATATTTACAGGCACTACTCCTTCATTGGTCTCAGGGTTATATGTGGTTCTGAAAGCCATCTCTTCTATTCGGGATATTACAAAACCAAAGCGGTCTGCAATGAGGGCGTCATTCATCTCCCGTTCACCAAGTTCGGTAAGTGTACGTCCTGCATACCCGTGTTTACTTGTGAACCCTCTTTCATCTAGGATCCTTAGATGGTAGCGGACAGCCCGCTCTCCTATATCATAGCCCCGGTTATTAAGTTCGTCAGCTATTGCCCGGGCACCTATAGGTTTGTCACTTTCGTGAATCACCCTCATAATTTCAATGAGTTTTCTCTCAATTTGCGGATCCATCATATTTAACACCATTATACTTCATGATAAAAATGAACTATTTTTAATTATGACAAAATATGTAATGTTAAAATAATCTTTGAACACGGCTTGTTCTATTTCGGTTACTCAAGAAGGGTTAAATTCTTGCTTAATATTGATTATAGTAAACTTTTTGTAGTTAATATAATTTGTCTCACCCGAGTCGCCGCCCGAGTCCCGTCTCGGGAGGACGGAGCCCTTTTCGCTCCGCTCCGCTTCGTTCAAGAGGGCTGAATTATAATTCGAGCCTATCCCAAAAGCCACTTTATTCTTAATCATTGGAAATTTTAAAGCTGTTT
>Ga0207800_1000055_pt1 | contig 44789 bp, 44 predicted proteins | sample LuqExpMetageno11_FD_187769 | JGI IMG/M metagenome (GOLD analysis project Ga0207800, IMG submission 187769) | Tropical forest soil microbial communities from Luquillo Experimental Forest, Puerto Rico - Sample 11 (SPAdes) | ecosystem: Environmental > Terrestrial > Soil > Tropical forest ... | reverse complement strand
GCCTTGAGAGACTCGGTGTTTTTACTCCTGCTCTGTTCCTTATCCATTTCGGCCTGCACAAAGTAATCATTAGCCATTTTGGAAGCGGTTACATTAAGCTGGGTATTCTCATTTGCCGCTACATCCTGTCCTGTTCCGTCCAGACCTTGGTTGGCGATCTCATTATCTACATAAACCGCCTCGCCCAGAGTACCGTCGGTATTGGCCGATGTGCTTCCCTGTCTGTAGCTGTATTGCAGGTAGCCGGCTACCACTATCATGAGAACCAATGCCAAAATGACTATCTGCTTCCTTTTAAAAACCATCATGACTCTGCCCCCTTTATAAAACTGCGAACAAGTTTTTTTGTTTTTTGTCCCATTCAATAATTAATATATTCAGTTCGTAAATCGTTTATATCTTTTTTTTGGAAAACCCTTTACTTTTTCCTCTGAACGACCTCGACCCTGTGCGCCGGTATGTCTAGCACCACTTTAACGGCATTCATTATCCGCTCTCTTACTATGACGCTGTCCGCCCCTTCAGCCACTACCAGGACGCCTTTTATTTCAGGACCAAGTTTCTTCAGGATCACAGGTGTTTTACCTCCGGTTGGGGAATCCTCATAGACTACGGTATTTTGATTATCTTCCTCTATTATGTTTCTGGTACCGCCCCCGCTGTCCTTTTCATCAGTTTTGCTGCTCTTCTTGCTCGTATCATAGGCCGGTATATTCTCTCCGACGGCGGAATAGGTAATCATGACATCCACCCTGCCGGCGCCCTGTATCTGTGAAAGCAGTGTCCTGAGCCTTGTTTCCGTGATATCGCCGCCCGAAATATTCTGCCCGGTCACTTCTTCCGAGCCGGAAGTCTTTATGGGTTCCTGCTTTGCAGCCTGCGGCTTTCCGCTGAACAGTGCGGAGCCTGCAATGATCAGGATAATGCCAATAATTATGACTATCGCAGTATTCTCGATCAATTTTTTCTTATCCTGGCCCTGTATTAATTCCTTTATTCTTTTTATGACAATTTTGAAAATTTCCACAGTCCCACCTCTATACCTGCGTAATTACTATATTTTGCTTGTCAACGCCAAAGACCCGGCTTATTCGGTCCTCTAGCAGTCCTTTGAGCTTTGGGTCGCATTTTCCGGCGACCTGTCCGTTCGACGCTGTGGAACCGATTTTCACCGTTTGAACTTTTTCTACAGGAACTATTTCATTCCCTATCCCACCCTCTCCCGTACCGGCTGCCGAAGCCCCTTTTCCTTCGCCCATGGTTCCCTGAGCGCCTGGGGTATCAAGCCCACTGTTTTTTGTATTGTCGGCAGTAATGCTGATGTAGGCTCTTTTGATCTCTCCGAAGGCAGGCGACTGGTAGTCTTCATTGATGATGACGTCGGCCCTCGCATCCTTTACTCCATCGATCTCTTCGGCGTTCTGCTCGAGCTGGTCTATTATGTTTTTGCGATATACCTCCACGATCTGCTTCAATTGCGCCTGTTCAAGGTTTTTGCCTTCCTTCTGTATCTGTGCTTTTTCAAGCAGGTTGCTGGTCTTTGTCTGGCTCGCAGTAAAGTCAAATTTCTTCGCAGTCAGTCCAGTCAGGGGATTTATGATCACGATGATCAGTATCGTTCCGGTAACCAGGCTTATGTATTTTTTCATTTTACCGCCTGGAAGCAGCATTTCTACAATAACAATGAACAGGACCAGTGTTACGATATTTACGACCCACTGCCGGATAAAATCAAGCATGGCACATTACTCCTATCTGAGCATCGCGCTCGTATTCCCGGCGCTCACAAGCGCTGTCACGGATATAATGAACATGAATGCCACGGCTGCGGTCAATGAAAATATATACAGCATGGATCCTGCCACATCGTTTATACAGGTCGTTATCCTGCTTTCAGATATCGGTTCGAACAGTGCGCTCGCAGCCTTATAGAGCGCAACCAGTGCAATGATCTTGATCAAAGGGACCAGGCATATGAGAAGGATGCCTATCATTGCCGCCACGCCGGCCGCGTTTTTTATCAGCAGCGTACAGGCGATAACGGTATCGGCCGCATCCGAAAGTGTTTTCCCGATTACCGGAATGAATGTGCTTATCGCAAACTTGGTAGCTTTCGTCGTTGCTCCGTCTATAACGGCGCCCAATGTGCCCTGTAACGTTACGATAATGATAAAAGTTGTAAGTATGATTCCCAGCATCCATTGAACGACTGTTTTAATAAGGCTTGCAAGCCTCTGTAGCTGGATCTTCTCGGAAATGTTGTTCACGATATTTATTATTGTCGTCAGAAATATCAGAGGCACGAACAGGTTCTTTATAAGCGTTGCCGTGACCTCCACAACCATAAGGAGCACGGGATGCAGTATGCCTCCGGCAGTTATGTTGCCTCCCGAGATCAGCAGGGCCATCAGCACAGGAATGGTCGCATACATGAAGCCTACCATCTGGTCGATGATCGAAGTACCCATCCTGACAACTGTGCTGAAGCTGACAAGCAGTATCGTGACAATAACGATATAGCATACATAGAACGCAATGCGGCTCACATTTTCATTCATGAAATTCGCCTGCAGGTTTTTAAGCAGCGAACAAATAACTATAAGTATCGCAAGCTTCAATAGGATACCGAGGTTTTGATACAGCTCATTAAAGAATAATTTCAGTATGTTGTCGCCTATTCCCTTGATATCGAAACTAAGCTTTCCCTCCGTGATATTCTTTATAAGTTCATCGGGATCGAAGCCTTCAAGTACCTTAAGTCCCTCACTATTAGTGTATTTTGAGATCACATCCCCTATATCTCCGGTACCGCTCGACGAAAGCTGCTGATCGATCATATCGGATGTAATATCCGAGCCTTCGGCTGTACCGCCATTCCTGCTGCCATTTCCATTATTCGTCCCAATACCGGCGGCTGAAGTATCATCGACAGTTACGCCGATTTTATCAGCCGCACCGGTTCCGGTATCATCACCTGCCGCGGCAAAGCAGCATATGGGCGATATGCCGAATAACAGCATGAGGATCAGAAGCTGTACTGTTACAGTTTTGATTTTTCTTCTGCAGATCATCGGTATTAAACCTCCATATCCTCTGTGTCGGAAAGACCTTCAAAGGTATCACTGCGGCATTACCTTCAGTACCAGGTCCAGCAGCGAAGTAATGATCGGAACAGCCATGACAACTATGATCACTTTTCCTGCCAGTTCTATTTTTGATGCAATGGCGCTTTCTCCCGCATCATTGCAGATTTCCGCCCCGAATTCCGCTATGTAGGCAATGCCTGTTATCTTCAATACTGTGTTAAAATAGACGGGTTTGATGTCGGCACGGTCGCCGTAGCTTTGAAGGAGTTCGACAACCGAAGAAAGCTTCGACGCCAGAAGGAGAAATATAACTACGCCAGTTACTATACTGACCTGGACTGCTATTTCAGGTTTCTGCTTCCGCAGGATCAATATAATGACTGTCGACACCAGCCCGATCCCAATAATTTGTACTATTTGCATTACAGCCTCACTCCCGGGCTTTTTATCATTCAAGTTTAAATATGGTTTTTACGGTATCAAAAAGCACCGCTATCTCCTTAACCACCATCAGAAGGACGACGATCAATCCGGCAAGAGTCGTCATCATCGCCTGTTCCTCTCTGCCTGAACGTATGAGCAGTTGATTTAGCACTGCTACGAGGATACCTATTGCAGCGATCCTGAAAATCAAATCCACACCCATAGAATGGTCAACCCCTTTAAAGTATTTACATTCCCATTGCTCAGCCCTTTACAGCAGGACTATAACTACGGCGATCCCGCCCAGTATGCCGAGGCTTTTATACATCGTTTCATTTTTATTTCTGCTCTCTTCAGCCTTTTTTTCCTGCATACGAAGCGCTTCCATCGTAAGCCTGATGTTTTTGATCTGTCCGTCCAGCTCAGTACTGCCGAGCATTTTTCCGAATCCCACGAGTACCTCCTCGTCCTCCCTGTTGAGCGCCGTCCGGCGCATACATTGTCTCACAGCCTGTTCCCAGGCATTTTCTGCGCTTTGCGCGCCATTGTCCCTGAGTATCTCTGCCGCCTTGCCGAAAATTAATCCTGTTTCGCTGTTCCCTACCCTGCTTACCCGCTCAAAAGCTTCGATCAGCACATCCGACAGATAACTTATCTGGTTCTCGAACATCTGAAGCTGCGTTTGCAGCTCCCTCAACTGCTGAGGCCTTCTGCTGCAGTCCCTTGAGAGTATGAAACCCAGGAAACTGCACGAAAGGATGACGACCAGGCTGCCCACTATTTTAAAAAGCATTTACACCAGCTCCTGTTATTGGTTTCATAGTGCTGCCGTCGATCACCTCGACGAGTGTTCCCGGACCGTTTCTGTTCCCCAGGACCACATACCTTTCAAATACCTTGTCTTCGATTAGCTTCAGGACTTCACGACGGCTTTTCAACTCCGAGATATTGTATCCGTGCGCCGAGGTTACGATCCTTACTCCTGCATTCAGAACGCACTGGACCGCCTCCCTGTCACCGTCGTTTCCTATCTCGTCGGTTATGATCACTGCAGGCGACATCGAACGGATCATCATGGGCATGCCGATATTCTTGGGACATCCGTCCAGCACGTCCGTCCTTATGCCTACATCGTTCTGCGGGATACCCTTCATACATGCCGCGAGCTCCGACCTTTCATCTATGATGCCGACTTTGACACCTTTAAAGCCGTATTCGGATGCACCGGTGCCAAGAGTCTTCGCAATGTCCCTGAGTATCGTTGTCTTGCCGCATTGCGGGGGCGATATTATCAAAGTGTTGTATATATCCGAACTGTTCCTGAAAAGATATGGGAGCAGTTTGAAGGAACAGCCGGGTATCTGGTTCGAAAGCCTTATGTTAAGGCCTGATATATCCTTGATGTTCCGTACTGCTCCACCCTCCAGTACCACTCTGCCCGAGAGACCGACACGATGTCCACCCTTTATCGTTATATAACCGTTCCTGATCTCATCCTGATATGCGTATATTGAGTTCTCGCTCATCATTTCCAGTGATAACCTGATATCTTCCTGTGAAACGAGAAAACTGCCCGAAGGCTTGGACGATAACAAGCCGTCGGCGCCGATGAACCATTCCTTGTAATAATTTTGAAGTATCAGAGGTTTTTCCGCCCTCAGGCGTATTTCTTCCAGCGGCTCCAGACCGTATATAAGCGCGCCTTCTATTGCGGAACCCACCCTCTTTGAAAGAACCGGCAGGATATGTTTTTTAAGACTGCTTGCGCTGCTGTTCGGGCTGTTTTCAGCACTGTTCCTCATCAGTTCCTACCTTCTTTTTCGCCTCACAATTTATGTATCCGTGTTACTTTGATGTCTTAACTATAATTATTTGGCTTTGTCCAAATTTATGACTGACAAAAAAATTTCCGGACAAAAAAAACCGCCCAATTATTTGAGCGGTTCGATTCTCGATATAAACTATTTAATGAACAGTACCGAATTTATTGAAGGGCCAGAACCTGAACACAGCTTTCCCTTCGATCTGCGAGCGATCTATCAGACCGAAGGTCCTGCTGTCCTTGCTGACCTCCCTGTTATCGCCCAGAACAAGGTATTTGCCAGCAGGTACCTTTATGGGAAAAATGACTTCCCTCGTTTCCGTAATGCCTTTTACATACGGCTCATCAAGCCTTTCGCCGTTCCTGTAGACGTTTCCATCCCGGATATCGATCTCATCGCCCGGTATCCCGATCACTCTCTTTACAAGACGCACGTTCGTCTTCTCCTCGACCGGCACGAAAACCTGGGATACATCCGTCAGAAAAATTCTGACCTTCTCTATGTAATTCCTCGGATACAGGTTATCTATAAAAACTATTATGTCCCCTCTGGCGGGACTGGCGAATAAATATGTTAATTTTTCAATAAACAGGTGCTGGCCTTCCAACAGGGTATCCTGCATGGAGGTCTGTCTGACCTGTGTAGTTGCGAAAACTGTTGTATTGAGCAATGCGACCAGTATGAACGCAGCAGCAAATACTACGATCCACTCCCAGGCTTCCCTCAAAAGTGTTTTCATTATTGACATCCACTCCCGATTATTGCGTAAGTTAAGAAAAAGGCAGGTCACCTGTTCCCAAGGACCCGCCTTGATTCTTTATGATTATTTATCCGAATCGTCGCTGCTGTCTGCGCATTCATCGCAGTCGCATGTCCACTCTATTTCTATTTCCTTGTTGCAGTGCGGGCATAATACGGAATCCTTTTTCATGTATGCATCCTTAAGATTTACGGTTTCCCCGCAATGCGGACAGTCGAATTCGGCATCTATTTCTTCGTCTTCTCCGTCCTCTTCATCATCGCAGCAATCATCGTCACAGCACTCGTCTTCGTCATCGTATATAAGGCTTTCGATTTCGGACAGGTCTTCATCTATCTCATCGATCTGTTCGGTGAGCTGTTCCTGAACTTCTTCAACGTCGTCCACCGCAAGCGCTACATCGTCCATTACATCAATAATAGCTTTGAGCAGCTTGCCTTCATTTGTGGTGTCGCTGATCTGCATCCCTTCAGCCAGCCCCTTCAAGTAGGACACTCTTTCTTTCAGATAATTCATAAAACCTCCGTTCCTTTGCAGTTTATGCAAAGTATAGCTTATTTTTACACTTCTCAATACTATTCCCGCTGTTATATATGTTTATGCTCAAGAGCCATAGTTTAAGCTCTTTCAAGATATTCGCCGGTTCTCGTATCAATCCTGATTTTATCGCCCTGGTTCACAAAGAGAGGAACTTTTACGATAGCGCCTGTCTCCATGGTCGCAGGTTTCGATGCGCCGGTGGCGGTATCACCCTTGAATCCGGGTTCGGTCTCCGTTATTTCCAGTTCTACAAAAGTCGGGGGCTCAATGCCGAATACATTACCCTTATAGGAAAGGATCTTTACAATCATATTTTCCTTAACAAATTTGAACGTATCGCCAATCGTAGCCTTACCGATCGGAAGCTGTTCGAAGGTCTCGGTATCCATAAAGTAAAAGAGATCGCCGTCGTTATAGAGATACTGCATGTCCTGCCTTTCAATGCGCGCCTGCTCAACTTTATCCGTCGGGTTAAATGTTCTTTCAACCGTAGCGCCGGTTATAACATTTTTCATTTTTGTTCTTACAAAAGCAGCGCCCTTACCGGGTTTTACATGCTGAAACTCAACGACCTGAAATATCTGGCCGTCCAGTTCGAACGTAACTCCGTTTCTGAAATCACCTGCTGTTATCATTCAAATTACCTCCACTATATCAATCTGATTCTTTCGCTTATTACCGTACGAATGCATGATCGGTTCCATAACAACGTTAGTAATATATCCTAGATAATATTAAATTAAAATAACATGTATTTCAAGAAAAATTTTCTTTCATAATATAATCATTTCTTTGGTCGAAGTTGTCAATATGCTGACCTTGTCCGCACCGACAGCGACCATATCCTCGATCCGCACGCCGCCGAGTCCGGTCACGTATATCCCGGGTTCGACGGTAACTATCATTCCTTCCTTCAGTACGAGATTTCCTCTCAGTGAAAGCGTGGGATCCTCATGTATCTCAAGGCCTACGCCATGGCCCAGTCCATGCCCGAAATTGTCGCCGAAGCCCGCATCCGATATGAATTTCCTTACTGTTGCATCCACTTCCCTGCCCATCATACCGCTTTTTACAGTATCAAGGCCCAGCTGGTTCGCCTCCAGCACGATTTTGTATATCCTTGCAAGTTCGGGATTCGGCTTGCCAAGAAATACGGTCCTTGTCATATCCGAGCAATATCCCTTGTAAAGAGCCCCAAAGTCAAGTGTGATGATGTCTCCGGCCTCGATTTTCTTTTCCGATGCAATGCCGTGCGGCATCGAAGCCCTGAGGCCTGAAGCGATTATCGTTTCGAAGGACGGTCCGATGGCGCCCTCGCGCCTCATTTCATGCTCCATTTCGGCAGCAAGTTCGATTTCGCTCACACCGGGCTTTATATATTCAAGTATGTGTGAAAAAACGTTGTCGGCTATTCTGACTGCCTGCCTTATGACATCTATCTCAGATTCATCCTTGATAATACGCAGTTCCTCAAGTACCCTGCCAAGAGGAGTGAGCTCGGCCGCCTTCAGTTTTTCACGGTATTCGCTGTATTCGGCGTATGTCACATGGCTGTCTTCGAAAGAAAGGCTCCTGATCCCGTCTTCTTCAATAAGACGGTTCAGTTCATCAACCTGGCCGCCTCTGTATTGAATAATCTCATAATCGGGCGCCTGTGACGCCGCCTGCTCTACGTACCTGAAATCCGTAAGAAGCGCCGCCCTGTTTTCGTCGATGAACAAAATAGCCGAACTACCCGTAAACCCGGACATGTACATATAATTGACACGTTCAGTTATCAATGCTCCGTCGATATTGTTCTGTTTCATTTTTGCACGCAGTCCTGCAAGTCTGTTTTTATATATATCCGGCATTTCCATTGCTCCTTTTTAGTATAAAGTATCCTGTGTCTGTCCATCCTGTCATTACAGCAGGGAAGCCGCCTTTAAGGCGATCAGATAGCTGTCGGCTCCGAACCCGCAGATCTGGCCGACGCATACAGGCGCGATCACCGACTTGCTCCTGAATTCCTCCCTGGCATGTATATTCGAAAGATGTATTTCTATACATGGGATCTCAACAGCCTTTACGGCATCGCGTATAGCTATGCTGTAATGCGTATAGGCTCCGGGGTTCATGATTATCACGTCATATTTGCCCCTGGCCTCATGTAATTTATCTATTATCTCACCTTCGTGGTTGGACTGGACGAAGTCGGCTTCCATCCCCAGTCTTTCAGCCTCTTTTGTCACGGCAGCACCGATCTCCGCGAGCGTCACGCTCCCATAGACATCCTTTTCCCTGACTCCGAGCAGGTTGAGATTAGGTCCGCTTATTACGATTATCCTTTTACTCATATTACTCATATTTCCCCTTTGTTAAAGCCTTTATCCGCGACATTTCAAGGATTGTGCCTTGGGTTCCTCTTTACGAGGACGGCTGCCTTTGTGATCGCTGCAATAACGTCCACTTCAAACTGCTGCTTCAGCGTATTGATCTTCGAGTACAACTCGCCCTTTTCAGTAACTATGTACTTTGGCGGCAGGTCATTGAGGGCTATTGCTGCGATGTCCAGCATGCACTTGTCGCAGGTGCACATGTTGATGTCGGTAAGGACATCCTTCATCTGGTTGAACACGATCTCTTCCATATAATTTTTGATTTGCGGCATATAATTTCCCCCTTTAATAATTTGTTTGCTCTATGCTTTAAAGAAATTGTTATTCCGGCGGTTCAACCGCCCATATACATCAAAAACAAATCCCAGCCCCACATTATAGTAATGAAAGCTCCGATAACAATAAACGGCCCGAATGCGATAGTGTCCTTCCTCTTCTTCAAACCCGAAACCATCAGCAGCAGTGAGAGCACGCCCCCCAGCACGACTGACAGCAAAAGCGCCTCCATGCATAGTCTCCAGCCGAGAAAGAGCCCTATCGGGGCCATAAGCTTGACGTCCCCCATACCAAGAGCGTCGTCGGACCTGTATATCAGCGAACCGAGTATCGCTACCAGCAGCAGGAAGCCTGAACCCGGCAGTATTCCCGCCAAAGGGGTCCACCATTTTTCGTCCCCGAATATTCCAACCTGAGGATAGAAGCAATTATAAATGAAAAATGCCATTCCGCCAATCAAACCGGCTATTATAAGCCCGTTCGGAATGATCCTGTGGTCAATGTCGATAAAAAATATCGCAATCAGTATCGTCATCAAGTATGCATACGCGAAAAATGACGCCGAAAACCCGAATTTGCAAAACAGAGCCGCGAAAACAACCGCAGTAAGAAGCTCAACAAGCGGATATCTTGGTGAAATGCGTTCTCCGCAATGTCTGCAGCGCCCTTTGAGAAAGACATAACTGAAAACCGGGACAAGTTCTCCTGCAGTCAGGCATTTTCCGCAGCTCGTGCATGAAGATGGCGGCGCGATTATCGATTTGCCCTGTGGAACCCTGTAAATCAGAACATTTGCAAATGAGCCGAAAACCAGGCCTAGAACAAATATTGCCGCAAAAGCGAACGCCATAATTCCTCCTGACCCTTCAATCAAAATCAACAGACCTAGCTGTTTATTGTCGTATGATTATTCTCTGCTTTTGTCGAAAAATCCTTTATTCAGCCAGATATTTTATAAATTCAGATGAAAGGTCCCGAAGCTTATTACCCGGGATATCTATTCCCATCCATATCTCAAAAGCTCTGACACCCTGATAAAACAGCATCCCAGCCCCATTTGCAGTCCTGCAGCCGGACTTTTTCGCATGTGCCAGAAGCTTTGTCTCCGCAGGGTTATAAATAACATCATAAACTATCTGTTCCCTCCGGAACTTGAAATCATCGCTCAGCGGACTATTGTCAACCTTGGGATACATACCGGCGGACGTAGTGTTGATGATCACATCGCACTCCTCGAGCGCATCCGCGGCTTCTTTGGAATCCAAAGCCACATGTCCCGTTATCTTACCATAGCCTTTAGCCTCAAGTACGCGGTTTACATTGAGTGAAAGCTCCTGCGCTCTTTCAGGCGTACGGTTTATTACAGTTACTTTTTCGGCGCCCACTGTCGCTATCTTTGCTGTCAGCGCCCGCGCAGTGCCTCCGGCCCCGAGTATGCCGACAAGCTTGCCTTCAAAGCCGCCGCCCGTCTGCTCGCGGAACGCACGCAAAAAACCGTCCCCGTCGGTATTATAGCCGTACAGCTTATCGCCGGAGCACCTTATCGTATTTGCCGCACCCAGTAATTCGACTTCCTCGTTTATTTCATCAAGAAATCGGAGAACATCTTCCTTATAAGGTATCGTGACATTAAAACCGGTAAACCCTGAAGCTTTTAAGCCGTTAACGGCGTCTTCCAGCATTCCGTCCGGAACCTTGACAGGGATATATATCCCATCTATCCCCATCATGGAAAAAAGGCTATTCTGAAGTACCGGTGAAACAGTATGCTCTATGGGGTTTCCTATCAGCCCGGTCAGTACTGTCTTACCGCTGACTCTTGTATCCAGCTGCATCGCATGACCTGCCTTTTCAATAAATACCGTTCTTTTTCGACCATTCCGAATATTGTCTCAGTACCCTTTTCTCAAATATGCGCTTGAACCTTACAAGCTTGCTTTCCCGCTTGTCTATAGGATGGACAAGTATGGTGAACATGCCTGCCCGGTTACCCCCGTAGACATCAGTAAATATCTGGTCTCCTACTACGGCTATGCTTTCGTTTCCGATACCCATAACCCTGCCTGCTTTCAGGAAAGCCTTCGTACCTGGCTTCATCGCCCTGTGTACTGCATTTAGCTGCAGTGTGTCATTGAATCTGACCACTCTTTTCTTCGAAGCGTTTGATACTATGCAAAGCTTGTAACCCGCAGCCTTCATCTTCCCTATCCATTCGACTGCGTTCTCGTCTGCATCGGCAACGTGGTTCGGAACCAGCGTATTGTCGATATCGAGTATCAACCCGCGGATCCTGTTCTTCTCCAGCAACCCGGCAGTTATATCCCGGATGCCGTTCACATAAAGATCCGGGAAAAATATTTCAGACATCATTGCCTCCCGGTTTGTATAAGTTATTGCATTTCATATATGTATTAATGATATCATGTTTCTGTTATAATAACAAAAATACATCCGGCAGGCAACGGGCGAATTTGTTTTATCAAGGTATGGATTTTTTATGAGAAAAGTTGCATAATTAAAAAAAGCATTTATAGGGGTAAATACGTTAGGAGGTTGTCGATAGTGACACAGAAAATAAGTATACAGAAAACCAGGAACCCGAAAGCAAGACCTGATCAGAAAAAGCTTGGATTCGGGCAGCATTTCACGGACCATATGTTCATTATGGACTACAGCAGGGAAAAAGGCTGGTATGATCCGCGCATAGTACCCTACGGGCCTTTGGAACTTGACCCTGCGACGATGGTGTTCCATTACGGCCAGGCTATCTTTGAAGGCTTGAAGGCCTACAGGACCGAAGACGGGCGCATCAACCTCTTCAGACCCGAAATGAACATGAAGAGGGTCAATAATTCAAATGAAAGGATGTCCATTCCTCAATTTGACGAAGCATTCGGAGTCGAAGCGATTAAAGCGCTTGTCAGCATGGACCGCGACTGGATCCCGACCGAACCGGGCACATCGCTGTATATCCGTCCCTTTATAATCGCGACCGATCCGTTCCTTGGCGTAAGATCTTCGAACACATTTAAATTTATGATAATACTTTCCCCGAGCGGTGCTTATTACCCGTCCGGAATAAATCCCGTCAAGATCATGATCGAAAATGAATATGTCCGCGCAGTAAGAGGCGGCACGGGCTTTGCCAAAACGCCGGCCAATTACGCAATAAGCCTGAAGGCCCAGGAGCTCGCTCACGATAAGGGCTACGTACAGGTTCTCTGGCTCGACGGCGTCGAAAGGAAATATATCGAAGAAGTCGGCTCCATGAACGTATTCTTCAAAATCGGTGACGAAGTCGTGACTCCGGAGCTCAACGGCAGCATACTCCCCGGCATCACGAGGGATTCCTGCATACACCTGATCAGGCACTGGGGCGTAAAAGTAACAGAAAGAAAGCTGTCTGCACAGGAGTTGTTCGATGCACATGCGGCAGGTAAGCTGACAGAAGCCTTCGGAACTGGAACAGCCGCCGTTATTTCACCTATCGGCGAATTGAACTGGGACGACAAAGTCATTACTGTAGCCGGCGGAAAGATAGGAGACCTCTCCGCCAAACTCTATGAAACAATCACCGGCATACAGCGCGGTTCTGTGAAAGACGAGTTCAAATGGATCACAGAGGTTAAATAAATATTCGGTTCTGAACATTGATCAAAAAAGGAAGCATAAAAGCTTCCTTTTTTTTAATAAAATTTTAAGAGATGCTGAACAAGAGTTGACGCTGATGACGTTTATAATTGTCTTACTGCTGGTTGCGGCTCCGCTTTTCATATTTTTGAAAAGGTCTTCCGGGGTTTTTTACATCAGAAGGCTTGTACTCCCTTTTTTATGTATACTCTTTGTACTCTGCCTCATACTGTTCTCCGGCAGCGTAGTGAAGGCGGCGCAGAATGGTCTTGCCTTATGGGCGGGCGTTGTTGTTCCCTCGCTGTTCCCATTTTTTGTCGCGTCGGAGATTATTAATTCCACAGGTTTCACCAGGACGTCGGGTATTCTGCTCGAGCCTGTCATGAGGCCTGTTTTCAATGTCCCTGGCTGTGCCTCGTTCGCCTTGCTGCTCGGCGTCACCTCCGGCTATCCCGTCGGCGCCAAGATAACTTCTGACCTAAGGAACGACGGATTACTGACCAAAGAGGAAGCCGAAAGGCTGCTGGCCTTTACCAACAATTCCGGGCCTCTTTTTATCGTCGGCGCAGTAGGGACCGGCATGTATGGTTCATCACGCATCGGGATCTTCCTTCTGGCATGTCATATCCTCGCCTGCCTGACTGTGGGCGTTCTCTTCAGATTTTACAGGCGTTCCGGACGCTCACTCATAAAGGATGCACGCAAAAAGGATCTCCTGAAAGCATTCAAGACAAGCCTAGCATCGCAGCAGATCCGTTCGGGAGGATTCGGTTCCATTCTGGGAAACGCCATTAGGAACTCAGTTACGACGATCCTTGCAATAGGCGGTTTTATCGTGCTCTTTGCGGTTGTGATACGGTTGCTTTCAGAAACAGGCTTAATAAATATGCTTGCCGGGGCTTTATCATATGTCCTGTCCCCGCTGGGACTGGACAGGGGGGTATTGACAGGCATCCTTAGCGGAGTTTTTGAGATCACGACAGGTTCCGGTATAGTAAGCCGCCTGGCAGCCGTGCCGATCGCCGTGAAACTGCCGGCTGTGAGTCTGATTATAGGCTGGGCTGGTTTGTCCGTACATTTTCAGGTGATGAGCATAACTTCAGGCACCGATATACGCGTGCTGCCGTATTTTTTCGGAAAAGCCCTTCAGGGTATCCTTGCCGCAATATATACGGCCGCGGGAATCAAGCTGTTACAGCTGGAAGCATTTGCCGAAGCGCCGGTGCTTGGTTCAGATGGACCCGGTATATCCGGCTTCCTGCAGTTGCTTTTGAAATCATCGCTGATGATGCTTGTTTCGCTGGTATTGCTGGTCGTTATCAGCAGATTTGTGAAAATAGCAAAATCGTAGGTGCATCGAGCACCTCCGATTTTTGAACAAGACTACGCTATGTTCCATTAAATAAAAAGGAGCCCTATTTGAGCTCCTGACGATCCATTTTTATAACCTCGAGAGTATCGTTCAATATTTCTTCTACCTTATTCAGAATGTTGTCTGCATATTCCTTGGTGCCGAGCCTGATCTCCCGCGCGTTTTTCTGTGCTCCTCCGACTATTTCATTAGCCTGGTCATACGCCTTTTTTGTTATCTCATGCTCATCCACCATGGATGCGATCTTGCCTTCGGCGTCCTTCAAAAGGTTTCCGGCTTCTTTCTGCGCGTCCAGCAGTATGCGCTGACGCTCTTCCTTCACCCACTTCGCCTGCTTGATATCATCAGGAAGCTTCAGTCTCAGCTCTTTAACGATTTCAAGGATCTCTTCCTTGTCGACAAGACATTTACCTGAGAATGGAACACTTACGCTTTTTTCAACCAGATCTTCCAATGTTTCCAGTATTGAAAGTATTTCCATGACTATACCCCCTATAATGCTCTATCTGCAGGCTAATTTCTTCATAACCTTTTCCCGTATGCATTCCGGAACGAGTCCTTCGATATTTCCTCCGTTTTTTGCGATCTCCTTGACGGCGCTCGAACTCAGATACGAATAATTGACGCTTGTCATCATAAACAACGTCTCCATATCCGGTTCAAGGTTCTTATTCAACAGCGCCATCTGGAACTCATACTCAAAATCCGACATAGCCCGCAAGCCTTTGATGACTGCCTTTGCTCCCACTTTCTTGACAAAATCCGCCAACAAGCCCGAAAAACTGGTCACCATAATATCGTCGCGCTCGCCTAACGTGCATTTGATGAGATCAATGCGCTCTTCAACCGAAAATGCCGGCTTTTTAGCTTCGTTGCTGCCAACCGCGACTATAAGTTTATCACATATATAGACAGCTCTTGTAATAATATCGAGATGTCCGTTCGTTATGGGGTCAAAACTTCCCGGGTAAACCAATATCATTTATTTTTACTACCGTCCTGTTTGTATATTGTTAACATTGTATCACCATATTTTCTCGTGTCAACGGCTTCAAGCCCTTCAAAAGCTTCAGGCAGGTTGTCTGATACGCTGTGTTCCACGATGATTATGCCTTTGTTCTTCATTATATCATTTTTTGTCAGTATTTTTAATGTTTCCTGAATAAAATTTTTGTTATATGGCGGATCCAGTAAAATAATATCAAATTTTCTTTTATCACGGAACAGGCGCTCAATGCCTGAGGCAAAATCCGTCTGATAAACCTCCGCCCATTCAAGCAGCTTTGTATGCTTCAGGTTGTCACGAATAACTGCGCAGCATTCCGAACTCTTGTCAAAAAAAACAGCATGCTCCGCACCCCTGCTCAACGCTTCGATCCCGAGGCTGCCCGTGCCTGCAAATACATCGAGCACTTCGCTTCCTTCGACAGCTTCTGCGATAATGTTAAAAAGAGCTCCCTTGACCTTATCTGAAGTAGGTCTTGTTGACGTGCCTAAGACAGTTTTAAGCTGAAGTCCTCCCGCACTACCCGATATGACCCTTAATATAGCCGTTTCCTCCCTTGTCTCAAGTATACCCTTCGCTTCAATTCATGCTGAGCGTCCGCGCAGTTGCTGCGAATTTCTCCCTTACCGCTTGCCCAAGCAGTATATTTTCCGGCGCTTTCAGCTGCCTGTCCTGTGACAGCAGCTTTTGCGCCGCTTCCTGAGCCTGCTTCAATACTTCCATGTCTTTATATAGATTTGCAATTTTAAGTTCAGGTATACCATGCTGCCTTGTTCCGAAAAAGTCGCCCGGACCACGGAGTTCAAGATCCTTTTCTGAAATCACGAACCCATCCGAGGTATTTTCCATGACTTTCATTCTTTCTTCCGCGACTTCAGACCTGCTGTCATTGAAGAGTACGCAGAATGACTGGTGTTCCCCTCTGCCGACTCTGCCTCTCAGTTGGTGCAGCTGTGCCAGCCCAAACCTCTCGGCATTTTCTATCACCATGAGAGACGCATTCGGAACATTGACGCCAACCTCTATTACAGTAGTCGAGACGAGTATATTGAGATCATCCTCGATAAAACTGTTCATAACGGCATCCTTTTCAGAAGCCTTCATCTTTCCGTGTATAAGACCCACTTTCAAATCGCTGAAGGTTTTGTGCGCAAGCTCCTCAGCCAGCCCGGAAGCTGCTTTGGCTTCCACTGCGTCGGATTCGTCCACCAGCGGGCATACTATGTAAACCTGCCGGCCCTCTGCTACCTGCTTCCTTATAAAATTGTCGATCCTTTCGCGCATATCGGCATGTACGGCATAAGTCCTGATTTTTCTTCTTCCCGGAGGAAGTTCGTCTATGATCGAGATATCGAGGTCTCCATACAGTATCAATGCCAGGGTCCTGGGGATGGGAGTCGCCGTCATGATCAGAATATCTGGGTTTTCGCCCTTGCTCGAAAGCTTTGCCCTCTGCCGTACGCCGAAACGGTGCTGCTCGTCCGTTACTACGAGTCCGAGGTTTTTAAAGACCACCTTATCCTCGAGCAAGGCATGTGTCCCGATCACGATGTCCGTTTCGCCGCTCCTTATATCCTCGAGAGTCTCCCTTGCCGTCTTCCCCGTAATGCTGCCGGTCAGAAGCGATATTCTTATCCCCAGGGGAGCCAGCAATGGCCCCAGTGAATGATAATGCTGTTCTGCGAGTATTTCTGTCGGCGCCATGAAAGCGCCCTGATATCCGCTTTTGACGGCTTTGACCAAAGCCAGGACGGCAACTATCGTCTTGCCCGAACCGACATCGCCCTGTACCAGCCTGTTCATAACCTTGCCGCTTTCCATATCATGCTCGATTTCTGCAAAAACCCGCTTCTGGGCATTGGTGAGGCTGAAAGGCAGCTGACGCATGAACTCCTGTACTTCGCGGCCCGCATTGAACCGTATTCCGGCCGCCGACGACTCGGTAGCAGATTTCAGGTTCATCAGTCCCAACTGCAGCAGTAGTAATTCTTCGAACACAAGCCTTTTTCTGGCTTTCAGGAATGCATCGTCATCCTCGGGGTAGTGTATATTATTTACTGCAAAATGTACATCAGTCAACTGATAAATCTCTCGGATCCACTGCGGCATTATGTCCTGTATGCTGTCTCCGGCATAGTCGAGCGCATTGCGAATGGCGGCTCTGATCACGTTTTGAGTCAATTTTCCGGTCGCCGGATAGACAGGCACGATCCTGCAGGTATTGACCGGACTCTGGTCGTCAAGTTTTTCGTATACCGGGTTCAGTACCTCAAATGTCCGTCTTCTTGTTATCTTGCCATAAAAAATATATCTTTCGCCCAGCTTGAAATAATTTTTAAGATAGGGCTGATTGAACCATGTGGCATTTATCAGTCCGGATTCATCCCTTATACTTACCCGGCTCACGGTAAGTCCCCTCCGCGGCCTTGACTCGTTCACCCTGGACGCAATCATGCCTTCGAAGGAACACTCTTCCCCGTCCTGCAGCTCGGAAAGCTTCCTGAGTTTGCTGCGGTCCTCGTAATCTCTGGGGTAATGCGTTATAACGTCACCGACACTAAACAGGCCAAGCCTGTGAAACAATGCCGCCCTTGTATCGCCGACGCCTTTCAGAAACTGCAGCGGTTTTCCCATTTTCTCGGAATGCTGATCCATCGCGTATCTCCTGGAACTTTATCATTAATGTGCGGATCCTTGATATTTACATTTTAATATATACTTCCTCCTATTGCCATACCTAATCAGCCATATGCATAAATAATGCCATTATTTCAAAAAATCCTTGCGGATTCTTTAGTTATTGTGTTAAAATAATTATTGCTTTGTGGAATAATAAGCACCAATCTGAAGGAGGTGTGATATAGATGGCAAAATGCGATATTTGCAGCAAAGATACCGTATACGGCAATAATGTTAGCCACTCGGTCAGAAGAACGAACAGATTCTGGAAGCCTAACGTAAAAAAGATCAGAATAGTAGAAAACGGCACTCCGAAGACCGTTAACGTATGTTCAAGATGCCTGCGTTCGAATAAGGTTACGAGAGCAGTTTGATAATTTATCATTTTAAATTTTGATATCTTATGTCAATATCGAAGCGACATAAAAAAGGCGTATGAACGCTTTTTTTATGTCGCTCTGATTTTCATCTCTGTTCAGCCCATTCTAAGTACTTTTTTGATCAGACTGCCGAAGAATTTCGGCATCTTTACCACCATGATCCTCATCGACGGACTCCCCCCTATCGTCTGATAATTTCATAATATTCCAACGATAGGATTTGGTGCATGGTCAAAAACAGTATTCATCACTCGACAGACTGATACATATATATTTTATATTATGATGCATGTTTATATTGTGGGAAACTTCAGAAAAAAACTTGAAAATATGGCGCTGATTTTGGCGGCATGGGCATTATTGTTTATGCTGGGATCTTATTTTATAGACAATATGCTGCTCTTCAGCATATCGGTGGATCCGTCGGCGGAGTTTTCATATCCCTATGCTATTGAAGTCGATGATATATGGATAAGCGATACTTACGCGGACGATCTTTCTCTTTCCGTCTTCTGCCCTTCCAAGCCGAAAACGCGTGAATTTACTGATTACGAGGCGCTGGAAGGCAGCTTCAGCTTCAAATATCCGTCAGCATTCGTCGTCAAACCCGAAACCTTCTCCGGCAGCGATATAATTTTCCATATCGATTTCCATGACAGGGAAGGCATAGCACACGGCTTTGTACAGGTCTGGAAAATGCCCGGGGAGCTCGGCGATTTCCTGAAAACATCGAAGGAAGCCTCAAATAATAAATATAAGTATTTCAATTCCTCTAAAATCGAAATAAACGGTGTGAGCGGCTATCAGTGGGATTATTCGGTCCTCACCGGTTCCGGATATTTCAGGGGCGCCGAGGTATTCCTGCAGCGTGACGGCCATATGTACCGGCTCAGCTACTTTGTACCCGAAAAAAAGTGGGATCGGAAACAGGCGGAATTATTCGAAAAGATGGTTCATTCGTTCAAAATCAAATAGAATGTCATTCGAGAAGCTTTCTTGCCGTCATGACACAGTTGCGCCCCGCTTCTTTGGCTTCGTACAGCGCATCATCCGCAGTCCGCACGAGATCGTTCTCATTCAGTACGCATTCGTCAAATGAAGAGATGCCGAAACTGGCCGTTATGGAAACGCTTATCAGATTATCCTCGATAACGTGCTTTTCGAGCAGCTTCCTCAGCGCCTCGACCTTTTCGTAAGCCTCTGAAAGATTTGTCCTCGGCAGGAGGATAATGAATTCCTCTCCTCCGTACCGCGCCATTATATCGTTTTTGCGCAGAGCAACCTTGACAGCCTTTACGGCCGAAGTCAGCACCATATCTCCGAACATGTGACCGTAATTGTCATTGAATCTTTTGAAATGGTCCAAATCGAATATCACAAGTGAAAGAGGATAGTTTTCGGTCTTCGCATGGAGGAATTCGGTTTCCAGCCTTTCCTGGAAGTAATGCCGGTTATAGATGTCTGTAAGGCCGTCTTTCCTGGAAAGCTCCCTCATTTCGTCATAAAGCTCCGCATTTTCCATAACAATACCGACTTGCTGCGCTATGATACTCAGGAGACGGACGTTCTCCTCATCAAAGGCATTGTTGTACTTATGCTCGACGAGTACAAGACCGTACTTTCTGGAGCTTGTGATCAAAGGTACACAGATCAGTGAGTTGATATCCCTGCCGCAGGTGAAGATATACTGCATGTAATCAACGTTGTTTTCCAATATCGTCTTTCCGTAGTTCAGCGCTTCCAGCAGTATGCCGCTGTTGATATTGTCCGTTATCGTAGCCAGCTCATTTATGTTTGTGATGTTCGTAGTATTGACCTTCAGCCGGTTGATGTTTTCATCGTACAGAATTATGGTAGAATAACTGACGCCCATAACGCCGAGGATTATATCATTGAGCCGTTTCAATAGTTCCCTTATATCCAGGACCGAGCCAATCGCCTGGCTTATCTGATGGAGTGTGTAGAACTCGGCAATGCTTTTTGACAGGCTTTTATTGGATTCTTCCAATATGCCCGCGCTGGAGTTGAGTCTGTCATACTCCTGCTTGATATCCTCCCATGAGCTTTCAAGCTTGAGACATTTTTCTTCCAGTTGCTCGATATCAGTTACATTTTCGATCTCGGATTCCAGCCCGCATTTATGGAGCTGGCTGAATAACAGCACGGCAATATAATAGAAAATGTACACTGCGAGTATAAAGCTTAGTTTAAGGCGAAAATCAACACCCAATGCTGCATTTTTCGAAAATGCCGTCAAACTTGCAGCAGCAGACAGGAAAAGATTCATGAAAAAAGAAATCGCAAGAGCCGTATACCCGATGCGCGGTCCCTTGACAAACGTCATTACAAGGATTGGGATCGAAATACCAAAATAAAACCATGACCCGATATTGGAGAAGTTCAGGATCAAAGCCACAATAAACAGAAAAATGAACTTATCCGCAAGGTAAAGTGCTCTATTTGCAAACAGACCTTTATTGAACATCCACATTCTGACGAAGCAAATAATAATAGCCGCAGAAAATACGCCCGTATTCCACAGCAGAGCAGTTTGAGCTTCTCTTCCCGTAACCAGCGACGTTCCTGTAAGCAATACGTTCCCGCCAACATACATCAGCATGGCAGCTGAAAAAAACAGGAAGGATATCCTTACATAAACCAGTTCATATCCTTGATATTTGCTGTAGACTTTCTTATCGATCAATTTTAGAAATTACGCCCCCTACTTTTTCCAATATATCTCGATTATGTCCCCTGAATGTATGACATCCGTGAAGGCCGCCTGCTGTCCGTTCAGTTTGAGAACTATTGTGCCCTGTGGTTTCGTCAGATCAAAATCTATATGGTTGAATATATCTACGAATATATACTGTGTTCTGTCATCGTCAAGAATGATCGTTCGTCCGTTCACGCTTATGACAACATCCTGGTGTTCCTTGATCCTGCCGTTTTTACCCGTGTTATCAGGTGAATCCTGAGACTTTGCTCCGATTCCGGCGGAAGGTACTTCTTCGTGCGCTTCTTCGTGAGCCTCTTCGAAAGTCTCTTCAGGAGCTTCCTCGATTTCCTCCCGATCCGTTTCGGCGCATTCGACAATATCTTTGTCGGCAAGAATATAATCGTCATATTCCGCCTTACCGTTAACTAGAATTTTACAAGTATTCCTGTCGAAGCCTCCCGCACCAAGAAGTTCACCCAAAGTCCTCATCTGTGTGATCTGAACTATATCCCCGTCTTTTATCCGGGTGTCTCTTTCCGCCTGCCTGCCATTAATAAATATCAATGTGCTGATATCTATGGCGTTGCCGTTCAGCCTCACCTTGCCTTCAGAAAATGCTGAAACCAGTTCATACGCGACAACAACCGCATCTTTTCCGTCCTCAGACGGAACGACAGTTATGCTGTCGCCGTATACAATTGGCGTATCGAGGCTGGACTGCTTCCCGTTCACAAATATCTCGGCGGCCTTGCCATACTGACCGCGGACATGGCGTACCTCTCCGTTTACCGAGAAGGTCATTCCCCTTCCAGACCTGCCTATCAGATTGCCCGCATCATATCCGAACAATATCAGCGCATCGGCTACTGTAAGCTTCTTTGAATTGAACAGTCTGATTTTTTTATCGTTGACAGTTACGGAAAGGAAATCCTTGCCCCCGTACATCTGTGCTGTGATAGCAATGCCATAGGGAGTGATCGATTCCGGACCGGAAAGTTTTTTATCGTTGAATTTGATGTCCCGTATAACATCTCTGCCTCTTACCACAACCCTGTCCCCGACCAACCCCAGTTGCTGGGAAATCATTTCGGGAAGACCCGGGATGCGGCTTCCTCCGCCTACGAGGAAAACGGCGTTAGGCGCTTTACGATTGTACTCGAGTATTTTCTGCGATATGGTCGAAGCAAGCTGCTGTAACGTATCCTCTATGGATTTGTAAACCTCCGGTGCAGCTATTGTATGCTTTTTTTTGAGTATATCCGTGAAGGTTATGTTGTCTCTGCTTGTTGACAGTGCTACCTTGATTTTCTCTCCTGTATTGAAATCCACCAGATAATTCTGAGATATTTTTTCAGTGATCTCATCGCCTGCTACAGGAACCATTGCATATGCGATAACGCTTCCGTCCTTGGTCAGCGCGATATCCGAAGTACCCGCGCCTATATCGACAAGCGCCAGGTTTAGCAGCCTCAGGTCGGCCGGGATAGTCACATTTATTGCTGCGATCGGTTCAAGCGTCAGGCTCGAAACCTCCAGACCTATCTTGCCCATTACGGTGTAAAGGCTGTCGACAACGATTATCGGCAGGAATGTCGCAAGGATATCGGCTCCTACATTTTTACCCTTATGCCCGATAAGTTTTGATATAACGTAATTGTTCAGATAATAATTGATAACGCTGTAGCCGACGCAATAAAACTGGGTCTTGTCCGCACCGTCCGTTTCGTCGTCCAGTATCATCTGCGCCTGCTGTATGCCTTCTATCTCAAGACTGCTGACAAGATCGGCGTCGATCTCGCGTCCCGCCTCGAGATTTTTTTCCACTCTGACCTGGCAGGTCTTGAGAACTCTTCCGGCAGCAGCAATAGCAACTCTTTTAAGTTTAACGCCGAGCCTTGCCTCCAGTTTCTGTCTAACATCGGAGGCTGCCTGCGCGACCTGCTCTATATCATGTATCTGCCCGTCGAGCATGGCTCTGTTTTTATGTTCGGTCATCTCGGTGGCGAGGACTCTGAAGCAGCTTTCCTCCTGCACTCCGACGACCCCGACAACAGTCCTTGTCCCTATATCCAGAGCAAATATGATTTCTTCCTGGGATATACCGGATAACAGCCCTGCAGGCTGTGTCGCGTTATTGGCAAGGTTAATCACTCTGCTGGCCTTTTTGTCGTTCTTTTCGGTTTTTTTCAGCTTGTTTCCGGTATTTTTGTTCATAGTAGGTTCCCCTTAATATAAACATAACGTTTTAACCTTTAATAATTCGACAGTAAAAGTCAAAATCCTTCCAGGCTATAAGGGAAGATACAGCGTAATTTCAGAAGAGGTTTCGGATCAGGCGCTTCAACCCTGTCCCGACCCGAACCTGCAATACGGCAATATGCGGCATTCACCGCATTTCGGTTTTCTGGCGTCGCACAGTGCGCGGCCGTGAAAAACAAGCTGGTGGCAGAAGCTGCCCCATAATTCGGCAGGAAGCAACTTAATAAGGTCGTATTCGATTTTTTCGGGATCTTCGTTATCGGTGAGCCCCATTCTTTTGGTCAGGCGTTTGGCATGGGTATCTATCACGACACCCGGCACTCCGAAGCTGTCATTGAGTATAAGGTTGGCTGTTTTTCTCCCAACTCCCGGCAGCTTCAGCAAATCCTCGATGTTGGACGGGACTTTGCCGCCGTAATCGGATATGATCATATTGCAGGCTGCTATTATGTTCTTTGCCTTGTTGTGATAGAACCCCGTCGATCGGATATCCTGTTCGAGCTCTGCAAGGTCGGCGTACGCGAAATCCTGCACATTCCTGTACTTTCTGAACAGATCCTTTGTAACCAGGTTTACCCTTGCATCGGTGCACTGGGCTGCCAGTTGGGTAGCGACCATCAGCTGGAGCGGATCCTTATATTCAAGCGAGCAGCTTGCCCCAGGATACATTTCCTGCAGCAGCTCCGCTATCTTTAATGCTTTTTGCTTTTTTGTCATTTTGCAGTCTTCTTTCTGATTGCGTTTGCAGTCTTCTTTCTGATTGCGTGCATATAAAGCTCTTCGTACTTTTTTGCCGACCTGTTCCACGAATAATCTGTTTCCAGCGCTCTGACGATCAATTTGTCCCATTCCTCCGGTTTCTCGTTATAAACCTTCAAAGCCCTGTTTATTGCATCGAGCATTTCATCGGCGGAGAAATTATTGAACGAAAAACCGTTTCCTCTCACGTTGTCACTGTCGTAATCGGTCACAGTCTCCGCGAGTCCGCCGGTCGCTCTTACGACGGGGATCGTTCCGTATCTCAGGCTGATTATCTGTCCAAGGCCGCAGGGTTCGAAACGCGAGGGCATGAGAAACATGTCGCTGCCCGCATATATCTTTTGCGCCAACGACCCGTTAAAGCCGAGACAGATAGCGATCTTTCCGGGATAATCATTCGCTATGCGCCTGAACTGGTCCTGGTAATAATCGTCGCCCGTACCGAGCAATACAAATTGTATATCCTTGGAAAGGAATTCGTCGATCCGGTCGATTAGCAGATTGAGGCCTTTTTGACCGGATAGTCTGGATATCAGTCCGATCACGGGCACATCACCTGCAGGAAGGCCCATTTCCACCTGCAGGGCGTATTTATTTTCCTTTTTATTTTTGTAATTGGTTGCATCGAAATTGCGGGCTATCGTTTTATCTGTCTGAGGGTTGAATTCATCGTAATTTATCCCGTTCAAAATGCCGAACAGGTCTTCCGAACGGCTCTTCAGCAGACCGTCGAGGCGTTCTCCATACTGCGGCGTCTGTATCTCGCGGGCATATACCTCGCTGACGGTATTGATGATATCGGAATAGACCAAGCCGGTTTTCATAAAGCTGAACATACCATAGAATTCGGCCTTCTCCGCAGTAAAGACATCATATCCCAGGTTCAGCAGCCTTACGGCATAACTCGAGAAATTGCCCTGATATTCAAGGTTGTGTATCGTGTATATCGTCGACATGCCGCTGTAAAATTCATCATGAGCATATTGTTCCTTCAGGAGCATGCAAACCGGGCCCGTATGCCAGTCATTGCAGTGAATGATATCGGGCTTGAAGCCTAGCTTCGGGAGCATATCCAAAACAGCCCTGCAGAAAAACGCAAAGCGGTCGGCGTCGTCAAAATGCCCATATATTCCGTCCCTGTCAAAATACCTGTAGCTGTCCGCAAAATAGACCGTCAGTTTCTTTTTCCTCTCGCCGGCCTTGTATGGAACTTCGGTTTTCCTTATAATACAAGTCTCGCTCCAAGTATCGAGCTGTACCGCGAAATCCGTCACATATTCGAAATCACCTTTTACCTGGCGGTACCTGGGCATTACGGCTCTGACGTCATGCCCCAGCGCTGCAAGCGCCTTCGGCAGCGAACCCGCGACATCGGCAAGCCCGCCGGTCTTTGCAAAAGGGGATATTTCTGCAGAAACAAACAAAATTTTCAGTTTCTTATCGCTCATCTAAACCTCCGGTGTATATGGTGATCATATAAAAATATTATATTCCACAAATATACCTTAGGCAACAGAGCAATAACCTAACCGAAATACCGCACTCCTGCTTCGAACAGCAGCTGATCCTTGTTGCCCGGCACGTTTATGCAAACGTTCCTGCCCTTTCTCTCCGAGTGTCCCATTTTGCCCAATACCCTCCCGTCAGGGCTTGTTATGCCCTCTATGGCATGCATCGAGCCATTCGGGTTGTATCTGACGTCATAAGTGGCATACCCGTTCAGGTCGACATACTGTGTGGCGATCTGCCCATTTGCAGCAAGCTTTGCTATTGCGGCTTCCGGAGCGACAAACCTGCCTTCGCCGTGCGATACTGCGATAGTATGTGTGTCCCCGACCTTTACGTTATTGAACCAGGGCGACTTGTCGGAGGCTATCCTTGTCCTGACCATGCAGGATACGTGCCTGCCTATCGAGTTGAACGTCAGAGTCGGGCTTTCCGGATCCATTTCCCTTATCTCGCCGTACGGCAGCAGACCGAGCTTGATCAAAGCCTGGAAACCGTTGCAGATACCGAGAATCAGCCCATCGCGGTTAAGCAGCATATCCATTACGGCTTCCTTGATGTACGGGTTCCTAAAAACGGTAGCAATGAATTTGCCTGAGCCTTCCGGTTCGTCTCCGGCGCTGAACCCCCCCGGGAACATGATTATCTGGCTTTCGGATATCCTCTGCCTCATGGCCTGTATCGTCTCGTTGATGCTTTCAGACGTCAGGTTCTTTACAATGAACGTATCTGCTATACCGCCCGCATTTTCGAAAGCTCTTGCGGAATCATACTCGCAGTTGGTCCCCGGGAATACCGGAATGAATACTCTTGGCTTAACCGGCTGTATCCTGGATGTATTCTTTATGGCGGAAGCATTTACGTTGCGGGAGTCCGTATCTTTATAAAAATCATAAGTGACGGTGCTGCCGCTTCCAGCTTCCGTCTTTGTCGGGAAAATGGATTCGAGCGGCTTAATCCAGCTCTCGGCCATTCTAACGAGATCGAGTGTGATGCTTTCCTGATTTGAACCATGGCTATCCTGATTTGAACCATGGCTATCCGATGAAATAGCTTTGTCATGCCCGGCTCCTTTAGCTATCGTGATAGCGGCCTTTTCCGAAGTACGGCCGATAACTCTGATTGGGAGCTCTTTAAGCAGTTCCTGTACATCTTCAGACCCGCCCAACTCAAGTATGATCGAACCGTAATCAGGCGCAAAAAGGTCAAAACCGTCCGCATTTATCTCCATACCTATCATATTGCCGAAGCACATCCTGCCGACAGCTCCTGCGACACCGCCTTCACGGATAGTACCGGCAGCAAGTATCTTTCCTGCTTTTGCAAGCTGATGCACCCTTGCGAAAATTTTATCGAGCTGTTCAAAGTCAGGCAGCTCGTTACTGTCTCTTTCCAGCCTGAGCTGAACGACCTGACTGCCGGGCTTTTTGAACTCCGGAGACAGCGTCTTTCCCGCGTCGGAAACTACAACTGCAAAAGCTACAAGCGTCGGTGGCACGTTCAGATCCCTGAAAGTACCGGACATGCTGTCCTTACCGCCGATTGCAGCGATCTCAAGCTTCTCCTGCGCATAGAAAGCTCCGAGCAGAGCGCTGAAAGGTTTGCCCCATCTTGATGGTTCCTTCCCCGGCTTTTCGAAATATTCCTGAAGCGTCAATCTTGCTGTTCTGTAATCTCCGCCCATTGCTGCAATTTTAGCGACTGCCTCGACGATCGCGTAGACCGCCCCATGAAATGGGCTCCACTTCGCGATGGCCGGGTTGAAGCCATATGTCATAAGCGTACATGTATCGGTCTCACCTTTGAGCACCGGCAATTTTGCGGCCATGCCTTCCGCCGGGCTCAGCTGGTATTTACCTCCAAACGGCATCAGGACCGTTCCCGCGCCTATCGTGCTGTCAAAGCGTTCTACTAGTCCCTTCTGGCAGCACTGTTCAAGTGTTTGCATGTCTGCCATCCATTTTGAAGCTATTTCGTTCAAATCAGTAGACTCAGTTGAAGGTGAAGTTGATGCAGTTTCATCTTTACTCAAAGTCGGAGCAGAACTCGAAGTTTGAGTAGAACTCGAAGTTGGAGCCGAACTCGAAGTTGGAGCCGCACTTGAAGTTGGATTTGATGCTCCAGTTTCTGTCGTTCTCCTCTTGAAATAATTCTCCTCTTCAGCCGGTGCTTTTACCTCTATATTTATATTTTGCTTGACGCCGTTCGTATCAAGGAATTCTCTGCTCAGATCGACTATTATCTTGCCGCGCCATGTCATCCTCAGCCTGCCTGTGTCCGTAACGACTGCGACCTGAGTTGCTTCAAGGTTCTCCTGTGCGGCTGCGGCAATGAACTTCTCCTCATCTTCCTTCGCCACAACGACGGCCATTCTCTCCTGAGATTCGGATATTGCGAGCTCCGTCCCGTCCAAGCCTTCATATTTCTTTGGGACTCTGTCGAGATCTATATCAAGGCCTTCGGCAAGCTCGCCTATTGCCACTGACACCCCGCCTGCGCCGAAATCGTTACACCTTTTTATCATCCTGCTTACGGTTTCGTTCCTGAACAGCCTTTGTATCTTTCTTTCAGTCGGAGGGTTGCCTTTCTGCACCTCGGCTCCGCACGTAAGCAGTGATTTTTCGTCATGCTCCTTTGAAGAACCCGTAGCTCCGCCGCAGCCGTCGCGACCTGTCCGGCCGCCTAGAAGTATTATGACGTCCCCGGACTCGGGCGTAAGCCTCACGACGTTCCTTTTGGGAGCGGCGCCGATGACTGCGCCGATTTCCATTCGTTTTGCCACATAGCCTTCATCGTATATTTCGGCTACCTGCCCCGTTGCGAGCCCTATCTGGTTGCCGTACGAACTGTAACCGGCAGCGGCTCCCGTGGTGATCTTCCTCTGGGGCAGCTTGCCCGGCAGGGTATCTGCGACCTTCGTCCTGGGATCGCCGCTACCCGTTACCCTCATAGCCTGGTAAACGTAGGAACGTCCGGAAAGCGGATCTCGTATAGCGCCGCCGAGACAGGTTGCCGCTCCGCCGAAAGGCTCTATTTCAGTGGGATGGTTATGAGTCTCGTTTTTGAACATTACAAGCCAATCCTCGGGTTTACCGTCAATGTCGGCTTTTACCACTATGCTGCAGGCGTTTATCTCATCAGACGAATCGAGGTCTTCGAGCATTCCCCGTTTTTTCAGTTCCTTCATCGCAATCGTAGCCAGGTCCATCAGGCATACGTCTTTTTCCCTGTCTCCATAGACATATTTCCTTGACTCGACATATTGTCCGTAAACATCCTTGATCAATCCGGTGTATTGACCATCTTCAAACTTTACATCGTTTATATTTGTCAAAAACGTCGTGTGCCTGCAATGGTCAGACCAGTAGGTATCTATCATCCTGATTTCAGTGATCGTCGGGTCCCTGTACTCCTTATCGCTGAAATACTGCCTGCAGAATTCCAGATCCTCCGCAGACATTGCCATTCCGAGTCCATTCTGCAGTGAGGCTATTTCATCGGCAGTCTTGCTGCAAAAGCCTTTCATTATCGAAACATCCCCGGGATAATCCAGCTCGACGTCAAGTGTTTCAGGCTTGTCCATCGCAGCCTCATGACTTTCGACAGGGTTTATGCAATATGCTTTTATCCTCTCAAAATCTTCCTCCGTTATGCCGCCCTCGAGCACTACCAGCTTTGCCGCCTTGCAGCGTGGCCGTACTCCAAGGGTCAGGAACTGTATGCACTGTGATGCGGAATCGGCCCTCTGGTCATATTGCCCCGGCATGTACTCTATCGCAAATACTCTTTCATTCCCGGCAAGCTGTATCGTTTCTTCATATATGTGGTCCACGGGAGGTTCGGAAAAAATGACGCAGCGGGAAGCCCGGTATTCCTCATCCGTTATGTCCGATATATCATACCGGTTTATGATCCGGACGCCGCTCAGGCACTTGATACCGAGATTGCCCTTCAGGTCCCGGAAAAGTCCCTGTGCCTCGACGTCGTAACCATTCATTTTTTCTGCGAATACGCGTCTTACCTTGTTTCTCTGTTCATTCCCACTCATTGTATATACCTCAGATCCGGCTCACGGCCATTTATTACAGCTTCTTATTTACATTATATATTCTTTTGCTTTATAATTATAATTAATATATTTAATATTTTCTATTAGGATAACTTATGGATATCAATTTCGAACATTACAAGGTATTTTACAATGTAGCAAAACTGGGCAGTTTCTCCGCTGCGGCAAAGAAGCTGTTCATATCGCAGTCCGCCGTAAGTCAGTCGATAAAGATTCTCGAGCAGCAAACGGGCAGCGTATTGTTCGCGCGCGGGCCAAGAACTGTCAAGCTCACCGCAGTTGGTGAAATGCTTTTCAGCCATATAGAACAGGCATATAACCTGATAAGGTCAGCCGAGGGCAAAATACAAGAGATGCAGTCCTTCGGCCTCGGCGAGGTAAAGATAGGCGTCGGTGATACAATTCTGCGTTTTCTGCTGATACCCTTCCTGCAGGAGTTTATAAAACGGTACCCGAAAATAAAAATACAAATAATAAACAGGACTTCCTCAGGCATAATCGAATCGTTGAAATCGGGGGCCGTGGATCTAGGGATAGTAACGCTTCCCGTTGAGGACAAGGAAATTGAAACAATAGAATTCCGCACTGTTGAGGATGTGTTCGTCGCATCCGGCCGTTTCGCCGATCTCAAAAATAGAAATATCCTCACGCAGGAATTATCGCAGCTTCCACTTCTCCTCCTACAGAAGGAAAGCCTGACACGGCGCAATCTTGACGCCTTTTTCGCATCCAAAGGCTTGAACATCGTCCCCGAGATAGAGCTCGAAAGCATGGAACTGCTTATCGAATTAGCCAAAATCGGGCTCGGCGTAGCATATGTGTTGAGGGAAAGCGCGGCTGCACTTGTTTCCGAAGGCGAGCTTTTCGTCCTTCAAACGGAAGACAGGGTGCCTGTAAGAAAACTTGGGATAGCAAAGCTGAAAAACGTACCCCTGTCCCCCGCTGCTGACCTATTCATCTCCGAACTCGGCAATGTACAGATTTAAAAACATTAATTTTTTTTACGCTTTCTTGACCAACACTGTTTCCGAGCATCTCATTTATTTATTTCATAAAATCTTTATGTTATGATTTAACCGTAAACACAACTTTTGGGCATTAATTAAGGTTGTGTTTTAATTTATTGCATAGAAAGGATGGTACATATGTCGGACCAGATCAGACAAATCGCTGCCAGGATCAGGGATCTGCGTGATATAGCAGGCCTCTCCGTTGAGACTGTAGCAGGCGAGCTTGGTATCACTGCCGAAGAATACAAGGAATTTGAAGGCGGAGAAGTTGATATACCCATAGGCTTCCTATATGAGCTGGCCAACAGGTTCCATGTCGAACTGACCGCAATATTGACGGGCGAAGACCCGAGACTCCATACCTATTGCCTCGTCAGAAAAGACAAGGGCGTCAGTGTCGACCGTAAAAATCCGTACAAGTACCAAAGCCTTGCATATAATTTCATAAATAAAAAAGCCGAGCCATTCATGGTCTGCGTAGAACCTGAAGCAGATGACACCCCGATCCACCTCAACAACCACCCTGGCCAGGAATTCAACTATGTTATGGAAGGCACGCTGATGATATACCTCGACGGTCGCCAGCTGATACTGAACGAAGGAGATTCCCTCTATTTCGACTCCGGCTGCAACCACAGCATGAAGGCAATCGGCGGAAAACGGGCAAAGTTCCTCGCAATTATTTTCTAAGTCGCAATAATACTAAAAGACAGGGGTTTTAATTATGTTGGAAAAGTTTCTGAACAAACAGGATTTCAAATCGTACGACGATTTATTTGAAAATTACAGTCTCAGCACGCCTGACAATTTTAATTACGCATTTGACGTGGTCGACGCGATTGCCGACAAAACGCCGGAAGCAAGAGCAATGGTCTGGTGCGACGACAAGGGCGCAGAAGCGGTCTACAATTTCGATCAGATGAAGCGGTACAGCAACAAGGCTGCCAACTTCTTCAAGGGACTCGGTATCAAAAAAGGCGATCCCGTCATGCTGATACTAAAAAGAAGATATGAATTCTGGTTCTGCCTGCTGGGACTCCACAAGCTGGGCGCTGTCTGCATACCCGCCACACACCTGCTCACAAAAAAGGATATCGTCTACAGGTGCAACGCCGCAGACATCAAAATGCTCATATCTGTTGCAGACGATGAAGTTATCAAGCATGTGGAGGAAGCCATGCCTGACTCGCCTTCACTCAAGTTCAAGGCTATCGTCAACGGTTCGCATGAAGGCTGGATAGATTTCAAAGGCGAGCTAGAGAAGGCCTCCGATGTATTTGAAAGGCCTGTGGGCAGCGATGATACTAAGAACAGCGATATGATGCTGCTTTACTTCACGTCCGGTACGACCGGGATGCCCAAAATGGTGCAGCACAATTTCACTTACCCCCTCGGTCACATACTGACTGCGAAATACTGGCAGAATGTCCTGGACGGCGGCCTTCACCTTACCGTCGCAGATACGGGCTGGGCCAAGGCAATGTGGGGCAAAATATACGGGCAGTGGATCAGCGGTTCGGCCATATTCGTTTATGATTACGACAAATTCGTTCCGAAAGAAATGCTTGATGTAATAATTAAGCACAAGGTCACCTCCTTCTGCGCGCCACCTACGATATACAGGTTCTTCATCAAGGAAGACCTGTCCAAATTTGACCTGAGCAATCTCAAGCACTGCTCGATCGCTGGCGAGCCTCTGAACCCCGAGGTTTACAACCAGTTCCTCAAGGCAACCGGTATGAAGCTTATGGAGGGTTACGGACAGACTGAGCTCACAATAACGCTCGCCACCTTCCCCTGGATGGAGCCGAAGCCCGGATCCATGGGCAAGCCCGCTCCGGGGTATGATATCGATCTTATTGACGAAAACGGCAACTCCTGCGATATCGGTGAAGAAGGCCAGATCGTTATCCGCACAGATAAGCGCAAGCCTTACGGCATGTTTGACGGATACTACAGGGATCCCGACCTTACTCACAAGGTATGGCATGACGACATCTACTACACCGGTGACATGGCCTGGAAAGACGAGGACGGCTATTTCTGGTTCGTAGGCAGGGCTGACGACCTGATCAAAAGCTCCGGCTACAGGATCGGACCATTCGAAGTCGAAAGCGCCCTGCTGGAGCATCCCGCAGTACTGGAATGCGCGATCACTGCAGTACCGGATCCCGACAGGGGCCAGATCGTAAAGGCAACAGTCGTGTTGGCAAAGAATTATGCTGCGAGCGACGATCTGGTAAAGGAGCTGCAGGACCACGTGAAAAAGGTTACTGCGCCTTATAAATACCCAAGGCTGATCGAATTTGTCACTGAGCTTCCAAAGACGATCAGCGGCAAGATCAGAAGGGTCGAGATCCGCGATCACGATAAATAGTCACTATTACCCGGAAGAGCAGATGATTTAAGACACCTGCTCTTTTTGATTGTTCTTTTTAGCCAAGCATCTCTGATTTAGCTTGTAGAAGCTTGGGCAGTTCCCGCTTCAAGTCAGCACGCACACTTTTCTGCCAGAAGAATTCGCCCAGAAACATGATCTTGTCCCGCCGTTTGCGATGAAGCAAAACTTTAAATAGATTTTTAACCGAATATATCTTTGCACTGGCGAGGATAATTTCCTTCTGCAGATCATAAGGTGAAATGTTTTGCGGGAAATGTACCACATTACCGTTGTACTTAGACCAATCCCTGTGGATCAATCGATCCTTGTTTGCTTCGTATACAGGCGTTCCGGGCACAAAATACATGGATTGGATCAAAATGCCGCGGATATCATACTTCAGCACAAAATCAGCCAGTCTGTCCCCTACCCCTTTGGTATGGTTATCCGCGCCCACTATAAAAAGCCCGCGCACATTCAGCCCATGTTTTTGAATATTTTGGACTGAGCGAACGATATCTTCACAGCTGCATTTTTTGTGGTATTTATCAAAAGCTTCGTCCTCCAAAAACTCAATCCCCATCGCGAGCTCGACAAATCCTGCTTTTTTAAGCAGATCAAGCATTTCATCATCAAAGCCGACTTCGTATCTCGCCTGCACAGTAAAGGAATATTTGATACCGCTGTCGATAATGGCATTCAGCACAGAAATTGACCATTCCCGGTCTGCAAAAAAGTTATCGTCGGTAAGCCAGAGGATTTTATTAACACGCCAGATCAGCCGCTTATCATGGAATGCGATCGACTGCCTGATATCCTCTACCACGTTTTCCGGCGTTCTTGTCCGAACTGCCCTTCCAAAATGTCGTACGACCGCGCAATAGTCACAGTTGTGCGGACACCCTCTGGAAGCGTGCACCTGGGGCCACATGGTATTGTGTCCCGCCATTTTATGATAACGGTAAAGCAAATATCGGTTCGGTATCGTGTTTATATTTTCCGTAGGCTTTCGGTTTCCGGTAAAAACGATCTGCCCGTCTTTCTCATAAGCAACGCCTGGAAAATCAACAGGCCTGTCATTACGTACCGAATCAATAAATTCCAGTATGGATTCGTCACCCTCCCCGAGAAGGACATAGTTGCAGTTTCTGACGGCTTCGGAATAATTCATTGATGCGTGCAATCCGCCCATAACAACGATCGCGTCAGAGTGTTCCCTGATGAAGCGGGCCAACTCATACCCTCTCGCGGCAGCAAATGTGAAAATCCCGATAAAGACGATATCCGCATCCAACACGTCATCCCACTTGATCTTCGAAATTGATTCACTGTACATAAACGTGTCGTCAACAGCCTCTTTCACGATCGTTGCCAGAGTGAGCAGACCGACTGACGGAGTCCTTATGTACTTCTCGTATGTATATAGATTTTTGATCGATCTGCGATAAGGCAGATTGCCCGGCTCTATAAACCGCACTTTATTTATTTTCAAAAGGCAACTCTCTTTCTGCTTACGTTTAATTTACATAAGTATGTTATATTATGGTAACCCATAAGTCAAGAAAACGAACAATATAGGCATTATATACATAGAGAATCACCCATATAAAAATACCTGCAGCGAATATGCCGCAGGTATTCCGTTAGCTTAGTTCATTAGGGGTTTTATACGCTTCCCGACCGCTTCTACTCTTCCAGTTCGGCCAGTTTGCCAAGCAGAGCATTGCTTCTCTCGATGAAGTTCGCCATGGCTTCGGGCTCGAGTTGCTTGTGGCTCATCATCGCAAGGTCGTAAACATGGCGGCAGATAAGCGTCACGTCATCCTTTTTGTTGTCGTTACCGGCAAGCTTTGTTACAGCCTGGATCAGCGAATTGCTCCTGTTCAGCACAAGTGTCTGCTCGTCCTGGAACATGTTGCCGAAGTCCATTCCGTTCATGCCGTACATCCTGCTCATTTCCTGCATCCTTCTGGAATACTCTGAAAGCAGGATAATTCCCGGTGTGGACGATGCTTTCAGCGCCTCGACCTGTATCTTCAGCTTATCATTACCTACGGCTTCCCTGAATACAGTCTCGAGCTTTTGGGTCAGATCTTCGTCGGCTGCGACGGCATCGGCATCCTTCATGCTGTCCGAAAGATCGGAGTCTATACGTGAGAATTTCACGCCGCTTTCCTTCATCTCAAGGAACTGTATAAAATGATTGTCTATCATGGTGTTCAATATCACAGCTTCCATGCCCTGGCCCCTGAACAGCCTGATATACTGGGACTGTTGCTTTTCATCGGTTACATAAAATACCTTGTCCTTGTGTTTCTCGCTGTTCCTTTCGAGATAATCCTTCAGCGTCACATATTCACCGTTCGTAGTCTTGAATATGACTATATCCTTAACTTTGTCGAAGAATTTCTCCTCTCGGATGCAGCCGTATTTCACAAAGGGATTGATGTCGTCCCAATATTTGTTGTAATTATCCCTTTCGTTCTCGAATAGCGCTGTTAGCTTGTCCGCTACCTTCTTTGTAATGTGGGTCGATATCTTCGATACATAACCATCGTTCTGCAGGAAGCTCCTCGAAACGTTCAGCGGCAAATCCGGACAGTCAATGACTCCCTTCAGCAGCAAAAGGAATTCTGGAATGACTTCCTTAATATTATCCGCCACGAACACCTGGTTGTAGTATAGCTTGATCTGCCCTTCTATCGTCTCGAACTCATGCTTGAGCTTCGGGAAAAAGAGAATGCCCTTCAGGTTGAACGGGTAATCCATGTTTAAATGTATCCAGAACAGAGGATCGTTGAAATCGTGGAAAACCTTTTTGTAGAATTCCTTGTACTCGTCGTCGGTGCAGTCCTTCGGAGCCTTGAGCCAGAGCGGGTGCGTGTCGTTTATCGGCCTGGCCTGCTCTTCCTTCTCTTCCGCCTTGGCCTCTGCTTCTTCAGCTTTGTCGGCTTTAACCGTATCCGTATCTTCCTTCTTTTCTTTCTTCTCCTCTTTCTTTGAGGCATCTTCCACGAATATCTCAATGGGCATGAACGAGCAGTATTTCTCGAGTATGTCCCTCATTTTATAATATTCGAGGAATTCGAGCGAATCATCGGAAAGGTAAAGCGTGATGGTCGAACCTCTTTCGGAACGGTCCGAGTCGTCCATCTCAAATTCGGTGCCGCCCGTGCTCGTCCATCTGACGGCTTTGACGTCCGGCTGCCAGGATAAAGTGTCTATCGTTACCTTTTCCGAAACCATGAACGCCGAGTAGAAGCCAAGGCCGAAGTGACCTATTATCTGATTGCTCTCGTCCGCTTTGTCCTTGTATTTTTCAAGAAAATCGACTGCGCCGGAAAAGGCTATCTGGTTGATATATTTTTTGACTTCGTCGCCTGTCATTCCGATACCGTTGTCGACGATGCGGATGGTTCTGTCATCCTTGTTTACTATGACTTTGATATAGTATTTTTCATTGTCAGGCAGCTGCGCCTCGCCCATTGAAACGAGCTTCTTCATTTTAATGATAGCATCGTTCGCATTTGAAACCATTTCACGGATGAAAATATCTTTTTCCGAATACAACCATTTTTTTATAATCGGCAAAATGTTTTCCGTATTGATCGAAATATTGCCATTTTCATGTGACATGTCCATTCCTCCCAGATCAACAATTCTGTACAACTTAATGCCAATATTTATATTACAACTCGCATTCCTTCATTGTCAAGAAAAAATTAGCACTCTCACAATGGGAGTGCTAATAATCAATGAAGGGTAATCTATTCTTGATAATTCGAGAGCGCAGCGATGGCTGCTAATTCAGCCTGAGTATGATAACATGCCGGTTCTGCCTGACAGATATCCTGCTGAATATCTTTTTCAGCGTTTCCCTGAATTCGGGGTCCGGTTCAAGGAATTTCAAACCATATTCAAATTCATTAACCTCTGACCCGATCATATGTACTATGCATCCCTGAAGGCAATATTCGGAATTCCCGAGCTTCAAAACTGCTTCAAGCATAATAGACCTGTCCACGGGCAAGTTCAGCGAGGAAACGAACCTGAGCCCGCCGGGACTGATATCGAGTATCCTTACTCTTGCGGCATTCGAAAAAACACGCCTGTCTCCGATACGCACAATGCTGATAGTACCGAATAGCGGACTTTCGGGTCGTATCCTGAAAAATTTTCTCGAATAAGCCTTAGATTCCATTCCATCACCTGCCGCAGGCTTATTTAGGGCTCGCCCGCAGCAGTTTTATATTACCATATATTTACATTGCGTTCAATATATTTCTCCAACAATTTGTCATACTCGAGTCTAACCGCCGAAATAGCGGGATTGGCGGAGGAATCAAGGTTAATGCCGTCTATTGCCCTTATGGGAAGGACTTTTATAGAGGTTCCGGATAGAAAAGCCCCGGAAATATCTTTCAACTCGTCGGCTCCGATAAACTGTTCCTTTACACCGAAGCCGGCATTACTGCATGCTTCAAAAACATATTTCCGCGTTATGCCTTTCAGCACCGCATCGCCGGGCGCTGTATATATTGCGTTGTTTTTGACAAAGAAAGCGTTCGATTTGCTGCCCTCAGTTATCAGCTCCCGGTCATTCACCAGCAGTACTTCGAAAAATCCGCCTTCGGCCATCTTTTCATTGACAGCGTCCTTGTAACTTTTGTTGAGTATTTTTGCATTCGGGTTTTTACGCTCTATTCTGATAAGGCCGGTTTTTATGCCCGCGTCGGCTTCAGTTTCCGAAGGATAGTAACTGCGGCTGAGGTATGCTACCTGCTGCTGGCTGCCTTCCGCATCCGATACGACTATCTTTACATTGCATACTTTTGTCTTGTTGGCAGATAATAGCTTTTTTATATTGTCTGCAAGCTGCTCCTGTGCCATTTGCAGCGGTTTGCCGATAGCATTGTAAGTGCTCTTCATCCGTTCATAATGGTCCTCGAAAAAAAGCGGCACTCCATCTATAATACGAATCACCTCATAGGCGGACCTGCCCGAGGTACCGTCTGCATAAACCGGCTCCAACGCGCTTTTTACCACGCCGTTGTGAATAAAATATTGTCCGGCATTGTCTTCCATACACCAATCATCCCTTTGTTATTTATTCACTCGATTATACCAGTTTAGCCACTTTTCTTCAAATTGTGCGGGCAATTTAATACAATGGTTTGATTTTTCTGATACATTTCGATATTTCCTTTGAATTCTTCTTCTCGGCCATCCTTACGCTCTGATTATGCTTGCTTTCTATAAAACGCAGTTCTTTTTTTAACTTTCTGTAGCTCTCGAGGCGAACGGCAGGCAGTAAACCGTTCCTTACAGCCTCCAGCACGGCGCAGCCGGGTTCGTTCTCGTGGCTGCAATCCCTGAAACGGCATGAACTGCCGAGACTCTCGACGTCCTCGAAGGTTCCCTGAAGCCCGCCCTCGCTTTCCCAAAGCTGAAGTTCGCGCATACCCGGAGTATCTATTATCATTCCCGCATCCGGAAGCTTTACAAGGTTCCTGTAGGTAGTGGTATGCCTGCCTCTGGAATCGTCCTCCCTTATATCTCCCGTGTCCATTATCGATTCACCCGCCAGCAGATTCGTCAAGGTCGATTTGCCGACTCCGGAAGATCCAAGTATCGCGACCGTGCTGCCGACACCCAAGTATCGGCGAAGGGCATCCGTCCCCTCTCCTGTAACCGCACTTGCTGCAATTATAGGAACGCCGAACGTTATCGCTTCGACTTCCCTGATCTTCTCTTCCGCATCTTCACTCAGATCTTTCTTGCTCAGTACGATCACAGGTTCGGCACCGCTTTCCCATGCCATCGTGAGATACCTTTCCAGACGCCGCAGGTTGAAATCCCTGTTAAGTGAATTTACGATAAATACATAATCGAAATTCGCTGCAACGATCTGTTCCTGAACGACCGCACCGGCCACCTTCCTTGAGAATTTGCTTTTCCTTGGCAGCAAGGCGTGTATGACTGCCTGGCCCTCCTGGGGCATCAGGTCCGCCGCCACCCAATCTCCAACCGACGGGTACGAGTCATAACCTGACGCCATATGCCTGAATCTTCCCGAAATCTCTCCTCGCAACTCGCCAAACTCCGACACAAGCTTATATGAGCCCTTTTGCTCCTGAAGGACCCGAGCCGGCTTTTGCCCTTCGCCCGCGATCTTTTTGAATGCCTCCGACCAGTAATCGTTCCAGCCATATTCGTCCAAATTTATTGATTTTACATTTATTTTATCGTTCATTCTTCCATCCTTCCGTCATCAATCTATTGCCAGCAGGACTCTTCTGGTGTTTAGCACCTTGCGGATGCTGTCTTCCGACAGGTGATACGTTTCCATCAGTTCCTGCACGCTGGAGCCTTCCTCGTAAGCTCGGCAGATATCGGTGTTTCTGGCCCTTATCATCAGCCTTGTGCCGTTTACGGCGCCCCAGCCGGCCCTGTTGTTTTCCTGCCTCGGAATATACAGCAGCTCGCCCTGTACATAATTCTGCAGCTGCTCCAGCAATGTTTTGGGCAATACGTCCTTACCATTGATATATTTCATTATATTTGCCTCCCGATTTCACTAAGTAAATAATTCACTGATACAAAAATCACCGGCGCATCGAGCGCGTGCGATTTTTGAACAAGACTTCGCTATGTTCCATAACAAAAAACTCCACGAGGCAAGCAACCTTCGTGGAGTTCATATGGGCATAAAAAAAGCACGATAACCGCTACCATGCCATTTTGTCCATTACATTCATTTTTGGTCAAAGGTTATTTCCTGTTAGGTTGCCGATGAATACGGATATAATCCTGTTTAAGCAGGTTACAACGATAAAAAGCCCTTGCTGTATCCATCAGCCAATATTCAGTTATACGACTTCAACCTCACTGATTAATGCTAAATTTTGAACCGTCACAAAAACAACTCCTTTCGCCAAAATTATGTATTACATAGTTTATTATAAAACAGTTAACTTCTTACAGTCAAGTACTGAATTAGCAGAAAGAATTATTATAATAATTCTTTCCGGTGATACGGCCTTACGGCTATATGGTTATGCGACCCACCAGTTCCTCCAGTTCATTGAAATCCCTGATTCTGCGCTCGAGGCCGGCGTGTTTGTCGTACCGGTCGAGACATATCGTATACATTCCCAACTCAGCAGGCTTGATATAATCGTTGATATAGTCATCACCCACGAAAATTACCTGCTCCGGCTTGACTCCCGCCAGCTGCAGCGCCTTGCCGTAAATAGCGGGATGCGGCTTTATAACGCCCTCCTCGACCGATGTCACAACAAACTCGAATTGATTTCTGATCCCGGTAAGTTCAAGCAGTTCCTGTATACCACCCATAACCATGAAATTCGATACGACGCCCATACTAAGGAGCTTGCCCAATTTTGGGAGAGCGAGCCGGACGTCCTGCCGCAGGTAGCATACCGATTTGTATTTTTTCCAATAGTTATCGCGAAGTCTGTCTGCGGTGGCCTCCATCCTTCCATAACCAAGTTCTGACAGGCTTAATTTAATAAGCTGAAGGAAACGCAGTTTCATTTCATAGTCTGCATACTCGGGTAGCTGCGATGCGAGCTCCTTTTTTGACAGAATATAATACCGGTGGAACGCATCGAAATCCTCCCAAAGCTCCTCGACGCCGGAGCCTTCAAACGCCCAGGCGGCATAATCCCTGGAGGTCGGCAGCACATGGAGGTCGACCAGAGTTTCCATACAGTCAAAAAATATGTATTTGAAAATACTCATACAGCGGTTCCTTTCAAACTCGAGGACTATCAGCCAACCGTCTTTATTTCACTTTCTTTATCTTCTATACCTTGCCGTATAAACAGGCTATGCATTATAATATATCATACAGAAAAAACTCCTGCAGAATGCCTGCATGAAACAAAAGGAGATCATTACATGGGCACGGTCAAGGATTTTAAAAACATCACAAACTGGGACGAGTTGTTCGATATGACTAACGAATATCTCACTTTCCTGCTTGAGCAGCATCAGATAACCCACGAGCTTGTCATAAAAACCACCTACGACATTATAAAAAACGCAGGCTACAACTATTCCCACGACGACGTCGAGAAGGAATATTTCAGCGGATTTTGACCGGACCTTATTTGCCAGGAGTATAGCCCGGCTTCCTGTATAATGTTTCGGACTTGCCTACGATATCGGGCTCATAAACCTCTTTACCCCACTTCTCAGGCTCGTACTCCTCTATTGCGATCGATACGGAGCTCTCGTTCACTGAAAGGCTCTCTGTGATAGCCTTTGTGACCTTTTCAACCATATCCTTTTTCATATCTTCACTTCTGCCCTTGTACATTTTTACTATGATATGCGGCATGGAAATTACCTCCTCAGAATATTTGAAACAATTATATCATTACCATGTATGCAATAAAACAAAAAACTGCCTGCTTCCTGATTCGAAACGGCGACTTGTTGTTCGTCAGGTAATACGTATTAACTCAGCTCCATTTTTAATAGTAAGTTGAAAAAAGATATGAAAAGGCCCGAAATCATGCGAAATCGGGTCTTTTTTTATGGAGCCGGCGATGTGGTTCGAACACACAACCATTGCGTAATAATTAATTTGAACTTGTGTCTTCCCCTTTAATGGCGGCGTACCTTTATGCCAGCTACTTTTTCGTAGTATTTCATAATTGCGCTGTGGTCGCTCTGACCTTCGCCGTCCGAGTGAAGAGTCTGCAGCATTTGCATCACTTCTGCCGTAAGAGGAAGGGGCGAACCGTTGGCATATCCAGTTTCCAGAGCATTTGCCAGATCCTTTATATGCAGGTCGATTTTAAAACCCGGTTTAAAATTTCCGTCAAGGATCATCGGCGCTTTGGCATTCATGACTGTAGAGCCTGCAAGGCCGTTCTTTATGGCCTCAAACACCTTTTCGGGATCGGTGCCTGCGCGCTCGGCCAGCATAAGGCCCTCGCTGAGTGCGGTGATATTCAGTGCTACGATGATCTGATTCGTAAGCTTGCATGTATTTCCGCTTCCTATTGGTCCAACCAGGACCGCGGAAGATCCCAGCACCTTGAAAATAGGCATAGCCTCGTCAAAGTCGTCCTGCTCGCCGCCCACCATGATAGCAAGTGTCCCGTCGACAGCTTTCGGTTCGCCGCCGCTGACGGGCGCATCGATCATGCGGATGCCCTTCGGTTTTAGAACGGCCTGTATCTCCTGTGACGCGCCGGGCGCTATGGAGCTCATGTCTATCAGTAGGGTACCTTTTGCTGCGTGCTCGGCAACGCCGTCTTTTCCAAGCACGACGGATTTTACATGCGGAGAGTTGGGAAGCATTGTTATAATAATCCCGCTTCCTTCCGTGACCTCCCTTATACTGCTGCAGGCGGTGGCGCCAAGAGCTGACACCGATTCAACCGCCGAGGTGACAAGATCGAAAACTTTCAATGAATAACCAGCTTTTATTAGGTTGCAGGCCATTGGCTTCCCCATGATGCCAAGGCCAATGAAACCGATATTCTTCATAATGCTATCCTTTCATGTAAATGAATTTTATTGCATCAGCTTTACATAACTCGAGCACATAAAGCTTTAAAACCTATTATTGCTGCGGACCAATCAGATTACTCCGTCCCAGGTGGAAACCTTTTCCTTCTTGATCTCTACTTCGTCGAACCAGCGGGTGGTTACGCACTTTGACTCAGTGTAGAAGCGGATAGCATCCTTGCCGTGGCAATGCAGATCGCCAAAGAAAGACTTCTTATGGCCGCAGAAGGGAAACACGCCCACGGGTACGGGGATACCCACGTTTACGCCTACCATGCCGCCATCAGTGCGCTTTACGAACTCACGTGCATAGTAACCGTTCTGGGTAAAGATCACCGAGCCGTTGGCAAAGGGGTTATTGTTCATGATCTCCAGACCCTCTTCAAAGCTCTTAACTCTCTTCACGCAGAGCACGGGGCCAAATACCTCACGGTCGCCGATAGACATACCGGGCTTTACATCATCGAAGATGGTATGGCCTACATAGAAGCCGTTCTCGTAGCCTGGCACCGCGGCGTCGCGGCCGTCGAGCACCAGCTTGGCGCCCTCTTTGATACCTGTCTCGATCCAATTCAGTATGCTCTGCTTGTGCTCTTTGGAAACCACAGGGCCGAGGTTGGTGGACTTATCGTATGCAGGGCCGATCTTCTGCTGCTTGCACAGACGGATCAGTTCGGCGATCAGTTCATCGGCAATGCAATCCTCCACCACTATGGTGGGAAGTGCCATGCAGCGCTCACCGGCGCAGCCGAAAGCGGAGTTGATGATACCGGCGGCCGTACGGGTGATAGGCGCGTCTCGAAGTACGAGCGCGTGGTTTTTAGCTTCGCAAAGAGCCTGTACGCGCTTGCCGGCCCCCGCAGCGGTAGAATAAACATGCAGGCCTACGCTGGTAGAACCAACAAAGGTTACACCGCGAACATCGGGATGAGTGAGCAACAGCTCGGCTTCGTTACGAGAGCAGGTTACGATGTTAAAAACGCCATCCGGGAAACCGGCCTTTTTATAAAGCTCGGCAAACTTGAGCGAGGTCATAGGGGTAATGCTTGCCGCCTTGAGCACCATGGTGTTGCCGCAGGCAATGCAAAGCGGAGCCATCCAGCCTACCGGAATCATTGCCGGGAAGTTCCACGGTGCAATACCGGCGAACACGCCCATCGACTCACGATATAAGGTGGTGTCGAAACCGGAGGAAGCGTCCATCAGGCTTTCACCCATCATGAGCGTAGGAATGCCGCAGGCAAACTCGGTCATCTCTTTGGCCTTGAGCACGTCGCCCTCGGCCTCATGCCATGCCTTGCCGTTTTCGGTAGCCACCAGACGGGTGAGTTCCTCAAGGTTTTCGGCAATCAGGTCACGGAGCTTGAAGAAATACTGTGCACGCTTATGTGCGGGTGTGTCACGCCACGCTGGGAATGCAGCCTTGGCTGCGGCAACGGCGGCTTCTACCTCAGTCTTTGTGCAGCAGGGAGCCTGAGCTAGGATCTCACCTGTTGACGGATTAAATACATCCATATATTTTTCGGTTGAAGATAAAGTGAATTTGCCGTTTATAAATGGTTCTAACCTTTGTATCTTATTCATGTAAAGACCTCCTAAGAAAATTACTTCGGTCTGCCCTATTCAAGGCAGACATTCCTTGCTGCTTACTTACGCAGCACGTCTGGGCGTAACAACTTGCCCACCTGCACGGCTGGCCACTTGGCGGAGCAGGGTGTTAGAATGCGGATGCCTTCCTCCTGCAGGAGTACGGTATCTTCGCACTTGGCGCCTACCGCCGAAGGGTTCCACGCAAAGGCCTGATTGGGCTGCGCAACCTTCTGGCAGGTACTGTCTACGCGCACCTCACGGGCAAGGTAGCCAGTGAGGCCGCCCTGATGGTGGTTTTTATACTCGCCGTCAAGGCCATTCTGGGTGTAGGCATTCTTGATTTTGCCGAGCACTTCGCCTAGCTTGGCGCCTTGGGTTGTCGCGGTAAACGCAACATTCTCCACTTGCAGAAGGGCTTCGTAACGCTGCGCAAAGTCCTTGTTAAAGGCGACAGAGCGCGTAGTGGAGATAACGAGTCCGCCTGCACGGGCGCAGAGTGAGCAGATAACGCCGTTTGTAACCTTGCCATTGGTAGGAACATAGTGGCGGAAATGCTTGCTTCGGTCATCCGCCGCAACAAGCATAGTAATGGGCTCAA
>Ga0207800_1000054_pt1 | contig 45503 bp, 40 predicted proteins | sample LuqExpMetageno11_FD_187769 | JGI IMG/M metagenome (GOLD analysis project Ga0207800, IMG submission 187769) | Tropical forest soil microbial communities from Luquillo Experimental Forest, Puerto Rico - Sample 11 (SPAdes) | ecosystem: Environmental > Terrestrial > Soil > Tropical forest ... | reverse complement strand
GCTTGGAAGGGCTTCTCTCTGGAGGGCTTTAAAGGCAGAAAACGAAGCTACTTATATTTTCGGATTAAAAGAAGCTGTCAAATACTTTAAAGAAGCAGCTGAAACCTCTGTTGACTTCAATATACATGAATTTTATCAACCCTTTTACGCAGCTCTCTTATTCATTCTTTTTAGTGACAGACCTGGCATAGCAAAACTTGAAAGTGAGCGGTATCTCTCAAAGATGGCCGATGAGGTAAGGGACCGAAAAGAAAACCCGAAACTTCTGGAAATATTTCAACAGCTTACAGAACTTCTCAGAAAGGCAGGAGATATGACTCAGGATGACCTGTCTGCACAGAAAGAATTGCTTGAGACCTCTATTTTAATTTTTGATAGGTATTCTATCCTTTTTGAAAGCGAAGAAGATAAAGAAATTATTGCTCAAAAAACCATGAAAAAAGAAAAGATCGTAAAAAAAGGATATTCTAACCTTGGAAAGGAACTCTTGGATGGGATAGAGGAAAAGAAGTCATCTTTGGCCAAAAAAGACATGAAAAAATAATTTCCTACCCAAAATGAAGTTTAAAATAATGCAGAAATGCTTGTTTGAATAATATGAGGTAACCGATACATACTTTGAGTTTGCAGATTGAAATCTGCAACTCTTGACTTGGGATCAGTCGATTTGAAGTTGCAGTAAGTTCACTTAAAAAGGAATAATTATCAGAAAACGGGAAACAGAATAAACCCACTTAATAAAATAATGACAACTGTATCTGAAGCAAATACCTGATTTCTTTTTTCTTTTTGTTCGGGTTATTATTTATACTTTCACTCCAATATTAAACATTAAAAAATTTATCGTTATCGTTAACTGGAGGGTATTAAATGATACATCTATGGGAGTATGATTCTCGCAAGCTTGACGGCTTAAATCTGCCACAAATGATGAGCGAACTTGAAAGAATAGGAAACGAAGGCTGGGAACTAATTTTAATCCGAAATGATATTGATGAAGAAGGCAGAGTAACTGCAATTTTCAAGCGGAAAAAAGAAAGCGAGACTATAGCTTTATAAATTTGTTTTTAATTTTTGCTATCTTTTTACTTATTTATTGATAATTTTAATCTTTATTACTCTTTTTTGTGATTTTTTTCAGTAATTTTCTGATATAGTTGCTTTTTATTATTAACAGAGGAAAATCTTTCATATTGTCCAGCGCAATCGTCATTGCCTCGAGTTTTACGTGTAATGATTGTCTAAAAATAAAAATATACTAAAAAATATCTCAAAAATAAAGCATTACGAAAAAAGGTTCCAGAAACAAAGATTTACAAAAAAGGAAATCTGAACCATGCTTGTATTGAGCATTATTGACTGTGGAATGCTTGAAGACGAGCTTGCACATGTATTATCAAAAAACAGTAAGTTCTAACAGCTAATTGTTGTAGAAAAACGAGAAAGCTTAGGTTTTTTCTTCGTAAGCTCCGATTAAGAAACTGCAACCCAAGGACAGCTTATCTTGACCAGGTTTCAATGTTCCTGAAAAAGTAATTCAACCGTACCGATTTTAGAATTTCTGCAAAGCTTCCCTCAGGCTTTTTGCTATTCAGAAGCTTCACAGAAAAAGAAAAGACAGAGAAAAGATAAGAGTCGTTGTTAATGTTTTAAGTCTGGATCTGCATGCTAATCTTGAAATTTTGAAGGCAGACGTATACAGAAATATCCGTTAAATGGCTTCTTTCTCGGATAGTATTCTTATTTTTTACGGCACCTATGGTAATGAAGCCAGTTTAAACTTTTGTTGAAATATTATTTAAATATATATTATTTATTTCAATAGAATCAGGAAATAAAAAAGGGCTAACAAGTTCTAATTGAGTTTAAACTCCACCTAATATCTACTAAAATTTATATACTTTCTCACCTTTTTAATATTAAATATATATTACTTTCAATTCTTTTTAACGACTAAATCTTTGGGGTGTCGAGGATAGATATTAGTAAAAAGGTTCTTGTAATAACCCTTTTAATTTTTGGTGTTCTTACAGCTGCATTTACGCTTACTCATAGTATGCAGCTTTCTACCTTTTTAAGACTTGAAGAGACGGATACACTCAATAATGTTGAGAGAGTACAGAATGCTATTTCAACCGAACAGGGGTATCTCGATTACATAGCACAGGATTGGGCCTCCTGGGACGATACCTATAGATTTATTGATGATGGAAACAAGGAGTTTATAGACAAAAACGCTCAGAACAAGACTTTTGCTAAGCTTAAAATTAATTTAGTGCTTTTTGTAAATAATTCTGGGTCTATTATTTATTCAAAATCAGTAGACATCAACACCGAGAAGGAAGAACCAATTCCTGAAGATCTAATTAAACTAGTTAAGGACAAAACTCTTCTTACGAAAACGCAAAATAAGATTATCAATGGTTTTATCCTAGTAGATGGAAAACCCATGTTTATTTCATGCCATCCTATTCTTACGTCAAATTATACTGGCCCTGTAAAAGGCACTTTGATTTTTGGAAAATATTTTGATAGTATCCTCCTTAATTCCTTCAAAGAAAATACCCGTTCTTCGCTTTTGATGTATAATGTTAATGAAAACCTACCTTCTGATTTTCAGACCAAGCTAAAAAGCTTTTCAGAGAAACCAAAACAAACTATTGTTGAACCCCTTAGCGAAGAAAGGGTGGCTGGCTATTTTGAATTACCTGATATTTCAGGCAAGACTGCTCTAATTATAAGAGCAGATTTCCCAAGAGAACTTTATTCACGTGGTGAAAAAACTCTAAATAACATGTATTTTTTCCTTTTGCTAACTGGTCTCGTGACTATGGTTGGAGTTAAATTCGCTCTTGACAAGTTATTTGTTTCTAGGTTGATAGAAATAGATAATTTTGTTACCCGTATCAGAGCAGAAAAGGATCTTTCCAGAAGATTATGTCTTAAAAACAACGATGAACTTTATCGTCTTTCAAAAGAAATAAATGGGATGTTAAACGAAATTTATCTTACAGAACAGGAACTAATGGCACAGGAACGAGAAAAGAAGGTCTTGCTTGACTCTCTAAACGAACTGGTTATTTTCGTGAGCCCTCAACATAATATTATCTGGGCAAACAAGGCTGCCCTTGAATTTATGGAGATGGATCTTCAAAAAGCAGTAGGCATATGCCTTAAAAATGCTCCAGGTATGAGCATCCCGTTATCCGATACCCTGGAGCTTGAACAAACTTTCATGACAGGAAATAAAAAATCAGGAGAATTTACTGCGAAAAATGGCAGAGTTTGGTTTGTTCAAGCAATTCCTGTAACCGAAGAGAATGGAAAGATTATAGGAGTCCTCGAAACCTGTAGAGACATTACGGAAAAAAAAGCCGCAGAAACACTCCTTCAGGAGAAGCAGATTGCAGAAGTAGCAAACCGTACCAAGAGCCAATTTCTGGCAAATATGAGTCATGAACTGAGGACTCCGCTTAATTCTATAATAGGGTTTTCTGATCTTCTTTACGAACAAGTATACGGCGAATTAAATGAAAGACAGCTAAAATCCGTCGGAAATATCTCAAAGAGCGGGAAGCACCTTCTGAATCTGATAAATGGCATTCTAGATATATCTAAAGTAGAAGCTGGAAGACTGGAGCTGAATTATAAACAGTTTGAGCTTGCCAGTAATCTCAACATAATTAAAAATCTTTTATCTCCGATTGCCGACCGGAAAAATGTTCAAATTGAAATCGCTATCGATAGCAACCTTGACAGTATATGTGCTGACGAAGCCAGATTTGCTCAAATAATGTACAACCTTGTGGATAATGCTATAAAATTCTCCTATGAAAATGGGCTTGTAAAAATAGAGGCACGAAAAAAAGGAAACGTGGTGGAAATAACAGTCAAAGATACAGGAATTGGTATTAAACCTGAGGATCAGAGCAAGCTTTTCAAGCCTTTCAGCCAAGTTGATTCCTTTTTGTCCAAACAATTTCAGGGAACTGGGCTGGGGCTTTCTCTGGTTAAACAGATTGTCCGGTTGCATGGTGGATATGTCTGGTTTAGGAGCAATCTGGAAGAGGGGAGCACCTTTGCTTTCGCAATTCCAATAAAATGTGATAAAACCGATAATAAAACTCCTTGCCAGGAGAATTACCCCTGAGCTAAAGACTCAGGGTTTACGCTTCGTTTTATAAAGTAACCCACCTTCCACAGTATTTTTTCGAACATTAATATTTTTTCGGATAGCGTTTTTTGGAACAGATGCAAATAATTCAAGTTCGTTATAAAATTTGGTAAAAATTGAATGATACCATTTATAAGCGATAGCAGAAGAGTTTCTAAAAGCGTAAGACTCATACTATTATATAAAACAAGAAAGATACTAAACCAAGTCTTGGAACTGAAAGCAAAAGCGTAGCCAGAGGGCATATTTGGCAATATTAAATAAAAAATAGAAAGGGAGTTCTCCCTTTATTACTTTACAATTACACTCTTACAGACAGAAGTGCAAGTGCCTGCAGAATTACATACCTTTAAACAAACTTTATAGGTTCCTGCCTTTTTATATGTGTGGGTTATAGTCTTTGAAGTTGATGTGGAACCGTCACCGAAACTCCAGGTCCATTTTACAGCTCCTCCTGTAGATTTATCTGTAAAGGTAACTTTCTTACCGGATGTTGCGTATGTAAAGTTTGGAACGAGTTTTGCAGCCGTTATTGTAATAGCTGATTTCAGAGTCTTACTCACAGAGCAACCTCCAGTACCATATGCAGTTGCTTTTGCGGTATAGGTTCCAGCTTTACTTATTGTCAGCGAGCAAGTGCAGACATGACTTTTCGTGCAGTGTGTACAGAAGGATCTACAGGAAGCAACTACCTTTCCACTTTTATCCAATATTTGGTAGCCAACACTTGTAACATTGCCTGACATATAAGTTGTGAGCCCAATTTTAGCCGGTGCAACTCCAGTTGCAGGATGTATAACAAAACTATTAATTTTTACATCGCATGTACTTGAAGCGCCTGCTATGGCAGTACATGACGCCAAAACCAATAAAAGTAATATCGAAAAAATTGCTGTTCGTTTCATCATTTTATATAAATAGACAACCTCTATTATATAATTTTAGGAACGGTTTAAATAAATTGATATATTGTGTAAATAAATAACAGTGTTATCTAAATAAATTTAGTATATAATTTGATTACAAAATCTTATTTGATAATAAGAATATGAGGACTAATTTTAGACATATATAAATATTTCTATTAATACATTTCGTGAAATATCTGATACTTTTGTTCCTTAAAGTACAATCTATCAAATCAAATAATCCTTTTTTATCCTTATTATAGTATTTCAGGCAAAAAGAGAGATTTTTGAGGTTATTGAAAAGCTAAAAGAAAAAATCCACAAATTTGGAGTCATGCAATTTTTAGAATCTGGTCTGAATAAAAGAGATTTTATCCCAATATGGAAGAAATCCTTCTAAAGAATCTTAAATTAACTTTATAAACAATTTGGATTGTCCATCTGCAAAATTGAAAATTATCCAATATTTTCTAATAAAATTTTCTCAAATTTTCCATTAAATTGGGCCTTATTTCTCCTTTTTTATACCATTAAAATCACATTACAGCTTTCCCTAAAAAGTTACATTCTTTTTCTTACTTAAATTTTAATTAATGCCTTTAAAATCCTTAAATTAGGGAGCATAGCTCAGAGTATTTTCTGTATCCTTATACCATAGAAATCCTAAAGCCAAGACCCAGAATCGAACTGGGATAAATGGATCTGCAGTCCATTGCGTAGCCTTTCCGCCATCTTGGCATTTGCAATCACAATTGTGAACTGACAAACTCTCATATTCATTGTTAATATTTAAATATTCTTATTGGGGCAAAAAGTACCTGAAATCTTAGAGCTTGTCTAAAAATTGTATTTTTGTTATTTTCTTACATTTATTTAGTCGTTTAAGCATAATGTGGATCATAACAGTATATACTAGTACTTGACTTTATTCTGTAAATCCTCCGCCGTAATCTTGACCTAATCTTCGATATCTTCCCAACTATCCAAATGTACGCTCTAATGTGAAAGAACAATTTATATTTCAAGTGTAATCCTTTGCGTAAATGACTATAGTTGACCGGAATAATCGACATCATCTCAACTAATTTCAATCGAAAAACGTATCCTTACCTCGTTCTAGAACAAGTTTAGCTCCATCCCGAATCTGAATATTCCAAGGTAGAGATTCATAGAGTAACATTAGCCAGTTACAACAAGAACATAATAAATAGAAAATGACATTCAATATATCCCGATAAAAATGAAAGCGCTTTCGTCTTTGGTTCGTTCAGAAATTCGGGAAATAGGGATTAATTATTTCCCGCTCCTGCAGATAAATTACCAGAATGAGTAACTCTTTTGTTTTGTTCCTACACTAATGAACAATCTACCTACATATATCATTTAATTTTAAAACACTATCTCATATATATTCAGATTTGTGAAAAACCAATTTAAATATTGTACTTATCCTATTAGCGGAAATTTTGGAAATATTCAATCACTCACAGCAATCAAGTTTTTCAAAGAGAGCAGGATATTTCTCTTTTAATTTTATGAAAAGCTTTTCATCCAATTTTGCATTATAGAGGGTTTTTGCATTAGAAAGCTGGTCAATTGATAAATGCTGAGCCCCTTCTAGATTTGCCTCCTCAAATTTAGCTCCTTGAAGATTAGCCTTTCTAAAATTAACCCTTTGGAGGTCAGTTCCATTAAAATTAACCCCATTAAGGTTGGCTCTTTGAAGGTTAGCATCCTCAAGTTTAGCTTTTATAAGATTAGCCTCTTGAAGGTCAGCCCCTTCAAGGTTAGCCCTTTGAAGTTTGGCCTTTATAAGTTTGGATTTTATAAGATTAGCTCCTTGAAGATTAGCTCCTTTAAGTTTTGCTTCTTCGAGATTAGCCTTTCCAAGGTTAGCTTCTCTAAGATTTGTCTCTTTAAGTTTAGCTTTTTCAAGATTAGCCTTTCCAAGATTAGCTCCTTCAAGGTTAGCCCCTCTAAGGTTAGTTCTTTGGAGATTAGCCTCTTGAAGATTAGCTCCTTGAAGATCAGCTCCTTGGAGATTAGCCTCTTCAAGGTCAGCTCCTTGGAATTCAGCTCCTTGAAAGTTAGCCTCTTCAAGGCCAGCTCTTTTAAAATTAGTCTCTTTAAGGTTAGCCCCTTGAAGATTAGCTTTTTCAAGGTCAGCTCCTTGAAGGTCAGCTCCTTGAAAATTAGCTTCTTGCAGATTAGCTTCTTGGAGATCAGCTCCACAAAATATAGTTCCTTTAAGGTTAGCTCTTTGAAAATTTGCTTCTATAAGATCAGTTCTTTGCAGGTTAGCTTCTTGCAGGTTAGCTTCTTGCAGGTCAGCCCCTTGCAGGTTAGCTCCTTGCAGGTTAGCTTCTTGCAGGTTAGCTCCTTGCAGGTCAGCTCCATAAAGTGTGGCCACTTGAAGTTTAGCTCTATGAAGATTAGCCTCTTGAAGATTAGCTCCTTGCAGGTCAGTTACTTGGAGGTTAGCCTTTTCGAGGTTAGCTCCTTTAAGGTTAGCTCCTTTAAGATTAGAACCTATAAAATTTGCCTCTTCAAGATTAGCTTCTATAAAATCGGCTCCTTCAAGCTCAGTCTTTATAAAGTTAGCTTCTCGAAGATCTTTTTTTTCTGTATCGTCCATTTATAATCACTCAGATCTAGACTTAAATAAACATTGCTATCTTACAATAATTTGATTTGGATTAAATGAACTCAGTTAAAATGTATATAAATCAATGTTAAATAACATTTGCTTGCTAGGAAAATATCTTATGCTTCTCCGAGTGCATTGTATAAAACAATTATAAATCTTTGAATCTAAGTAGAAACTTCACACTGCCAAAACAGGAAAATGAATACGTTTATACTAAAGGTATCTATTCACGAAAATAAGAAACTAATAAGTTTTTCTTAAAGCTCCGACATTAACTATCCTATACCAGATTTTTGTACTCATGAAGATAGCATACAATTTATTTTTATTAATTTTGAGTTATTACTAACTCTAAACAATTCATCTCAACAATATTTATATGTATAAAGGATTACACTACAGCTTGATTTTTCCGAACGTTTTATATTACTCATGAGATTATTTAATGTATCATGACATGTAGAGACATGGCATTCATAAATTATAATTTATAACCTGAGAATGGTTTTCACAAATAAAAAAGAAGGTTCTGTTAATGAAATACTGGCAGCCGAAATACGAAACAATGAATCCCGAAGAAATGAAGAAACTACAGCTAAAACGCCTTCAACATAGTGTAAAGCTGGTCTATGAAAATGTTCCTTTTTACAGGCAGAATTTTAAAGCAGCTGGGGTAACTCCTGAGGATATTAAAACCCTCGAAGATGTCCGTAAATTGCCTTTTACCCGGAAAACCGACCTTCGGGACAACTATCCTTTCGGACTTTTCGCTGCCAAGAAAGATGATATAGTACGTATCCATGCCTCCTCAGGAACTAGCGGGAAGCCCACAGTCGTAGGGTACACGGCAAAAGATATCGAGACCTGGTCGGACCTTATTGCACGGGATCTCACAATGATAGGACTTACACCAGGCGATACGATCCAGAACTCAATGAATTACGGGCTCTTTACTGGGGGAATTGGTTTCCACTATGGCGTAGAAAGAATGGGTGCAATGGTCGTGCCAGCTGCAACCGGAAATACCGCCCGGCAACTTGAGATGATGATTGATTTCGGCGTAACCGCAATTCACTGTACTCCATCCTATGCATTTTACCTTGCCGAAACGGCCGAAGAAATGGATCTTATAGACAAACTCTCCTTAAAAGCCGCTGTCTTCGGAGGGGAGCCTTGGTCAGAAAACACGAGAAAGCAGCTTCAAAAAAGGCTCAACCTCAAAGCCTACGACTGCTACGGCCTTTCCGAGATGTTCGGGCCAGGAATCGGTTTTGAGTGCCAGGAGCAGGATGGCCTGCACATATGGAGTGATAATTTCCTTGTCGAAGTTCTTGATGAAAACGGAGAACAAGTCTCCGAAGGCGAAAAAGGTGAATTAGTCCTCACTTCCATAAACAAGGAAGGTTTCTGCAACATCAGATATCGCACAGGCGACATGACAAGGCTTCTTGAATCCGAATGCGAGTGCGGTAGGACAACTACAAGAATCTCCCGTCTCATGGGCAGGGCCGATGACATGCTGATCGTCAGAGGCATTAACGTTTTCCCCTCCCAGATTCAGGATGTCATCTCCCGTATTCCGCAAGTGGGCGAACACTTCCAGCTAATCCTCGACCGCAACAAACACATGCTCGATGAACTCACAATTGAAGTCGAACTTGAAGACAATGCCTTTACTGGCGACTTAAAAGATCTCAAAGCCGTCCAGGACTACGTACAGCGCGAACTCAAAGCTGTCCTTAATATCCGCACAAATGTCGAGCTCCTTGAAAAAGGCAGTATCGAAAGGACTGCGGGAAAGGCAAAGAGAATTATCGACAGGCGCCCGCAGCTCTAAAGCTGGCAGCTCCAATCAACAATTAATCAGGAAGAACTTATCTCCTGATTTTTTATTTTTTAAACACTCTTTTTTCGCAGTCTCTTTTATTTAAATTCAATTTCTATTTTCCAGCCCGCAGAGCAGAGAAATTTGCTTTTTAGAAACCGATTAAGGTAAAAGCAACTGGGATATTTCCCCCACTCGACAAAGGAGAGCAGCCTTTCCCGTAAAGTCTGAAAAAAAGCTGGAACTGCTGAAGAAACTACTGAATTTTGTTAAGTATAATCCTAAAAACAGCTAAAACCTGAAATTATACATTTTAACTGTTCTAAGTACCAAAATTTAATTTTCAACACCTTCAGAGAAACTCGGTTATGAAGGCTGGAGCACGAGGTCTAAAGATATTATAAAATAAGGCTCTGACGGTGTGGATATTAAAAATGAAATAATGAGTTTGTAGGTTGCATATATTAGCCAGAGCTTGAATTATCCTTAATATCCAAGTTCTTTTTACCTTAACTCCTTGGGTCGAACTTTATAGCCCTATCGTACACAATCTCTGAGTAGGCTGGCCCTGTTTTTGTTTTATTCTCTAGGTAGGCCCTCCAGCCAATGAAAAGCGGTTGATCCAACTCTATGCCGTGAGGTCCCATACCATAGGGAACTTCATAGCAGTATTGATCACCTTCATTGCAGTTCCTGGCGAGCTTGTAGACATAAAGGTATTTCGCATTTGGATTGTGGGGTAGGTATTCCTTAGCAGATCCATTGAAATCTTCGTCTGTGATTGCTCTAACACCGTTCCACACATCTGCTCCGTATATTGCGAAGTTCGAGTACGTCGCCTTTCCTGTGGCTACATGATTGACACCATAGACAATTATGAATTCACCTGTATTATTGCCCAGAGTAACTGCCGGATCTCGCAGGAAAGGATAGTACTGCGAGGTTTTAAAGAAAGGAGGTGTCGGCGAAGAAGCAGTCTGATTTGCTGTCCATAGATAGCATGCATCGTTGTTAGGACCTACGCCGTTGATTCCTCTCTGAATAGCATCACTTCCTACCGGAACTGCCTGACTGGTCGGAAGTTCTGTGGCATTCGACTTATTATATTTATTGAGAATTTCACTCCTTAGCTTTTCGAGATCAGCTTTAAGCTCAAACTCTGTTTGCCCAGTTCCGCGGACCCTTAGCTTTGGATAATCATACGGATCCAGCTCCATAGATTTGTTAGGAGTAATCCGGAAAATAGTTGCAGGTGTATTATTGATGTAATCGTCGCCAGCCTGTTTGTCATTGAATAAGGCTGGGCGGACAAATGAAGCAAATGTATCAGAGTTATTCTCCAGACCCATGTTTAATATGGTTGAGGGGAGTACCTGGGTATTAATTATATTGTCCGAATACCCTGCTGATTGAGCAGCAGCCCTAATGCGTTGATCAATGCCTTTATCGGCCGTAATGATCATTACCGTGGTTTGATTGAAAGGATTTCCAGACGACCCATTTGGAGTCCCTTCGGTTTTGATAACCAGGTTGTTCACTGTATCTGCTATGTTGGAAAAGAGCCATCTCTTCTCGTTCCCAATTGTCCTGTGCATTATGTAATTATCGTAGCTGAAGTACCGGCATTCTGGCGGTGTTCTTCCCACGAAAACAACAGCTTCATCAGGACGAAGGTTCCAGAATGGAGTTGTATTCCCGCTCATCCCAAGCGCGCTTGTTAGTTTAGAAATCCGTTCATCTACTTCATGGCCACTTGCTGCTGGAACAAAGAATGCCACATATTTTGTGGTTGGATTGTTTCCGTATGCAGAAGGTAATACTCCTTTCTCTAATAAACCGATTAAATCAAAGTAACCCAATTCACCTTCCTTTACGGTGAATCCATCCTGCTCTAAAGCCTGTTGAAAAACCCCCACACTAGATGTTTCATTCTGTGCAAGGCTAGTTCCTGTTAAGACTGTAAACAAAAAACAAAGTATTATAACTGGTATATAATTTTTCATATATTATATCCCCCGTTAGCTATTTTATTATTAGCCCTATTAGAAACCTCGGCAGAACGTTGACTAAAATTTGATAGTTGATCAGTTAACAGTCCGTGTAATTCCTTACTCCTACTCTGTTTTGACTTATCCCTATTTTGTTAAAATAGTGTCATAGAAATACCCAAAAAATTTTACAAAACTTTAAACACATTTTTCCTATTATATTCAAAGATCGAGAAATCAGAAATAAAAAAGGAGAATGTATAAATCTTGTAAGTTTGGGAATGTCTTATATAGATCTTGGGCAATTAAAAACAGCAGTTGAACTTTTGAAGAAATCCCTTGCTATAGGAAAAGCGATTGAAGACCCGAGAATAATTAGCTTCTGTGAGAAGAAATTGAAAGAAATACCGTAGAATTTATAATCTTAATTAGGAAAAAAAACATCAGTAAACTTTGGTTTTTATTCTCTCTTTCTCAGTATATAATATATCAAATTTAATATATAAAAATTGAATAAAAACAAAAACGTCAAAAAATAAGCAAGTGTAAAAATAAAAGGTAAGAATTGTTCTGAAATATAAGAAGCTTCAGACCAATTCGGCCTTTATAATTTTTACTTCGGTTTTCGGGCGGTCCTGGCGGTCAGTTTTCACTTTTCCGATAGAATCCACAATATCCATGCCTTCCACTACCTTTCCGAAGACGGGGTGCATCTTGTCGAGATAATTATTATTCACAAGGTTGATAAAAAACTGGCTGCCACCTGTGTTCGGGCCTGCATTTGCCATAGATAAAGTGCCTTTGTCATTACGGTTATGACTTGTAAACTCATCCGGTATTTCATAACCTGGCCCGCCCATGCCTGTACCTGTCGGATCTCCACCCTGTATCATAAATTTGTCGATGACTCTGTGGAAAATAACTCCATCGTAGAAGCTTTTCTCTACCAGTTTTGCAAAATTTCCTGCCGTAATCGGCATGTCCTCAAAAAGTTCGATTGTTATATCGCCCATTGTGGTGTTAAGAACCACTTTCTTTCCCTTCCATACAGCCATTGCTTTTCCTCTATTAGTCTTTTATTTTTATTTGTGTCTGTATTTTTGTCGGCCTATTTTATCAGCTTTCTGCACTGTATGTCCAACTACAATGTAAATGCTTCGCCTCCCAAGTTGCGCTTCGGGATCACAGAAAATCTACAATTTTCTGGGGGTTGCGATGTAGTCGCAACAGCACGTAAACCTTTTCGGCAGAGTTGCGGCTCTGCAGTACGCTGCCCTTTTCGCTCAGCTCAAGAGGGCAAATTTATGGTCAAGTAAAATGTATTCCAACTCGTTCAAGTGGACTAATTTACCCAAATCTCTTTTCGGAGCAAGGTCGCGGTGTGATAAACCGGCGCAACGGTTTTGGCACAAAGGTTTTGGCTTTAACGCTAGCGCTCAGGTGACTTGACAGTTTAAAAAATAAGGTAGTGTCTTAATTCCAAGATTCTCTAACCGTTTGTTTTTATTTATAAAAAATTTATATCTTTCATGGTATTTTATGTAAATCTTTGCATCTTTATAGGCTAATAGGATTATTTATTAACACTGAATTCCGATTAAGTTCCAAAAATTAATAGTGGAGAAGTTAGTATGAACAGATCCCAGGTTTTTAATCTGATAGGGGCTGCAAGCTTCTTAGTCATGCTGTCAACACTTCTAACTTCAGGTATGAAAAGTTCCTCATAAGCCATGGAAATCTATTATATTAAAGAACGCTGGCGTGAACAGAATTATCGCTTTTTACAAGACTAGCAAACGTCAGTCAATGCCAAACGTCAATCAATAAACTCTTCTAGAGAATCGATAAATGACTCTAATTTTCTTCTTACCTCATATAAATCATGTTTTCCTTCCATTCGCCACACTTCGTGGCCTTCAAAATTGTATAATATCGACAGAGGTAACGCGCTTTTTTCGTACTTACTCTTTATTTCCGGATAATTTTCTATTTTTGCAACTTCGACAAATAATGCATTATTAAATTTCGGTTCTGTCAGCAGTACCTCGTGCATGAAAAACATTAAGTCTTGGCTGTCCTTGTTACTGGTGGATTTTATATTTATACGATATACTAGCTTGTTGCCATAATAAGAAAATAACAGACGCTGTAAGACCGTATTTATTGTCTCATCAGGATGGATTTTAGCTTCATTTAGTCCATCGTGAAGGTCTTGCGTGATTCTCACATTTTCTGTAGTATGAGAGAGCTCCGGGAAACTCCGTTTCCTGCCGTTAGTCACGAACCAGTAGCTACCATCTTCGTGTATAAGTTGACAGGTGTCATCATATCGTGCTAATAATTTGGTAATTATTGTACCTCTTGACTCCCATGCACTATCGCTGTTTCTATCTCTACAAAAATCGAGTGCGTCGTAGAGTTCGGCACTAATTTTAATGGTCTTTGTTTCCATGGGTTCACCTCAATCAGGAGCATACATTTAGTTAATATATAAAAAATGTTCGCCATGGCACTCAAGTAAATTCTTCATGCATGCTGTACACTACTCAGAGAGCTTATTGCAAAAATATTCTTTATCTCCGACTTTATTGAGTAAGAATCTCAATTCCTATTTTTATCCTTGTCCGGCTTTGCACCTAAAGTCTAAAATTAGAAAAACGTAGGAGTTTACATAGTAGTAAGAAATATACTTTTAGTTATACTGAGTTAATAAATAAAAGTAATAAGTAGAAATAGAATAAAAACATTCACAAAGATATTTATAAATCATGCCCTATGTCATCGATGAATTCTTTATCAATTTTTCCAAGTTCCCGTCTAATATCATCATCACCGATGTCTTTAGGGAAATAATTAGATAACCGATTGATATTAGATCCATCCTCTGTAATCCTTCTTGACTTAGCTAATAATGTCTCTATTTCCAACAAGCAGTCTTCTACTTCTTTGTTTGGCACAATTGTCCATATTTCATCCTTTTCCCATTTTTCTTTGGAGATGCATCCAACATCAATTAATGTGTTCCTTAATTTACCAACGTCAACTGGATCAAACTCTGATGACAAATCAATTTCATTAACTTCATTATTTACACGTAACGATTTTAGTATTTTCACAGCATCCGAGATGCTCCGACATAAGGTTAGTATCGTGCCTACATTTTTAAGTTGATGGAAACTTAATACGAGTTTTGTTCCTGTGATCTGCCTGCTTAAAGCATCTTCAAAATATAGTGTATGAGTATGTTCTGCTAACCCCATTTGATCAGCGTGTCTTATTAATCTACCAGCGATACGTGGATTTGTTGACAGCATTTCTACTATCTCAGACTGTGAAATAAATCCTCCATATTCGCCTTGAGCTTCTAATAATTCTTTAAACCCTAATCTAATTGGATCAGACGTTTCTAAAACAGATTGCCATCTAAAAAGTTGTTTATCATCATAAAGATAAGCTTTTGCCAGAGTGTAATCTCTATTGTTGATTACTCTAGGTCTTATAACATCTACACTTACGAGAGCATTATAATCCCTGTAGAAAAATTCTTTTTTTTGTGACCTATCTAATAGACTGCCGGTAATTTGTGGAAAATATTGAACTCTAGAAGGAATCGTGAATTGATTTATTTGTTGATTTATTAAATAAGAATTTTGTAAAACATGTTTCAATACATGGTACTTGCTACTTACTGGATACGGCATTACCCTTTTGACAAATCTGCCATCTTCCGAAAGTTCAAGAGATCCGTCACTAATTAATCGAGGCATTACTTTGTCTTTAACGTTCTTGTAAATCCCAGGAGTAGATGTAGTGGTACTGTTTTTACAAATACGATCTACAATGATATCTACATTCATTGTAGAGTGTGCATGATCTAAAAATTCCCATCCTCTGGATATCATTATAGTAGAACTGAAATGTCCTGCGTGTCTTGCTGAATTAGTATTCCCGTCATCATAAATGTCTTTTAATCCTCTTAAATTCAAATCTACTGATGCTATCATTTCATTAAGTATCGGGGAATCTAATTGAGCCAGATCATTATCCTTTATTTTAGTTACTAATGGATCATCTAAATATGTTCTAATTCTATCACTTATTAGAGGCTTGGGCATAGATAACACTCGTTCACTTATTTTTCATACCCGTTTTTATAAAATTTGAATCAAATAATATGTGATCAGTATTATCATCATGCTTAATAAATTTTACAGATTTTGCTTTCATTATCCAATTTTCGTTTTTAAATACGCGATCTAAATCTGGCGCAAAATCGTAGTTATTTATAATTTTATTTATTAAATTAATCTCAGAAGGCGGAGTTGAGGTTATAATCTTGTTTTTTAAATCGGAATACATTATACCTCCAGCTTCTAAAAGTCCCTCATACATCTGAGAATATCCACTAACTTTCCGGTTTTCCATTCTGAATTGTAATGCAGATGCAAGTCCTCTTAATAACGTTAAATACTCTTTATATTCTTTATTAACTGTGTCAATTCTAAACAATGGTTCGAATAATTTTTTAACGCTTGAGTCAGATGGCTCTCGTATTCTAGTTAATTTAATCAAGTTGTGTGCATCACAAACAACTAAGACTCTTCTTATCACATCTAATGGGAGATCTTTCCCTAATCTTTGATGGAGTTCGGTGTCACTTAATCCATCATTCAAATTCACGATAATTTCCCAACAACCATTATCAAAAAGAAGAGAGAACAAAGAGAAAGCATCTGTAACATAATAATCATAATATTCAGCCAAGTCAGATGCTAAAATACGTTTACTTGTTGCTTCCATTAACTCAGATTCGAGTGCAGGGACCCCTCCAACCCATTTCAGCAATTTTCTTTTATCGCGTTTTTTATTTGTCTCTACAACAAGCCCTTCTTGAATTAAAGTCGTGACGCATCTCGTAATAGTAGAATCAGATAATTTAGAGAGATCTTCTAATTCCTTTCTAGTCAATTCCTTATTTTCCTGAAGTATAGTTGCGACTTTTTCTTGGTTCGGTGACAAATTATCTATACATTGTATAACTTTTGTGATCTTAGACGCTCTAGCCATATTATCTCCCGCGTGAAATTCATTAAATTAACACATCAACTGATGTTGATTTTTTGTGAAATTGTGTGAAATTATTTCATGCCAGATCTTTGTACCATTTTTACTTTAACATTTATATAGGCATGTATTATACCATAACTTAATGCGAGTTCCTTCAAAACTCGGATTTTGACAATTTAGTCATTTTTTATTTCTCTTTGGTGTGTTCCAGTAAGGACTCTTACATTTTGGACATACTCTCGGTTCTTTGTCCTCACGCGGAACCCAAATGTGTCCACACCGTTCACATTTGAATGCCTCGATCTTTATTTTAGCCATACTTTATAATAAGATACTTTTAGTATATAATTTTAGTTAAAATACTTTCACTATACCATCATTAAGTATATATTTCATTACTCTATAGTATATTACCATAAAGAAAGTTTCGGAGGGATTGACTAATGCATCTAAGCGTCGTTGGTACAAGGGAAGAAAGAGGGAAAGCAATTGCTTCTCAACCCGATCAAATAAAAAAGGTTAATGATCATGCTTTTAAAGTCAAGTCTCAATCCGGTAGCGGCTATTATGAAGTAAAAGAAACACAGTATGGAATGACTTGTACTTGCAAGGACTTTCAAAATCGTGGTGGAAAATGCAAGCATATCCTAGCTACAAAATATTACTTAGAAGTTGAAAAGGAAACACCTCAAGGCATTCATTTAGAAAAGGTACAATTAACCTATGATCAAGCATGGAAAGCTTATAATGAAGCTCAGAAAGCCGAAGTAAAACTATTTGATGAATTACTCAAAGATTTGGTTGAGGCAATTCCTGAACCTGAACAACATATGGGAAGACCGAGACTTCCACTTCGTGAATCCCTCTTTTGTTCAATTCAAAAAGTCTACTCCCAGTTGTCCAGTCGTCGCGCGTACAGCCTCTTCGAAAACGCAACTGAAAAAGGACAAATAGAACACGTTCCCCATTTCAATGCCCCCTCTAAACTATTAAACAAACCAGAGATTACTCCAATTCTACACCAACTGGTATTTTTATCAGCATTACCAGTAGCAGGGCTAGAAACTGATTTTGCCATTGACTCAACCGGATTTAGAACTACTTCATTCAGTGTGTATAATGGAATAAAACATGGGCAAACAAAGGAGCATAGGTGGCTGAAAGCTCACATGTGCATAGGGGTAATGACAAACATAGTAACAGCGGTAATAGTAACTGATGGGAATAGTAACGATTCACCACATCTCTGCCAATTAATTAAGCAAACGTCAGAATGCTTTACAATCAATGAAGTTTCTGCTGATTTAGCTTACTCATCTCGAAACAATCTAAAAATAATAGCTAGTGTTGGAGGAACTCCTTATATTCCCTTCAAGAAAAATACAACTGGAAGGTCGGAAGGTTCTACCACGTGGGTAAAGATGTATCATTATTTCCAGTTTAACAAAGAAGAATTCCTAAAGCATTATCACAAGAGAAGTAATATTGAGTCTACTAATGCCGCTATTAAAAGGAAGTTTGGAGAGACTTTGAAGTCGAAAAATGAGATTGCACAGGTTAATGAGTTGTTAGCTAAGATTATAGCTTATAATTTGACTGTTGTTATACATGAAATGTACGAGAATGGGATTAATCCCGAATTTTTACAATCGAAGTAAGAGCAGAGAACACAGTATATTTATTTAAAATACTTGTTTGAGCTCTCGTAGTCGAGTTAAAAGAGGAAAATAAGTGGATACCATTTATTAAAAATGTGAGTTTGGATGGGAAATTCACTCAATAATTTAAATTTATTTATATTTGTCTTGTATTATAGTTGATCGGTTTAACATTGATAAGTTTGGATTTATTTTTTAATTTTCTTTTAATTCATTTTCGACTTTATTTCCTTGTTTTAACGCAGCGTCTATTTGACTTGGCATCACACCAGACATTCCAGTAATAGCATTCTTCATAAAAGCCGTGGAGTTATTTAATTCTGATTCATTTGTATAATGATCCACAATAAATTGTCTTTCTCGTTCTATGTCAAATACTTGAGTGTAATACAAATAAATGTCTTCTGAAATATCAGGACTGAGGGTATAAATTTCGTTTCTATCCGAAAAATAAAACCCGTGATCACTGTAGAAAGGTGTTAATTCTCTATATATCCCCCATTCACCTGAAAAATTGTTTTGGGATCTATATGTCACTAAGGAACAGTTTAACGTTTGTGATGTGCCATATACATCAATAGCTATTGCTTGAGCTATGTTTTTCTGTTCATTGTGTAGTTGTACTTGATACATCCCATATGATCCTATATAAGTAAGTAAAGCACCTACTACTAAACCTACGAAACCTATAACTAAAGGATTATCTTTAAATTTATTATAAAAATAATTAGCTTTTCCCTTCAAATTGTTATCTGTGTTTTTTATAGCCAAGCGCATAAAAAAATGATAACTTGAAGATTTAAAAATCTACTCGTTTAAGTAAAAACGAAACTTATTAAAACAATTATTAAAATTCCCAAAATCCACATAATTGTCATAAACAATGGGTATCCTAAAAAATACAACAGTGGATCAGCAAAAATAAACATACATATAAAAATCACTCCAATAATTACAATAAGAACTAATTCATTAACTATTATTTGTATTTCCTCTTGATCTGATAATTTTTCTTCTTCATTTACACTCATATCATATCCCTCACCGCATAAAAGGTCAAAATATATTCGACTGTAATTCTAACTAATCAACATTTAACTTACCAAACAAATTCAATTTGAAAATGCTCTATTTTGCTTATGTGAAATACTGAAAATTCTTCCCTCTTCTCATCTTGCACCTAATCTCTTCAGTCTGCACCTAAAGTAGTTCAAAAATCAGACTTTAGGTGCAAAGCCTCCTTGTCCAAAACCTATTTATACAAAGCACGTCATTAGACGTTGATGTACACAAATATACCATAGTGATGATTAATGCACGCTTCAATTCTCCATATCCTCAATACAACAAAAACCCGTATCCAGGCTGTCGGGCCGCAGACTTCCCGTGAAGGGCTGGAGCTTGGGTTTGAAAAAAGAGACTTTTTCTCTGCAGTAGCAGACGCAAAAGCCGAAGGGCGAGTGCCTGTAATTGCAGAGGTCAAGCCCGCATCGCCAGGAAAAGCTTTCAGGGAGATTTTACCTTCAACAGCTGCCGAGCTTGCATGGGAGATGGAAGAAGCCGGAGCTGTTGCGATTTCGGTCTTGACCGAGCCCGGTGTGTTTCGAGGCTCGATTGAAAACTTGAACGCAGTTCGAAATAAAGTATGCTTGCCTGTCTTAAGAAAAGACTTCATTATTGACAGGATGCAGCTTGAAGAAGCGACAAATGATCTTGTACTCCTTATTGCAGGCATTCTTGGGGATGAACTTGGAGCCTTTGTTGAGTTTGCACTTGAAAAAGGGTTTGAACCCCTTGTAGAGGTTCATAACAGGAAAGAACTTAGCTCTGCCCTAGAAACAAGCACAAGAATTATTGGAATTAATAATCGGGACTTAGAAACCCTTAAAATCAACCTTGAAACCTCAGAAGAACTGGTACCCCTTATCCGGGAATACGATCTAGATCATGGTACCAAACATCTTATAATAAGCGAAAGCGGGATGAACAGCGCAGAAGACGTCAGACGGGTAATCCAAGCGGGCGCCGATGCCGTGCTGATAGGATCTGCACTTATGGAAAGTGATTCTGTTTTCGATAAAACAAAAGAATTCGTCCAGAGCGCTGGTTGGCGTTACTAACTGTTTTTCCAGATATTACGGAGCTTTCAGCCGGCTGGGCAGGTTGAAAAATCCACTAAATATCCATTCAAAATCGATTCAAAGCTAAATTTTGCGTAAATAACTATCCGAAAATTACAGCTAAAGATGATCGAAATCACGGAACAATTACATCAAAAAGACAAGGGAGTAATTAAATTGACAGAAACTAAAGTTTCAGAATTTCTAACAACAGATTCAGGTTTAAATGAGCTTGCAGGATCGAAGAAAAGTTCGAAGATCGGTGAGACAGGACAGGTAAAAGGAAAATACGGAAAATACGGGGGACAGTACGTACCTGAAGTCCTCATGCCAGCTTTAGAAGAACTGGAAGAGGGATACGAACGATATAAAAATGACCCAGAATTCCTTGCCGAGCTTGACCATTACCTGAGAGATTTTGCAGGCAGGAAAACACCCCTTTATTTTGCCCGAAATCTGAGCAAAAAGTATGGGTCAAAAATCTACCTCAAACGGGAAGACCTTGTTCACGGAGGGGCCCATAAGTTAAATAATGCCATAGGACAGGCTCTGCTTGCGAAATACATGGGGAAAACCAGACTGATTGCCGAAACCGGGGCGGGACAGCACGGAACTGCAACAGCTATGGCAGGAGCGAATCTTGGGTTTGAAACCGTCGTATACATGGGTGCCAAAGATGTCAAACGCCAGCAAATGAACGCTTATCGCATGGAACTAATGGGCACTAAAGTAGTACCCGTTGAAACCGGCTCAAAAACCCTTAAAGATGCCATTAATGAGGCTTTTAGAGACTGGGTTACGAACATCGGAAACACTCATTACCTCATAGGCTCGGTTGTAGGACCTCATCCTTACCCTGTAATAGTAAGGGATTTCCAGAGCGTTATAGGGCGTGAAGTAAAGGAACAAATTTTGCAAAAAGAAGGGCGTATGCCTGATTCCATTATTGCCTGTGCAGGCGGCGGAAGCAATGCAATGGGGATCTTCCACTCCTTTGTCGAGAATAAAGAAGTCAAACTGATTGCTGTCGAAGCGGGAGGAAAAGCCCTGAAATGTACGGAAAAAGCAGCCCTTCACTCGGCCTGCCTTTGTGCTGGAGAAGAAGGGATCCTGCACGGAGCAAGAACAAAGGTATTGCAGGATAAAAACGGGCAGATCCTTGAATCCGAATCCGTTTCCGCAGGACTTGACTACTCAGGGGTAGGGCCTGAACTGGCTTATCTCTCCGAGAGCGGCCGGGTTACAGCCAGATATGCAACTGATAATGAAGCCCTTGCAGCTTTTCATGAATTGAGCAGGCTTGAAGGAATAATTCCTGCATTGGAATCTTCCCACGCCCTTGCCTATCTGAAGAAAGCCTCAGAAGCTGGAGAACTAGGAGAAACAGTGGTTGTAAACCTGTCGGGAAGAGGCGACAAGGATCTGGAAACCGTTTTGAGCCTGAGAGGAGGGATCTGAGATGGAAAGGCAAAAGATCTCCGAGAAATTCTCTGAACTCAGGGAGAGAGAGGAAGGAGCCTTAATCTGCTACGTAATGGCAGGAGACCCGTCCGCAGAAAGAACCAATGAGATTGTCAAGGCTCTGGTAAACGGAGGCGCAGATATCATAGAACTCGGTTTCCCTTTTTCAGATCCAGTCGCAGACGGCCCGACAATCCAGGTGGCAGGTCAGAGAGCACTTGCAGCCGGCATAGATACACAGCGTTATTTTGAGCTTGTTAAAGCCCTTGATGTTCAAATTCCTCTTGTTTGCATGACATATTACAATCCTGTATTCAAGTACGGGGTGGAAAAATTTGTAGAGCAGGCTGCTGATGCCGGAATAAGTGGACTGATAGTACCTGATATCCCGGTAGAAGAAGCTGCTGACCTGAAAAGTAGCTGTGAAAAGCATGGGCTTGACCTGATTTTTCTGATTGCGCCCACAACAACTGAGGGAAGGGTGCGGAAGATACTGGAAAGGGGTTCAGGTTTCCTCTACCTCGTTTCAAGACTTGGAGTCACAGGAGCAAGGGAAGATGTCTCATCTTCCACCAGAGAGCTGCTTTCTAGAATAGAAACCGAGATTCCAAAGGCTGTGGGATTTGGAATCTCCACAGGAAAACAAGCTGAGGAAGTTAGAAAAGAAGGGGCGGATGCAGTTATAGTCGGCTCAGCTTTTGTCAAAATTATAGAAGAAGGAAAAGACGTAAACGAAAAGCTGGAAGGTCTTGCAAAAGAGCTCAAATCCGGAATAAAGAGAGCCAGCTAAAGGAAAAAGTCCGGAAATCAAGAACGGGAGTATTTGAGAATATTTTGAAACAAATCGGGAAAAGAGAAATCAGGAATTAAAAGGAGGGAGGAGAAATGCAGAGATATATTCAAAAGCTAGAAGAAGGCCATGACCTGAACTCTGAAGAAGCTGAAGATGCAGTAGGCAAAATCCTGAGTACAGCACAGGATGAGGAGATTGGGAAATTTCTGCTTGCTCTGAGGGCAAAAGGTGAGAAACCTGAGGAAATTGCAGGTTTTGTAAGGGGGATGAAAAAAGCCGGAAATACTATCCAGCCCAAAACATCTTTCAGGCTTGTGGACACCTGCGGGACAGGGGGAGATGGCCTTAATACAATCAATATCTCAACAGCAGCAGCAATTGTGACAGCAGCCGCAGGTGTTCCTGTAGCTAAACACGGAAACCGGGCTGCCACCTCAATGTCAGGAAGTTCGGATGTACTTGAATCCTTGGGAATTAAAATTGACCTGTCACCAGAATCTGTCAAGCAAACAATCGAAGAAATAGGAATAGGGTTCATGTTTGCTCCAGTTTTCCACCCGGCTATGAAGAGAGTCGCAGGGATAAGGAAAAAACTAGGAGTTCGTACAGTCTTCAATATACTGGGCCCTCTGACCAACCCTGCAGGCGCGAAAGGTCAGGTTATAGGAGTTTTTGATAAAAAACTCTGTGAGCCAATAGCTTTTGCTCTTTCCGAACTTGGAACTGAGCATGCCCTCGTGGTGCATGGGGATGGAATGGATGAAATCACAAATACGGGTGAAACCTATGTTGCAGAGTTAAAAAACGGCAAAATTTCAACCTATACGCTGACTCCGGAATCTCTTGGCATGCTGCAGGCAAATCCTGAGTATATAAAGGGAGGCAGCCCGAAAGAAAATGCAAGAGACCTGCTGTGTATCTTCAAGGGCCAGAAAGGACCAAAAAGAGACATTGTAGTCCTGAATGCAGCTGCAGCTCTTTATGTGGGGGGGATAGTAGGTTCTATCAGGCAAGCAATTCCTATTGCCGAGGATGCCATTGATAGCGGAAAGGTTATGGTTAAATTCAACCAGTTCAAGACTTTTACTTCAGGGCTTTACGAAAAGAACAGTGGGGGTATTCTTTCGGGAAAAGATGTTGCGGTGCGCCCCGGAACTTCCATATTAAGCCCGGCCTCGGGGGAGAGGGTGTGAAATTAAAAACAAGGACAAAAATTTGCGGAATCCGGAGCCCTGAAGAAATCGAACTTGCAGCTCTTTACGGGGCTGACGCAGTCGGCTTTATCACAGAAGTCCCTGTCGAAAGCCCAAGAAAGCTTGATTCTGACACTGCTGCTTATCTAGTCTCTAAAGTGCCCAGAAGCCTGAGTTCCGTACTGGTTATTATGCCTGAAAACTCGGCTAAGGCTGTGGAATTAATTGAAAAGATAAAGCCAGATATCGTGCAGATTCACTCAAACCTTCCCATTCTTGAACTTGAAATGATAAAAGAAAAAATTGACATTCCTATCATAAAAACTCTATCCGTACCTGCGCAGAGTGAGGCTTCAGGTGAAAAAGGCGAAAATATGGCTCGTGTCTCAAACCTGCTTGAAGAGATAAGCCTTCTGGAAGAGGCCGACGTTGTAGATTCCATCCTGCTCGATACAGCCAAGTCCGAAAAGCCTGGAGGTACAGGCTGTGTGCACGACTGGATCCTGAGCCAGCGAATTTCAGAGGAAATAATGCTTCCTCTGATCCTTGCTGGTGGGCTCAAACCTGAAAATGTGGGGGAAGCTATCAGGACTGTTTCCCCTTATGCAGTGGACACGGCATCAGGAATTGAAACCTGTGGAAAAAAAGATGCTGTGAAAATCAAAAGTTTTATTGAAGAAGTGAGGTGTGCCAATGCTTTCCTTTGACCTTGGAAAAGAAGAATTCAAAAAGCTTGCTTCAGGAGTAAGCCAGCCAGGCTTTATCCAGCTCCTTGCAAGAGTCGATACTGTTACATGTTCTCCTCTTGAACTTTATCGCACCCTGCGGGCCTCAGGGACCTCAGGTTATTCGTACCTGCTAGAATCAGTGGAAAAACAGGAAACTAAGGCCAGGTATTCCTTTGTTGGAAATGATCCTGATGCCGTAGTCAGAATAAGTGACAGGAAAATTTCCCTTGAGCTTCTAAACCCGAATGCTTCACCCTTTTTTGAAGAGGTAAGATCGAAAATCAAAGATACCTGTGGGTCTGAAACTATAGAGGAGGAGAATCCGAAGAAAGAAAACTCAGAACTGGGAAACTTAAAGTTCACGGCTTCATTTCCTCAGGGAAAGGATAGTTTCGATGCCCTTCGACTGGCGTTTCCTCCTGCAAATGGGATGGGACTCCTAAACGCGCAGCGTTTTGACAGACAGACTTTCCTGGGCGGGGCTATAGGCTATACAGCTTATGATGCTATCTACGACAGCTGGTTAGGGGTCAAAAAAGGCTTCGAATCCGAAATTCCAGAACTTCAGTACCTGCTGGTTTCAAAAACCTTCGTGTTCGACCATATGACTGAAGAGATATATATTGTAATCACTCCTTTTGTAAATCCAGGTTCGGATGCTGAAGAAATCTATGAAAAAGCCTTTTTGGAAGCCAAAAATCTCTATACTATACTCAAGGAAGCTGCTCTCTCAGGGAATCTAATAGAAGCAATGTCAGATGGATCAATCATTTCAGGTGCACCTCTTTCGAACTGTAACGACGGAAAACAGAGGTTTGAGGAGTCGGTCCTCCAGGCTAAAGAGCACATTTTTGCAGGAGATATCTTTCAGGCAGTCCTTTCCAGAAAATGCGAATTCAAGCTTGAACAGTCGCCTTTTGAACTTTATATGCAGCTTCGGGCAATCAACCCAAGTCCTTACATGTATATTTTTGAGTTTGGAGATCTTGCAATTGTCGGGGCAAGCCCTGAAACTTTACTGACTGTCCATAAAAGGACTCTAATCACAAATCCGATTGCGGGTACATGTCCCCGTGGAAAAACCGAAGCCGAAGATGAAGCCTTTGCTTCACACATGCTGCATGATGAAAAAGAAAGGGCTGAGCATGTAATGCTTGTCGATCTCGGGAGAAACGATGTAAGAATGGTTACGGAAAGTGGTTCGGTAAAGGTTTCCGAATTCATGAAAGTCCTGAAATATTCCCATGTCCAGCATATAGAAAGTAAGGTTGTAGGTACCCTGAGGCCGGAATGTGACCAGTTTGATGCTTTCAGGGCGATATTTCCAGCAGGAACACTCTCAGGAGCTCCGAAAATCCGTGCTATGGAGATTATTTCCGAGCTTGAGGCTTCCCCAAGAGGGATTTACGGTGGGGGAGTTGGATATTATAGCTGGAACGGGGACGCTGATTTTGCAATCGTGATTCGGACCATTATTGTACAGGGAAAGAAAGCGTCAGTGCAGGCTGGAGCAGGAATCGTAGCTGATTCTGATCCGGGATATGAATTCCGGGAAACTGAACGTAAGATGGGAGCAATGCTTGCAGCGATAGATGGGGAACTTTAAAACATTTTGTTAAGCAATTCTGGGATGAAATATATGAAAAAAAGTTTAGTTAGGGGCGTTTTACAGAAAAAAGCTCCAGTAAATGGGTTTCTCAGGAAAAGGGAGTTTAAAGGAGAAGAACAAGGAGAGAATATATTGAAAACGATAAGTTCAGGAAGTGTTTTCAGATGAAGGTAGTTTTCATAAACAACAAGGATTCCTTTGTATGGAATCTAGTAGACTATATTTCTTATTTTGAGAAAGATACTCTGGTGCTTCCCAATACGGTTTCCTTAGAGGAACTTCGGAAGATAAAGCCTGATGCTCTGGTTATTTCCCCAGGTCCAGGGAATCCTTCAGATCCAAGGGATATAGGAAATTGCCTGGAAATAATCAGGGAAATGGGTAGAGAAATTCCCCTTCTTGGAGTCTGCCTTGGGCACCAAGCAATTAATGTGGCTTTCGGTGGATTGGTTCGAAGAAGCAAGGTCGGGCCGGTGCATGGAAAAAGTTCAAAGATCCTTCATGAGGACTCTGCATTGTTTTCAGCTTTTGAAGGCCCATTCGAAGCAGGTCGTTATCATTCGCTTGAGATTGGGAAGCCCGCTCCCGGAATAAAGGTTACTGCTAGGGCCGAGGACGGGAGCATTATGGCGGTGGAGCATGTGCAGTACCCGATATATGGCCTGCAGTTTCACCCTGAATCCGTGCTTACTCCTAATGGATTGAAAATAATAGAAAGTTTTCTAGAGATTTCAAAAAATTACAAAAAAAGACAGCCGGCTGAGTAAACAGCCAGAAATTTGCCCTGATTACCGGGTTCATTTTCCCTAATAGCAGGCTTATTTTCTCTGAAATCAGGTTCACTTTTCCTTTTTTGCGGTCTCAGTTTCCGGCACTTGTTCCCCACCTTCTGCTTCTTCCTCTAAGAATTCCTCTTCTGTGAATTCCTCGTTGGGTTTTGCTGCATAACCTACAGGCTGAAGATTCTGAAGCTCTGAGAATTCACTTATACTCTGGGCAATAAGTTGGGGATATTTTTCAATTTGTTCTCTCGTAACAAACCCTGAGGCTTCTGAGTATTCTATAATTTCTTCTCTGGCTTCTTTTGATTCCTTAGTAAAATCTTCAAGCTGCTGCCTGTTTGCAAGATAAGCCATTTCCTCAAGTGCCATAGTCGTCCAAAGGGTTACAACTTCCATTTTCTTCTCAACCGCACCCAGCCCTATCATTTTAAGAGTATCGAGCGCAATTTTTGCAGATTCAAGCATCTGGAACTGTACCGCTCCTTTTCCGATTTCTTGTATGGCTTTTGAGAAAGACCACATTGCATTGGAGAAGTTCTTGTCAAGTGCGGTTTCAGAAAGAGATTTAAGGTCACTAAGGACCGTGGACGCAACGTTCTCGATCTTTTTCTGGATGGCTTTATTACCAATATTCCGGAGTGAGATAACGACTCGCTTTAAATCATTCTCTAAATTTGATTCAAGTAACTCTTCTCCAAATTCACGGAGGTACTCAACATATTGGAGCGCATCATATTCATTTTGTTCTCTTATCGCTCGTTCTCCAGATTCTCCAAGTTCAATAGCTTTTTGTTCGTTCAGTGAGAACATATTAAACCCCTTTCCAGTAAAATCATTTGAAAAATACTCAATTTTAAAAATTTAATTATTTATATAGGTTTACTCGGATATTAGTCTTCCTATAATTTAACAAAAATATAGGGAACTTTAAAGCTATTATACCAAAAAAGCTTTTTTAAGCCCTTGATATCAACGAAGAATTTTTTGAAGGATTAAATTTAATTAGGAAACAGTTGCAAAAATAAATTGAGAAGTTGAGTACAGACATTAAGAAATAATAAACAAAAATAGTAAAGTAAAAATGGTTAGGGTAAAAATATTTATTTGCTATAATATTAGATTTGGTTGGTGGGTTTGAGTTATTGAAAACGTATACACAAGACTCTTTATACATTTTTATCAAATAAAATGAATATACTCGCTTTTTCAGAATTGATCAATAATCCATAAACTATCTTAAAAGTTAATATTAGCTTTACTGTCAAAGCACATATTTCCAGCCGTTCTTTTTCAGACTATTCCTGTGTTCTTCATAATCAGGCATGAGTTCTCGGACCAATTTCCAGAACCGGACGGAATGATTTTTCTCTTTTACATGGCAGAGCTCATGTACTACCACGTACTCAAGCTGCCTGGGAGGGGCCATTATGAGCTGGAAATTTATCCTAAGTATATTGTCTGCAGAACAGCTTCCCCAGCGCCTTTTCTGATACTTTACCTTAAAAACAGGAAGAGGTACCTCGAGCTTTTTGGAATAACTTTTCAGAATTTTCTCAACTTCCTCTTCTGCACACTTGCTATAAAAGGTCCAGATAGCTTCTTTCACCAAAAAAGGAAGTCGATCTTCATGGATATTTTTAGGAACCTCAGCTATAAGTTCAGAATCCTTGAAGAAGGTAAGGGGTTTTTTAATATTATCCATAATTCTAATTTTCAGAGGATATTCTCTGCCCAGATAAAGATAAACTTCCCCTTGACAATAATGTTTTTTTTGATCAGGCAGCCTGTTTGCCTCAAACCATTCAAGCTTTTTGAATATCCACCGAGCTTTTCCTTCAACCATTTCCCGAATAATATCAGTACTCAGCCCTTGAGGCGCCCGAAACTCAACTCGCATGTCCGGACTAACTAAAATAGCCGCTCTCTTTCTCTTTTTACTATAAACAATCTCGTAACTTATTGTCCTGCCACAAGCTTTAATACTATCATTTTTTCTCATCCCGGTTTCCTCAGTATAAGGAATTTCCAATTCAATTGTTCTTTTAATTTTTTCTAGGCTCAGATCTTTTTGTCTTTCTCATTCATTGAACTTTTTGTAGAGGTAGTTTGCCGTTACCTGAAAAATCAGGATGAATATCACCAATGCCAAAATATCCAGCAGCGGTGAAAATAACGATTTACCGGTATATGCATACTCAATCATATCATTTCCATAGGTGAGGGGGGACATCAACGCAATCTGTTGGCCGATCCTGGGCATAGTCGATATAGGAATAAAGACTCCGGAAATAAAAATAAGTGGCAGCCTAACTGTATTGAGCATTGACATTACCTCTCCCACATTCTCGGTAGGATATGCGGCAAATAATGTCCCAAGCGTCGCAAAACAGAACGCTGTAAGTACCATGGAAATAATAAGGACCGGTATGCTCATAATAGGCGTATCGAAAATAAAGATGCCAACAGCAAGCGGTAAACATGCGATACCGAGGCTATACAGAAAACCACTCATGCTCTCGCCCGATACCAGTGAATATAGAGAAATCGGTGCCGAAAGCAGGCGCTCAAAGGTTTTTACCCGTCTCTCAATAGGTATTGAGACTGGTTCTATTGAGGAGGCCGAAAACAGAAGGGTGATCGAGATCAGTCCCGGAATAAGGGCGCCTGGAGGGGTGTTTTTTCCAATGGCAAAGGCAAGGAACATAAAAAGCGGGAAAAAAATACCGGAAACTATGATATTTGGCTTGAAGTAGTAAATCCGCATGTCTTTTTTGGCAATAGCCCACGCAGCAGAGATCTCACAGGAAAGACGCTTTACTAATCCTTTATTATCAGTCAATGGCATGGATTTTCTCACCTGTCCGCTGTAAACCTGTCAACTTTATGAATACATCTTCTAGGCTCGGGCCAAGGGTTGTTATGCTGAGAATTTTAAGGTTGTGTGCATGAGCATAAGCCATTACTGCATTGATAACTTCAGAGGGATCTTCAGTATAGAGCTTAAACTTATCACCTGCTTTTTGTGCCTCATTTACCATGGATAAACGGCTGAGTTCTTCAAGCTGATCTGCTGAATTGTAGTCAAATGAGATCTCAATCGACTGCACACTCTGAATAGTCTTTTTCAAGGATTCGGGGGCATCAATTGCAACAATATTCCCTTTATTGATGATTGCTACCCGATCGCACATGATATTTGCCTCCTCAATATTATGTGTCGTCAAAAAAACAGTAACATGCTCCTTGACGAGATCTGCAACCACATCTCGAATTATGAGATTGCTCTGTACATCAAGTCCTGAGGTCGGTTCATCAAGAAACAGCAAGCGTGGGCTATTAACCAGTCCCATTGCAAGCGTCAGACGCCGCTTCATCCCCTTTGAAAAGCCATGTGCTTTATCATTTCGCCGTTCGTATAATTCGAATTTTTTGAGCAGTTCATTTGTCTTTTTTTCTCTTTCTTTTCTTCCCACTTGGTAGAGTTCGGCGGAAAAAATCATGTTTTGCCATGCAGTCAGGTCGTCATAAACATTTGAATTCTCGGACACAATGCCCATTGACTGCCGCGCGGCAATAGTGTCGCGCTCAATATCATGGCCAAAGATGGTTGCTGTTCCCGATGTAGGTCTTGAGACACCGGTCAAAATACGAATAGTAGTGGTCTTGCCAGCTCCATTAGGGCCCAAAAAACCAAATGTTTCTCCCTCGCTAACTGAGAAGCTAATGTCATTAAGCGCAGTAAGAGGACCAAATTCCTTGATTAAATGAGATACCTCAATTGCCTTCATGGTTAATATCTTGACTTCAGTATTAATACTTAAATCAATTGGAGATATCTTAGCTCAGGCATCTATTTTAGTTAAATACCCCGCATACAGCATAAAGAAAAAGATGGCGCAGAAATGCCCAATTATTTGCAGTGGGTTACATCAGTGAAATTTTGATGTTCTATGTCTTAATCTTCAGGATGGCCACTGGGATTTTAGATTATCAGCATCAGAGCCGCTACATGGGATATGAAAACTCTCGTAACACTAGTTTCATATTCTTAGCTTCACACCGCGTGTAAATACCTACCCATATCCAAAGCGATAGCTTCGGCCTTTTAGATTAACTTCTAGGTATAAATCGTGGTTAGGTGTGTTCTTCATGGATAGACTTCACGAAATAACGATTCCAGATACCCATCCAGATCATTACAATAACGAACTCGATAGAGATTTTATACTCTATCCTACCAGTTTTCTTAATATCCTTAACCGCAGGATGGTCAAAGGTACTCAAGGCTCAGCTCCAAGCCTTGTGATGGGATTACCAGAAGGTTTTTCAGTTTTATTAATGAGCCTACCCAAAACTCAAAATTTGCTTCTTCGGTTCCTGCATTTTAGGTAACCAATTAAAGCTTCCGATCGTGAAAGCAATCCAGAGTAATTCTGACAATTGAGATAAAATGGGTTTGAGGATAAGCTCAATTGATGTTCTCCTACCCGCCTTCGACTAAGTTTCGTGGTCCAGTTTCAGGGATCTATTCTAAGCAACCTCCACTAGTCGTTTTTTGGGATAGGCTTTTGCAATCAGGCCTAGTATGGGCAACTAATATCCCGATGTATCGTCCATATGCTTAAAGCATTAAAGGCTTGTGACGTTGATTTTTCAATTTAATCGCGTGGAGTGCTATGAATTAAATGTAACACTGTAGAAAACCATATTGCAAGGACAAAACGCATGAAATTTTGATATTTGGAAAATTCCGGATAGTAAAGTGCAGCATTCTTTGTGAAGATAAAGGACTTTCTTTTCTTGAAATACCACAAATCTGCTTCCCTAGTAGAATAAGATACCTTAATAGCCCAGGCCTACAGAAAAAAACTTCACAAATATGGCGTGATCGGATATAAAGAACCATAGGAAGATTTTGAAAATTACTATTTCTTTAAAGATCTTAAATCCCGTTTTAAACGGATATATAATACAGATGGAGAGATTTTCAATTTCATCATCTTTTAAATTTATAGATAAAGTATTATAAAGCTTTAATATTGATTTTCGGTTTTTATACGACATAACAAAAATAAGTATGTTTATAAGGTAAAATTTCCCAGTAAGCTTCGATTGTAAGTACTTTAGGTTTAATAGTAACCTAAAAAGATAAAAAATATAAAAATTGGTAAAAAATAATCAATTGTTTACTATCAAGTTTCTACTGAGAATATTCCTATCTCAAGTTTAACCTAAAATAAATAATGAAGACAAAATAATGGGAAAACCTATGTTTTAGATAATTACAGAACCAGGTCAATTCAGTAGTAAACGGACATAGTTTCAGATTAAAAATCTGTTTTCAAGAAGCTTGTAGAAGCTTGCTTACCGGTACATTTTAGCATCTCTATAATATTTTGACTACAGATCGTCTCGAATCAAATCTAACCTAGAGAAATAAGGAGGAAAAATGAAAAATAATGGAAAGTTTATATGGAAAATAACAGTACCTTTTTTCACCATATTAATGATTTTGACTTTATTGTGTGCAGGAGCTTCTGCAACATGTTCTATCTCCATGACTCCTCTTGGTGCAGGAACTCCTCCAGCGACAGCCCGTCTATCCTGCGGGAATAATCGTATTGATTATACAGCGGTAGCCGTTTCAAGTGATCCACGAATAGTACAATTTAAGGATCTATCAAAAGGTAAAGAGACATATATCAGGTGGGACTTTGGAGATGGAACCCATCTCGAAGGGACAAAAATTACTCAATCACTAAAAAATCCGGTACACAAGTTTCCAAAGACTGGTTATTATATTAGTTGTATGACTATCAAATGTAGTGGTTGTAATGGGAAGTTGTGGGTTCATAAAACTCTTGTTACCAAATAAATTTGAAATATTATACGTTTACTTACTACTTCAAATTTTTTATAAGTTTTGTATTTTTATTAAAAAATTCTTTTTTGTTTTTGTTTAAAATTGCAATCACCTAACGCTAGATTAATTTAGCTAGAGTCACCATTTTAAATAATGCGACATTTTGTGTGTAAATATATGTTTTTCCCCAAACTCATCAAGTTCTTCTTTCAATACTTTAACATTTTTGAATGATTTTATTGACATTAAATCTTCTCTTGTTGTTTTCCAACAATATTCTGTTGGGTTTCTATATGGAGTAACTGGAGGAAAAAATAGTATTTGCAACCAATGCTTATTATTTTGACTAAATTTCTTTGCCTTTGTTGATGATCTATGCTATGTAGCTTTGTCCAGTAGAAGAAATATCCTTGATTTATCTCTCTACTTGACTTTTAGACAAGATAAACAAAGTTTCAAGAAAAAAATAGGGTTTTCAAAAAAATTAGGTACCTTTGCGATTAAATGAGGTTCTACTATACTCATTTTAACTTTTGCAAGAATCATAAAGCCCACTTTCCGCAGTAAAATTTATATTTCATAATTTTTCATGATGTCGATTTTCAATTAAGCATGGATTTATTGAACTTTTATGCAGAAAGTAAAAGCAAATATATGGTGTACTTAGAGATAAAAAACGATATCATTCAATTTTCACCAAATTCCATAAAAAACTTGAATTATTTGTATCTGTTACGAACATGATAGAAAAATTACCTAATATAAATGTAAAACAAAAATAGAAAAAAAGTTGTCTGCCTCAAGGCACAAAACATGTTTATTTACGTAGTGAATATAGCCCGGCACGGATTCGAACCGAGGTTGCAGGATCCAGAGTCCCGCATGATTGACCACTACACTACCGGGCTTCGATGATTTTTCGCTGTTGGGCACATTTCTTTCGGCCTGAAGCGTATCTTTTAAAGGAATAATTTATATAAATACCTTTCGGCTAAAACGGTAGTTCTGAATCTCTTCGGTTCCTAAACTTATTTTTTACTTTCGGGCCAGATAGACTTGTGTTTGTTCCGAGTCTACAAAAGGTTTAAACGAAAACGATTTCGAGGTTGGAGGCATCCTTTATTTTGCAGCCGAACATCTAGACATCATAAAGAGAGTGAATTTCCAATCTATTGCATTTATAAAAAAGCGCGAAGTTCATTATTCTACACTAGGTAACAGGATTATTCCTTTCTGAACATATAATACGCTTTACAGGAGTTCGGTTAAGCCAAAGTTTTCAATGCCTGATATACCAAAAAGAATAAAATCAAACAAGCAGGACGTAAAAAATGGATGGATAAAAGTAAACAATTCGAAATATGAAATCAGAAAAGAGCTATCAGAATAAACATCAAAAAGTTATCAAAAATCAATACGTTAAAGCCTTTTAGATATCAAAAGTGATCCATAAGGCCTGGTCCAAATTTAATGTATTTTAGTTCTGTACTCAGTTAAGTTATTAATTATTTAATTCACTACTCATTTAAGTTACTATTTAAGTTACTTATACTTATTTAATATACTTATTTAAGTTACTTATCTTCCTTGTACGTCTTCTTTATACACCGGGACTGACCCTATGGACCAGTTCTAATTATGTAAACAATAATATAATAAAATAACGATAGAAATTTATTTTTTAGCAGTACTGCTAAAGAAGAACGTCCAAATTTTGAAGCTTGAGGCAAAGCTATAGACAAACCATGATCTGGATATTGAAAAGGTTTTATATATAGGCAATTTGCAAAGACAAAACACCTTTAATAAAAAGCATACATGCCTGAGAAACGCAAAATAATTACTTGGCCCTATCTGGCCAGCCCAATTTATTCAAACACTAGTTTTATTCAGGCATTTCAGGCATTAACACATTCCCAGGGCCGTAAAAAGTTTCTTCAAATCTGCCTTTGACTTTTCAACAAAAACTCCTCTAGTTCCCGAGATCATGACAGTCCAGTCGCCACCACTGTACATCCAGTTATTCTGAGGTACCCAGTTCATCTTGTAAAGCTGCGAGTAAGCACTTGCCAGAGCATCGAACATAATGCTCACGGCTCCGCAGAACTTTGCAGTCATCTCAGCCATCTCTTTTGGCATCGTGTCTCTAGATTTATATTCCACAAGCTTTCCTTCGGAGCTGAAAATTCCAGCTGCCATCACCCCATCAAACTTCAGAAGTTCATCTAATGATAAATTGCATTCATTCTTGTCCATATACTAACCCCCAACTAAATTCAGTATATATCAATCAACTGTTTATATCGGTGAACTATTCGTAAAATCTAAGGATCTAATGGGTTTTCTGTTTTCTCCTTTCATAGTGATTTTTACAGATATACAGACTTTTTCCAATGCTTGTGCGAGTTCAGTTCACTGAGAGAACAATTCCTTCTGGCCTGTTTTGCGTAAAAGATGAAAAGAAATTGACTTGATATTATATAAAAATATCAAATTAAAAAAAGAAAATTGAAAACTTAACTTTAAGTTATAGTTTCTAACAAAATTATAATTATCCGGGTTAGAAAATCTATTCATTTAATCATATAGACTTGAAAATACCGATCATATAATAGGAACTAATCCAAAAAATCAAAATTGTTTCTTTGAATCTTAAATTTTCAATTATCACTCGAACTTCGAATCGTGAAGATGGTTCTAAAATTTACGGATTTGAGATAAATTTAGCTTTGGGTAGCCTTACTATTTGTGTTTAGCCTCTTAAGGTTACTTAGGCAAGTTTTCCGTAAAGCCATTTGGTTTTGCTTTTCAACAGGGTGAAAATTTTTATATTGTTTGAGAACGTTTGTTCTTTTGTACTATAATGAAGTTTGTGAAGAGCTATCTGATCGAAACTTCCAAGAAGCCATTTTTGTTTTTAATCGTCAAGAGATATCGGGATTATTTCAGGATCGTGAGCTTGATTGATTATTCGAAAGACAAGGTCAAAAAAATTTGAGTTTCGGTGTGAACTCTTATTTAAAATGGTAAAATACTGCAAATACCGACTCAAAAACCTCTTCACAGTTAATTATACTCAATACAGTGATCCCTAATGACACAAGGTCAATTATAAACCAAGTGGATCAACTGACTAACTATTTCTTAATTTATATAATAATAAAGGTAGATAAAATGAAAAGTCAAAAGCTTTTGATCTCTTTTGTTGTATTTCTTTCTATACTAATTAATACTCCTACTGTTTTGTGTACAACCCCTGCTGCACCAATAGTATACGTTTCGGGGAGTAATAATGGTGATTTTAATTGCGATGGAACAAATGATCACGTGCAGATAAATCAGGCTCTACAATTTGTGGCGGATAACTCTGAATATACAACTGTACACCTTAAAGGACCGTTCACATACTTTGTCAATGATACACTTCTAATCGGTAATAATACCATTCTTGAGGGAGATTCTACTGTTGTGATCAAATTGGCTGATCATGCAGGCTGGCCGACAGATAAGCCTTTACTTACACAAATGAACAGCACCGGAAACCATAATATTACTATTAAGGGTTTTACAATTGATGGAAACCGCGAAGAAAACACTAACGTTACTAGCGGAATTATTAGCGGTAATGGTTACTACAACTTTATCAACTTGATCAATTGTCAGAATATCGATATACATGATATGTATCTGACTAATAATCACGGAGACGGTCTAAAAACTAAAACTTGTTCTAACATAAGCTTCCATGACAATGAAGCATATTTACTCGGACATGATGTCTTATATGCACTCAACAGCTTTGATGTGAAAGCCTACAACAACAAGATAACATGCAGGACAAACAGTGGACTGAGAGTTTACAACACAAATAACGTGAGTTTTTACGACAATAATATTACGGCTGAAGGTTATGGGGGAGCAGGAATCGAGATTCAGAAGGACGCAGGCAAAATGGATTTTATAATGGATGATATTGAGGTGTATAATAACACGATATACAACACTCAGCTCGCTGGAATCTGGATTTTTGGATCCGGAACTTATTCTCCTTCATCAACAAATGCCTCTGTCCACCATAACCAGATCTATGATACCGGTAATAAATCAAGCGATAGCAATATAGGAGGAATCGTGTCCGATGGGTTTAACGTCCTCGTCGAGAATAACGTGATCGATGGAGCTCATGGAGCTGGCATTGCACAGAAAAATGTGTATTCTTCTTCAGCTCTGAATGGTTCTGGATATGTTATTACAGCGAGAAATAACATTATAACAAATACTCGACCTTCTTCAGATGGGGCAAATAGATTTGGCATATTGAATTTACTTAAGAATACGCACTCTTTTATCCTACAAAATAACTGTTTGTATAATAATTCCGGCGGTGATTATTCGGGTGTAGATGCGCCATCTGCGGATGTACGGGCAGATCCTAGATATGCAGACAGAAATAGTCACAATTATCATTTAAAGTCAAAAGCAGGGCGCTGGAACGGGAGTGATTGGGTAAATGACAGTATAACTTCTCCTTGTGTAGATGCGGGATACGCTTTATCGGATTATTCTAAAGAACCAGAGCCCAACGGAAATAGGATCAATATAGGTCCGGATGGAAATACAGAGTACGCCTCAAAATCAGAACTAACCTTTCCAGTTGCAAACTTCAGCGCCAACAAAACAGAAGGTTATGCTCCTTTATCAGTTCAGTTTAATGACAGTTCAAAAAATGCAACTTCTGTGAACTGGAACTTTGGAGACAAAAGTATCTCTACAGAAAGAAATCCAGTTCATGAGTATACAGACCCAGAAACCTACACAGTTAGTCTGAACGCAACAAATGGAAATGGTACAGCTTCAAAGTCAGCTACAATAACTGTTTTAGAACTTCCTATATTTCCCGGTTATATTACTCCACCAACAGATCCTAACCATGATGGTCTCTATGAGGATCTGAATGGAAACGGAAAAGTGGATTTCAATGATGTCATAGTATACTATGACAACATGGATTGGATAAAAGAAAATGCTATTGTTACTCTTTTTGATTATAACAAAAACAATTTGATTGATTTTGATGACGTTGTAAAACTTTATGATATGCTTTAAGGAGGTCGAAAATATGAATATATGAATACGTTGTATAAAGTTAATCCTTCTTATCTTTCTTAGGCTAGGTATGTCATATACATCGGCAGCAAACACCGTTGCGAATATACCGATAGGAACAATTCTTCTATATTGTTAAGTTCACTTACACATCCACCAATAGTCCAATCGGATGAAAATGGAATTTTAAAGACGGGAACAGTCCCATTTTTTAAATTATTTATGCATACAATTTTTTATATATACAATGGAGCTGGAAAGTGAGTATGCCTCTAAATGTAAATGATGATGGTAGAAATAACAGAAAGATACAGAACTTTACTTGTTGTTAGAAAAGAGTAAAATCAGGCAGATCATGTCATTTTGTCCTTTTTTCATACGGGCATTTTTGCCACTTTTTCCAGTAGTTTCAGAAGAGGAAAATAAAACTGGCAAACATGCAGTAGAAAAAGATCCGTAGTAGAGTAGTCCATAGTATATATACGTGACAAAAGAAAAAAGTCTGCAAAAAGGTAATAGAATACATTTACCTAACTATTTTTTGGAGGATTCTCGAGGTTTTTTGCTTATTAACCCATTAAACCAAAAATAGATCTGTCACTAGACCAATACATAAACGTCCGTATGAAAAGAGGGAGCTGTATGGATTCATTTGTGGGCACAAGCGGCTGGTACTATGATTGGAATAAAAAGAAAAATCTTGATTGGTTTATCCAGAATTCCGGACTAAACAGTGTCGAACTTAATGCCAGTTTTTATAGATTTCCCTCGCCTGACCAAATTGAAGGCTGGGAAAATAAAGGAACAGGACTTAGATGGAGTATAAAAGTACACAGATCTATAACTCATTGGCGCCAGCTCAGTGAAAGTTCATTAGAAGTTCTGGAAGATTTTCTAGAACTCTTTAAACCAATGGATTATCTCGTTGATTTTTACCTATTTCAGATGCCTCCAAACTTCGATGATGTTGTAAGGGCGCTTAGGTTTGCAAAAGCCACAAAACTTGGGGAAAGGTTTGCTCTCGAAATCAGGAATAAAAAGTTACTAGGAAATGACGAGATATGTGCAGAGCTTATGAAAAAAGTGACCCTGGTATCTGTAGACTCGCCGGATTACAGAAACCGTATTTTTTCCGGAAGAACTGTGTATATGAGGATGCACGGGAGAGAAAGTTGGTACAGTTATAATTATTCCCGAACAGAAATTAGCGAAACAATCAGGGAAATCCGCAAATTAAGTCCTGAAAAGATCTATGTTTATTTTAATAACGACCATGATATGCTGGAAAATGCAAGAGTGACATTAAAAATACTTTCTGGTTTGTAAACCCTGAACGCTTTTCTTAATACTCAAAACGCTCCTTTTTCTTGGAAGAAAAAATTTTAATTAATGGCGCAGATTCTTATTTATTTGCACATGGGAAAAAATTCTTTTTTAATTGTTAACCTTTATTATGAATAAATTATTATATTAAGAGGTATATTCAAAGTTTAATAAGGAGATTCTGAGGAGTTAAAAATCAGGTACCTCAAAACAAAAAACTAATTTTTGAGAATCCAACCAACAAAGAAACCATTTTACCCAGAATTCCCTATATATAAAAAAGAAGTGAATATATGTTCTGGAGTAAGGACTATATTGTAGAAAGGTTGAGCAAGATCCCTAGAACCCTGGAAGACATCTCAATAGAAGTTTTTGAAGGTGTGCCCCCAACAAATGATTTTTTGCAAAAAGCTGGCCTTTCAAGAGATAACTGCGCAGATGCATCCTGCGCCTGCAGAGATTCGACGAATGTAAGCATAGAACGGGTAAGCATAGAAAAAGAACTAATGTATCCTTATGTTGACGGTTCCATTTCTAACGAATTTACAGTACAGTCAACTCAGTATCAGTTTATGCTACCTTATGAAATTCTCGATAACAGCATAAGAAAAGAGTATAGAATATTTCAGCCCGACGAATTAAAAGCAAAGTTTCCCGTAGCTTATAAACAGCTAATGGAAATCAGGCAGCAGTCTGGGACCGAAAAACTGGACCTTATTTCTACCGATTACCGTTTCGAAAACGAAAGTTTCCTGCAATACATTAACACACCTAAGATTATCGTTACCAATAACTTCCGCCTGCAGGCTTCATACGATCCTACCGGAGAGTACGTTTTTGCAAATGGAGTAGGAGTAGTTCTTGGAGATCCCACACTCTACCATTACGTTACGGCTGTATTCAACTCTTCGATATCAAGGGCTTTTCCTGAAATCTGGAGTCACAAAGGAGTACAGGACACTAGCAGCCTTAGTTCACAAATGTTGAAAAGGTTTCCAATCAAATTCCCTAAAAAAGAAAATACTGAGAACGTTATAAGCACAATTTCCCGTTACCTGATTTACCTGAACAAACAAAAACAGATGGCAAAAGCCTATGCTATACCAGGTTACCAAGAGCTCATTGATTTCTACAAGAGAATTTCAGATCTTCTGATTCTAGACACTTACATTACAAATGACCTTGACCCGAAGCTTCTTGAAATTCTTGCAGAAAACATTACCGCATCCGACGGAGGATTTGAGTACACTGACGACATAAATCTCCTGATCGGATTGCAGGAAATAAAGAAGAATATTCTGAGTTCTCCGGACTTTGGAAAATGCAGGTTCAGTAATGAGTTCACAAATATTCTAGCAACTCTGAAAAACAACAGCGTCTGGTAAGAGAATAAATTCAACCAAATTTTTATATTTATTCCTTTCCGGATATTTTGACTTTTTTATTACCAAATCTTTGATTTCGTTATTTCCTAAGAGTCTTTATTCTTTTATTATCTGTATATCTTGACTATTTCTCTTCTGGATTTCTAGAATCTTTCTTTTCCGTATATTTCGATTCTAGTCTTGGTTCTAGTAAGTTAATATTGCATTTAGAGATTTGGAATTTTATTGGAGGGGTTATTGATTCTCATTTCCTTTTTTGCAGAAGAGGTTTTTACAAAAAATAATTTGAGTACTTTGATAAACTTCCATAAATCCACAGCATATACATATTTTTTATATATTTGTATATATGATATCTAAAAAGGCATCCGTGAATTCAGAAATATTTTCCCGAAAAAAGTGTGCTATGAAAAAGAATCTCGTTCCTTTTGCTTTTTATTCTTTCCCTTTCATCTTTCTCTTTTTGCTTTTTTTATATTATTCCTTGATTCCATTTCATGCTTCTGTTTTTCTTCCCTATCTTTCTCTTCTTCACTTCTATTTATTTCCCTTCGTTTTCCAATTGCTTGGGGAAGGCTTTAAAATTGATTGAAATGTATAGTAATTAATAAATTGGATCGGCACTAAAATCAAAATTCCATTACGAGAAACGGAAGTGGTACACTGACAGAAAACCCATTACAGGTTATTGTGGATCAGGACCCTAAATTATTTACCCTGCTTGAAAGTACACGTGAACTCGCTTTTGTAGAGGAAGGAATTCCTCTCAAATATAAATTCTTGCTTGCAATGGCCCTTGATGCAGCTAATGGATCGGTAGCCGGAGTACAATTCCTTGCAATTCAGGCAATGCAGACAGGGGCAACAAAGGAAGAAATAATGCAGGCAATAAGGATAATCCAGTATATTTTTGGAGTCGGAAGCGTATATACAGCTTCAGAAGCCCTTAAAAACGTTTTATGAAACCTAAGATTATGTCGTAAATTTTACCTTTTACTTTTTGTTCTTTTTTATCCAATTATTTGTACAGTAATTTTCCGGCTATAAAACAGTTATTTAATTTGCTGAATTATTCAGCTGGTAAAAATCCATAGACTATTATTGACTCTGTAACCGTAGAATTCTCTCTGAAAGGTGCGATCTTCAGATATTCAGGAGAATCAAAGCAGTTCCTTAGTTGCTCCATAGTCTCAAATTCAATCAGAACTATTCTCTCAGGATTCCAGCTTCCAAACATGGGAACTACTTTACCTCCCCTGACTAGATACCTGCCTCCGTGCTTTTTTATAATTTTTGGGACTTCTTCTACATATCTGGCATAGAGGTCATGGTTCAGGATTGTAATTTGAATTATCATATAAACAGACATTTGTATTTCTTCTAACACTTATTACTATCTAAAAACTATTATTTACAAAATTTATTCTACAAAAAATATTTTTGGCTTTGGAATAGCAAAGTTTTAAGTAAGAATAAAAAAGTACATCTTTTTTCCTGAAAGGTAATTTCGCTCTCGATTTCTTTTCCCATACTGCGGCTTAACTTTCCTTTCATTTCGAAATACAAACTATTTATAAGATCATCTTTCGTAGGGAAATAATTAAAAAGAGTCCCTGTAGCCACACCTGCTTCCTTTGAAATCTGCGCAGTTGACGTGCCATGTAAACCTCTTTGAGTGAAAAGTTTCAGGGCTGCCTCCATAATAGCTGTTCTTTTATCTTTAATCTACTTTTTCATACTATATTCTCTATGATTGACTAAATAGTCAATTATTAATTCAGCTAACTCTTTAATTTTGAGAAAAATCTGGTCAAATTTAATCAATTGGGGTATTGACAATCAGGAAGAATTCCTTTTCGTTGGGCAGTTTGTTCATCTCCTTATATATCAAAATTTACACATGAAAAAGTTATGAAAGAATTTGTTTTTCTCCATAAACTTGTAAATGAAGGAATAAAAACAGGAGAAATTCAGGAATTTTCTCCGGATTTGATCATTTCGATGTTTTATCAGGGCAGCAGGACTGTGGTCAACCTAATCCTTGATTCAGATTTATCAAAGGACATAGATGAAATTATAAAGAATGGATTTCAGATTATTTGGGGAGGGCTGATTAAAAATTAATTTTTTTTGCTTTATTTATGATTGATCAGTCAATCATATATAGAGGATTAATTATCAATCATATGGAGATTAATGAACACAGTTTATCTCAAAATCAAATCGCGTGCGGCCACCACTACCCTAAAGGATGGGGTATTCGTGACCTTCTGCGCTCCCTTGTAATAAACAATAGATCAAAAATTCAGTCAAAAACTCTATGAGAAAAAACAGACTATTTCAAGATCTCAGGAGAACACAAGATGCTTTACAGAAAAATACCAAAGAATGGAGACGAACTTTCAATACTTGGATTTGGGTGCATGCGCCTCCCCGTGAAAGAGGATGGTACAATAGATGAAGAAAGGGCTACCAATCAGGTGCGCTATGCAATCGATCACGGCGTAAATTACATTGACACAGCATGGCCGTATCACATGGGAGAAAGCGAGCCTTTCCTTGGTCGAGCCCTTGTGGGAGGATATCGAGAAAAGGTTAAACTTGCTACGAAACTTCCTTCCTGGCTCGTAGAAAGCCGAGAAGATATGGACAGATTTCTCAGTGCCCAGCTAGAGAGACTTAACACGGACCATATTGATTATTATCTGGTCCATGGTCTAGCAGGAGAAGTGTGGGATAAACTTGAGTCTCTTGGTTTGACCGAGTTTATTGATAAGGCAAAAGCCAATGGAAGGATTACCAATGCAGGCTTTTCTTTCCATGGCTCAATTGAGGATTTCAAACGGATTGTTGATGCGTATCCCTGGACCTTCTGCCAGATTCAGTATAATTTCATGGATGAAAAGCATCAGGCAGGGACGGAAGGACTTGAGTATGCCGCTTCAAAAGGCCTGGGTGTAATTATCATGGAACCTCTGCTCGGAGGTAATCTTGGCTTGGTACCTGTTGAAGTGCAGGAAATATGGAATGAAGCCCCTGTGAAACGCACGCCAGCTGAATGGGCTTTTCGTTGGGTGTGGAACCATCCAGAGGTTACGGTTGTACTTTCAGGCATGAATGAAGAGTCTCACATTGAAGAGAATCTGAAAATCGCAGACGAAGCTTATTCTAACTCATTGACTGAAGCCGAACTTCAGCTTGTTAGCAGAGTTGAGCAAAAATACAGTCAGCTCATGAAGATTGGCTGTACTGCCTGTCAGTACTGTATACCCTGCCCTTCAGGCGTTAATATTCCTGAATGCTTTAGCATATATAATAATTTGCATATGTTTAATAATGTAGATGGAGCCAAATTTACATATGCAGTTAGGATGAGCGGCGTATTTACAAATAGTGAGCCTGGAGGATTTGCTTCCCAGTGCATTGAATGTGGCCAATGTGTGGAGAAATGTCCCCAGAGTCTAAAGATACCTACCTTGCTCAAGGCTGTGGCAGAAGAGCTTGAAGGTTCTGACTTTGAGCAAAGGTTGACCATGACAAAGGCAAGCTTTAAGAAAAACTGAGCAGCAAAGCAATGCACAGGACCAGCTGTAATAATATAATAATCAGAACACTTTTCGGATATACTCAAAGCCGGTTCACACATAATAAGGAAAGTGGTCTATTTGTCTGTAACCCGACCACGGCTCCGCAAAAGACCAAATATTTACCAAGGTTTATTAAATAATCGTTTTATATTTTTAGCTACATTTGTACTGTAAATGGAACTCAGACATGCAAACCATTGTGTCTATAAAATCAGATACCACATGGTATTACAAGGGACAGATATATATATTACTAGAGTATATTGAAGGTCTCGCTGTGAGATGCAATGTGCTCCGGTAGTGTAGTCCGGCCAATCATTCCGGCCTTTCGAGCCGAAGACTCGGGTTCGAATCCCGGCCGGAGCACCATATTCAATTTATTACATCAAACTTATTTTCTATAACGATCTTTTTTATAACGTTTTTCTCATTGTAGATCTTCGTCTATGCTTTATACCTAAAAATCATTTTCTCTAACAATATTTTTATTTAAATATTATAACTACATTTTAAGATCTACTGACAAGATTTCTTATGTGTTCAATACTTCCGAACTTCTTCTTTATCTCTTTTTCAAGATAAAGGAATGGAACTCCTTTATTTCCTTTAATTTCTCCAGGGTTTGTTCTTCGTCAAGCAAGCCTTCCGTGTTAATGGATTCAAGAGCGGCCTTTGCAGCAAAACAAGCTCCTTTCAGGCCCCGTTCCAAAGTAAGCACTCGAATTGTTTCCAGAGACCACGCGATCTGGACAAGTACTTTTTTCAGGCCGTGTTGAGAAACCGCGATGCCAAGGTTTTCAAGTGCCTCAATCACTGCCTTTGCATTGTACTCATCATTTTCCCTTACAGCAGCATTACCTATATCTTCAAGAATAACTGCAGTTTCCAGCGTGCTAGTTTCTATTGCCTGTTCAGCCGAAGCAGCTCCTATATCTCCAAGAAGACTTATAGCAGCAATTCCAGCACTGGGAAGACTTTTTTCTATGGATTTCAGGGATACTTGCATAAGGTATATCTCAGAAAGGCTTACCAGGGTTTCTATTTTCATTCTTAAAGACTTTTTCCCGCAGTTTCCAAGTGATTGGGCTGCACCTTTGGCTGCCGCATCGAGGCCTTTTCCAGCAAATTCCAAAGCAAGACTCCCGACAACAGATAAAGCCTTTATAGCGAGCGGTTCCCTCTTGTGACCGGCCGCCTCAAGCGCTATATCCTCAAGAGCACGACCTGAAACTATGCATGCCTGCTCCATTCCCTTATCAGCAGCTACCTTTGCTATATCTCCTATC
>Ga0207800_1000053_pt1 | contig 46157 bp, 39 predicted proteins | sample LuqExpMetageno11_FD_187769 | JGI IMG/M metagenome (GOLD analysis project Ga0207800, IMG submission 187769) | Tropical forest soil microbial communities from Luquillo Experimental Forest, Puerto Rico - Sample 11 (SPAdes) | ecosystem: Environmental > Terrestrial > Soil > Tropical forest ... | reverse complement strand
GGAAGATGAGGCAGCATCCGAAGAAGCAGTCGCTACTGCCGAAGCTGCCGCAGGCATAGACACTTCTACTGCCGAAACCGATACGGACACTGCCACACCTGATACCGGTTCGAGTGAACCCGGTGCCAGAGCGTCCGAGCCTGACACCGAGCCTGACGTCGCGCCCGATGCCGACTCCGCCGAAAACGAAGAAGATCCGACGGTCTGCAGAAACTGCGGCAGGACACCTGTTGTAGAAGGTTACACCATTCCTTTGTGCAAAGAGTGCCGCCGGCATTATACAAACCACCCTGTACCGGTATGGATAAAGGTATTTGCAACAATTGTCCTGGCCGTCATGACCTACTCCCTCATTTCCTTCCCGAAATCGCTCGAGGGCGGCATAGCCTATGAACGCGGCATCAGGGCCGAGAAACAGAATAAATATATTACAGCCGCGAATGAATATATGAAAGTCGTGGATATTTTCCCGAATTCATTTATCGGTTGGGGAAAGCTTTTTATAGCGCGTGTAAAGAACAATCAGTTCAATGAAGCCGAAGAAGCCTTCAGCAGGATTGAAGGCAAAAAAAGCTCCAACGATGATGAAGGCAGGGTTATAGATGAAGCAAATATAGCTGTTGATACCCTCGACTACTATTATAATGTCAGCGAAGAGCTGAATAATATAATAGCCCGACAGGCCGATACGCCGCCCGAGGAATTTACAAAAGAGTTGACCGATTATACGGCGAAAAACCCCAATGATTACTGGGGTCAATATCTGCTTGGAAATATGCTTTTCGACGCAGAACGTTATGAAGAAGCTAAAATTGCCTATCTGAATGCCGTAAATCTTTGTCCGCAGGTCGATGAATTTCATTTAGGCGTTGCTGCCGCCTACCGGCAGACAGGTGAATTCGACAAAGCCATGGCGGAATGCAAATTAGTTCTCGCAGAGAATGTCGAACTGGTAGACGCTCACACTTCAATGGCAAAAATTTACCTGAAGCAGCATAAGTATGACGAAGCGCTGAAGTCAGCCCAAAAAGCCTTTGCACTTGACAACAGCAATTCAAATGCCGCAGGCACCCTCGCCGTCGCTTACCATTACAGCAATATGACGGATGATATGAATGACACACTCGATCTGCTAAAGGGGCTCGACCAGAATTACTACGACTTTGTAAAAGAAATAACCGACGGCAAATCAACATTATATGATTAAGGAGGAATACCATAATGATACCTGGTTTTATCATATCGATCATTACGTTCCCTGGAGTTATTGTACACGAATTGGCACACCAGCTGTTCTGCCGGCTTTGCAATATTGCCGTGATCGAAGTATGCTACTTCAGACTGGGCAATCCGGCCGGCTATGTCCGGCATGAGATCCCGAAAAAAGCCTCGCAGAACATTCTGATAGGCATCGGTCCATTCTTTGTGAACACCATCGTAGGCGCACTGATAACGACGCCGGCTGCCATTCAGATCATCAAGTTCCACGATTATTCCAACCCGCTGTATCTCCTGCTTGCCTGGCTCGGCATATCCATCGCAATGCACTCCTTCCCGAGCACAGGCGACGCCAAATCCATATGGAGCTCCATCTGGAGCAGGGAAACCGGAGTCCTTGCCAAAATAATAGGGACACCAATAGTAGGGCTGATATATATTTGCGCCATAGGCTCGGTAGTATGGCTCGACCTGATATATGGCGCAGCCGTGGCCATGTTCCTGCCCAATGTATTGATCTCGATATTCGCCTGAAAATATTTTTGAGCATGAGAAAGCCCGGCCTTGGACCGGGCTTTTTTCCTGGTAAATCACTAATTGCTCTTAGAAGCCATGCGCTGCCATTCAAACGCCCAACAGCCGCCTCGAAATCTCGGCTGCTTCATATTTGACTCTTTCCTCATCGATCGTCTTCAGTTCGCGGCGTTCCATCAAAATGTTACCGTCGACGATCACCGTATCGACATCGCTTCCCTGCGCCGAGTATACCACAGCCGAAAACGGGTCGTTCATCGGGACGAGATGCGGCTTGTCCATGTCGAGCAATATCAGGTCGGCTTTCATTCCGGCCCTGATAACGCCGGTCTCTTCACCGAGGCCTATAGCGCGCGCACCGTTGGCTGTTGCCATCATGAAAGCCTGGCGTGCGCTTACAAGTTCGGGATCCTGCCCTATTCCCTTGTGCAGGAGCGCTGCAAGATGCATTTCTTCAAACATATTCAGGTTGTTGTTGCTGGCAGCGCCGTCCGTTCCCAATGCAACGTTAATTCCTGCCTTCAGCATTTCCGGCACGGGCGATATCCCGCTGCCCAGTTTCAAATTGCTGGTTGGGTTGTGCGCTGCGTTCACATCATATTTCTTAAGCAAACCGATATCTTCATCTGAAATATGCACAAGATGAGCTCCAATGACAGGAACATCGAATATGCCTGTTTCGGCGCATATTTCCAGGGGCGATTTATTGTATTTTTCAAAGCTGTCCTTACGCTCTTTCGCTGTTTCGAGCAGATGTATGTGAATGCCTGTATCAAGCCTTTTAGCCAGATCGGATGCCCTTCTCAGCGAAACGGTGTCGAACAGGTAGGTCGAATGCACCTCAATGTAGACTTTTATCCTGCCGTCGGCAGAGCCGTTCCATTTCCGGAAATATTCCTCACAGTCGCCAAACACATCGATCGCCTTGAGTTCGCCGTCAGAATGGAATTCCATCGGGCTTCTTGAAAGATTCGCCCTTATTCCCGTCTCGGAAATCGCTTTAGCAGTCGAATCCATATGCAGATACATATCCGCTATTGCAGTCGTACCGCTTTTTATCATCTCAGCCACGCCCAGCCTGGCGCCCCAGTAAACATCTTCATCTATAAGGCGGTCTTCCATCGGGAATATTTTATTGAACAGCCATTCATGGAGCGGAAGATCATCGGCGGCATTCCGCATCAGGGTCATCGCGCAGTGCGTGTGGGCATTCACAAGGCCCGGCATGGCAAGTCTATGCCTGCCGCTTATCCTTTTTTCAGGCCTGAAATCCTCGGGGACATGACCGGCAGGCACAATGAACGAGATCCTGCCGTCAGCGATCCCTATATCGGCATTCCTTATGAATTCGGCTGCCGGGTCAGCGGTTAATATATCGATACCTTCAATCAGGATATTCATTCGATCTCTCCGTCCATCAGGTTCCGCTCTGCCAGGATGACAGGTATTTCTCCTGCTCCTCCGTAAGAACGTCTATTGAAACGCCCATGGATTCGAGCTTCAGCCTGGCTATCTCATGATCGACTTCGCCCGGCAGCAGGTATACCTTCTTGTCCATCTTTTTGTTGTTTTTGACGATGTATTCGGCTCCCAAAGCCTGATTGGCGAAGCTCATGTCCATAACTACCGCAGGGTGTCCTTCGGCGGCAGCGAGGTTGAGCAGCCTTCCCTCGGCCAGCAGGAACAGTTTGCGGCCATCCTTTAACGTATATTCTTCTACAAAGTCACGTACCGTTCTTTTGGAAGCCGCGTGCTTTTCGATCGCATCGATATTTATCTCATCGTTGAAGTGACCGGAATTGGCTATGACCACGCCGTCCTTCGCAAGACGGATATGCTTTTCGTCAACGACATTCAGATCGCCTGTTACAGTAATGATGATGTCGGCAAAGGCCATCGCCTCTTCGAGCTTCATTACCCTGAAACCTTCCATTACTGCCTCGATGGCTTTGATGTGATCTACTTCAGTAACGGTAACATTGGCGCCCATTCCCTTTGCCCTCATCGCAAGGCCTTTGCCGCACCAGCCATAGCCGCACACCACCAGGTTCTTACCTGCCAGCAGTATGTTCGTAGCTCTCAGCAAACCGTCCAGCGTACTCTGTCCAGTTCCGTAACGGTTGTCAAAGAGGTGCTTGGTATCCGACTCGTTGACTGCGATGATCGGTATACGCAGAGCTCCGTCTTTTTCCATGCTCTTCAGGCGGATAACGCCTGTCGTGGTTTCCTCGGTTCCGCCTATGACGTTTTTCAGGTAAGTATCTCCGTAATTCTTGTGCAGGAGTCCTACGAGATCGCAGCCATCATCCTGGGTCATGTCAGGGCCGTGTTCTATTGCAGCCAGAAGATGCTTGTAGTAAGTATCCCTGTCCTCTCCCTTTTTGGCGAATACGGATATACCGTAATCTTCAACGAGCGACGCCGCAACATCGTCCTGTGTCGAAAGCGGATTCGAAGCGCACAGTACTATGTCCGCCCCGCCTGCCTTCAATGTACGCATAAGGTTGGCCGTCTCAGTAGTAACGTGCAGACAGCAGCTCATTTTTATTCCCGCGAGCGGTTTTTCCTTTTCAAATCTATCTCTGATCATTTTCAAAACAGGCATCTGATTGTCCGCCCATTCGATCCTCAATTTGCCCTTCGGCGCCAGAGCTTTGTCCTTGATATCACATTTTACCATTCGTATTACCCTCCTGATTTTTTATATCTATTCTCAGATTCCATTCCGATCCATTTTGTGCATCGGTGCCGGAGCTTGAATATCAATGCTAACCTTATTATTAGGTTGCCCCGATCGAAAAGTTTTATTTTTCGGCGACCAGCACGAAAATGCCGTCGTCTCCCTTTTTAGAAGACTGTTTTTTATATACCGTGTCGATCTGAATATTCTTAAAACCACATTTGACGAACCATTCCTTCACCCTGCCCTGTGAAAAACCCTGCCAGACGTCATGCATCTTATCCTTGAACTCAATATTGCCATGCTCCCTGAGATCTGCGAGGAACACTCTGCCGCCCGGCTTCAGCACCCTGTACATCTCCCTGACCGCCAGCATGGGCTCTTCGATATGGTGCAGGAACATATTGGTGCAGACAAGATCTATGCTTTTATCCTCAATCGGAATATCACAGCCGTCGCCTTCGACCGTCCGTATATTTGACAACCCTTCCTGTGCAGCCTTCTTATTCAATTCTTTGAGCATTTCGCCCGAAATATCAACGGCGATGACCTTTTTGACCCGCGGTGAAATGGCACGTGAAAGATAACCGTCCCCCGCGCCAAGGTCCGCCAGAGTTATACTGCGATTCAAAAGTCCCGTATCGAGCAGCTTGCCTATTACTGCTTCATCGTAAAAATCACCGCGCATGTTCCCCCATTCAGGCGCAACGCTGTCGAAGAACTCCCTTGAATCACTGTCACTGGAGGAATATTGCATGGAATCTCCCGAAGAAAGCCACTGTATAAGCGCCTGCCTGCTGAAACGCCATTCCCTGCCTATTTTTCTCGCAGGGACCTTTTCTTCCTTAAGCAGCTTTATGAACGTCTTTATGCTGACATTGAACAGTTCTGCAGCCTCTTCCATATTTAGGATCTCTTTTTCCATAACAGTTTCTCCCTTTGCTTTTCATTTTACCTCAATCGTTCAACATTATCAACGCCTAATTTCATTTATATTCAATGCAAATTCATCTTTTTTATATCTAAGTTCACTGTCATTTGCTTCAGCCAAGCCAGCCTTAATAAATTCTGTAAAAATGAAATTTATTGATTAAATAACTTTTATAGTTGATAATAAGTATGAAGAAAATATTACTAGGAATGTGAGGCTGGTAAAATGGATATCAGGAAAATTCTTGCTGCAGTCGATCACACGCTTCTCGCTCAAACCGCTACATGGGAGCAGATCAAACAGATCTGCGACGAAGGTATCGAATACAAAACGGCTTCAGTTTGCATTCCACCGTCCTTTGTAAAAAGAGCAAAGGAATATGTGGGAGAAAAGCTTGCAATATGCACAGTGATTGGATTTCCGAACGGATATTCCACTACGGCGGCAAAGGTCTGCGAGACGCAGGATGCCCTGGCAAACGGCGCCGACGAGATCGATATGGTCATCAATATCGGCGACCTCAAGGATAAACGCTACAACGATCTTCTGAATGAGATTAAAAGCATCAAATCGGCCTGCGGCGGCAAAATACTAAAGGTCATCATAGAAACCTGCCTTCTGACCGATGATGAAAAAATAAAAATGTGTCAGATAGTCACTGAAGCAGGCGCTGATTTCATCAAGACATCGACAGGATTTTCAACAGGCGGTGCAAATGAAGCTGATCTCAGGCTCTTCGCGGCTAACGTCGGCAAGGGAGTCAGGATAAAAGCCGCCGGTGGGATAAAGAGCCTTGAAACCGCTGAACTCTTTATGGAAATCGGAGCGTCCAGGCTGGGCACGAGTTCGGTTATAAAGCTAATTAAAAATAAAGAAGTACAAGGATATTAATTTACGTTAAAGGAGAATGGAAATTATGTCGATCCCAACACCGCATATCTCTGCGGATAAGCGTGATTTTGCCAAAACCGTACTTATGCCCGGCGATCCGCTGCGCTCGAAGTATATCGCCGAAACCTACCTTGAATCCCCCGTGCTGGTAAATAATATACGCGGCATACAGGGTTATACCGGAACATATAAGGGCAAAAAGGTTTCCGTGATGGCAAGCGGCATGGGCATGCCGTCAATGGGCATTTATTCATACGAACTGTTCAACTTCTACGACGTTGAGAATATTATCCGTATTGGAAGTGCAGGAGCTATCCATCCGGATCTCAAGCTGCGCGACATCGTAATTGGCCTCGGCGCCTGTACGAATTCAAATTATGCCGCTCAGTACCGGCTGCCTGGAACTTTCGCTCCGATAGCCAGTTTTGACCTTGCATTGAAGGCCTACGAAGCTGCAAAGCGAATGGGTATCACTCTAAAGATGGGTAATGTTTACTCGAGCGACACGTTCTACGACGATGCACTGAGCCTCGGCGAGTGGCAGAAAATGAACGTTCTTGCCGTTGAGATGGAATCTGCAGCCCTGTACATGAACGCTGCGCGAGCAGGGAAAAATGCTCTTTGCATCTGCACGATCTCTGATTGCCCGCTTACCGGCGGAGAAGAATGCTCGGCCGAGGAAAGACAGCTGACATTCACTCAGATGATGGAGATTGCTCTTGAAATAGCATAAAGTAGGATGTTTAGCGCCAATAAGGCAAGGATGATGAATATGGGAGTAAAAAGAGTTTTTCTGATCGTTCTCGACAGCTTTGGGATAGGAGAACTGCCCGACGCCGCACTTTACGGCGATGCAGGCAGCAATACGCTCAATGCCGTTGCAGCGAGTGACAAGTTTAACACACCGAACCTTGCAAGGCTCGGACTCTTTAATATCGACGGTGTTACCTGCAGGGAACCGTATAAAGATCCGATCGGAGTCTATGCCCGCATGTCGGAACGCTCAAAGGGCAAGGATACGACTATCGGCCATTGGGAGATCGCAGGGATCGTTTCCGATCGCTCTCTTCCGACCTATCCTGACGGCTTCCCCCAGGATATATTGGATAAGTTTACTGAGGCAACGGGCAGGAAGGTTTTATGTAACAAGCCTTATTCGGGAACGGACGTAATAAGGGACTACGGCAGAGAACATGTTGAAACAGGCGCGCTGATTGTGTATACATCCGCGGACAGCGTATTCCAGATAGCGGCCCACGAGGACGTCGTTCCGCTCGAAAAGCTTTACGAATACTGTCAGACCGCGCGCAACATACTGACCGGCGAACACGGCGTCGGCAGAGTCATTGCGCGTCCGTTCACCGGTAATTATCCCGATTTTAAGAGAACATCGAACAGGCATGATTTTTCGATTGCCCCTCCCCGCCCCACAATGCTCGATTACCTGAAGGCAGGCGGCTATGAGACCATTGCCGTTGGCAAGATAAACGACATCTTCTCCGGCAAGGGAGTTTCGGAAAGTTTAAGGACCGTAAACAACAAAGAAGGCATGGATCGTACGATGGAGCTATTGGAGCGGGATTTCAACGGCATTTGTTTTACAAACCTCGTCGATTTCGACATGCTTTACGGTCATCGTAACGATGCTGAAGGATACGCAGCGGCGCTGACCGCTTTTGATAACTGGCTCGAAGGATTTATGGAAAAGATGCATAAAGATGACGTTCTCATCATTACTGCGGATCACGGCTGCGACCCTTCCACGGAAAGCACAGATCATTCCAGGGAGTACACTCCCCTGCTTGTCTACGGCAATGAAATCAGACCTTCCGTCAACGCCGGTACCAGAGGCTCCTTCAGCGATATTTCCGCTACTGTGCTTGACATGTTCGGCGCGTATGGTGTTTCAGACGGCAAAAGCATGCTTCCTTTAATAATCAAGGAGCCGTCTTGTACGACCGTCGATATGAGTGTGCAGCCCTCCTCGCGGATCGACACGCAGAAGCTTGTTGCTTTGGCTTTTGAAGCTAAAAACAGGTCGTATTCCCCCTATTCCCATTTCGCGGTCGGAGCCGCCCTGCTCACTAAGAGCGGCAAGGTATATCTCGGCTGCAACATAGAAAACGCAGCGTTTACGCCTACAAATTGCGCCGAAAGGACGGCATTCTTCAAGGCTGTTTCCGAAGGCGAACGAGAATTCGAAGCCATAGCAGTAGCCGCAGGTCCGTCGGACGGAAGGACCTATGACAAGTATAGTTCTCCATGCGGTGTCTGCCGCCAGGTAATGATGGAATTCTGCGATCCGGATACTTTCCAGGTAATAATCTCAAGAAGCGTCGACGATTACAGGACATACAGCTTGAAGGACCTGCTGCCCTTTGGTTTCGGGCCGGCGGACATGAAGCCGGGAGTTTGACAGGCGTTTTATATCAGACCGATAGGATGGTGGAACGATATGAGGATGTACGACATAATTGCAAAGAAAAAGACCGGTTTAGAGCTCGACGACAGTGAGATCGAGTTTGCCGTAATGGGCTTCGTTAATGGCGAAATACCTGATTATCAAATGTCCGCGCTTTTGATGGCGATATATTTCAAAGGTATGACGAACAGGGAGACTGTGACGCTGACAAATTGCATGGCGCATTCGGGCGATATGATCGACCTTTCGGATATCGAAGGCGTTAAAGTCGACAAGCACAGCACTGGAGGCGTTGGAGACAAGACCACGCTGGTTGTGGCGCCCGTTGTGGCGGCATGCGGAGCGCGTATTGCCAAAATGTCCGGCAGAGGACTCGGACACACAGGAGGCACAATCGACAAGCTCGAATCGATACCAGGCTTCAATGTCTCGATCTCAAGAGAAAAATTCATAGACATCGTAAAAAGGACGGGGCTTTGCGTTGTCGGACAGACAGGCAACCTCGCGCCTGCAGACAAAAAGATATACGCACTGCGCGACGTTACAGCAACAGTCGACTGTGTTCCCCTCATCGCTTCGAGCATCATGAGCAAAAAGCTTGCCGCCGGAGCAGATTGCATACTGCTTGACGTCAAGACCGGCAGCGGCGCTTTCATGAAGTCCGTCGAGGATTCCATCAACCTCGCAAAGGTCATGGTCGGCATTGGCTGGGGCGCAGGCAGGAAATGCGCCGCACTCGTCACGGACATGGATATTCCGCTCGGTGCTGCCATAGGCAATTCACTCGAAGTCATTGAGGCTGTCAATACCCTGAAAGGTAAAGGACCGGAGGATTTTACCGACTGTTGTATCGAGCTTTCAGCGAATTTACTGGAGCTTGCAGGCAAAGGAGATATTGCCGAATGCGTGGAAATGGTCAAAACCGCCATAACCAGCGGAGCTGCCTTGGAAAAATTCTGCGAAATGGTAGAGGCGCAGGGCGGTGATCCCGGCGTCATCAGGGATACTTCCCTGTTCGGCACTGCGCCTGTCACCCATGAAGTAAAATCTCCGTTCAGCGGTTATATTTCCGGGATGGATACCGAAGCTATAGGTATCGCATCCGTTATGCTCGGCGCCGGCCGTGAAAAGAAGGACAGTCCTATAGATTACCTGGCAGGCATAACGCTCAGCAGGAAAACCGGCGATCGGGTAAACAAGGGAGATACTCTGGCCGTTCTCCACACCTCCGACGAAGCGCTGGTAAAAAATGCGCAGGGACATTTCCTTTCAGCGATCAGGGTGTCCGATGAAAAGCCGGAACAGAGACCGCTTATCTATGCAAAAGTAGAAAGGTACAAAGTCACTACATACTGAAATATCAGGCTTTATACATACATTGCATAAAATTATTCAAAAGTGGTCGGATAATAGTTGTATTTCCAATAGGGCATGTTAAAATATATTTAGTAGACATATTCCCATTATAAAAAATTAACAGGAGGAACTATTTATGAAGAGAATTGCGGCGCTCGTATTGGCTCTTGCACTCGTGGTCACACTATTTGCAGGCTGCGGTATTTCAGCTTCAAAAGGCTTCGAGATCGCACTCATTACCGACAAGGGCAACATCGATGACAAATCCTTCAACCAGGGCGCCTGGGAAGGTGTAGTCGCATTTGCCGAAGCAAACAAGATCACGCACAAGTACTACAAACCCGAGGAAGCATCCGACGCCGGTTACCTTGCAGCTATCGACCTGGCTGTCACCGGCGGAGCAAAAGTTATCGTAACACCTGGTTTCCTTTTCGAAGTGCCGGTTTACCAGGCACAGACCAAATATCCCAATGTTAAATTCATACTTTTGGATGGAGTACCCCACACGGCAGATTCCTATACCCCTGATATAAAGAGCAATGTCGCAAGCGTTGTGTATGCTGAAGAACAGCCCGGTTACCTTGCAGGCTATGCTGCAGTCCAGGATGGTTTTAGGAAGCTCGGCTTCATGGGCGGTATGGCAGTTCCTGCTGTTCAGGCATATGGCTACGGTTATTTACAGGGCGCTGAAGCTGCCGCTGCTAAATTAGGTCTTGCCGACGGCTCCATTTCAGTCACTTACCACTATACCGGCGACTTTGCAGAAAACGATACCAACAAGGCTACTGCAAAGACAATGTACCAGGAAGGTACTGAAGTTATATTCGCATGCGGCGGTTCCGTAGGAAAGAGCGTTATGGCTGCTGCTACTGAAGCAGGCAAGAAGGTCATAGGCGTTGACGTTGACCAGAGATATGACAGCGATACAGTTATCACCTCTGCAATGAAGGGCCTCGGCGCATCAGTACAGGCTGTCCTCAAATCCATCTATACTGACAAGAGCTGGGATACTTATTCCGGTAAAACCACAGTATTCAACGCAGCCAACGACGGTATAGGTCTTCCGACAGTAGTTATCGGACAGGCTAACGGCAATGCATTCGACAGATTCAAATCCTTCACAAAAGCAGATTATGATGCATTGTATAAAACTCTTGCCGACGGTTCCGTAAAACCGATCCGTTCGATCAAGGTTGCAGCAGAAACCGGTAATGCCACTGCAGACGAACTGGTTTCCGGACTCAGCCTCAAGAAAGTTTCCGTAACAGTAAGATAATGAATTTTAATATCACCTTATATAATGGCCTTAGCCTTATGCAAGTGTAGGTCCATATAGGGGGAAAGGCATCTGTCTTTCCCCTTTTATGTATGGAACATAGCGAAATTGCTGCGCAGCATAATAATGTAGCTTATATGCTGGCGCAATAAGCTTGCTTGTTCAAAAATCGCAGGCGCTCGATGCGCCGGTGATTTTTATAGTTTGACTATCAAATCTATAGGAAGAGGGTTATATGGAAGATTATATTATCGAAATGCTTCATATAACAAAAGAATTTCCGGGCATCATAGCCAATGACGATATTACCCTGAAATTAAGAAAGGGTGAGATCCATGCCCTTCTGGGCGAAAACGGCGCCGGAAAATCAACACTGATGAGTGTGCTCTTCGGCCTGTATCAGGCTGAAAATGGTGAGATAAAGAAGAACGGAAATGTCGTAAAAATCAATAATCCCAACGATGCCAACGATCTGGGCATCGGTATGGTGCATCAGCATTTCAAGCTCGTAGAAATTTTTACGGTACTTGAAAATATCATTTTAGGTATTGAGCCGAATAAACTGGGCTTTCTGCAAAGGAAAAAAGCCCGCGAAAAAATTATCATGCTCAGCGAGCAGTATGGACTCAAGGTCGACCCAGATGCCCTGATAGAAAATATTTCGGTTGGAATGCAGCAGCGTGTTGAGATATTAAAGATGCTGTACCGTGATAACGAGATACTTATTTTCGACGAACCGACCGCAGTTCTGACCCCGCAGGAAATCGACGAACTTATGGAGATAATGCGCGGATTCGCAAAAGAGGGCAAATCAATTCTTTTCATAACCCATAAATTGAACGAGATCATCGCAGTTGCCGATCGCTGCACAGTATTGCGAAAGGGTAAACTGATAGGCACTGTAGATATAAAGGACACTACAAAGGAAGAACTGTCCAGGATGATGGTCGGACGCGACGTACTCCTGAAGGTGGACAAGAAAGACTCCAAACCCGGCAATGTAGTACTTTCTATAAAAAACGTCACTGTACCCTCCAAAACTCACAGGAACAACGCAGTAAAAAATGTCTCTTTTGACGTAAGAACAGGAGAAATCGTATGCCTGGCCGGTATAGACGGAAACGGGCAGACCGAGTTCATCCAGGCGCTCACCGGTCTTGAAAAAATGAGCGGCGGAAGGATAACGCTGTGCGGCAGAGATATCACGAAGGCGTCGATCCGCACGCGTTCAAAGGCAGGAATGAGCCATATTCCCGAAGACCGTCAGAAACACGGGCTGATACTCGATTATACGCTGGAACAGAATCTTGTACTTGAGCGTTACTGGCAGCCTGAGTTCCAGACCTGTAATTTTATTAAGGACCGTGAGGTTCGGTACTACGCAGAAAAATTGATAGAACAGTATGACGTCCGCAGTGGTCAGGGACCGGTCACCACTGTTCGAAGCATGTCGGGCGGCAACCAGCAAAAGGCTATACTGGCCCGTGAAATCGACAAGGATCACGAGCTGCTGATTGCGGTACAACCGACGAGAGGCCTCGACGTAGGTGCGATCGAATACATCCATAAGCAGCTCGTTGCAAGGCGCGACGCCGGCAAAGCGGTCTTATTGATGTCTCTCGAGCTTGAAGAGGTCATGAATGTCAGCGACCGCATCCTTGTAATGTATGAGGGCGAAATAGTCGGCGAGTTCGATCCGAAGTCAGTCACAGTTCAGGAGCTCGGCCTTTACATGTCGGGTGCAAAACGTCAGATGGCAAAGGAGATTGAGCATGCAGTCATTTGATATCAAAAGAGTCACAAAAAGCAAAGGCTTCTCGGCGTTTACAGCGGCATTGCTGGCCATATTCCTGGGTCTCGTCTTCGGGTTCATAATAATGTTTGCCGCCAGTCCCGAAAATTCTCTTTCAGGCTTCCAGATGGTATTGTTCGGCGGTATGGGACGTCTCGGCGACGTGTTCTATTTTGCCACTCCCATACTGATGACCGGTCTGGCTGTAGGGTTTGCCTTTAAAATGGGTCTTTTCAACATCGGAGCTTCCGGCCAATACACCATGGGAATGTTTTTCGCTCTGTATGTCGGTTTCATGTGGGACCTCCCTGCCGGCATTCATTGGGTAGCCGCAATAATTGCCGGTATGGTCGGCGGTCTGCTCTGGGGATTGATCCCCGGTATATTCAAGGCATTGCTTAATGTCAACGAGGTAATCACCTCGATTATGTTCAACTATATAGGCATGTACCTGGTAGATATGCTGATACAGGGAAACGCAAAAATGTACATTTCTACAAAGACCAGAACCGCTTATCTCCCTGATTCGGTGCAGCTGCCCGCTCTCGGTATCGCAAATTCGAGCGTGAACGTCTCCATTATCATAGCAATAATAATCGCCGTCATTTTATTTATCGTTCTTAATAAAACGACCTTTGGCTACGAATTGAAAGCAACAGGCTTTAACAAGCACGCAAGCGCCTATGCCGGAATGAACGGCAAGCGCAATATCATTCTGACCATGGCAATCGCAGGCGCAATGGCGGGTTTCGGCGGCGCATTCGCCATCCTGGCGCCTTCCACGATACTCGGAAGCAGTATGACCTATGAACCGATAAATGTCATCGCTGCTAACGGTTTCAATGGAATCGCGGTTGCGCTTCTCGGAAATTCGAGTCCGGTCGGCATCATCTTTTCCGCCCTGTTTATTTCATACATCCAGCGCGGCGGTACGCTGGCAAGCCTGTTCGGCTTCAAGCCGGAGATCATCGACGTTGTGATCGCGGTAATCATTTACTTCTCAGCTTTTGCCATGTTTATGAATACCGTGGTCGTCAAACTGTTCAAAAAGCATAAAAAGGAGGAGGTGTAAGCTATGGATACATTGTACTATCTCATTCAGAATACACTTCCGGTTGCCATTCCCCTGCTTTTGGTGGCGCTTGGCGGTATGTTCAGCGAACGCAGCGGCGTCATAAATATAGCTCTTGAAGGTATCATGCTGTTTGGTGCGTTTTTTGGCTGTCTGTTTGTATATTATATAAAGGGCAGTCCGATGGACGTGCAGATAATACTGCTGCTTGCCATGGCTGTCGCAGCGGTTTCAGGGTTGCTGTATTCCATGCTTCTGTCTTTTGCAGCAGTCAATATGAAGGCAGACCAGACCATTACCGGAACAGCATTGAATATGCTTATCCCTGCCGTCATCCTTCTTTTTTCAAAAATGTTTTTCAGCAGCGACGGGATCACGACCGACATGAGCTTCTATATTAAAAAGGTGCCTGGACTCGGCGATATACCTGTACTTGGGAAATTGTTCTTCCAGAATACCTACCTTACCGTATATATAGGGATATTGTTCCTTGTCATTGCAACGATCATATTCTATAAGACAAAGTTCGGCCTGCGTCTGCGTTCATGCGGCGAACACCCCCAGGCAGCCGACTCCGTCGGTATAAACGTCTATGTCATGCGCCACGCGGGCGTTGGCCTCTCAGGCATACTGGGTGGTATAGGCGGGTTTTTCTATGCCGTAGGCATCATGAACAGCAATATCAACGGCCATACGGGTGTTGCAGGTTTCGGCTTCCTTGCTCTTGCCGTAATGATATTCGGCCAGTGGAAACCGCTTAAAATATTGCTTGCTGCGCTGTTCTTCGCATTCCTGCGCACGCTGGCATACTCGATAGCGCTTATCCCCTTCCTCGACGCGCTGAATATCAACCAGACCTTTTATAAAATGCTGCCATATGCCGCAACAATGGTCGTCCTCGCATTCACCTCGAAGAAGTCGAGGGCTCCCAAAGCCGAAGGCATACCGTATGATATGAGCCAAAGGTAAAAACTATTGGTTGGTTTCTGAGAACGTACGTGTGCCGCGCACACTAAAAAAGAGCCGTTGATTGCTTTAAACAAAGCAGTTGACGGCTCTTTACTTTGTAAAACTTTTTCACTGGATGAACCCAAGTAGCAGTTTAACTCTTTCCTCAACAAGACTCATAATCTGTTTATCAATTTCTCCAAGCTTTCGATTCAACCTCTTTGTTGAGACAGAACGAATATCTTCAGTCTTTATATAACTTGTAACCTTAAGGTAATCATAATTGATTTCGACATGGGTAGGTATTCCTTTGTTCTTGCTTGTTATCGGGACTATGATAACCATTTCAGCAAGACTATGATTAAACATATCATCAGAAATAATTAATGCAGGTCTCATTCCGGATTGTTCGTGCCCAATAGCAGGATTTAAGTCAATTAACCATATTTCTCCCCTATTTGCCTTCATCCTGATTCTCCAATCCATCCGATAATGTCATGTCCCAATCTTCTCTTTCTTTCTGCTCTTCCGACCATGCAGCCGGATCAGATTGCAACTTTTCATATGAAGCATTTAACCTGTCAAAGAATTTTTTCTTCTTGTATTCAGTTATTGCATGTTCAATAACATCCTGTATATTCTCATTCTGATTTTGTGCAAGTGTCTTTACATCATTGTATACTTCTCTACTGACTCTAATGGTAGTTGTATCACTCATTTATCAACACCTCTGTAGACTAATCAATATACAATATAGTATACCATTTATTATGCTTATTATCAATGATATAACATTATCCCTGGCGGTGCGGTGTTCGTTTTATCAATTAATCACAGGACACATGGGGTCAGGCATCCTGACGATAATGGATCAAAGATTGTTTCCTGCCAACGTTCAAGCGCCGCCGGAAACCAATCAATCCATTCATTGGCACGGGTATACTGGCAACAGACAAAAAGTAGTACAGAAAGCGAAAAATAAGCGTCCAAATAACGTCGGTTTATCTTTCCGCGAATACTTTCCCAACCTTTCAGTAATAACCGCTGCTCTTCCCGGTCTGACGTTGCACCCATAAGGCCGCCAAGATCCATGTATGAATGAGCGTATCCGGTGAGTGACCAGTCAATCAGCCCTACTTTTTCGCTTGTCCAAATCATATTGCCAAAACCCGGGTCTGCATGGGCAATCAATGTTTCTTCGCTTTTGTCCATTTCGTTCATAATACAAGACATGGTATCAAGTGCTTTTATGATACTCCGGATTGCTTTTTCAGGAAGGTATTCGGCTCCCTGCTCAGCATTGACCTTTAGACTCTCAACCAGTTTCTGATCATAGGAAAACCTTGCAAAAGAACTTAGAATGGGATTGGCCTCAACAGCGTTTCTGAGCTTTGCCAGTGTCTGCCCGGCAGAAACCAGCATTTGCTCAGTATGTTTTATCGTATCAAATGGTACTCCTTCCATCCAGCTTAGCAGGCTCACGAGAGTTCCATCCGAAAGCCGCTCGACCACATCGCCGGAAAGGCTTTTTACCGGCTTTTGCACTGGAATGTCTGTTTGTTCTCCCAGTGTGCTAATAAGGCCTAATTCGCTTCGCAGGAGCATTTCCTGATCTCCGCCCAAAACCGCCAGATTGAAGCCGGAAACCGGGGTTTTTAGGCGAAGGCAAAAAGACTGCTCCCTGCAGTCGATCCGATATGTACAGTTTTCATTGTGTCGCAGAAGAGTAGCCTTGGCGTTTTCAAGCCCGTATAGAGATAAGACTTCGCCGATACGATCACACATGGTTTTTATCTTCCTTTATTATTTTCCTGATCATTTTTGTATGCAGCTATACCATTTTGTATTTACCTTAGATTAACCAAGGTAAGTAAAATTGCTATTATTGATAAAACAACAAAGAATATTAAACTATTTCTTATAGAATAAAGGTATTGTGTTTGTTTAAGCATTATTAACCTATTAATTTCATCATCAGCCAAATCTGATTTTACTAATCTGTAGTATCCTTCTGACTGTTCATATGGATATACGTCTTCTGGAAGCACGTGTTTTTGCTTCTTTAGTATATCAAACTGCTTATTTTCTTCCTCAGTACATGGTTTTTTAATAAAAACACCTAAATCGCGAAGCAAAGATTTCATTTCGTCTCTTGCCATTTTCATTCTTTTGACCTCCTCAAAAAATAAGAACTGCATTGCAAAAAGAGCCGCCCTGCGCTGACTGCTTTGTCAGGCGGAGTCGTTGTCGGCCTATAGCCGCTCATATTATACTATTCGTCCTAATATTGCTTCAGTTATTCTGGAAGCATAATCATCAACATTTTTTTGAACTTCAACATTATCAAAATCTGCAGGAGAACCTAAATAACCCTGTGATGAAAGCTCCTTTATGTGACCGCCGAACAGCCACGCTTCAACACTGCTTTCATCCAAGGCAACCGGAGGCAAAGACTTTGCTTTTTCGACATCAACCAAATTAGGATAGAACTCATGTATCATAGCTGTTTCGATATCTCCGCCATGTACATCGGGAACTTCCGCCTTGCTTACATTAATTATCTGCGGTTTTACCGGACACAACCAGGGCTCGTCCAGCTTTAATCCAAAGTGCGGAAACCTCCATTCATCAAAAGCATAACAAGCGTTGATCTGCTTTTGCTCGCTGACTTCCCTGAATGCTTCTATTATCGCAACGTTATGCTCTATATCTCCATGTGCATTAACACCAAAAACATTTTTGAAACCAAACTCTGCCAGTGATAACAAAATATCCGAAATCAACGCTTTTGCAGTTTCTTTTCGAACGCGGAAAGAGCCTGTAAAACCACCTGTCGATTGGCATACACCCCAGTAAAAGGGCGGGGCAATCACAACAATATATCCCATTTTCTCAAGCTTCTCTTTGATGGTGAGGCAGTATATATGAGCGGTATAAATATCTGTTCCCAGGCATAATTGCGGCCCATGCTCTTCGATTACTCCTAACGGCAATAAGACAAGTGCCTTTTTATCAACAAAGCTCTGTATTTCAGTCCACTTCATATTTGCCATTGTATCTTTGAAAATTTCATAAATCATAAAAGTTCCCCTTTAACGCCGCGAGCAGTGCAGCGCAGCGATATGAAAAATAAAGGTCATTCTCATAACCTACACAGGAAATTTATACTCAAATCTTTCATCATAACCATCAAAACAATAATGCACAGCCCGGTCCTTTTTTGAATAAACAAATGAAAACGCTGTAATCCAATCACCTTCCGTTTGCTTTGCCGACTCAAGAATGCTAAATGCAGTTTCAACATCAATTTCACCTGCTTTCATTTCTACACATTTAGAATTTAACCTTTTATATTATGAGAAAAATATCTTGCCAATATTTGAAGACTTTCATCTCGCAATATTCCCGCTGTCACCACTGGTTTGAATGCCGAATTCTCAAATACAATTTGGCAGCAGCGACTGCCATTCTCTCCTAATAAATTACATAAGTCAATATCACTGGCTCCATAAACCAGTCTGCCAAGCTTTGCCCAAACCATTGCACCACAGCACATGAAACATGGCTCACAGCTTGAATATAGCGTATATTCATGCAAATCCACAATATGTGTTTCATTGCAAAAATTCCGAATTAAGCCAGCTTCAGCGTGAAATGTTGGGTCAGTTGCAGTATATATTTGATTTTCATTTGTATAAACTATTTCGTTATCTTTTACAAGGACCGCACCAAATGGTTCATTGCCATGTTCTACCGCTGATATAGCCAGTTCTATTGCTTTCTTCAAGAAAAATTCATCTGTTCTCATATGTCCTCCATAAAAATTCTAATCTATAGGTTAGTTTATAAATGATTCATATGTCACAATATGAAACAATTACGCAGAGAGCTAAATTTTCGCCCGACGGCCGTAGCCCGGGCGACGTAAACGTGTGATATATCATATAACGGCTCAGCAGTCGCGACACCGATGAGCTGGACTTGTGAAGCCCTTCTCCGTAGCGGTGCTTGCACCCCGGTTGCATGGGCGAGCAATGCAGCGAAGCGGAACGACCAGCCAGGCCGCATGGGCGAGCAGCAGGCTTTGCCTGCGACCAGCCCCAGCGATTCGGTGTGGCGTGCTGCAGGGACCTTTATTCCGGGAGCTAAATCAGGGACATAGACTCTGCATGCCCTTGCGCCGGCTACTTTGTTATCTGACATTGCTATCCCTTTCCAGCCGCACGACCGGAGTCAAGGCTGGAAGCTTTTATTTGTTATAATCAACTGAGTAAAACCAATTAATTTTATCCATATCCAATGCGAATATCTCCTTTCTCCATTTGTTAGAATTATAAGAAACTTTATAAACACCGTCTGATTTCGATTCTGCTAATTTGCATTTCATCCACAATATATCATCATATAAATCTGATATCTTAATATTTATAAATATAGGTACTACGCTTTGATCTGAGGTAAGAATACACATACCTATTATTTTAATTTGATTCTCTTCCGTCATTGAAATATTTCCAGGGTATATTCCATCTATACTCTCAAATTTCCAATCATTATATTTCTTACGAAGCTCTATAGTAATAAATGACTCTAATAGCCGAAGCAACTCCACAGAATCATCATAATTTTCCAAACCAGTTTCTTTATTCATTCTTTTAATTAATAGATCAACTTGTTGATATACAGATTTCGAAAGTTCTTCTATCATAATTACTCCTATAATTAATTAACGCTCGTCGGCGGAGTCCGAGCGCCGACTAGGGATAGCAATTTCTTATAACGGGCTCGCACTCACGACGTCACTGAACCGGACCTACAAAGCCTTTCCCCTTGGTGGAGCTCCGCTCCCGGTGAAGGGATGTAAATCGAAGGTTTAATAAGAAAAACTCTCTGTAACCAACAGGTTTACACTACGTGAGTGCATTGTTATATGAAGTCGTGCGCCCCCGAAGCCAGAGCCGGCACAGATGTCGGCGGGCCTTAAACTATATGTACTAATATTATCTTAGAATAAATTTCTCAATGCTTGAATACCAGTCAACACTTTTCGGGTTATTTTCCTTGTGCCATTTTATTAATTCTTCTATACATTTTAACGTTTTCATGTAACGGCTATGGAACTCCTTTTCTTGATGCATATCGTTTTGTGGGAAGTAAAGAACAAAGCTGTTTAAGTATCCATAAAGCAAAGCAATGATTTGCATAAAGAAAAAATCAGTATACTCCTTATCAAAGTGATTTCCAAGTATGAATTTTTTATGGTTTGGCTTCTCTGTTCTAAATACTGTAAACAAGTCTTTCCCATGTGCAAATCGAGATAAATAGCTGTAATCTCTCCTATAAAAAGTATCATCTGAATCTAGTTTAAAAAAATCTAGCTCACATATTTTTTTGCCTTCCAAATAGCCCTGCAACTTATCTTCATGCTTATAGAAATATCTTAACTTTGCAAGCACTTCATACAGATGCCTTAACAGTATCATTACTTCATTGTAATATCCAGCTACAAAAACATTATAGAGACAGCTAAATGTATATGGAACTTGTTCATAATGGTCATAACAATAATTCTTGAAATTAATCCTTTCAGTATCAAGCGGTTCAACATAATATGTAAGTTTGAAAAGTACATTAATCATTAGTGGCAACTCTTCATTAATGTTCTTACTGTATTCTCGTGTATTTGCTTCGGTCTCCTTTTCAGATATGATTTGTGCGTGCATACCAAAAAGTTCAGGCATAAAGTCCTCGCCTCTCTCTTACTAATATTTTAGAACTCGCCATACGATGTGGCGACAATCTGCGCGCGATTTCGTATAACGGAGGGTTTACGAAGTCCCTGAGCCTTAGAGACAGCTTGCTGGCTCTAAGGCCAAGGGATTTGGGCTGAGTTCCCCGGCGGGGGACGAAGCCACAAACTCGTTGATAGGCGAAGTGGCCCGGTCACGTCACGCGTATAGCGGGACGGCCGGCGCCCGAGCCTATCACGAGCGAGCAAACCCTCGTCGATAAGCAAAATGCGACGAGCGCCAGCACGGAGACATTTTGCTTATCGGCTCAGCAGTCGCAACGCCGATGAGCTGTGACCCGCGCTAGCCCCTCTCTCTGGCGGTGCTCGCACCTAGCGAATCGGTTTGGCGTGATGCAGGAACCTTTATTTCGGGAGCCAAATCAGGGACTTAGACCATGCACGCCCTTGCGCTGACTGCTTTGTTCGTATAGGCGAAGTACGTGTCTTCTTGCTCAGAGTACGCCATGGACGGCGTACCCTAAAATTATCATTCTATATTTTTTATAAAGCATATAAGTCGATTAGCTTCTTCAAACCCAATTCCTTTATGAAAATCATAGCTAATCTTATTATTTAATTCTATATCAGACCCAATTTGAATACATCCTTTAAGTCTTGACCATTCTTCTGCTTTTTTGGCTAACTTCCGAGCTATACCCTTCTTGCGATAAAGAGGTTTTACATATATCCCTTCAATATATCCCACAGTGCTTGAGCTTGATCCCTCTACGTAATCGCTCCTAATCGATATATTAATAAAACCAACATAAGCATTACCAACTCTGTATAAGAAAGCTATTTCTTTTTCATTTCTAAGGAGATCAAGAAAGCATTCTTTCAACTCATCCGCCGTATTATCCGGCCATAAATCCAGCCCCATATGTAACCATTCATCAAAGCTCTGTTCAGAGACCTGCTCAATAAAATCGTTCATAGTATTTTCCTTTTCAAATATACTACACTATCTCCAGAGGCATTACTATATTAACCCGCGCCACGGACGGCGCGGATAACTGCATGATATGTCCGCATAACTACCGCTTCTCAGACACATGTCGTATAAGCTCCCAAATCAGAAAATTATATGACATATGTCGTAGTAATTATCTTTAGTAGCAAACTTAGTTTATGTAGCAATGCTATATTATGGTAACCGATAAGTCAATTATACATCACAGAATACAAGAATAAAAGATAGATATGGCAGTCTACAGATACTTCCTGGGATCGTTCAGCATTTCCTGTATCAAACCAAAGTAATTGCCGACGTGCATGCCGTCAACCAAGGCATGATGGGCCTGGACAGACAGCGGCAGCTTCATTTCCCCGTTTTCCTCAAAAAACTTGCCCCATGATATCCTCGGAATGCTGTCGACCGGGTGCATTTGAATCGGGTGGGTTATGCCTGTAAATGAGATCCATGGGATGCTTGTAATATACAAAAGGTCATCGCGCTCCGGGTCGTCATCCAAACCCGCGCTTCTCTTTGCTTCTTCAATCAATGCCGATGTATTCGTCCTGAAGCTGCAGTAATCGTCTGTGTAAGGCGCCGTGCAATAATTGAACACATCGTTTTCCGTCATTACTGTAAAGGAAGGGCTAACGGTCTCATGCTCAACGGCACTGTCTCCCCTTATCCTTAATTTGAATTCATTTATACTGTTTGCCGTTTTGGAAGCAACGTAAAGCATTGTGATAAAAAACGGCAATCCGTTTTCCTTTATATGTTTATATGTTCGGGTAATGTCTAGATTCGCGCAGACGTTGAAATGTGGGTAGTCGAATTGCTTGAAATAGTTGAAGTGATCTTTTCTGTTCCAGTTTTCAATATCTATATACTTCATTTACATCACGCCCCCATGCTCATATCATTGACCATATCAGACAGGCCAGCTTTCCAAAACACCTCTTACGAGAGTCACGAAACTCTTTTCCGCCTTTTTTGCCGTTATCAGGACTTCATCATGTTTTATAGGCTCATCCAGCACTCCCGCAGCCATATTGGTGATGCAGGATATTCCCAGCACCTTTATACCTGAGTGCCTTGCTGCAATGACTTCCGGCACCGTGGACATTCCTACGGCGTCTGCTCCCATTACCTTCAGCGCTCTTATTTCTGCAGGCGTTTCAAACATAGGCCCCTGCGCGAAAGCATATACGCCTTCCCTCACTGGTATCCCCTCTTTCGAGGCGACCTTTTTTGCGATATCTATCAGGCTGGCGTCATAAGCATAGCACATGTCCGGAAATCTGGCCCCGAACTCGCCGAGGTTCCTGCCTCTCAGCGGTGACGGGGCAAAAAAGCTGATGTGATCCGTGATCAGCATAAGATTACCCGGTTTGAAACCCGGGTTTATGCCTCCGGCTGCATTAGTCACGAGAAGTTGCGATATCCTGAGCAGCTTGAATACTCTTATGTGAAACACTACCTGGTCGATCTCATATCCTTCATAAAAATGAAAACGCCCTTTCATGACGAGAACGCGTTTTCCGCCCAGCATACCGCAAACGAGCTTTCCCGCGTGGCCTTCAACTGTAGTCTGCGGAAATCCCGGAATATCAGAATAATCGATCTCTGTCGTATCCTCCAGGAAGTCGACAAGCGGTCCCAGGCCGGTGCCAAGTATAATACCGATCTGCGGATCACCCGTGATCCGGGATCTTATATAGTCTGCCGCGGCTTTGTATTTCCCTGTCTGGTTCTGCGTATCTGTCTGGTTCTGCATATCTGTCTGGTCCTGCATTTTCTTCCGCTCCTTGAATTTACCTTAGTGTCAGTTTATTATGTCTGTTCCGGAACCGGCTCACTAACGCCGGCTACAACATTTTTTGTCTAATATACTTCCGTGTCCCAGGAGCCTTTGTCTATTTGTATCTGAGAGACTTTGCCGCCCTCTATCACTACCGTAAACAAGTCATAGCCGTTATAACTGTAGCCCAGTACCCCGTTTTTATCGCTGGACGGCTCTCCATACAACTCTTTCAGCTTTGCCTCGCTGTCTCCCGTTTTAAGTCCCTTTGGCGTTACATAGTCGGGGTTTGTCACATTGACGGAATAAACTGCGTTATCAACCATATATACCTGGGTGCTGTCTGCAAAATACAATGTTTTCGCATTCAGTCCCTCGTTTTTGTCAGCCTCTTCCTGCTCCGGCTTCGCCCCCATTGCCTTTATCAATTCGTCATAGGTCATGTCGAGTTTGATTTTACCCAGCTGTAGATCGTCAGGAGTGACCTTGTTATCATCGGAAAGGCCCAGACCGTAGCTTTCCCTTGTTGTTCTGCCACTCTGGGCGATATATGAGAGTATATCCCCGTTTTCATTTTTCCATTCCGGATCATTATTGGCGTCGACATGCAATACCAGGTAGCTATCGCCATCAATGCGCACATAATATGTTTCATTGTCCGTCACCTTGATCTGTTTCCCTACCCAGCCGTCACGGTATGTAAAATCATCAACAGTGCCGTTGCTCCCTGCCAGCGACTTGTAAAATTTATCCTCCGAGCCGTCCTTCATTTCACCGTATATTTTGATTTTGACATTATCATTTCCCGGTAAAATATCATAAGCAGAGCCATCATTGGTATTATCCACGGCCTTCCAGCCAACAGGTATATCGAACCAGAAGTCGAATATTTCGTTATTGGCGGTTTTATAATCTGGGTCAATGGTCGGATAAAATCTGATCTCGCCGTCAAGTGTCTTGGCCGCGCTTGCGTTCGCAGCCGAATCGCCCACCGCAGCCCCTGTTGCATCCGAAGTTCCTTTTGGGCCGGAAGCGGCCGAGCAGCCGGTCAGTATCACAGATATGGTCAATAAAAAGAGTACAAACTTCTTCATTGGTAAAACCTCACTTATTGCAGAAAATTGCCAACACATTTATTTTACCATAAATGATTATATCGTGATAGTAAAGTATTTCGGTTACAAATGTGTTAATGTACGGCTGCACTGCCCTAACGCAGCAGAACGTCAACGCCCCGTGTGCGGATATATTCGGACGGGCTGATGCCCTCGTGCCTTTTGAACATCCGGCTGAAATAATATATATCATTAAAGCCTACGAGCCTGGAGGTATCCGTGACGCTGTAACCATCCTTAAGGAGATTTTTCGCTCTGTTTATACGTATCTCTATCAGGTAGTCTATCGGGGATCTGCCGGTAACGCGCCGGAATATGCTGCCCAGATAGGACGGGCTCACATGGGCATATTCAGCCAGTTCATTGAGCGTCGTATTTTTTGAGTAGTTTTCGGTCATATACTCGATTATTTTCTGTACCTTCCCCGCGTTTGAATAACTGAATTGGTTCCTTTCGGCGAATTTGAACAGCAGGACCAGTATTTCCGTAAGTATGGTCCTTTCACGGACATCAGTCTTGACTCTGGCAGCTAACGCCGATTTTGTCAATTCCGAGAATAAATCATTCAGCTTCAGCAGCAGCAATTCGTCCGTGATCTTCTGTCGGAATGAAAATGGAAGCTTATGATCGGCCAATTTCCACTCTTTGTTGAAATACTCCGGACATGTGTATTGAAAGTCCACAGCATAGCATTTGACAGGCTCACTGGGGAATGTGACCGCATGCCTCATATCACCCGGTTTGTAGTATAAAAGGTCCCCCTTCTCTGCAGTAAGCCTGCTCTCATTGCAGCGAAATTCAGCCCTTCCGTCATACAACAGCATCAGGTTATGCATCTGCATCCTGTTGTTGAGACACCACGAAGGAGTAGCAATTCGATCGACTGCATATCTGAGTTCGGGAAAAATATTGTATATACCGTTATTATTAAGCTCCAATTATATCACCTCAAAAATCACATAGTACAATATAATTATATACCCGCGCGATACAAAATGAAATATGCAAACCGCAGTATTTGCACTCGTTCAGCCAATGTTGACGTCACTGCTGCGATTTTGTATTTTTTCCGTCAGATTGTACAAATAAAATCAAATACTCCATGGTGTTTTTATTACATATCGCATATGATTAAAGAAAAATGCATTTACGGAAGGTGAAAAAATGATTAGAGTTGCCATTGTCGGTACAGGTGGTATTTCGCAAAGCCATATTGCCGGATATCTTGCATTCCCAGACAGGTGCAAGATCGTCGCGCTGGTCGATATCTATCCGGAAAAAGCTCAGGAGAAAAAGGAAAAATTCAAGCTGACAGACGCCGAAGTCTATGACGATCATCTGAAGATACTGGGCAGAGAGGACATTGATCTGATAGATGTATGTACTCCTCCCTATGTGCACGCTGAAATAGCCATTAACGGCCTGAATGCAGGAAAAAATGTTTTGATAGAAAAGCCTATGGCTGCATCGCTCGAAGAGTGTGACAAGGTCCTCGAAGCTGCCAAAAGAAGCGGAAAATTACTTTCAGTAGTTGCACAGAACCGCTACAAGACCGGTTACATGAATCTCAAAAAGACGCTCGACACAGGCCTGGCAGGCGACATTGTTCACGCGCAGGCAGATTCGTTCTGGTGGAGAGGCCACAGTTATTACGACCTGTGGTGGAGAGGCACCTGGGAAAAGGAAGGCGGAGGCTGTACCTTGAATCATGCTGTCCACCATATCGACATGATGCTCTGGATGATGGGCAAGCCTGAAGAAGTGCAGGCGATAATGAGCAATACCTCGCATGACAACGCCGAAGTCGAAGACCTTTCGATCGCCCTCCTGAAATATAAGAACGGCGCTCTGGGACAGATAACAAGCTCTGTTGTGCACCATGGCGAAGAACAGCAGGTAGTATTCCAGGGAAAAAACGCAAAGATCTCCGCGCCCTGGAAGGTGTATGCCTCCAAATCCAAGAGCAACGGTTTCCCTGAGAGGAACCCCGAACTCGAAAAAGAAATCGATGATTTTTATAATTCACTCCCTGAACAAAAATACGAGAACCATACCCCTTTGATAGACGATTTACTGCATGCGCTCGAGACGGGCGGCAAGCCCCTGATATCGGGTGAGGACGGCAGATCTACGGTAGAACTGATCACAGCGATATATGAGTCGTCTGTAAGCAGGAAACCTGTAAAGCTTCCGCTGTCCAAGGATGATCCCTTCTATACCGTGGAGGGCATCCAGGCAAGTGTGCCGCACTTCTATGAGAAGACGGCCAGCGTAGAGAATTTCGGAGATGAAAATATAACGATGGGTAGAAAACTTTAATCTCAAGGAGGTCAGACCATGTCCAAAGAAAATGGTATGTTCTATGCACCGGAGGGTAAACCGAACAAAGTCGTAAAAGAAGGCGAATTCATATTTTCTGCAGTAAGGCTCGACCATGGACATATATACGGCATGAGCAAGGGGCTTAAGGAAGCTGGCGGACAACTCAAATGGGTCTATGATCCCGACCCGGGAAAGGTAAAGAAATTCTGTGAGGTATTTCCCGAGGCCAAGGTCGCAAGGAGCGAGGATGAAGTCTTTCTCGATCCCTCAGTACATATGGTCGCAGGCGCGGCTATAACCTCCGAGCGCTGCGCTCTTGGACTTCGTGCCATGGACGCCGGAAAGGATTATTTTACCGACAAGGCTCCTCTGACCACACTCGAACAGCTCGAGCAGGCAAAGGCAAAAGTTAAGGAAACAGGCAAAAAATATGCCGTTTATTACAGTGAAAGGCTGCATGTAGAAAGCGCAGTCTTCGCAGGCCAGCTTATAGAGCAGGATGCTATCGGCAGAGTAGTTCAGGTCATTGGCATGGGGCCCCACCGCCACGGTAAAAACAGGCCCGACTGGTTCTACGAAACGAAGCAGTTCGGCGGCATACTCTGCGATATAGGAAGCCATCAGATAGAGCAGTTCCTCTTCTATACGGGCGCAAAGGATGCGACCGTGCAGTTTTCCAGAATGGCTAACTACAACAACAAGGAGCACCCGAACTTCCAGGATTTCGGCGATGCTTCGCTCGTAGCGGACAACGGCGCAACGAACTATTTCCGTGTTGACTGGTTCACGCCTGACGCCCTCGAATCCTGGGGCGACGGCAGGCTGTTCATACTGGGAACAAAGGGCTTCATAGAAGTCAGAAAGAGCCTCGACATAGCTCGTGATCCCGACGGAGACCAGGTCTATCTGGCCAACAACGAACGGGTCGTCCACATGCCTGTAAAAGGCAAGGTCGGATATCCGTACTTTGGACAGCTTATACTCGACTGCCTCAACAGGACCGAAAACGCCATGACACAGGAACACGCGTTCAAGGCTGCCGAATTGTCGGTAAAAGCCCAGATGTTGGCTGTAAAGCTCGAATAGGTAAAACGGAATAGCTTTCCATGGATTACCCGACAGAAAGAGCTGCTGGCTACCGCCGACAGCTCTTTCCTATTACTCAGGATCATCCTTACAAACACAAGAAAAAAGGAACAAGATAAATTCTTGTCCCTTATTTTCTGGTGCGGAATACTGGATTCGAACCAGTGACTTCTACCGTGTGAAGGTAGCACTCTCCCGCTGAGTTAATCCCGCATGTCTTTACTTGTGTATCTATTATACGGCTTACCCCCGGGTTAGTCAACCCACTTTGCAGCTAATTAACAAGGCGTTATGTATTTATCAGCACGATCTTTTTCTGCTCGTCGCACAGTATAGTACGCTTCCTGTCTTCAACGACCGTATTGAGCATGACCCTTCCTTCCCACAGATCCACAAGATGCTTCAGCGTTTCGTTGGCATACTGCAGTTCGAGATCCCTGCCGTCGTGGAGATGCTCGAGTAAAAGCGTGCGATCCTGCTGATTCCAGTCCGTTACACGTATGACCGGGTTGTTCCCCAGACCTGAGGCTTCCGCTATGGTGTCGCGTATCTTCATCCAGCCCTCATCATCAGCGACCTCGGAAACGATGTATTCGTTGCCGTCCTTTTCATATTCATAGAGATTGAGCTCGCTGCAGAGCTCTCTTGTCAGGTATCTTCTTATAAAAGAGCAGTCCCTTTCAAGCTCCCGAACTTCAAATATTTTCTGCGGATTTTCAGGATTGTTTTTTTCAATGCTTTCAAATATCCTGAATCCAAGGAAATACGGGTTGATGCTTCCTTCAAACGGCTTTATCACCTGGTTGTGCCGTCTCAAAAATTCAAAATGCAACTGCTGCGGCAGTTCCAACCTGTTCAGCAGCTTATAATGCCAATAACTGGCCCACCCCTCATTCATGATCTTCGTTTCGATCTGAGGGAGAAAATACAGCGTTTCTTCACGGATAATATCGATTACATCCTTTTCCCATTCGCTGAGACTTCCGTAGTTACCCACAAAAAACAACAGATCCTCTTCCGGCTCAGGAGGTATCCTCTTTAATTCCTGCTCTGGGATCTCGGTATGGCTTGGCGGGCAAAGCAGCGGAAAATCATTTTCCTGTCCGCTGTCCCTGCTCTTAAGTCTTTTTTTTATTTCATCATAATCCAGCCTGCGTACCCCTACCGTCCTAACTCGCTGGTATCGTAAAGCATGCGCGGCGTCGATCACCTTTTCGACCCTTGAATATCCGATGCTTGGATCGCTGATATATTCCCGTATCCGTGCTGCATGGTTCTTGAACATTTCATTGGTATAGTCTGCTCTTGTGCCCGCTTTGAACAGACGGTTATTTCTGAAAAAATCGTTATGCCCGTATACATGGGCCATAGTGAGTATCTGAAGCAGAAGAGAGTTGTCTTTCATGAGGTAGGCCACGCAGGGATTCGAGTTTATTACCATTTCATAAGGCAGACCCGTCAGATTGTATTTGTTCAATGTACGTATGCGCTCATAGGCCTTGCCATAGCTCCAGTGCGGATAATGCGAAGGCATCCCCGCATAGGCTTCATATGCAGTCATGTCCTCGTAGCTTACAAGTTCGAACTCCTGATCATAGCATGCGAGGCCTGATTCGCGCACCAGTCCCTCTATCCTGCGGTTCCACTGCTCAAGCTCCTTGATACTGTAGTCGGACAATAGTACTCACCAGCCTTCCTCAAGCATTTTCGCCATCTTTTTCAAGCAGCCGCTTCAAACCGGTAACGATGTCATCCTTTCTTGACATCGTTACAATAACAAAATTGCTTTTTGAAATATTTTTGATGAATTCCGATTTGACCGTACTCCCGGCAAAATAATAGCCCGGAACGATCTCTCCGTAGCCGAAAAGGTTGCATACTTCGCACAGCTTCAGCGCCAGTTCCACGGCTTTTTTATTGTCCTCGGTCCAGTTATCGCCGTCGCTGCAATGAAAGGCGTAGATATTCCAGTTCTTCGGATTGTATCGCTGTTCTATGATCTCAAGCGCTTTCTCGTAGCCGCTGCTGATATATGTCCCACCCGATTCCCCCTTGTGGAAGAACTCCACCTCTCCGACCTCCTTGGCCGTTGTAGTGTGAGCTATAAAAACAACTTCGACGTTTGAATATTTGAGTCTGAGAAACTGGTACAGCAGAAAATAAAAGCTCCTGGCCATATACTTTTTTGTCTGGTCCATGGAACCCGACACATCCATAATGCACAGTACAACGGCGTTAAAATCCTTTTTATGCGTTTCTTTCAGTCTGCGGTAACGCAGATCGTCCTCCGTAAACGGAAAGCGCTCATCTTCCCCCGGCATGTCATCCTTCGGCAGGCCTTCGTCCGATTCCATGTTCCTCTTGTACGCCTGCCTTCTTTTTATTTTTTCTATCACAGTCCTTCTCTTTGCAAGTCTGGGAGGGATCCCCTTTCTTTGATAGCCCAGCTTTCTGTAGCCATTATCCGATTCGATCTCGGAAATCCTCTTTCTGTCCAGATCGGGCAGGTCGAGGTCGTCAAAAAGATAATTGACCAGCTCTTCGACAGTTATTTCAGTCTCATAGATGTCTTCGCCTTCCTGGTCCCCGGCGCCGCCATGGCCGAAATTCCTGCCTTCGACATCTTCCCCGACGACGTCCCCTCTTTTTTCATCGCCGTCGCCCGTTGCCGCACCTTTGGTATTTTTGCCGTAGATAAAGCTATATTCCTTGATCCCTCTTACGGGTATCTTTATCTTTTTCCTTCCGCTCTGGCCAATTATGCTTTCCTCCGATATGATGCTGCCGATATTTTTTTTGATCGACTCCTCAACCAGTTCCTTATGTCTGCGCCTGTCTTCGGAGGAACGCTCCCTGCCTCCCGAATCGTAATCCCTGAAAATCGCCATTTTATCCTCCGCTCAGTCCTTCCACAAATTATTAGCACCATATTTCAGGATCACGTTACAGCAGTGGTCACAGTAGCCGTTCCTTTTCATTTCCTCGACCATTGCGTTATATTTCCTGTCCTGTTCCTCGTCCCTTACCTTGGCCTTGGTGATTATCCTGCTCAGCTCCTTCACCGAAACCGTAAGCTTTTTCTCGATTGCTTCCTTCAGTGGCTCATAGCTGTCATAATCGAGCTTTCCGCCATTACGCAGCACAAAGAACATATACGCTGTCACATCGCTCCTGAACCCTTTTGCGGAAGCCTCGGTTATTCCGATCTGCTCTTCTATCGAACGCATGAAACGCTCGTCTGGTTCGAGTTCTTCTCCCGTGTTGGGATCTTTCAGCCTCGTTTTGTTAATAAATGCCTCGGCATGGTCGAGATAATTGTTGAACAAACTTTCGGCCTGTTCCCTGTATCCATAGATAAAGGCCTTGGTGACCTCTTTTTCAAGTATTCTGTTATATTCCTTCTTGATGGAATCCTGAACGAACCTTATATATTTGCTTTTCTCCTCATCGCTTACAGGAAGCTCCTTCACGGACTTTATTATCGTTTCCATCACTGAGATCGGATTTATGCAATCGTGTTCGGACTCAGACAATGCCATGTCGAGGGCCTTCATAATGAAGCGTGTGGAAATGCCTGTCATTCCCTCGCGTGAGTTCTCCTCACGCAGTTCCATGATGTCAATCTTCCGGGTCAGCCCTTTCTCAACTATTTCTTCGCCGTTGTATATTTTGAGCTTGGTCATCAGATCTACCTTTGAAGACGGCGCCAGCCGGGTCAGTATTGCAAACATTGACGCCACCTCGATGGTATGCGGCGCAATGTGAGCCTTGAACATGCTCTTTTTGAGGATCTTCTCATATATCTTCATTTCTTCGTTGAGCTCGAGGCAATACGGTATCTCTATCTTCACGATCCTGTCCAGTATCGCTTCATTTGTGTGATCCGATTTGAATTTGTTCCATTCAGCCTCGTTCGAGTGGGCCAGGATCACACCGTCGAAATATATCATGGAGCCTTTGCCGGGGGATGGTATCGATTTTTCCTGCGTCGCGGTTATCATTGTATGGAGATACTCGGTCTCATTCTTGAAAACCTCAATAAATTCCACAATACCCCTGTTCCCCACATTGAAGGCGCCGTTCAGCGACAGGACCCTGGGATCGTCTTCGGGATACAGGTCTATCCTCGAAATATCCACGCTGCCAGTCAGTACGCTGGTGTCCTGGTTGTTTGGATCGACAGGAGGCACAACGCCAATACCCTTTCGCGACCTTACCGAAAAGCCTGTGGTTTCTACGGGAAACCTCTCATATTCACCGTTATATTCATTTTTAAGCCTGAATCGGCAGATCGGGCAAAGGTCGCCTTCTATTCTTCTGACGCCAAGTACCTCTTCAAATTCCTTTCTCAAATGCTTTGGCACGAGGTGAAGCGGTTCCTCCCTCATAGGACAGCCTTTCAAAGCGTATATCTCCTGACTTCCCTCAAGGGCTTTCTTGAGGGCCTCCATAAGCGAAGATTTTCCCGAACCCACCGGACCTGCCAGGTAAAGGACCTGCCTGGATTCCTCCCCTGCCATTGCAGCCGAGTGGAAATATCTAGCGATGCTCATTATTGTTTTATCTATACCGTAAAAATCTCCGAAAAAGTTATACCTGCGTATCACGTCATTACCGTAGATCCTTCTCAATCTCGGATGTTCGTCTGTTTTGACGATCTCTACGCCCGCTTCGGAAATCAGGTCATACAGCCTCTGGTGCGACAACATTGCAAGAGTGGGATCCTTCCTCACCAATTCCGCATAATCGAGAAACGTACCGGAAAAATGGCTACTGCCCCTCTCCTGCCTATCCTTTTGTATGATACCGGAAATATCACGTTCAACCATACTGCCCGCCTCCTTGTCCTGTGAAACATACCGGTTCGGCGTCTGCGGCGTTTTTGCGCCATAATAAATTATATTAGCAGGGCTTTGTTAAAATGCCACAGGACGTATATGGCAGGGTATGGCAAAACTGTCTGAAGTGTGATTACTGATATCAAAAATTATTAGCCAGTATTTTCATTGGGTTGACATAACATATAGATGATATAATTGAATGTACACCTGGGGGCTGATGCAATGCCTTATAAAAAACCCGTAATTCATATCTCTGGCTTGATTGCAGGGTTGCTGCTTTTTCTTTCACTATTGGCAGTACAATTTAATAATGTTTTTTTCAACAGCAGTTTTCAGACAACAGCTATAGACAAACTTAGTATTTACGAACGTATAATTGCGCCGGATGATCAATCGATGTTGAAAAGCAGTGACGAGCCGTTGTTAGCGGCGGTAAAAAATTCAGTCACACCAGATTTGTTCAATAAGAATGTAAAATCGCTTATCGACGGTCTTATCGATTATGTCAGCGGACGGACAGACAATCTCCCCGACCTATACGTTGTAGGCACCGACAAATTAAGCATCACAGCATCGGCGGGGGTTACTCCTGCTGCTGTTGAAAAAATAAACCTGCAATTAGTGATGATGTTTTCCACTGAACAGAACTACAGCGATATTTTATCTGTAATAAGCTTGCTCCAGTTCATTCTTACTTATCTTCCGGTATTTTTGCTGCTGTTTCTCGTTGCAGTCGTTGCTGCCGTGTCGAGAAAGAGTCCGTCCGAAATACTTGACTGGATGCATATCACGGCATTGACTTATTTCATATTATGCTGGCTCGGTGCCCTGCTTATCGGTTCAACACCACGGCTGATTCCGTTTTCCGGAATATCCGGGTCAGCCGCAGTCGGAATTCTGAAGGATTACATACGATATTGCTCCGGCAGCATATCATGGGGTATCCTGTTATCAGGCCTGGCCCTACTGGCAGGAATGGAATCTGCCTTATATTTTTACAGACGCTTTTCTGAGCGCTTTAATGAGCGCTCTAATGGTCGCTTTTCGATACCATTTCCGAACAAAACGATATCAACGTTGCTTGCAACAACTGCTGTTTACTCCCTTTTAACCTTCGTGCTTGTCAGCGATATCTATAGTCAGTTTCATAAAAGAGACCTTGGACATGCCGTATCTTATATAATGGGAAGCATAAGCTACAACAGGTATACGGACGCCAGAAATGAAGATGTTTGCCTTTTGAGCATAAAGGTATTGAATGAGAATGACAAAAAGCCGTTTCAAAATATACAGGCGGCAATATATCCGCTGGATACGAAGGGTGGCGGCAAGGCCGAAAAGGATAAGGAAACAGTGCCCGGGAAAACGGGTAAAGACGGAACCGTCTCTTTTTTGCTCTCAGAAGGTGAATTCAGGCTCGAACTAAATACCTCGGGCTTATCAGGGTACGAAGGACAGGCTGTAACCACTCCTCTTTCATATGATTTCAGCCTGGCGACGCCCGGGAGGACAGATCTTGCTATTACACTCGGCAGCGATCCAGGCACTTCAAACGTTTCAAGCGACATCAGCACTTCGAGCACTTCGAGCACTTCAAGCGACCTCGGCATGCCGCTTTTGAAAATCGTCGATGCCTCGATGCAATATATGCCGTGAAACAGAGAGTCGGTTCTGAACCATCCCATTTTGCGAACAGAATGGAAAAAAGAACCGTCCCAATGTTTCAATTTAAGTTCATTTTATATCCGGCAGATTGGCAATGCTCTTTCTGACGTCCTCTTTCGAATAATCCACATCGACCATATTTCCGCTGAAATACAGATCATACGAAGACATATCGAAATATCCGTGTCCACTCAGGTTGAAGAGTATTACCTTGGACTCGCCTGCCTCTTTGTATTTCAATGCCTCGTCTATGGCTGCCTTTATGGCGTGGGAGGATTCCGGCGCCGGTACGATGCCCTCGGTCCGCGCAAACAGGACCCCCGCGTCAAACACCGCCTTCTGGCCGTATGCCTGCGCTTCGATCAACCCATCGTGATAAAGCTGACTTATGATGGCGGAATCTCCGTGATATCTTAACCCGCCTGCATGGATGCCCTCGGGTGTGAAATCATGGCCGAGCGTATACATTTTAGCAATAGGCGCAACCTTGGCAGTATCGCCGTAATCGTATGCGAATACGCCCTTTGTAAGCGTCGGACAGGCAGCGGGTTCCACTGCAACAGCCCTGACCTTTGCCCCGTCCAATTTATCCTTGATGAACGGGAATGAAATACCTGCAAAGTTCGAACCGCCGCCGCAGCATGCAAAAATTACGTCAGGGTATTCATCTATCTTCTGCATCTGAAGCTTCGCTTCCTGCCCTATTATGGTCTGGTGCAGGCATACATGGTTCAGAACGCTTCCAAGTGCGTAGTTGGTATCATCATGCGTCGCCGCATCCTCAACTGCCTCGCTTATTGCTATTCCAAGACTTCCGGTTGATTCGGGATCCTTTTCAAGTATCATCCTGCCTGAACCTGTCAGCGTGCTTGGGCTTGCGTTTACCGTTGCCCCGAAGGTCTGCATGAACGAGCGTCTGTATGGCTTCTGTTGATAGCTTACCTTTACCATGTAGACTGTGCATTCCAGGTCGAAATGGCTGCAGGCCATGCTCAGCGCGCTTCCCCATTGTCCGGCTCCGGTTTCGGTCGCGAGACGTCTGATGCCTGCCTTTTTGTTGTAATAAGCCTGAGCAAGCGCTGAATTCAGCTTATGACTTCCGGTAGCATTGACGCCCTCATACTTGTAATATATCCTTGCGGGAGTATCCAGAGCTTTTTCGAGGTTCCTTGCCCTGAATAAAGGAGTAGGCCTCCATTGCCTGTACATGTCTCTGACTTCATCGGGTATCTCGATGTATCTGTCTGCAGACATTTCCTGGGTTATAATCGTGTCAGGAAAAATAGCCTTCATTTCATCAGGCTTCATCAATTCACCGGTAAAAGGACTGTAATACGGGGTGGGCTTGTTTGGCATGTCGGCAACGATATTGTACCAATGCCTCGGGATCTCAGATTCTTCCAAAAGAACTTTTACGACGTCATTTCTGCTCATGATTCTCATCTCTCCTCATCTTATCTAATCTAATCTGTTCTCATATCTGTTTTTTATATTATAATATAATTTGATTATTTGCAAGTAAATACTGGCATAAGTAAGGTTGATCTATTGTCAAAAAAATTACCCACGTATTTTTAACGTAAGTAATTTTAATCATGTTCGACATGGAATATTTCAGCAATCACTTGGGAAGTTACTAAAAATGCAAGTAGCTTTGTAGTTCCTCATCATAACCATTATATGGATAATGGGAAGTTTAGCTTCTGATATGTAACTTTCCATTGTGCTTCTAATCACACTTTGAATAAGAATTTATTCATTGATCTCCTTGCGGTGTTGTAGGTGAATGCCGATATGTCCGATTCCCAAAATCACTACCGAAATCAAAAGCCAGACTATTTTACCATATACGCCAAGCAGTAAAAACGCAATTACAGGTAGTGTCGCACCGGCTACAGGAACACCGCAAAAACTGCTGTAAAAGTTGGCCAATGTCTTTTGGCTTCTGAAATATCTAGTCCACCAGCATTCATACATGAGCATTAATAAATACGAAGCTTAATTAATATTGTACTATAAAAGAAGGGAAGCAGTCGACATTTTACAATCGGGTGATTCTATGCTAAGTAGATACAGTTTTTAAAGCAGCTTCCTTATATTGTATACCGATCTTAAGATCAACCAATTCTGCGGGAAGTAGTTTCCTATGGTCCAGTAGCTTAAACCGCCGACCTTGAATTCATTCGCCAGGAACAATTTGGCAAGAATGCTTCTGGCATCCTCAAACCATACTACATGCTGCGTTCTAGTGTTATCATAGTAATTAAAAAAAGGAGCTTGCGAAGTCTGGTCAAATTGTATGGCTGCGCCCACTGTCCATGCAAGATCTACCGCCCCGGTATTCGATATTGTACTAGCGGCTGTTCCGGGTCTGTATGGCAGGGTCCAGTTATATCCGTAATTGGGAATTCCCATAAAAATTTTCTGTCTGGGCATAGCTGTTACTGCATAATCAAGGACTCTGCGCACCTCGTTTACAGGTGCCACAGCCATAGGCGGACCGTATGTGTAGCCCCATTCATAGGTCATTAGAATAACATGTTCTGCCAATGCTCCATGTACCGGATAGTCATGAGCCTCATAGAGCAATCCCTGCTGTCCTGCTGATATCTTGGGTGCAAGAGCTGTAATAATGGGATATCCGAGTGGCCTCAGAGTCCTTACGATCCTCCTGAGGAAATTATTATAGCTCTCCCTGTCAGAGGGGTAGATATACTCAAAATCTATATTCAGACCGTAGTAGTTCTTTTCCCTTAAGGTACGGGTTATATTGTTTACCAGGTTATTTTGAGCCGTATCGTTTGTAAGGACGGCATGTGCAATATCACTGTTGAAACGGCTGTTCGTCACAACTAAAAGAGGCGCTGTCCCGGCGGCCCGGGCAGCCTGTATAAGAGGCTCATCCGGTATTGTATTCAGGCTGCCGTCAGCATTTACCTGGTAGCTGAAAATACTCAGATAAGTAAGGTATGGCAGCGTCTTTCCGAGAACCTCCCTGTTGATACCTGGGAAAGCATAACCGTTTACTTCAATAGGTCCAAAATTGATTGTCCTGGGTGGAATATCTATTACCTGTCCTGCAAATATGATATCAGCGTTTGTTATCTGAGGATTTGCAGCAAGTATTTGATTCATGCTTAAACCATACTGCAGTGCTATATAATAAAGCGATTCACCCGGAGACACTGTATGCCTGCGGGTCCCTTCCAGTATTACAAGTGTTTGCCCTATAACCAGTTGATTCGGGTTTTCAAGTTCATTATCCGAAATAACTTTCTGCGATGTAACACCATACTGCCGAGCAATCGAAAATAAACTTTCGCCAGGTCTTACTACATGAATTCTCAAGGAAGCCACTCCCCGTTCATATAAATAATATATTCCCGTTACCATAATGTGTTACTCAGGTACTCATAAATATATGCAACAACAGCTATCAATTTTTAGCCCTGTATGGGACCAAAAGATAAAAAGCTCTAAAATCCAACGAACTGAAAAACAGGGGCGTTGAGGACATTTTCATCGCATGCCGCGACAGCCTTAATGGATTTCCGAGCGCACTAGAGACATTTCCCCGAAAATGGAGCATCAACTGTGTGTGATACACCAGATCCGCAGATTTTAAGATCTTTTATTTGGCATTGTGTCGGTAACAATTTTACCCACATCAATATGACGTGAGTAAAAAATTAAAAATTACCCACGTATTTTTAACGTAAGTAATTTTTACTCATGTTCGACATGGAATATTTCAGCAATCACTTGGGAAGTTACTAAAAATGCAAGTAGCTTTGCAGTTCCTTATCATAACCATTATATGGATAATGGAAAGTTTTCAAAATAAATGACATTTACAACTCCGATAATATATCATGTAGCTTATTTTCAGATAATCCTTTTTTATTTCCTATACTTATAAGTAAAATATTGTTTGCTTTGAATATTTCATTTGCAACCATCGTAAGTTGCCCTTTATCAATTTGTTCATATGCATCTGCTAATTCGGACATATCCATATAATTATTGTCCAAAATATGATTCTCATATGCCAATGTCCAGTTTAAATTCTCAGGGTCATCCAATAATTCCTTTTGATTATCTGTTTTAAAAACTCTGACGGTTTGCATGTCTGCTTCCGATATGCCTTTTTTCACTTCTTTAACAACGGATACAAAGCTTTTTATAGTCTCCAAAAGTTTGTTTTTATGTACTTCGAATTTGAAATAATAAGTACCAATATTAGCATATTGCTCAATGGTTGACGAAAAACTATATATAAGTCCTTTTTTTTCTATTAACTCTTCTCTTAAAAGTGAACTAAGCCCCTCAGATAAAATACCGTCTAGGTACAGCAATCTATGTCGAGAAATTTTATTAAAATCAACATCAAGAGATATTTTAACATCATGCATGTAGAATTTCCTTTGGGAAATCTTCACAAAGGCATTACGGTTCCTAAAGCTGTCAGGTATTTGCGCAATATTACTGTTCCGCGTATTTGGCCTGTTATCTAGATTATAACGTTCAACATCATTCGCTAGCCTTGAGATATCAGAATCACTGAAATTACCTGATACATAAAAAAACATATTTTGCTTGGCAAATGTTTTTTCCTTTTCCGCCTGGAGCAACTGTAATGTGAATGTTCCTATTGAAGATGCATTACCTAAGATAGGATTTTTCAGATTCGTATTTCCCCAGATATATTTATTAGAAATAAAGTCAATGTCGTCTTTCTGGTGATCTTCTCTTATTTCACTTAATACAAGCCTCTTTTCAGCATAAAAATCATTTAAATTCGCTTCAAGACTACCTAATAAATCTGAAGCAATTCTTGCTAAATCACTGAAATATTTTGGACTTGATGTTAAATAAAATTGCATAAACTCTTTATAAGTAGATGCCCCGAAGTATCCTCCAACACATTCAAGTTGGTGGTATAATTCCTTTTGCGTCCGGCCACCAAGCCTTCTAAAATGTAAATGCTCCAGGAAATGTGTAATTCCAGAATATCCATTTTCATATAATGTGCCAGCCTTAATATATAGGGAAATGCAAATACTATGTGTGTTAGGCTGCTTATAATAATAGATGTTAATTCCATTTGGTGCTGCTACTCTCTGTTCCACCTAAAAATCCTCTAGCATATATCTGACATGAAAAACATTACTTTTGATTCAGACTGATCATACCATAAAATCTTTTCACCCTTAAGCAATTCATCTTTAAATATTTCATCCATCACTTTTACTTCTTATATAGTCTTTTTTCACCAGGAAGGAGAATTCTAGTTACCAGAGTGGTTTATTAATTTCGTTATTATCGGTTTTTTTGCTTTCCATTATTAGTCTAATCCAAAGTTTTTTCTTCCTCTGTTATAATCATAATGAGAAGTCGCATTTTACACGAAAATCAAAATCGTTACATTCTTTCACATATACTAATACTATTTCAAAGCCTTTTAGGAATCAAATCAAATTCTGAACTCAATTCATCAAAGATCATTTTATAAACAGGCATATTTAATGCATTTGCAATTTTAATAATTTTGTCCGCATATGTTGGCATACAGTTCATACCAATATATATTTCTTTTGGTGCTGCTGACACATACGGCATCCCTTCTGCCATTGCTCCTGTAGTACATCTAAATTCGTTTTCATAACTCCATGAAAGATGTTTTATATTACAAAAAAATGATGTCAAAAACACTAATGATAAGTCATCCAATATTATCTGTTTTTTCCCCTCCGCCGATTGAATCTCCAATTCCTTAATGATTTTTTTCACTTGTTGATCCATCAAACTAGTAATATCAATGCGCTGATTGGTATATTGAACCGGAAAGGTGCAACCAGATAATTGTACATTACTTTTCATATCATATGATACGCAAAAACCTGCATGGTTATTTGCGTAATGTGCCCACATTGGCATCGAATATACGTGGTTAGATGTTAAGGAAGATACCTTAGTAAAGGTAGAAAAATCATCAATCAGCTTTCCATCATGTTCAGTTAACCATTCATATTTTTTTAATTCATCAGATTTATAAAAATAAGCCTTATTGTCAAATGGATCGTTCAAATATTTAGCGTCGGACATAAATATCTTTTTTTGTTCTAATGTATATAATTTCTGCTCATTCAAAGCAATGTTATCTGTCAGCGAATAATATTTAAACAATGTGTCTGGTATGTATAGACGCGTAACACGATAAATAGTTTTAAAAACTTCACTCTTATTTGATGATGTGTTGATTAGAAACATTGCTTTAAGATAATCCATTGGATGGTCCATGCGCCATTTCTCAATATCGAAATTTTTCTCGTCAATTGATTTATTTGGAATTGTATATTGGATATCTTCTAATTTCATTAATATCTCTCACCTCACAGGATAATAATCCAAGGTCCTATTTCTATGAATTTTAGTTTCCCCTTATTGCTATAACCAGAAATTCACTGAACTTTGCATTATTAGCCTTAGCCGAAGTTCGGCGACCGCTTAGTATCTATTACCTATTAAACTTCAACAGATTAAGAATATTACAATGATCGCAAGGATGATTTGTAAAAGGCAGACAATTAAAGGTATATATGGGTTATATTTATTACCCTTAGCGACTGCATCATCGTACTTTATTGATATTTTTCTTATATTTTCTTTAATACAAGACTTAATTCTGTGTATTCTATTCATTTCAGCGATTGTGAAAAAACCAATTATTATAGATATAATAGCTCCTGTTAATGGTAGAAGAAAAAGTGGTACATGAAGTGCAGTAATGTCAATTTTAAAATTTTCGTATATTAATGGTAAGAATATTAAAATAAAAGCAAAAGTCGTTGCTTTTATCATCAATGACCAAAAATTGGTTAATCTAAATTTCCATTCATCATATAACAATTTTAGTATCTCAAAATCATTTTCAGAGCATGACGTTGAGTTTTTCATTATAAATATCCTTCCTTATATATAAATGAATCGATAGATAAACGAACCCCTATTGTTACTTTTAACAATATTCTACATATAAACAGAAATTCCTTCTATATAAGACGATTAATTGTTTACAATAATAAGTTTGAAACTGCACACCCCCATAAATCCAGATTCATTTATATGAGCACATTATTTTACAGCGGTTATCACAGGTGATATGATAGAGCATGGAAAACCAAATCCGGAGATTTATCCGCTGGCCTGCGGAGAACTGGGTTCTGCAAACGCTGGATAACTCAACATTGAAGCGATAGTTAAGCTTTCTGAAAGGATATAAAATGGGGAAAATTATAGTTTTAGCTGAAAAACCGTCTGTAGCCAGGGATATTGCCAAAGTTCTGAATTGCAATCAGAATGGCAACGGATGTATAGTCGGGCAAAAATATATAGTTACCTGGGCGCTTGGACACCTTGTGACGCTGGCGGATCCTGAAGTGTACAGCGACAGATACAAGACTTGGAATCTGGACGATCTGCCGATGCTCCCACAGAAAATGGAGCTTGTCGTTATCAAAGAGACATCGAAGCAGTTCGGCATAGTAAAAAATCTGTTGCACAGGGATGACGTGGACGAGCTTGTTATCGCTACCGACGCCGGCAGAGAAGGAGAGCTTGTGGCAAGATGGATCATTATGAAGGCAGGATTCAGAAAGCCGGTCAAGCGCCTGTGGATATCCTCTCAGACAGATAAGGCGGTTAAGGAAGGTTTTGCAAATCTCAAGCCGAGCAGAGAATATGATAACCTGTTTATGTCTGCACAGAGCAGGTCGGAAGCCGACTGGCTTGTTGGCCTGAATGTGACGAGAGCATTGACCTGCAAGTATAATGCCCAGCTTTCGGCCGGAAGAGTTCAGACTCCGACACTGGCTATGATCGTTGACCGCGAGAATGAAATCAAAAAATTTGTACCCAAAGATTACTGGAGCATTAATGCCGTGTTCAGCGGCTTCACTGTGCAATGGCAGGACAAGACTACCGGGCAGATCAGGATTTCTGATAAGGAAAAAGCGGATATTATTTTGTCAAAAGTGACCGGGCAAACAGGAACAGTAGTGGAGGTTTCAAAGGATGCGAAAAAGGAATTGCCGCCTCTGGCTTATGACCTGACGGAGCTTCAACGTGATGCAAACCGGAAGTATGGCTATTCCGCGAAGCAGACTCTGAATACAATGCAGAGATTATATGAAACTCATAAGCTGGTTACATATCCGAGGACGGATTCACGGTTTATCAGCGAGGACATAGTCCCGACACTAACGGAGCGTCTGAAGAGCATTTCCATCGGCCCCTATTCAAAGCATGTGCAAAGCGTGCTGCGGAGCAAGCTTAATATAACCAAACGTTTTGTGGACGGCAGCAAAGTGACCGACCATCACGCTATTATTCCTACGGAACAGTATGTAAACCTGGCTTCTCTCAACACCGAGGAGCGGAATGTGTATGATTTGATCGTAAAAAGGTTCATTGCGGTATTATGCCAGCCATTCGAGTATGAACAGACTACCGTGAAGGTAGATGCAAAGGGCGAATTGTTTACAGCAAAGGGGAAAATCATTAAAAAGGCAGGTTGGAAAGCTGTATATGAAGGCTTTGGGGACTTGGACGAGGATGAGGAACATGAGGAAAAAGACCAGTCCCTGCCGGAAGTCACTAAAGGTCAGTCCGGTAGAATTGATTCAGTTAAATTGATTAACGGAAAGACCAAGCCTCCGGCGAGATATAATGAAGCCAGCCTTTTGACTGCAATGGAGCATCCGGGCAAATTTGTAGAAAACAAAGCGCTGAGAGAAACCCTGGAAACTACAAGCGGCCTCGGAACGCCTGCAACGAGGGCGGATATCATTGAAAAACTGTTCAGCACTTTTTATATCGAGAGAAGGGGCAAGGAGATCATTCCGACTTCCAAGGGCATACAATTGGTCGGTCTTGTTCCATCAGACCTGAAATCACCGGAACTGACTGCAAAATGGGAACAGCAGCTTTCACTGATCAGTAAAGGTAAAACAAATCCAGGTGCGTTTGTACTTGATATGAGGAACTATGCGACAAAGCTTGTCGGCGCCGTGATTTCAAGTACCAGCGTGTATAAACACGATAACCTGACAAGGGAAAAATGCGAAAGGTGCGGGCAATACCTTCTGGAGGTCAACGGCAAGAGAGGTAAAATGCTTGTCTGCCCTGACCGGGAATGTGGTTTTCGCAAATCGATCTCACAGACGTCAAACGCCAGATGTCCGGAATGCCATAAGAAAATGGAGATCAGGGGAGAAGGGGAGAATAAGTCGTTTTATTGTGTATGCGGATATCGTGAGAAGCTGGAGGCATTTAATAAGAGAAAAGGCGAGCAGGTCAACAAGAGAGAGGTCAGTAATTTCCTAAGGCAGCAGGATGAAGATGAGACTATAAATTCTGCGCTCGCCGATGCATTATCCAAATGGAAAAAGTGATGACCGACAGCTTTGCTCAGCTGGTGTCTCCATCTCCGCTGCTTCCATCGCCGCTGCCTGTGTCTTCGGACTTGATTTTTTTCGTACCGTAGCGCCTGATATTCAGATTGATGCCCTTTGAACGTGCGAATCCGGTCATATCGGTCAGCATAGCTTCGTTCACATCGGACAGTTTATTCTCCGGAATAACGAGCAGTACTTCCCTGCTTGTGATCGAACCGTTTTTTATTACGATGCCATCGCTGCCCCACGGCTTTTCCTGGCCCTTGTATTTTGCGAGTTCGTTAATATAGCCCCTTAACGTCTTCTCCGCATTGTTGCCAGTCTGGTAACTCTCTGCTGTAAGATCCATGCTTTTTATCATGATCGCTTTCCCATCGTTAAATGCCGAGAGTACCGGGAAGCTGTCCGGCAGATTTGCGCCGAACTGTCTTCTTATTTTGAGTCCGCGCTGAAAATTGTTCAGCGACCATATATCCTCTGCATTATCCGCGGCTGAGCCATCCAGGACTCCGCTGTTGTCGTTTCCGCCAAGCCAGGCCTTCGCCCGTGATCTTTGCACTATTTCAAGATCGGGCATGAAACTTAACGGCAGGATCAGATTGATCTTGTACCTTACTACTATATCTATATTTTCCTCCCTGTCCGACAAAAACGAAGATTCACTGAAATCAAGACCTTCGAAACCGTTTTCGATATTCAGTATTTTTAGTCTTTGGTCGATATCCGTTATGCTGTTGGTCACCAGATACTTTTTCATATAAAGCTTCACAACAGGTGTAAAAAGCTGTGTCTTGGCGTCATTCAGAGAACCGGCGGCTATATAGCATGCGATGGACTTCAGTTCGTCCAAAGGATCGGCTGCCACAGCATCAGCCTGATCGAGCATATTCCTGAAATCCTCCCCAGCCTTGTCAAGCGCGTCGATACTGTCCGTCAAGCTTCCGGGACCTTGTTCGGAGTCTTGTCCGGAGTCTTGTCCGGAGCTTTGTTCAGGGCCTTGTTCAGAACCTTGTCCGGAGCTTTGTTCGGGGCCTTGCTCTGGACCTTGCTGCATGCCGGCTCCAATGGATTTCAAGGAATCAAAAGTCTCAAAAACGCTTCCTATTTGTTCCCTGAACAGCTCGGACCTGTCATTGACATCGTTTCGAACCGTATCATGGAGATCCCTGATGCCGCTGATGTGGTAGATATAACCCGCAGATGCTATCCCGGATGCAGTCTCATCAAGCGCATGCTGCATCAGTTCATAGGTGCATACTGTCTTTATAAGGAAAATCACCGTGAAAAAAGCGCATAAAAGGACGGGCATCACCAGGGCCGCCTCTACGGTCAATACACCCTTTCTATCATTTAGCTTCGATTTCATCGCAGCCACCGCGCTTCCTCCTAATAGCCTTCGTATACGAGTACCTTGAAGAGATATCTCCCATCGGCAGTCTTCAGCTCTTTCCTGATAAACGGACGTGTTATGAACAAATATTTCATCGATACTTCCGCCTCTACGCGTACATAGGTCGAACTGTCCACCATTCTGAAGCCGCTGCCGCTTTTTCCCAGGTTCAGCTGTATAAGGTCTTCGATCCTGTCGAGCTTTTTGTTCTCGTCCATTGTAAGCAGAAACAGTCTCAGATAATCATGATAATTGAAATACAACTGTTTATCCGTATTAGGTCCAGCCTGAGCGGGAATGCCTATGTCAAGCTTCCAGTCGCCCTTCATTTTGTAAATCGGGACCGATTCGCCCTGCATCAGGTCATTTAAATCGATTATCGCCTCCCCCATGCCCCAGCCGCACATTATAAGGTTGGACAGAACAGGTATGCCGGCCCCTCCGGTCCACCAACCAGCGACTGCCGTGGCGACACCGGTCGCCGTTGATTTCTTTTTAGGATCGGTGTAAACATGGAGCGTATCAAGACCGAACCTTACAAGCAGCAATTCACCTTTTGTCATAATGCTGTTAAGCTTCTGCGAGGATTGCCCGTGCAGTATGTATTCAACTTCGCCGTCGT
>Ga0207800_1000052_pt1 | contig 46203 bp, 38 predicted proteins | sample LuqExpMetageno11_FD_187769 | JGI IMG/M metagenome (GOLD analysis project Ga0207800, IMG submission 187769) | Tropical forest soil microbial communities from Luquillo Experimental Forest, Puerto Rico - Sample 11 (SPAdes) | ecosystem: Environmental > Terrestrial > Soil > Tropical forest ... | reverse complement strand
CTAGAAATCCGTATGTTTCGTGCATCAAGTATGCTATTAACCTTACTGAATTGTAAAAAAGTATGATGCGCCATTAGAAGTGTTTTGGAAATAACATCAACTAAATAATGGTGCACGATCTTCTTCAAATAAGTGCCTGATAATAACCTTTTTTCTCTAGAACTTCTACCGGGAGGGAAAAAAGTTCAGAGAGGTTAGCATCGGTTAGAACTTCCTTCTTTTTTCCATCAATAAAGATTTTGCCGTCTTTTATGAGGATCACGCGATTGATTTCGGGAATTATATCTTCAAGGGTGTGAGTTACTAGAATAACACTCTTTCCCGAACCAGCAATTTTTTGGATAGTTTCACGAAAACTATGAAGAGCTTTAATGTCAAGGCTGTTTGCAGGCTCATCCAAAATAAGGGCTTCTGGATCATGCACCAGGGCCCTCCCTATAAGTACCCTTCTAGCTTCTCCTGAGGAAAGTTCGGACATCAGCCTGTCTGCAAGGTGAGAAATCTCCAGGAAATCAAGCACTTCCCTTGCTCTAGCTTCCATTTCAGGGGTAACTGTATGGTTATAGTAAATCCCTATGCTACTAAAAAATCCTGAGAGGATAACATCTAGCACACTTACCTTACGGCAGTAAGTCTGTTGAAGATCCCCGGAGACTATACCGAGCAATTTTCTGAGCTCAAAAACGTTCCATGTCCCCTTGCCCATAATATTCAGAACAAGCCCGTCTACTGCCGCAAGAGGATAATATTCCTTTGTAAATGTTTTGATTAGAGAGGATTTTCCCGAGCCATTAGGTCCAAGAATTGCAACATGTTCCCCTTGTTCAATTGCAAGAGAAATAGAATCAAGAATTTTTCTCCCATTTCTGACAACGGTTACATTTTTTAGTTCCAGTAAGGAAGGAGGATCAGTCTTCCCTGGAAAATTTATATTTTGAATCATCTTTATCATCTATCTAAAATTCTGGAATAAAGTCTCGTGAATGTCTGAATTTAAGATTCTGCTCAACTTTTTTCTATGGGCAAACCAAAAACCTATAGTTCCAGATATAAATCTTTGCATTAAACTCACCCATAGACTTATATCCAAAAATAATAACCTTGAATAACAGACATGGCAACTTTGTAATCGATATTTTTCAAAACGGACTCCAAAATTTTAATTTTTCTTTCCCAGCGATCGCTTGATTATTCTTTCCAAACTATTCTAAATGAATTAATAAGAAGTCAAAAACAAACTTGGTTGCTATTTATCTCTCGAAGCTTGTTGATCCTTTTGATCCTTTAATGCCTTTTCACATCATAGATCTTCTGATATATCTTACCAAAATCTTCCTCAAAATTATTAAACTCTATTTTAGTTTCTTGTGTTTGTTTCTTGTGTTTATATCATCTTATAATATAGTTTTGCTTCTACCGAAAAACGGAGTATTCTGGGGGTTCTTTGTTGGAAGTTCACAATATTCGAGGTTCGTTCAGTTCTTTCCTTTACGAAATACGTTTTATTATTTTTTTCTATGTAATTGGGGATTGGGCCTCTACTGTTTACGCCCTACCTCAAGGCACGGAATATAATCCGGTTCCAGCTATGATTCTGGAAAACTACGGTATTTATCACCTTTTATTTGTTAAAGTAGGTTTTATCTTCTTGCTTTTTTATGCAGCTCCTTTAATTAAAACGTCAGTGGAGAGGTGGGCTTTTACAAAACGCATTATAGAATCTGTGGGCATCTTTGTAACCATAAATAATCTTATGGTTATATGGTACGGGAACAGCTTGATACAGGCTATCGGGCTTATCTGACTTAATCAGGCCTTTACAGCCTGTTTTTCTCCATTCCTTTTTAAAAGTTGATCCGAATTCTCTTTTTGGCCTATGACTTTTTTCTTCCGCCCTGCCTACTTTCTGCCTTACCTGGTTTTCGCATACAGGAAACAGTCGTAATAATCTTCCCCAACCCGATGAATTTTTTTCATGATGCCTTCTTTTTCGTACCTGCATTTCTGGGCCACGCGCTCACTTGCAAAGTTCCGAGTATCCATAAGGATGACAATTCTCTGTAAATCCAGCTTTTCAAATCCCACCTTCTCAAGCTGTATTACAGCCTCGGTTGCAATTCCTTTTTTCTGATAGTCTCTATCAATGAAATACCCAATTTCTCCTACCCAGGGCCTGTGCTGATCGATCTTGATCCCGCAGGCTCCCACAAGTTTTCCATAGTAAAGGATGGAGTAGTTGTACTCAAAGTTAGCCTTTCTCTTAGCCTCATTCAGTTGTAGGAAATACATCTCTTCTTCAAGAGTTTTTATAGGAAATTCGATAAATTCAAGATTTGTGTGTGTTATTATCTCAAGGAAATGTTCGGCATCAAAAAGTTCCTGAGGGCGAATTTTTACTTTGGACATAAACAGAGATTGAATTTCCCTCTTGAAAAGCGTTTTCAGGTTCCTTGTTTATTTTTCTACTTTTTTTATTTTTAGGCGAGTGCTCGAAAATAAAATTTAACTAATATAAATAACATATAAGTATACCTCTTATTAAATAAGGAACTGTGGAACCCAATATTATATCTAGAATCAGAGAAGACCTGGTCCTGAGCGTAGACGAGAAAACAAAAGCCAGTTGTTCTCGCTTTTTTAAAGAAGAAGTCCTATGCTATGGGGTAAAGTCTGCACTTGTCAGAAAAATAGCGAAAAATTATTTTGATGAGATAAAGTCGGAAAATAAGAACGAGATTTTTGTCCTGTGCGAAGATCTCTTTCGATCCGATTACTGCGAAGAAGCCTTTATTGCAGCCGAGTGGGCCTACCAGATAAGAAATGATTATTCTGAAGATGATTTCTTTACCTTTGAACGCTGGATTGAATATTATATAAATAATTGGGCAAAGTGTGACACCCTCTGCAATCACGCAGTAGGTTCTTTTATAGAGAAATTTCCCGCGTATGTGGAAAACCTTAAGGCTTGGGCCCGGTCTGACAATAGGTGGGTAAGGCGGGCGGCCGCCGTAACCCTCATTCTACCTGCTCGAAAAGGTAATTTCTTGAATGAGATTTTTGAAATTTCCGACATCATGCTCAAAGACAAAGAAGATCTTGTACAGAAAGGGTACGGTTGGATGCTCAAAGAAGCAAGCAAATCTCACCGGAAGGAAGTTTTCGATTATGTTATGTACAACAAAAAGGACATGCCTCGAACTGCTCTCAGATACGCAATAGAGAAAATGCCAGAAGATCTGAGAGCTAAAGCTATGAAGAAATAATTGGAAAAGTCTGATCTAAGTGCCGAAAGCTTTAAAGAAAACTGGAATAACACGAATTTGCAGCAATGGAAGATTGAGAAGCAAGAACGGAAAAGTGAGATGTAAGAACGTAAATGTAAAAATAACGGAAAAATAAGAAACATTACAAAGTAGGTACTAAGAAAGTAAGAAACAGTAGGAATAGATATAAAGTGAGTGATTGTAGGGAGTAAGGAACTTTCCCGATACAGTACCCCCATACTATATCTTTGCTCCTTACCCCCAAGTGTTCCCCCTTTTATTCCTGTATCTTTTCCTGCAATTGGATTCTGCAGGAACTTTCGTCACACAATTTTTGTCTACGTTACAGTTAAAAGGATCTCTTCACAAGTATTTTGTTCTATTTACCCAGCTATGGTACGAACTTAACATTTATGAAGCTTTTAATAATAACGTTCTACCCAGCTTAATTTTTAGGGTTTCTTTCGGCAATATAAGATATTTAGTATCTTCGCTTTTCATTTATTGAGGTTGAGTGTGAATCATTAGGGAGAAAAATAAGAGAAAGTCTCTTAATAGATTCGTGAGCAAGGTCGACTAAAAAAGATCAAAAAAAATAAAAATTCTTTAAATGAAAATGGATTCGTATAAAATTTATTTATTAGGAATTCTAAGGAGTTAGTTATGAGCGAACTTTCTAGAAAGCTGAATCAATGCAGAAAGCCTGCTGGAGAGGCAGGTAAACTGGTTGCGGATGAAATGAATATCAGCCATTATGAGCTGACAGGCTGGGGCTTGGGGAAAATAGATATTAAGCAGGATAGTATAATTTTAGATATTGGGTGTGGCGGGGGTAGAACAGTAAACAGGTTGGCCTTACTTGCACCTGAAGGAAAAGTTTTTGGAATAGATTATTCTAATGATTGTGTAAACTGGTCGATCGAATTTAACAAAGAATTAATAGACAGCGGTAAAGTTGAGATACATAATGCAAGTGTAGAAAAAATTCCTTTTGAGGATAATAAATTTGATTTGGCACTGGCGGTTGAAACTGTCTATTTCTGGCCTAATCTTGTTGAAAACTTTTTTGAAATTAAACGGGTTTTAAAACCTTTCGGCAGGGTTATGATAATTAACGAAATGTATACCAGCCTGAGCTTTAAGGACAGAAATGACGAATATGCAAGAGCTGGTAATCTTAAAATATATACACCACAAGAACTGGTTGAATTTTTTAAAAAAACCGGATACGTAAATATACAAACATATTTGGTAGAAAATAAAAACTGGATGTGCTGTATAGGAGAAAAAAGTAGCTAATGTCTTGTAGCGCGCCGGATGGATAGAGCATATATTAGAAAGTCCATATCCCTCAAAACTTGACAATTATTTGGTCGGTTCAATTATTTACCTGATTGTTTTATTAAAAAAATTTTTTGATTTTTTGAGCTTATATTTATTTGCTATAGGGGCTTTCGGTAAATTCTATGAATAACTTCCTTACATAAACACATTTAGAAAAACTATTGACCCATTTAATGTAAAAAATTATATTCGAGATCAAAATCCACTAAAAAAGGATTGAAACTAATCTAGTTACTCATGTAATAGGTCACAGAGACCATATTCGTGAGCAAGATCCACTTCAAAATCCACTCAAAAAAGATTAAACATTTCGTTACTTATAATGCTTTTATACTTAGACCGAGAATTAAAGAGCTGTGCCGCTTATTCCGTATTGAACTGCCATTTACTGCAGGAGTGTGCGTGATATTAGGGAAATTATTAGCATTAGGTACACTTCCTACCACAACCGAAATTATATTAGGATTTCTAAGCATTTTTTTATTTCGGCTACGTCTCTCATCCTTAATGACTATTTTGATCTTGAAATTGCAAAATAAACGCGCCAGAAAGATCACTCCCAGCAGGCCTTGTAACTGAGCGAGAAGTCGTTTTACTCTTCATTGTTGTGGCAATGCTTGGATTTCTCACGAGCTACCTGATTAGCTTAGAGGCTTTATTAGTAGTTATTTTAGTCTGAGCAGTGGGTTTTCTTTACAATTGGTGGTTCAAAAAGGCTTGTCTTATTGGAAATCTGATGGTCAGTTTTTCTGTTGGTATGACTTTTATTTTTGGTGGTATAGCAGTAAACAAACCATTTGAAACAATAGTCTGGTTTTTTGCGATCATAGTAATGCTTATAGATTTGGGAGAAGAAATTGCGGCAGACGCTATGGACATTGAAGGTGATAGTCAAGCAGGATCTCGTTCCTTAGCCTTGATACTTGGTCGCGAAAACGCATTGTAAATCAGTGGAGCAACTTTCTTATTGGTAGTCGTTGCAAGTAGCTTGCCGTTTTTGCTGGGATGGTTAGAGTGGATTTATCTGTTTCCCATTTTACTAACAGATTTGGTTATTATGTACTTAACAAGTAAATTATTAGATTCAAGAATTGTAAATCGGCGAATTTATATTCGCTGGATATACCTGACTGGATTGGTGACATTCTTATTTTTCATAATCATTCGAATGGTCAGGTGAAAGTATGGTGGTAGTTTGATCGATCCTGAATCTCCCAAAACCACAAGAATTAGATAGGAGCGATATTTGCCTACATTTTCGGGTTCTGTCCTAGCAATAGATTAGGTCTCTGATGTTTTTTCCCGCAAGTTCCGCCCTTGCCAGTAACGCTAGCTTTGAGTTACGGCTCCTCAAGTCCGGTTTTTGCAGCTTCCTAATTTAAAAGAGAGGAAAAGAATACTTTTGAGACAAAACACGCTTTTCCTGCTCCTTTGTTTGAATTTTCCTAATTGCTCTCATAAAACGGTTTAGACTTCTTAAAGATCAGTCCATCCAAGAGTTTTCATTTTATCAGATTCATTTGCTTTTATTTTCACCACGTAATAAGATCCATTCAAGGGATTGGAATGATTACCATCCTCTGTTCTGTTTACCTAACTTAATTCAATATTATATACAGTTCCGTAGTAGGCAATAATCAGTTCTGATTGAGTTGGCACTTTAATGAATTGAATATTTCCTTCTTCATACCACTTATTCCAGGGTGCCTTTTCTTCAGTTATTTTGTATTTCATTTCTACATAGCCCCCTCAAAAATGACTAGTTTTTTAAAAGCAGTTTCACTGAAGGACTTTTCATATTTTTTCATGAAATTTCCTTCAGTATCAGATGTGGTAAATACGACTGCTGTGCTATTTGCGGTTAGCTATTGCATCTGCGTTTCTGGAAGAGTAAATCCTCCATATGTTTTATGAATTATACTTGCATCTTTTACAGTCGCATCTTCTAATGTCGTGTCTTTAGAATCTGAGGCTGTTTTTCAGTACATCCAGCTACAAAAGTTCACAATAATACAAGTAATATGACACTACTTTCGTAATCAGGCCCCCTCCTATTTTGATTCTTCAAAACTGTACCTTCACAACCTGAGTTTCGGAATGCAAGCTCATCCCAAAGCCAATTTTACTTTTACATGAGCCTGTTTCAAAACTACCCCCATCCTTCTGAATCAATATTTTGGAGTAGAAAACCACAAGCAATAGGACTAAATGAAATAATTGTTTGTGGTCAAAAACATGAATAGTCGAGATTTTGAAACCAGCTCAATTCTTAAAGCTACTGGTAGTGAGATAGATTGGCAGAATACGATTTTACTTTCTTTAAAAGCCACACTAACTTTTTCTATCATTGATCTTTCTTACTGCATAATTGACGAATGAAGAAATTATTTGTATTCGTAAGCAATATCTATTTAAAACACTGGTTGAAACTCTTATCCAATGGCTAAAAATCGAGTAATGTATATCTCACGGACAGGCTGCATCTGTGTTATGTTAGGCTATGTGCTTAGGCTATGTGCTTTTTTCCCGTTCTATTATTGCTGAAAGAAATATAAAAATAGTAAAACCTCTCTTTTTTAAATATCTTATACATCATTGAAGGTGAATCGATGCTGGATATTCCCAAACTTATACATCACGCAGTAATGGCTCCTTCGGGGCATAATACGCAGCCCTGGAAGTTTAGGATGGAGGGAAACTCAATTCTTATTTTTCCTGATCTCTCAAGGAGACTTCCGGTCGTTGATCCTCTGGACAGGGAGCTATATATAAGCCTCGGATGTGCGCTGGAGAATTTGGTAATAGTCGCCGGGAATGAAGGGTATAAGGCACTGGTGTGCTACTCTTTTGAGGGGGGAGCTATTTCTGTAAATCTTGAGCCTGCAGACGACAAAGCCAATGATGACTGGCTTTTCAATGCTATCCCGATAAGGCAGAGTACTCGAAGGTTATATGATGAACAATCTATTCCTGAAGCTGACGTGGAAAGACTTGCATCGTTGCCATTAGAACAGGGAGTATCAGCAGTTTTTGTTACAGACCCTGAAAAAATAGAAGAGATAATAGAACTTGTTAAGGAAGGCAACAGCATACAAACGAATGACCGGAATTTTATGCAAGAATTGATTTCATGGATAAGATTCAACGAGGCTGAAGCAAATCTATATCGTGACGGCCTTAGCTTAAAAGCTATGGGAAACCCTTCATTGCCTCGTGTAATGGGGAAGCTTTTCATGAAATTCTTTTTGAACGCTAAGGGTCAATCGAAAAAAGATGAAAAGTACATAAGAAGCTCGTCTGCATTGATGGTCATACTATCGGAAAACGACGATGTGGATTCCCGGATCAATACGGGGCGAAGTTTTGAAAGGTTAGCATTATGTGCCACGGCTCTTGGTATAGAAAATGCCCATATCAATCAGCCATGTGAAGTGCCGGAACTCAAAAAAAAGTTACAGAATATATTGTCCGCAGGCAGTATGCACCCCCAGCTTTTACTACGTCTGGGATATGCAGAGTCATTTCCCAAATCTCTGAGAAGACCTGTATCTGATGTTATAATCTGAATGTCTTCTGGGTTATAGGGAAATTACTGGTTATTGATCTCTTATGCATTAAAAAAAGAATGTATTATAAAAGCTTTTTATGAAAATAAAGAACTATATTGCATTTTTAATTGTCGTAGCAGGAATAAATCGTTATTCTGTAGTCACTCCGTCAAATTCTGCTTCATTGGCTTCGGCTTCTTCTTTTGTGGTACGCACGATTCCATCCTTGTGATGCGCCGGCGAATATATCGTATAAAGTTTCAGATCTTCCGTTTCCGATGTATTAATGACATTATGTTGCGCGCCGGCTGGCACAACCACTGCAACTCCGTCACCGAGCTTATATTCATTACCGTCAATTATGCACTTTCCCTGGCCCTGCTCAAAGCGGAAAAACTGATCATTTTCTTCATGTACTTCCATCCCGATTTCTTCCCCAGGCCTCAGACTCATAAGTACTAATTGACTGTATTTTGAGGTATAGAGTACCTTGCGGAAATTGCTATTTTCCAGAGTTGCCTCTTCGATATTAGTAGAAAATCCTTTCATGTATTTTCATTTGTGGTTATTTATATATAAGACTATTTGTGTACAAAACCTTCTAAAAATCCCTCAACGTAGGTATTAAAAATAAACATTGTGCAGTTTTAGACATTCTAATTTATATATTCTAATCAACCCTTTTTAAAGTGACGTCATACATAATATATCTAAATTTCCTGCTTTTATTGAACTTTTCATTAGGTGGTTGAGACGAAAAAAGAGATTACTAAATGCGTTAGATTAATTCCAATGTGTCAGTCAAAATAAAATTCAATCTTACGCAATAAGCATGAAACATGATCTTTTAAATAAAATTCGAATATAAGTTCAATTTTTGGATTTTTCAAAAAATAAAGGTGTGATCTAAGAATTTAATGTCTTTAATTTTACTTCAAAAACTTAATATACGTATAAATTCTATTTTTATTTATATTTCTTTATTTTATATCTTTGCGTTTTTATTAAGAGAAGCATGAAAATTTCCAGTATTATTTTTGCAATAACTGTCATTATCATTCATAGTTTCGTATTTTACAAAATCATTATTATCAAAGTTAATTTCACAAATATTGAACTCCTACATCTTCAGTTTAAAAAAACATATCTTAAAATCAAATTCGATTAAAAAAAGAGCAAGGATTTTGGATACACAAAAAACGAAAAATTTGATTAGAAAATTTAATACTTGTATTGAAATGAATAAGGACTACCAAGCTTATTCAGATTTTAAAGAAGGAGTTAATAAAGGTCTGGATATAGCCAAGTACACTTTCGAGGAAAACCTGAAAAAAATCTCTTTATCAAGCTTGGATGAAAATCAGGATGAAAATGTGAGAATTCTAGAAGACAATTTTAACCAGCTTTTAGATGAGATTTCATTGTTACAAAAGCCTAATTGTTCTGAGGAACGTTTGGATGGTGTATATACTGGATTAGAAAGATCCAAAAAAATATTTAAAAACTTAATAAATGAGTCACTTCTTACTGAAAATACCTAAAATCTTTACAATTCTGATCGAGCTTAAAAGCCTTATTAGGGTTTAAAGGCTCAACTTTTTGAGTTTAATTGTCTCATTTTTTAAAACGATAAAGATGGTTACTGAAGGAGAGAAATAATCCTGCTAAGAGAATAAGCTAAATTAAATGAAAAATTCAAGCCGAAGGGTAAGGCTTTTGAAATTCAATTATCTGGGGCGGCGACTTGTCATATATATGAAATCCTCATTACAAATATGGAACGTTTATTACAGCTTGTAGAAGTCGCCACATTCTTAAGAGTTAGACCGATAACTGAAAAGAAATAAGCTGAAGCTGAGAACCTCTAGGAGGTAATTGCCGGCGGAGATTACACCTGCTAGAAATAAAAAGGAAAAATAAATAAAAATATTCAGAATGTTCGTGATCAAGAGCCATTACTAATGCCTGGGCTGAAAATATTTTCCCCCAAGTCTGTCCTGCTGGTTTTTAGGGCGTTAGGATCGGTTTGAAACTCTAAATTTTTAGATGTATCGAAAATGTTAAAAAGGATGTTACATTATCGTGTTCTTAATAACATATAAAGGTAAAAAGGAGCAAGTAAGACGTCACCAGCTGAAATACAAATCTCAGTATGTATATTGTTGCTTTTGTCCATATGTTTCACAGTTTTGTCCTGCAGCTGTAAGCTTTATGCCTGGAGATGTTCAAAACATAGCAAAGTGTAAGGAAAAAAACATATGCATTTTTATAACTGGATAAAACCAGCTTCATTTCTTTAATTATTTCAATTTTTTATGTCTTTTACTTTTTTATTTTCTTTGAGTTTTCCTATATTTCCAACGTAACTTTTATTTTCACATCTTTTTCACATTATCCCCTAACATTAACCTTTAAAAAATTAAAACATTCATATTATGCTTCTTTATTCGTATTATTGACAATGTTGAAAAATATAGTGGGAAGTGTGATACTATACAAAATAAAGTAAGATTAATAAAATTTGATGAGTTAAATGAATTGCTTGATTTATATAAATATCTGAACTCTGATGATCCGGAGATGAAAGGGACGGATTATATAACTCAATTATGGGTAGAAATTTTTAATGATCCCAATAGATACTATTTTGTTGTAGAAGAAGACTGCCACTTGGTATCAGTGTGTATGCTAGCTATAATAAAGAACTTAACAAGAAGTGGGAGACCATTTGGATTAATAGAAAACGTGGTAACTCATAGCGAGTACAGAAATAGAGGATATGGGACAGCAATCTTACAGAAAGCTGTGGAAACTGCAAAGAGAAACAATTGCTATAAAGTTATGCTACTAACCGGAAGAAAGGAGAAGAGCACACTGAGATTCTATGAGAAAGCAGGATTTGAAAGGGGAGTAAAGACCGGCTTTATAAAAAGGCTGTGATCCATAAGACAAAAATCAGTCAATTCGGAGTGTGGTAAGTCAGTCTATTCGAAAGCAAAAATCCTTAAAAAGAACGAAATAAAGTATATATAAACATGTCAATTAATTACCGAGAGCGAGAATAATTAATCAAACGTTAAAACTTCTTTCTAGCTTGCATAAACAATTTTCTTATTTTTAAAAAAGGCGTTATACTAAAAATCATTTGGATAGCATAAACAAAGGATTTGAAAAGTCCAAAACAATGTTTTCAGAATTTACATCTAATTTCCTTTGAACATAACCAAAGTTTAACGATTTTTATAATTGGTAATTATATTCATTATTGATTCCTATCTCTTCAGTATTCTGGAATTCGATAGCTAACTGGGCAAATTGTTGTCACTTGTGATAAATCCATGATCTCATTTCAAAGTTTGCCACTAGCACATTTTACAATACTAATCATGAGCAAGATTTACTAAATAAAACTTAAAATATATAAAAAGAGGTTGAGGATTAACTGAGTAAAGAATATGAGAGATAGATGAGATATGGAAGAGAAACTAAAAAATAGAATTCGTGAGAACTACTAACAAAGGAAATTAATTACTTTAAATACATTCATTTATTATCGTTTAAGGCTACTCCCCTTATTTCTAATAACTCAGACAATCTATTCAAAGCATATTTTTTTTCATTTATCATAATTTGTAATTTATTAACTTCAGCTTCTAATTGCGCTATTTCTATTTTCAGCTGTAGTACCTGTTCTTTAATAAGATCATTACTTTGCATTATATCCGCCCAATAAGTGTTGTATTAACCCCTTAACTCAATGATATTACTTATGTATAAATCAATGCGTTTTCATTTTTTAGATATTCACTTCACTGTACTTATACTGTCGTTACCTGTTTCTCTAGTTACACTTATGGAGTTCAAAACTTCTATTATTACGAAGTACCTAGATAGGATCCGCTAAACAGGAAACTGAAATTTTAAAGTAAGGAGAATATTTCATAAGTAGTTAAAAAGAGTTTTCCTGGAGATAACTTCTCCTAAACAGGAATTAAAATATAACTTCTCTTGGCTCCTAAAAAGACTTGATATTATTTAATCAGCCTCATAATGGCCAAGACCACTTAATCGGCTGACTGCTGGACCTGTTAAAACGGATGTAAGCAGTGCCATAATGATCAAAGCCACAAATACATGATCGTCGATAAGTCCGGCGTCCTTGGCAACGGTAGCAAGTATCATCTCCATAGCACCTCGTGCGTTCATGGCAATACCTATAACGGCAGACTGTTTAAATGGCAGTTTGCTGATCATCAAACCAAGCGTTACACCGAATATTTTTCCTATACATGCAATTATAAGAACTGCAAGCACAAGGATCAGGTCAAAAGATGCCACGAAATTTGCTCGCAGTCCAATTGAAACAAAGTAGAGAGGGGCAAAAAAATACATAACAAACTGATGAATCATTTCATGTGCGTCATCACGTTTTTCCAGACCCTGAGAAAATGCCAGACCTACCAAAAAAGCACCAAAGACAGCGTGTATCCCAATTGCTTCAGCACAAGCTGCGGCTAACAGAATAAGGACTGTTGTTATTCCTAGGAATGAACCCGGCCAGGGCAGATATAACTTCAACCATCTTTGAGCTTTTTGTGCTAGACTCCGGCCTATCGTAAGCATGAAAGCAAATAGCAAAAATACCATAACGAAAGTCATGTAAGGCGGGATATCCATTATGCTCTCAGGTGCGAAATTGCTCAGTATAAAGGCAAATAATGACCACCCTACAAGATCATCGATAGTTGCGGCGCCGGTAATGATCATCCCCATATCTGTCTTCATCAAATCTAGATCTATAAGTGTTCTAGCAATAACCGGAAGGGCGGATATTGACAGTGCTGTGCCCATGAATATCGCAAAGAATAATAATCTGCCCTGGAAATGTTCTCTCCACATTTCCGGGAACAGGAAAATCATCCCGAAGCCCATTATAAATGGTATCACTATTCCCATTAAACTGGCCCTATGTTAACGCTCCGTTTCTTAACTAAGCTCAGGTTCATCTCCAGGCCGGCTGCGAATAAAAAGAACAACATACAAATCTGGATAAGGGCATCTCTACCCTGAAAAATAACCCCTGATTCTGGAAATAACCAGTTATAAGTGCTTGGACTAAGATATCCCCATACTGTCGGACCAAGGATGATACCGCCAAAAAGCTCACCAAGGACTGCTGGAAAGCGGAGCATGCGCATTACCTGTCCGCACAATAATGCCATAAAGAGCATCACAGCAATCTCTAGGAAAAAGATCATTATATCTATAGGCGCCATAAAATCTCACTCAATTTCTACATTTGCCTTGGCTATTTTTAAAATCATATTACAGTGGCTTACATAAGTATACATTTTTAACTACATCCCTGTATAAAATTACAGGCTGAATCATAACTCTGTTTTTATATTTATTTCTATAATATTAAACCTTTGGTTCTAAATTTAGTAATTTTTTCGATTACTACTGTCAATTTTCATATAAAATTATTGTTGATTCAAGTCTAGGAAATGGAATTGATATCTTTTCCAGCTTAACCTATAAAAATATTTGAACATAGTCGTGAAAACAGAAAAATTCATTTGATTCTTAATTTAATCGAAACTTACGAATATCAAATGAGTCTGTTTCAAAACTGCCTCTCATCCTTCGGAATCAATATTTTGAAATGGAGAATCACAAGCAATAGGCCTAAATGAAATACCTGTTTGTGGTCAAAAACATGAATATTCGGGATTTTGAAACCAGCTCAATATTAAAATCAAATATCAGAGATAGGCTCCGTAGGAATCCTCTGAAATAATGAACCCCATTAAATTTGAAACAAGTAGCCTGTACATTGCTACTTGTTTCTTTCCAATCTTTTGAAGCTGATTTAGATAGGTTTTCTACAAGGCCCAGAGATATATTAAAATCAACTCTCAGAAATGGTGAACTTTGTCTCCGATGCGAAATTGTATTTGTAGCATTGGTAGAATAGTTATCTCATATAATCTAGCAAACAACTATGTAAAGAATATATATAGGTAGTGCGAATTGGATATAATGAAAAATGGTATATAGGTAGGAGCTTGCTTTAACCCCTTTAATTCTTTAAATTCACTGCGTTTTTGGGGCTTTTGTTGATATTGTTGTTCCGGCACTTGTTATATTCAGTTTTCGGTTCTATTCTGAGATCCTGAAAGGGGCTAACCTGTTGGCAAAAGTAAAGAGAGCAAAAGAGATTATTCTGCCGATTATGCGCGTATGTCTAATCTGGAAAGCCTGCAGAGTTTAATTGGTTTGTACTGGATTTTCCAAGCTATGTATAAAACGTGAATCCATAATCTAGAGGCTTACAGTTTTGAGCTCACTAAAATCAGGTATGGAACTGTAAGATTGTAACTATTCTCATGTTGCAACCTCTTTTAGTTCGCATTATTCCTTTTCAAAAGTTTGGATTTTAGTTATAAAGTTGAGTTATATATGATATAAGATTAATATAACATTAGAGGGGAAAGCTTATAAAAATAAGCATATCTGACTATTTATAAGCTTTTATTTTTTGAGTGCACAGCCTGAATGGGCAATGCGCATTTTAGAGGGGGAACATTATGTCAGTTAAAATTGAATGGCAAATTTTCACAGCCGAGACCCGAAGTGACGGCATCTGGAACTCTAACAGCCCTGCACTTGCGGAGCTGCTTAATGCCATCGCAAGCCCGGACAAAATCAAGGAACCTGCTTTGGATATTGAGGATGCAATGGCTCATCTGGCCATCAAAGGGTTGCCATATTTTAAAATAACTGAGAGCACTTCCGAAAATAATAGGGAGAAGAGCAGCACTAAAAGGTATTCCAGAACCCTGTGCTAGCATAAACTCTAAGTAGATCCATAAAAACTATCATTTGTATTCGGTTAAATACAATCTGTAGGATATGTTATTTTCTTTGCATTTCTGTAAGCTTACAATGTACGCGATAAGTCTAAGATCAATGGGAAAGTTTAATTTTTATACCTTATTTTATTTTTATCTACAATTCCTTCAGCTGGTACTAACAAAATGAAGCTCACAAGGTCGCCTGGAGTGCAGTTCAGAGAGTATATGAGAAGGAGTCTAACGGGAACCAAGCAAAAAAATTGAGATTTTAATTTTCAATTTTCTGTCTATCTATTTTTTGCAATTCTTTTTTAATCTTTTTTTCTATATCAGCTACTTGTTTTTCTTTGAGATAGCTGTGGTGTTGTTTAACTGGTAAATATCCGAAAATTGAGACAGTACAACGGGAATATAATGAAAACAAAGAGAAGTCAACATTTTATATATTTTGACATAGTATGTAATATGTAGGAAGGCATGAAAATGGGCATACTATCCTTTATAACACGTAATAAATGTAAATACCGCGCTTCATGCTCACATTTTCAGAGGGGAAGTAAGTACTGTGAGGGATTAGATTACTGTAAATGTGGGCTTTTTTTGAAAAAGAAACGAGGAATTTAAGCTCTTTCAAAGCTGTTTTTGAATTACTATACCTTTGTCACTATATTATAATTTTAAAAATATTGGTTTTAGATAGTTGAAGCTATAGTCCTCATTTAAATAATGCGACATTTTATGTATAAATGTATGCGTCTCCCAAAATTCAATCAGTTTTCCCTATAATATTTTTGAATGATGGTATTAACGTTAAATTTTCTCTGGTCATTTTCCGACAATATTTCTGTTGGATTCCTATTGGAATAGCTGAAGGAAAAAATAGTATTTGCAACCGATGCTTATTATTTTGATAAAATTCCTTTGCCTTTGAGGATCTACGCCATGTATCTCTGTCCGGTAGAAAAAATATCTTTATCTTTATATCTCTCTTAAAAATCGAGTAATGATTTTAAGGTCTGTATTCTGTGTAATTCCTAAACCATACCAAAAATTTTTGATTTTCAGTGTAGAATCCTCCAATATTGATTTTGGCTTTAGAACTACTTTTAATAGACTTCGAGCTTTTAATAACCCAACATTTTGATTTATTTGAGTTAACACAAAAATTGCTTTCATTTTGGGTGACGAATAAGTGAAAAGTTATACTGCAATTATTTTCTTATTAGAAAGTAATAAGCCGCGTTATCTAGGTGGTGAATAGATTCAATTCTTTCCTGGGCAAAGCTTATTTAATGACTTTCATTATATATTGCTCAATCCCTTATTTTTCAGTATATTCGTACCCTCTTTATTAGAAACTAATCTAATCTATATACCTTCAATTCGATTATTTAAGATTGCATCCGTTTTAACCAGCATTTAAAGGAGATGACAGGTATAAAATCAATAATTCTTGCAGGTGGCTCGGGAACACGACTTTGGCCTCTCAGCCGGGAAATGTATCCCAAGCAATTTTTAAAATTTGGGAATACTTCTCTTTTCCAGGAAACTGTTCTTCGTTGCCTTGAAGTTTCTGATATTTCCGAAATTTTTGTTGTAACGAATGAAGCTCAAAAATTTTTTGTAATTGGACAAATTAAGGAAATAGGGTACCTTATCCCTCCAGAAAATGTTTTAATTGAGCCAGAAGGCAAGAATACTCTCCCTGCAATCTTTTTCGGAATGAAAGAAATTGAAAAAAAATTTGGGCCTTCTGTAGTAGGAATCTTTTCTTCAGATCATGTCCTTAATAAAGCCGCAATGCAGACAATTTCTTCAGCTAAAAAGCTTGCTTCGGATTATCTGGTTACTTTTGGGGTTGTTCCTGATTTTCCTCATACTGGATATGGTTATATTAAACCCTCAGATGCCTGTGGACCGGGTTATAGAGTTTCGGAATTCAGAGAAAAGCCTGATTTAGAAACTGCAGAGAAGTACATTCAAGAAGGCTGTCTCTGGAATAGTGGGATGTTTCTTTTCGAAACAGGCCTTTTCTTTGACGAAGTTAAAAAATATGCACCTTCAGTTTTTGCATGTTTTGAGGGTGGAAAGGATATCAATGAGATTTATGCCTGTGTGGACAAGATTTCCATTGACTATGGAATTATGGAAAAATCCGATAAGGTTGCAGTTGTAAGGCTGGAACAGAAATGGAGTGATCTTGGAAATTTTGCGGCAATTTATGACGAGCTTGAAAAAGATCCTGTAGGAAATGTGGTCCATGAATGTGATCCCATGCTGCTCAATTCCAATGGAAATCTTGTGTATTCAAGAGGCGGTAAGATTGTTTCACTTATCGATGTTAAAGATATGGTTATTGTCGATACCAGTGACGCTCTGTTAGTTTGCCCTAAATCCAGCAGCCAGAAAGTAAAGGATATTGTCTCTACACTTAAAGACAGAAAGGATGAAAGGGCATACATAGGGCAGACCGTCTACAGGCCTTGGGGTTCTTATACCCTACTTGAAACATCTCCAGAGCACAAAATTAAGAATATTACTGTACTTCCTGACCACAAGTTAAGCCTCCAGCTACATTATCATCGAAGTGAGCACTGGGTTGTTGTTAAAGGGATGGCCTGTGTGGAAGTTAAAGATCGACAGTTTTTCCTGAGGCCGGGCGAAAGTACTTTTATCCGCGCAGGAGAGAAACACCGATTGTCCAATCCAGGGAAAGTCCCGCTTGAAATTATCGAAGTGCAGCTAGGAGAACTTGTAGACGAAGCGGATATTGTCAGGTTTGATGATGTCTATGGGAGGAGCTGATAAGTGTGAGGGTAATAGACACGAAAATAAGCGATCTCTTTATACTTGAGCCTAAAGTCTTTGAAGATGACCGGGGCTATTTTTTTGAAAGCTATAATAAGATAACCCTGGATAGCCTTTTAGGAAAAGAATACACTTTTGTCCAGGATAATGAGTCAAAATCATCTTATGGAGTAATTCGCGGTCTACACTACCAGCTGGCTCCTTTCAGTCAGGCAAAACTTATAAGAGTTGTGCGAGGTAAAGTCTACGATGTTGCAGTAGATCTAAGGAAGAATTCCCCTACTTTTCTTGATTGGGTGGGGGTTGAACTTTCCGCTGAAAACAAAAGGCAGTTTTTAATTCCTAAAGGCTTTGCACATGGATTTTCCGTACTGAGCGAAACTGCCATCTTTCAATACAAATGCAATGAATACTACCATCCTGAGGCTGAAGCAGGAATTATCTATAATGATTCATCGTTGAATATTGACTGGAAGATAAAAGCTGAGGATATAAAGATCTCTCCAAAGGATTTGCTACTCCCAAAATTAGAAAAAGCTAAAATGAATTTTTAAAACTTAGATAAGATTTTTATTCATCAACCGTAATTTACAATATCGTGTTATTTATTGACTTACCAAGGGTGACATAAATGAGACTTCTGGTTACAGGAGGCTGCGGATTCATAGGCAGCAACTTTATTCATTACATGCTCGAGAAGTACCCCAATTACCAAATAATAAACCTTGATACATTAACCTACGCTGGAAACCCAGCTAATCTCAAGGATATTGAAAATAATCCCAATTACTCTTTTGTGCAAGGGGATATCTGTGATTCGCAAGTTGTCAATGAAGTAATGAAAAAAGTCGATTATATTGTGCATTTTGCAGCCGAAAGTCATGTTGACCGCTCAATAGATGATGGTTCGGTATTTGTCCGAACAAATGTGCTCGGGACAAATACCCTTCTGCAAAGCGCACTTGCAAATAATATTAAAAAATTCATCCACATCTCAACTGACGAAGTATATGGCAGCATCAAAGAAGGTTCTTTTACTGAAAAGGACAATCTGAATCCCTCAAGCCCTTATTCTTCAAGCAAAGCAGGCTCCGATCTTCTTGCAAGGTCCTATTACACAACCTATGGCCTGCCCGTTTGCATAACTCGATGCACAAATAATTTTGGGCCTTATCAGTACCCTGAAAAACTAATTCCATTTTTCATCAGCAGATTGATGGAAGGGAAAAAAGTTCCTGTCTATGGGACTGGTCTGAATATTCGGGACTGGATTTACGTTGAAGATCACTGCTCTGCAGTAGATTTTGTCCTTCACAATGGAACTAGTGGGGAAATCTACAATATAGATGGTGGAAACGAGCTTACAAACCTTGAAATTACTTACCGTATTCTCAAAATGCTTGGCAAAGACGAATCTTCAATTGAATACGTTGAAGACCGAAAAGGCCATGATTTCCGTTACTCTCTTGACGGCAGCAAACTGGAAAAGATGGGATGGAAACCTCTGTATGATTTTGATACCGCCCTCGAACAAACCGTCAAGTGGTATGTTGAAAATCGATGGTGGTGGGAACCATTAAAACACTAATAATCGGTGCAGACGGGATGCTTGGATATGATCTTTGTAAAGTGTTTCCGGATGCTGTAAAATTGACACATAAAAATATTGATATCACAGATCGTGAGCAGGTACTAGAATCCATAAGAAAAATAAACCCAAATCTGGTGATAAATGCAGCAGCCTATACTGATGTTGAAGGTTGTGAAGACCATCAGGAACTTGCATTTAAGGTTAATGGATATGGGCCTGGATATATCTCTGAAGCTTGCAACGAAATCGGTGCAACCCTTGTACACTTCAGCACAGACTACGTATTCGACGGGTCAAAAAAAGAATATCTAGAATCCGACACTACTGATCCAATTAATGTATATGGTCGTTCTAAACTTCTTGGTGAACAGAAAATTGCAGAAAATATGGGCGATTATAGAATTATCCGGATTTCCTGGCTTTTTGGTACGCATGGAAAAAACTTTGTAGAAGCGATGCTGAGACTATCTGGTGAAATGGCTCAGGTCAAAGTTGTTAATGATCAGTTTGGGAAACCCACCTATACTGTAGATCTCGCGAATAAAGTCATGGAAATCGCTGAACTTGGAGCCGGAATATACCATGTGACAAATGAAGGCATATGTTCCTGGTATGAGTTTGCATCGGCAGTCATAAGTAATACTGTTCCCTGTATAAGTGAGGAATTTCCAATGAAAGCCAGGCGCCCAAAGTATTCGATTCTTGTAAATACTAAAACCAAACCTATGAGGCATTGGAAAGATGCACTTAAAGATTATCTAAAGGAGAGAAATGTATGAAAGGAGTAATACTCGCCGGCGGTACCGGAAGCAGGCTTTACCCCCTGACTAAAGTTACAAACAAGCACCTTTTGCCTGTTTATGATAAGCCAATGATATTTTATCCCATCCAGACTCTCGTTAGTGCAGGTATCAAAGAGATAATGATCGTGTCCGGTCGAGGGCATGCTGGACACTTCCTAGAACTTCTGGGATCAGGTGCAGACATTGGCGTCAAGTTTACTTATGAAATTCAGGAAGAAGCCGGAGGGATCGCTCAAGCTTTAAGCCTTGCAGAACGTTTTGCAGATGAAGACGATGTGGCAGTAATCCTTGGGGATAATATTTTTCAGGATAACATTAAAGAGGACGTCTCAAACTTTAAAGGCGGTGCCAAGATTTTCTTAAAAGAAGTCCAGGATGCTCATAGGTTTGGAGTAGCTGAGCTTAAAGGCGAAAGAGTAATAGGAATACAGGAGAAGCCTAGTGAGCCAAAAAGCAATTTTGCAGTCACCGGTCTTTATATATACAGTAATAATGTATTCAAAGTTGTTAAAGCCCTCAAGCCTTCTGCGCGAGGAGAACTTGAGATAACTGATGTCAACAATTATTTTGTTAATAACGGGACTATGGAGTATCGCATTCTTAATGGTTTCTGGAGTGATGCAGGTACATTTGAAAGTTTATTAAGAGCGGGGTTACTTATCCAGGAACATATTAATAATAAAAACATGGAGTAAGACCTATTGACTACAGTTCAAAACCTAGCTAAGAACAACTTACTTTTATTTTTTAGTCAAATAATAAGTTTATTTTTTGGTTTGTTTAACGTTGCTTATATGGCTAGATATCTTGGAGCTGGAGATTTCGGAGTATTGAGTGTTGCACTCGCTTTTACCGGAATTTTTGGACTTGTAGGAGATCTTGGATTAAGCTCATTGACGACGCGAGAAGTCTCACGTAATCGATCATTAGCCCCTAAATACCTTGGGAATATCCTTTTGATTAAAGTTTTTTTAGCTATAATTACATTTGCAATCGTCGCACTTGTAGTAAACTGTCTTGGTTACTCTGAAAAAACGATAATAGTTGTTTATATTATTACCCTGTCTACTATTTTGACAAACTTTACTCAAATGTTCAATTCTATATTTCAAGCATTTGAAATATTTGAGTATATATCCATTAGCGTAATTCTGAGTAGTGTATTAATGACGCTGGGTATATTGTTTGCAATGGAACAGAAATTTGGTTTAATTTATTTTGCCTTCATTTATCCTACTGTAAGTGTAATTATTCTTGCATATAGTGCCTTTATTTGCCTAAAGAAATTTGTAATTCCAAGTTTAAACATTGATTGGGTTTTTTGGAAGCAGGTAGTCTTAGAATCAATTCCATTCTGGCTAAATACTGTTTTTGTCGTAATTTATTTCAAAATAGATATGGTAATGCTTTCCAAGATGAGTGGAGATACTGCAGTTGGATTGTATTCAGCATCTTACAGATTAATAGATGCTCTCAGCTTCATCCCTGCTGTCCTAATGAGTACAATGTATCCTTTATTCTCTAAATTTCACGTTAGCTCCATAGATTCTCTGGATTTTGCATTCAAAAAATCATTTAAATGTCTCTCAATAATTGCGATTCCTATTGGTGTAGGAACTACGATTCTGGCAGAAAAAATTATTGTATTTATATATGGCGTACAGTATATTCCTTCATCTATCGCTTTGCAAATTTTAATCTGGGCAAGCGTTCTGGGCTTTCTCAATAATTCTCCTGCAACCTATTTAAGTTCAACAAATAGACAAAGGATCCTTATGATAATTACTTGCTTAGGAGCGATTTTAAATATAGTCTTAAATTTTGCTCTTATTCCTAAATTCAGTTATACAGGGGCGGCTATCGCGACTGTGTGTTCTGAGCTAGTTGTGGGGCTATTGCTAATATATACCCTACGGAAAACACATACTTTACCTGTCAGATTTTTCGATATTATTCCTAAGTCAATAATTTCAGGAATTTTTATGGGAGTATTCTTAGTAATTTTCTACAAATATCCATTGATAATGCTAATTTTAGTTGCAGCAATTTTATATTTTATTGTTCTGTACATTGTGAATGGTTTTGAACAAGAAGATTTAAATCTGTTTAATCAAGCCTTGGGTAGATAAAATATGAGTTGCCCTAAAGTCAATATCGTCATACTTAACTGGAACGGCAAGGAAAATACTATAAATTGTCTTGAGTCTCTCAAACTAACAACTTATTCCAATTATAAGGTAATAATAGTTGATAACGGGTCTACTGACGGATCTGTAAAATATTTTAAGAATCATTATCCTGAGATTGAGCTTATCGAAAATAAGGAGAATCTGGGATTTGCTGAGGGGAATAATGTAGCTATAAAAAGGATTTTAGGAAGAAAGGAAATTAAGTATATTTGTTTATTAAATAATGATACATTAGTAAAGCCTGGTTGGTTAGAATACCTAGTAAGCGCTTTAGAATCCGATGAGAATATAGGCTCGTGTCAGCCAAAAATACTATCATTAATTAATCCTGAGATAATTGATGCAGTTGGAATCTCAATTAACAAATACGGACTGGCAGGTCAGGATGGAAATAACGAAAAGGACTTGGGGCAATATAATAAAGAATTAGAAATTTTTGGTGTATGTGCTGGTGCTGCTCTCTATAGAGCAAAGATGTTAAATCAAATAGGTCTCTTTGATAAAGATTTTTTTGCCTATTATGAGGATGTTGACCTTGCTATACGTGCAAGATTATTCGGATGGAGAAGTGTTTGTGTTCCCCAAGCTGTTATATATCACATACACTCCGCTACCCTTGGAAACGAATCTCCCTTTAAGAAATACCTCCTTGAGCGAAATTCCTACTATTATGTTATTAAGAACCTTCCACCAAAAGTCATCGTGTTGTTTCTGATTTCAAAATTTCGTTCTGGATTTTTTACGTTAATAGAATTATCCAAAAATAGAAAATTTGAATTAGTTAAATCTTTAATCAAAGGAAATCTAGATGCTATAAGAAACATACCTCTGATAGTCTCTAAAAGGACAGAAATTCAAACTAAGAAAACGGTTTCCGAAGAAAATTTTAAAATCTGGTTGAAATAATAATCTCTTATTTACAATCCCCTTCTCTAATGAGAATTGATCTAACGGTTTACATATTCAGAAATGTTTTCTAAGAATCAAATATTTAGTGAAAAAGCAGTTTGAGGGTAGAGATTAAGCCTACATTTACCATCTTCCAAGCTAAAGTTTGAATTATAAAAAGGATCTCCGTTTTCCAAACATTCCTTATATGATCTCAAGATTTCCTGGATATCATTGCGCGAAATTTCGTCCCTTCTTGAACATATTCCATAGCTATATACAAAAAGTGCTGCTGTATACAGATTTCGATATCCTTTTTTATGAACCTTCAAGCATAAATCAATGATACTTAGATTGATGTTTAAGAGTTCATCAAAACCGCCGACCTGAAAAAATTTATCTTTATTTATCATCAAGCATTCTCCACTGATTGCAAGGTAATTCCTAGACCAAGTACTCAGACCAAAGCTAGTCGCGTAGTTTTCAGGTAATCCTGAAAAAACATTACATGTCTCACCATTCTTTCCAAATACAATTCCTGCATTTTTGATTGTGCCATCAATGTTAAGAATCTTAGGACCAACGCAACCAATTTCTTTTCTTTGGGCGTGTATTAGTAAATAACTCAACCAATTTTTAGTAGTTATTTCTATCTTGCTGCTTAGGAATAGAAGATAATCTCCACTTGCTCTCTCTACAGCAAAGTTACTAATAGCTGATGCGTTCAAAGATAAATCATATGTTAAGATCCTGATATTAGGGTTCTTTTTTATTTGATTAAGAATTGAGATTGATGATATTTCATTTATGTTAGCTATCAGCAGTAATATTTCATATCTTGTTTCACCCTCATTTAGGATAATGCTATTGATGCATTTTTTTACATATTGAATGTCATCATTTAAATGAATGATAATTGAAACCAAGGGGTCTCCTTTAACTGCATAACGTATGTGATAATATGTTGCACAAAAATCATCTGATGTTACCACTCCTTCTATATCTTGCCTTTTTAAGTAATCTTGTACTGATCTTACTCCGTTGATACCCGCGTAATCTTTAGCACTGATGTTTAGTGCAGTTGAACCTGGTGTCATTCGCCAGTGGTACAGGATTTTTGGGATATGTTCAACATTATTTGTTTTTTCCATGGCTCTTAGAAAAAGATCGTGATCCTGACTGCCCTCAACGCCTAATCTGAATCTTCCAATATCTTCTATAATTTTTTTTCTAATTACTGTAAAATGACAAATGTAATTTATTGATAATAATATATCTGGCGACCATCCCGGCTTAAAAAAAGGCTGCCAACGCATCCCTTCCAGATTAATTTTGTCTTCGTCGCTGTATATAAAATCGGTTTTGGGTTTTTCATCCAATAATTTTACAACTTCGTAGAGTGCATCAATACTGAGTTCGTCATCGTTGTCGAGCAATCCTATAAATTCGCCAGTGGCCAAAGAAAGAGCTTCATTTGAAGCTCCTGAAATGCCAAGATTTTTACTCAAGTATTTTATTTTTATTCGGGAATCCATTTCTGAGTATTTGGCTAGAATAGACTTAATATGTTTTTTTGCAGACGCATCATCAGCTATACATAGTTCCCAGTTTGTATAAATTTGGTTTCTTACAGAATCAATGGCTTTTTCAAGCCACAGTTCGTTTACATTATATACAGGCATTATTATACTTATTTTAGGTCTATATGAAAAATTTTGTTCTTTTTTTATATATTGTCTTTCTGTTAAGTTAGTTAGATTATTCTTTAACATCCATAAGTCGTATTCAGGCTTTATTCCAATGTCTGAAAATGCCTGAAATCCAATACTGCCATTTAAAGACGCGTTGTCATAAAATAATGTTAATTCCTTTGCTTCATTTAAGTTTTCGTACCATACTGAGGCTGAAGGTTCCCCTATGGATTTTAATTTAAAATAGAAAACTTTGTCTTTGCTCTCTTTTATTGGTTTAAATTTGAACGAAGTATATCCATCTTCTTTGATTTCAGAGCCCTTTACTGTTCGTTCTCTTATTATCGTTTCCTTTTCGTCAAATATTTGAAGTTTAATCCCAGCAATTTTTCTTTGAGATATGGTTGTAAAGAAATTTATTTTGTAGAGATTATTTGCTGGAAGAATAAAACTTCCCTGTAGTGTTTTAATAAGAGATAGTGCGGTAATTGGCTGAACAATTTTTGTTTCGATAATTGGAACTTTTGAGGATCTAATATATCTTTCAGTGGTTATATTTCCTACTTGATGAATAAATGGTTCAAAACCATCATGTTTAAGTGTATTAAGACTAAAAATGGTAAAATTATACACTCTTCTTATTTCCGTATGTTGAATTAGTAATTTTCTTGTTAAATCTTGAAATTTAGTTAAAGTTTTCAATATAACGTTTAAGTATATTTTTTTAAATTCTTTCTTATCCATTAAATCACAACTCAAATATCCTATCGGAACTAGATTTCCTATTTAATATCATTTACCCGCAGTGTTCCTAAATTCCGTAAGATTATTCTGTACCCCTTTACTTTCTTTTTTGACTAGTGTTCCATTAGATATACTTTTTTCCCGGATCAGTCTTCTTTTCTACCTATCATTATTTAGATTACTAGTTTCAGTGATAGCTCTTGATTAGTAAATATCCCTATTCTTTGCTTCTTTTTTAATCTGCTTGCCAGTTCTCTCAATTAAAACCCTAATATAATTCTCAAAGAAAGATCTCAGTTTCAAATGAAGCTCATGGAATTGAGGCTTTATAATTTAAATTTTCGGTATTTGGTCCGGAGGGTACGGGATTTGTAACCGTTCTTGCTAGCTCTAGGAAAATGAGTTATCTCATAATATTTTGAACCAGATTGAAGAAGAGTTCATATGATCAACGTTTAAATCAAATGAATAACTGAGAATTCCATCTTCGTAATGATGAGGTCATCTTTCCATAAACAAAACAATATTAACTATTGATCCTGCATCTTATTTCTTGTGGTGAAGAGAAAAAGATTCAGGGTCAAACAAATAATTTACAGAGTTTTAGAGATGCTGTCAAACTATTTCGGATAAACAAATATTTAAATTAATTAGATCCTTAGTAAAAAAGAAATCTTGGCTTTGAAGAAAACCTATCTTAATCAACTCAGTAGACTAAATATGAATAAATAAATGCATCAAACTATCTATTTCAAGTTAATATAATTCGTATTTTGGAAGATTTCTACAGAACTGAAAATCTTGATATCTGGATGATTCCTCCTTTAGAATTCTAAAAAGCATACCTTCAAGCTAAAAGATTAATTACAAAAGAACATTTTAAACTTGGTTCAAATAATGATCTCTGTTGTCTGTGTTTATAATGACAAGAAAATATTTAATGATTTTTTACTCAAAAGCCTGAAGAATCAAAATGCAAAATTCGAGCTAATTGGGATTGATAACACTTCTAATGAATTTAAATCCGCAGCCGAAGCTCTTAACTATGGTGGTAAAAAAGCCACGAATAAATACATAATGTTTGCCCATCAGGACGTGAGTTTCTTCCCAAAGACCTGGCTTAAAGATATAGAACAACTCTTGGATTCCATAATTAATTTAGGGATTGCCGGTGTAGCTGGTATGAGTGAGTCTGGTAGTTCAAACCCAGAGAGAGGAAGAAATATTATAACCCATGGTATATCTCAAGAGGTTTGGTCGTGGGGTAACCGAATACAAAAGCCTGTACCCGTACAGACACTTGATGAATGTCTTGTAGTCATTCCAAAATCTACTTTTGACACCCTTAAGTTTGATGAAAAAACATGTGATGGCTGGCATTTATATGCAGTAGATTATTGCCTCAGTGCTAAAAAACAAGGATTTGGAGTTTATGTACTCCCAGTGGATCTCTATCACTTATCAAGTGCAGTCAGTAACAAAAGATTTCAATCATGGATAGGACCCCTTCCTGACGAATATTATGTAACTCTGGATAGTTTAATTAAAAAACACAGAGATAAATTTAAACGGATTTATACAACTTGTGGAGATTGGAGCACTTCATATCCCTCTATTATTCAAAGAAGTGATCGCGTTCAAAGGTTAATTACGTATTTAGAGAAATTGAGGAGTTAAGCTTAGCCTTAAAATCAATCTTCATCTCTAAATATTTTATGTTTTGTGAACGTTTATCTTCGTAGTTTTTGAATTTTATGTAAAAACATAATTAACGGTCGGTAGTGTCAATGACGTCCAAAGTTACCATTATAATTCTCAACTGGAATGGCTGGGAAGACACTGTAGAGTGTTTGGAGTCAGTTTATCAGATCGAATATCCAAATTACGATATTGTCGTTATAGATAATGGTTCAAAAGACAATTCTATTGAAAAAATAAAAGAATATGCGTCTGGAAAAATTCCGGTAGAATCAAGCTTTGTTAGGTATAATCCGAATAATAAACCCCTGTGTTTAATAGAGTATTCTCAGGAAGAGCTCAAATTTAAAGACAGAGTACAGAAAGGTCTTGAAAATTTCCCACTTGAAAAAAGGTTAATTTTGATTAAAAACAATGAAAACTACGGATTTGCTGAAGGAAATAATATTGCAATAAAATATACATTAGAGTTTTTGAAGCCTGATCACATCCTTTTACTGAATAACGACACCGTTGTAGACCCTGTTTTTCTGGACAAACTGATTCAGGCCGCTGAAACCGATCCGAATATAGGAGTTGTGGGTCCGACTATCTATGACTATAGCCCTCCACACCGTCTTCAATCTACAGGCTCGAAAATACTCTGGAATCGTGGAGATGCTATTAACCTCACATCTGAAGAAGATGTAAAGGTCGGGACTCTTAAGAAAGTTGATGCTGTAACTGGCTGCGCATTGCTCGCAAAAAGTGAGGTATTCAAGAAAATAGGCGGCTTAAATAAAAATTATTTCGCCTACTTTGAAGAAATCGAATGGTGCGTACGGACACGAAATGAATTGTACGAAATTGTATATGTTCCTCAAGGAAAAGTTTGGCATAAAGGGGGAGCAACGAGTAATAAGATCACAGGTTTTGCTCTGTACCATCATACAAGAAACCGATTCTGGTTCATGAAACAGCATGCTTCGAATAGGCAATATTCAATATTTCTAGTTTACTTCCTCGGGTTCAAGTTCTTTTCTTTCGTAGGTTGGGCTCTACTGCATAAAAATAAGCCTTTACTTATCTCCTTTCTTAAAGGCATTGAGGATGGACTTCTGGCCCATGGCTAAAATTAGAAAAAAGTCTCGTGATTTAAAGTGTATAAATTTCAGTATATAAATAAGTGTATAAATATGAAAATTTCATTGTATAAACATGTAAAATCATGTTTTTTGTAAGTTACATTATCAATGAGTTTCAGATTAACTGTTTATATACTTTAAACGTTGCTTCAGCGGATTTTTCCCAGTTAAATAACTGAGCTCTTTTGAGCCCTTTATTTATCATTTTTTCCCTAAGTTTTTCGTCTGTCAATAGGTTATACATTGCCTCTGCAAATGCATTAACATCGTAAGGATCTATAGTAATAGCAGAATCTCCTACAACTTCAGGCAAAGAGGTCAAGTTAGAAGTTATTACAGGCGTTCCACATGCCATAGCCTCTAACGGAGGTAATCCGAATCCCTCATATAAAGAAGGAAAAACAAACAGGTCTGCAGCATTATAATATTTAGTCAGGTCATTTTCGGAAACGTATCCTACAAATATTACTTCCTTCTCTATCCCTAGTGTCTCTGTTAATTTAATAAGTTTCTCCCGAATTCCAGGGACCTGTGGAGTACCTATTTTAAGTAGTTTTATGTCAGGAAATTTCTTTTTCAGCTGACTGACAGCTTCCAGTAAAAAAGGAACATTTTTTCGTGGCTGTTCAGATCCTACATATAGAATTACTTTTTGAGTATCTGGTATTCCAAACTTTTTTATAATTTCTCTATCTCTTTTTACATAGTAATTATTATGGTCTACTGCATTTGGAATAACAGTTATTTGATTCTCAGGGTATCCTACGTGCTTGATAATTTCACTTTTTGAGTACTCTGAAACTGTGATTATTCTATCTGCTTTTTTCAAGCCCCGCATGTTCAGTTTCCATGTTGGCAGTCGATTGTTGTCATATACCCAAGGAATAAGGTCGTGGCAGGTAACAATTGTCTTTTCTAACTTCATCAGTTCCAGAAGGTAAGCCAGATCCTGGCTCGTTATATGTTTTACATTCCCTTTTTTTACCTGAGTTTTAACAATTAGTGGATATACCAGATATTTTACAGCACTGTTTATTTGCCTTTTTTTTGAGATTTGGGGATATTCTATTGGGTTTAGTTTTATATCTCTTATTCTCTCATGTATCTCTTTTTGATACTTTGACATTCCATATATTTCGTCTGTTTTTACTCCATTTATATAATCAATTTCCATATTTCAGTTCCCCAAAATCCAAAAATAAATATTTGTATGAGTTCGATAGCAGTATATCCATTATTTTCTATATATTACTTCTTAAGATATTGTTTCTCAATTCTGGCTGAAACTTCATCCCAATCCATTATGTTTTCTTCTATTCCTGAATTTTTGTTTCTTTCCTTCTTATCAATTTCCTTCAGTGCTTTTGTCACTTTTTGCTTTGAAACTGGATTCTCAATTCCAATACAATTTCTTCCATCCACAAACTCATCAAGTGCACTCCCTTTTGCCACTATACATGGAATTCCAGCAGCTAGCGCCTCAGCAACCGTTATGCCATATGCTTCATGAGACGAAAGCATCAAAAATATATCTGCATCTACATAGCATTCAAGTAATTCTTTTCTTGAGAGGTCTTTTAACCACTCAACTCTTCCTTCTAACCCGAAACTTTTTACCATATCACGAAGTTCAGCTTCGTATGGCCCTTTTCCGACGATCCTCAAACGGAAATTTTGAAGTTTAGGTAAACTCTGGATAATATACTGTACTCCTTTATATTCTTCCAAGCGACCCACATAGAGAAGAATCCTTTCTCTTCCGACGTTCCTGTTTGAACTTTTTCCCGGCTGCCTTAAATCTTTGAATTCCTTAAGGTTTATCCCGTTAGGGATTTTTACAGTTTTTGCGGCAACCTCAAAATCCGACTTTACAAGTTTATTTTCATACTCCGAAACGCATATTACGGAATCTGCCTTTGAGAAGATTATCTTCCCGAGAAGCCTGTAAGGCTTGTGTAGTAAATCTCTGAATGCGGTATGGCCATGCCTGTGATAATGGGGTGTAAATACGAATTTTCCGCCGTGCCTGCCTAGTGATGCAAAGAATGCAGGAAAAGCATGATAGCTATGTGCATGAATCACATCATAATCGTGTTTTTTGAGATAAGTGTAGATCTGAGGAGCGAAGTAGTACGCATTTCCTGGAGCAAAAGATCTAAACCTTATAACCTTTACTCCATTTATTATCTCTTGCTTGTTCAATTTTCCCGTGGGATCAGTTGTTATAACCTCCACATCGTGCCCTGCTTTAACTAGTCTTTCACTAATTTCTTTGACATGAGTTTCCACTCCACCTATGTCAGGAGAATAACGGGGACAGATCTGGGCTATTTTCAATACTGAACCTCTTTTATACTGGAATCTATGTGGAGTAATGCATTAGTTTAATATAAAGATAATGTGATAGTTTAGGCAAATGACATCTAATAAAAGCGTTTGCATAGTCGGACCTTCGAAACGTTTTTTGAGCGGCATTAGCTATTACACTATTCGTCTGGCAAATGCTATGTCTGCGGAAAAAGATGTCTCAGTGATTTGCTTTCGACAGTTGCTTCCAACATTTCTTTTTCCTGGAAAATCCCACGTTGGAAAAGACATTTCCGATTTGGATTTTTCACCCGAGATTCCTGTCTTTAACGGCATGGACTATAATAATCCATTGACTTGGATTCAAGCATACCGCTTTCTTAAGGCACAAAAACCGGATATTATAGTCTTGCAGTGGTGGACTTCTTCGGTTGCGCATATGCAGCTCCTGCTGAAAATGTTTGCAGGTTTTCTACATAAACCAAAAATAATCATAGAATTCCATGAAGTCGTGGACCCTTTTGAAGAATCAATACTTCCGATCCGTTTATACTCAAAAATAATGGGAAAACTGCTGCGTAAAAACCTTGATGCATATATTACTCATTCCGAGTCCGATAAAGAGCTTGTTGCTAAAAGATACTCTATTTCCCCTAAAAAAATCCATGTAATCCCGCATGGACTTTATGACCAGTACGGAAAATCTCTTGACATAAAAGAAGCTAGAAGAAATCTCTCAATAAAAGATGATTTCGTTATACTTTCTTTTGGCTTAATTCGAAGGTATAAGGGAATTACTTACCTTATCAGCGCTTTTGAACAATTGCCCTCCGATATTGTCGAAAAAAGTCGGTTATTGATTGTCGGAGAAATCTGGGAAGACCGCAAGGAATTACTTGACCAGATTAAGGCTTCTCCTTTTCACGATAAGATTACACTTGTAGATGAATACGTCCCTGACGAAAAAGTAAACTTATACTTCAGTGCTGCAAATGTGGTAGTCCTGCCTTACCTGAGAGCTTCTCAGAGTGGAATTGCTCATATCGCTATGTCTTTTGGAAAGCCTGTTATTGTTTCCGAAGTAGGTGGCTTAAAAGAATCAATGGCTAACTATGAAGGAACTTTTTTTGTACCCCCTGCTGATGTCGATTCTATCAGAATAGCTATTCTCAGCCAGTTTGGAGAGAGAAAGCATTACGAAGCTCCTGATCAGAAATGGGATAGAATTATAAACTGTTACATAGAATTAATACAATCTATTTAATTTTCTTTTCCATAATTCTATCTTAATTTATAATGTGAGCTTTATAAAGGGGATACTATGAGTTCTCGGGATCGTCCTGTATCGTCATTCAAGGATAAAATCAAATCTAGCTGGCCTTATACTTTGGCAGTTGCAATAATCGGTTTTATATCTCTATGGGTCAGAACACTTCCCTCAGATACAGTGTTCTTATCCAATGGATTTGTAAGGTTTGTGACCAATGATGCCTGGTTTCATATGCGTACCTTAAACGTTCTGCTTGAAACTTACCCCCACAGAATGTTTTTCGACCCAATGACAAACTATCCTACTGGGAGTTACATCCACTTTGGTCCATTGTTCGATCAAATAATGGCAATTATTTCCCTGATTCTAGGTCTGGGCCATCCCAGCTCTCATCTTGTTGATACTGTAGGAGCTTATTTTCCTGCAGTTCTAGGAGCTCTGACTGTCATTCCTGTTTACTATATCGGAAAGTATATTGGTGGTCATAAGACAGGAATTCTGGCTGCAATTTTAATTGCATTTGCTCCAGGGCAGTTTCTATCCCGTTCAATGATTGGACTTACAGACCATCATGTTGCCGAGTCATTATTCAGTACTCTCTTCATGATGTTTTTCATGCTTGCACTTATTTCGGCAAAGGAGAGAAAACTGCGCTTTGAAGACGTGTTCAATAAAAACTTCAAAGTTTTAAAAGAACCACTTCTATACTCGATTCTTGCTGGTATCATGTATTCCGCCTATCAGCTTTCATGGCCAGGCGGCTCTCTGTTCTTATTAATCGCCCTTGTTTACGCCGTATTCCAGTATATCTTAGACAATTTCCGTAATGAATCGAGTGATTATCTTGGATTTACAGGCGTAGTCACCTGTTTAGTAAGTACAATCCTTATCTTTCCTTTTGTCCATCCTGACATGGGTTTTTCGCTTTATTATTACTCCTGGTTCCATGTCATTACTGCTCTTGGGGCAATGGCAGTTTTTGCAGGTTTGAGTTTTATTGAAAGGGAGTTCAAAAGAAAACAAGTAACATCTTATTATTTCCCTCTCCTTATCCTAGGAGTTGGTATTCTCGGGCTGATATTTATCAAAGTCTTATCTCCGTCCCTTTACTCCCTTATCATAAGTGCACCAAGCACTGTTTTTGGAATTCAAACGGGTGGACCTTCTACCATTGGTGAAGCTTATTCTATGTTCAAAAACGATAATGGTGTCTTTAGCCTGTCGAAAGCTTTTGCAAATTTCACTACTATGGGATTTCTAGCCTCTCTGCTCGGTATGTTAGTTCTAGCTGCAAACCTGTTCAGAAGACCAAAACCCCATGAAGTGCTACTTCTTATATGGAGTTTTTTGATTCTCCTTGCCATTTATGGCCAGAACCGTTTTGCATATTACTATTCAATAAACGTTTCAATCTTGAGTGCCTATCTGGGAGGTCTGCTGCTTGATAAAGTCAAATGGAGCGAACTTGATCAGAAATTCAAAAGTACTGTAAAATCGCCTGCAGATATCCCGAATGCTTTTAAATTTATCAAAGTACAGCAGGTTCTTGCAGTCTTGGCTATAGTAATATTTCTGATTTATCCAGCATATGGGTCTGCAATACAACAGGCATCAACTGGCATAAACGATCCCCCTGGTCCTTGGATGGAAGCTTGTATCTGGCTTCGCTCAAACACCCCTGATCCAGGAATGAACTTCAATTCCATTTATGATGCCCCTAAAACTGGAGAACTTTTCAATTATCCTGATACTGCATATGGTGTTATGTCGTGGTGGGACTACGGGCATTACATCGAGGCAATCGGTCACAGGATGCCAAATGCAAATCCCTTCCAAGCTGGAGTAGGAGGGCGCAGGGTTAGCATTAACGAGACAAACCAGCCAGGTGCTGCAACCTTTTTCACGGCTCAATCTGAAAAAGAAGCAACTGGAGTGCTAAAAGCTATAGATCCAAGGCCTAACAAGATGGGTTCACGTTATATAATCTCTGATGCCAAAATGGCCACAGACATATTCGCGGCAATGCCTGCCTGGACTCTTGATACTGATGGTTATTATCAGTCTTATTGGACAGGTAGCGGGTATCAGAGCATACCTTCGACCCGGTACTTCAATTCCATGGAGGCAAGACTGCACATCTTTGATGGAGATGGCTTAAAGCAGTACCGTATGGTTTACGAAACCGAGGCTTATCAAACCGACGAAACTGTGTATAAACAGGTCTATGATTACTTGTTTGGAGGCAATATTTCGGTGACGAACACCGGTTATGTCAAGGTCTTCGAGTATGTCAAAGGTGCAAACATAACAGGGACAGCTTCCCCCAATGATACTGTTAAAATAGACACTACAATTCGTACAAACCAGGGAAGGACGTTTGACTACTCGCAGTCAACAACTGCTGATTCTGAGGGTCGGTATAAATTTACAGTACCTTATTCAACTGAAGGTCCGATTTCGGGTCAGACTCAGTTTAATACCACACCTTCAGGTCCGTATGTAGTGAGCTATGGCAATATGACAAAAGAAGTTAGAGTAAATGAGGAAGCCGTATTAAAGGGGGAAGAGATAAAGGTTTAACCAGACTGAGTGTGCTGTTGTGCACTCTTCTGAACCTTTATTTTTCCTCTTTTTGTGCTTTAGATTTCAATTCTTTGTTTTAAACTCCATTTTGATCCAGATTTAGCATTCACTTCATTTTCCCGCTATCTAGATATACTATTAAAAAAACTACTCCGCAGGTGAAGTATGATGGAAAACCCTATCACAGGCCGCGTCTGGACATTCGGAAACGATATTGATACAGATGTGATCATTCCTGGAAAATACCTGCGAACTAAGGATATGCAGGTTTTTGCAGCTCATGCAATGGAAGGCATTGCTCCTGAGTTTGCAAAAAAGGTAAGATCAGGAGATATTATTGTAGCAGGCAACAATTTTGGCTGTGGTTCCTCGAGAGAACAGGCTCCTTTAGCTTTAAAACACGCAGGTGTAGCCTGTGTTGTTGCAAAATCTTTTGCGAGGATCTTTTTCCGAAATGCAATCAATGTAGGGCTTCCTCTTATAGAAGCTGATATCGAGTGCCAGGAAGGCGATGAGATCAGTGTTGACTTGCTAAAAGGCGAAATTACCGTTTCAGGAAAAGGCACGTTCAAGGGAAATAAGCTGCCGGATTTCCTGCTCCAGATACTTGCTGACGGCGGGCTTGTAGCTCACAGGAAAAAAATCCGGAATGAGCAAAAGGTGTAACCTGATTCAATATATACCAAAAATAAATTAAAATTCTATACTGAACATAAATTAAAATTCAGCTACCATTCAAAACAATCAATAACTCAAATAATAGTAATAAATAATCTATTATCCATAAATAAACCCTCCAAAGCAATCGATATCTATGATCTTTCCTGATGAATATAAGCATGTAGGCATGACAAAATCCTTTTGCCCAGGTGATGAAGAGCCGATATATTTTCTGACTGATTACCTGATTGCAGAAAGAGAAAATCTTCAGATAGGCAATTTTGAATATGCAGTTTATCACGTAAAAAAAACTGGCGAAGGGTTGCTCAGAAAAGTTGAAGTTCTCGAGACAATAGCCTCAGGAGAAGAGGTGGTAAAATATAGCAAGGAATTGAATATAAAAGACCGCTCGCTCCTGATCGAGACTGCAAAAGAACTCTGTACCGGCAAAGTGAACACTGTAATCTTTACAGGTGTGGACAAGCACGTCACTTTTGTTCATGATCCAGAACTATCAAGCATTCTTGAGCTTGAAATCCTTGATGTTGCACCTCCTTATCCTTCTTGGCTTTCCTTAGTTGTGAGAAGGCTTGAAGCCAGTGGAATTTTTGGGGACCTTCAAATCAAGTTTACTGAAAAGGTGATTGACCTCAGGCATTTCGAAGGAAAAAATACTGTTTTTCCATGCAGCGCATCTGGACTGAAAGGCAAATGCCTGGATTCAGACATACTCACGGAAAATGGACATTTGCTGGTAGGATGTGAGATTTCAAGGAACCTTTTTGAAATGCGTTTTCCTGAACTTGAATATTCCTTTGTAAACATCTGCCCTTTCAAGTCCGAAATAGTTGTGCCCTCAAAACCTTTTATTACTCGCTGCTGCAGGTCTGAAAACTCAGGACTTGTAAAAATCTCAGGTTTTGATGGAGCTGTAGTCCACTGGGGAGCATCAGAGTACCAGGTTGCTGAAGCTATTAGAAAACTTGTAAATAGCCTGAGGCAGAATTCAGGGGATCGGAACAGTCAATCATAAGCATAAGAGTATTCGCAAATTAAATTGTAGGACTTTTGAGTTCATTTCAGTCGAAGATCCCGCTAGCTTGCTGCGAGGGTGGAAAGCTTCCCCTGTAACCGTTGATAATAATATGATTCTCAATTCCTTTATCAATTCTGAATTTTGGCTAAAAATGAATCAAAACCGACTCACTTTAAAACGAGTCGATTTCGAACCAAAAAACAAAGAGCCGCCGGAGGGACTTGAACCCTCGGCCTGCTGATTACGAATCAGCCGCTATACCGCTAAGCCACGACGGCAAATGTACAGAAAAATAAGCAGACTTAAAATAGCGATCTAGAATTTAATTATTTCGCTCGCGCAGGTCTGTCTGGTTTTTAAATGCCTTAAATAATCTCGACTTTCCTTAAATAATTCTGGCTTCTATGCATATATTATATTGGTGAGGAGCATACGAGCGAACTACCCTTTTCTCCAGAATCTCGATATTCCTTCCTGCTTTTTCGGCAGCTTCCTTTATGAGTTCGATAGAGCTTTCGAAAAGGTCTTTTTCAGGAGTTATTCCGTAATAATGGATTATTCCGCCTGGTTTTGTCAGGAAGACTGCAGAATCTAAAAATTCAAAGGCGTTGTGAGGCAAATTCATTATCACATGGTCGGCAATGCCTGCAAACTTTTTTGCCTCTTCCCGGGCATCGCCTTCAATTGCTTCGATATTTTTCACTGAATTGATATCTATATTTTCCCTGAGATGCCGCACAGCGTCCGGGTTTTTATCGATTGCCAGGACTTTTGAAGGCTTTTTACTTTTTGCAATCAGGATACTATATGGTCCGACGCCTGCAAACATATCTACGACGATATCTCCTTCCTTAATCCAGGAAAGAACCCTTGAACGCTCGGTAGAAAGACGGGGGGTAAAATAAGCTCGTGCAAGGTCAACTTTATAACGACAGCCGTATTCCCTGTGAATTGTTTCGGTTCTGGGCTCGCCTGCAACAACCTCAAACTCCCTGACCCGAAATTCCCCTATAACAGGTGTAAGAGGCTTGAGTACCGTTTTTATATTCGATTGGGTCCTGAGAAGTGCTTCGGCAATTTTTGATGCTGTCTGCTTATCAAGATCAGGATCTTCCAGAAGGGCAACGTCGCCTATAACTTCATAGGCAGGGCTGAAACCAAGCAGATCTTCAGGAACAAGTTTTTTCTCCTGAAGCTCAAAATTAAACTCTGTAAACTCAATTCCTTCAGGAAAACTCTTCATCTCATCAGAGGCAGGCTCTCTGGTAAGGGGAAGATAAAGAAGTGCCTCATCTGCACCTATCTTTACGGAATTGTCAAGAATTTCAAGTTCAAGGAGAATTCTTCTCACAGGCTCTCCTTTCTTTTTAAGGACTTTTATGCACTGCCGTTTCATGGAAAATCGACCTTTCGGAAGCTAAGGTATCCTTTTGTTATTAATCTATCCCAGGGCCCCGTGTTCAGGGTAACTGAAAAGAGTGATTGTAGTTAAGCATAAAGTACAACCCAAAAAATACCAGAAATGTTCCACATATATAGAGAATATATTTATGCATTTTTTGGGAGAGCAGGTTTTTCCCACGGCTGAATGACCCGGATACGGCAGTAAACCAGCTCAGGTCTGCTGTCCAGTGTCCGAGCATGTAAGCCACTGCAATCACAATTCCCAGTTCATATTCCTTAAGTACAAGGGCACCTCCCGCGGTAAGCCACCAGATCCAAAAGTATGGGTTCGAAACTGAAGTGGCCAACCCTATCAGAGTAGGGCTGGAGGTTAATTTCAGGCTTGGTGAATCCTGAGAAATTTGCGCAGAAGAAGCCGTGTCTCTGGCATCTTTTAAGGTAAAAAGCCCGAAAACCGAGAGTGAAAGCCCTCCTATCAGGAAAATTGTGGAGATCGTGCCACTATCGACAAGTGAAGCTGCTCCTAAGAGAATCATCACATAAAGCACAACCTCAACAATCATATGCCCGAGTACAACCTGTGGACCTGCAAGCCAACCTTTTTTCAGAGAAATCTCTATAGTTGCAAAAAGCATTGGGCCCGGGACTAGTGCGCCTGTAAGCCCTACAGAGAGCCCTAAAAGAAAAGCTTTGAAAATTTCAATTGTTGGCATTATAACTCAAAAATGTTAAAGTTTTAAGGTTTACTTTTAAAAGATAAACCTTCACACAATCGGAAGTCCTGGATAAATAAAACCAGTGCAAAAAATAGATCATTTCTTTATGCCAGGGCAGAGAATAACTAACTGATTAAAGGAAAAATTAAGAAGAATTTAGAGGATGATCTCGATATCCAATTCTTCTGCAAGTTCTTTATATCTGTTTCTAATAGTAACTTCTGTAACCCCAGCCACATCTGCAACTTCTCTTTGGGTTCTCCTCTCACCACATAGAATGGATGCGATATAAATTGCAGCTGCAGCAACTCCTGTGGGGCCCCTTCCGCTTGTAAGTTCCTTTTCGGAAGCCTGTCTCAGAATCTCAACGCTCTTTGACTGGACTTCTCCTTTTAGGTTAAGACCAGAGCAAAACCTTGGGACATAATCGATAGGTGACGTGGGCATAAGCTTTAGTGCCAGTTCTCTGGAAATAAAGCGATAAGTTCTTCCGATTTCTTTCCGGCTGACCCTGGATACCTCTTCTATTTCATCAAGAGTTCTTGGGACATTACACTGGCGACAAGCCGCATAAAGAGCTGCTGCCGCGACACCTTCAATGCTTCTTCCACGGATCAGATTCTTGTCTACAGCTTTTCTGTAGACGACAGCTGCAGTTTCTCTGACGGTCCTAGGGAGACCAAGAGCGGAGGCCATTCTATCCAGTTCGGATAATGCAAATGCGAGGTTTCTTTCAGTTGCGTTACTTACACGGATTCTACGCTGCCATTTTCTTAAACGATAAAGCTGAGCACGATTTTTGGAAGAGATTGACTTTCCGTAGGAGTCACGGTTTCTCCAGTCAATCATTGTGGAAAGCCCTTTGTCGTGGATTGTATATGTCATGGGCGCACCCACACGGGAACGCTTCATACGTTGATCGTGATCGAAAGCTCGCCATTCAGGGCCTTCATCCACAAAATCGGCATCAATGACAAGTCCGCAGTCCCCACACACGAGCTCGGCCCGTTCATAGTCGTGAACAAGGTTCCTGCTGCCGCATTCTGGACACACGGCCTTTTCGGTCTCAAAATTTTGCTCTTTTTGCTTTTCTTTGCGAGCTTTGATCATGGCACGTATTTTTTCTCTTTCAAGAGTGTCCGAATAGCGAACTCTTTCGACTTCTACCATATCATATCACCTTACAAATTAAAATGACCATGTGCTTGTTTCTCAGTAATCTTCTCTGCACCACTAAGATTACAGTAATTATATAAAAGGAAGGACAAGAAAATCCATAGCTATAACCAGCAAAAAATATATAAACCAGTCAATGTTTAACCACAACAAAGAATTCAAACGCTTATTCAATGTCAGAGATCTCACCGAATATAGACTCTTTCATTAACGAGAGCCCGAAAATCTGAATCCGAAGTTCGTTTAAAGCCCTTCACTAAAAAAAATGGATGGTTTACAGGTCCGAAAACACTAACTATCGTACCAATCCGATTCAGAGCCTTATCTACAACTACAGAATTCAATTTAGGAAGATTACCTGAGACATTCTCGGGTTTTACCTCATCCCCTCTAATTATCAGGTTTTTAACACCTGTTCTGTGCAGCACTTTACCGAGTCGTTTCATATAAGCCACGGATAATTAATAGATATTTCTCCAGCTCAGGAATGAAATTTCCTGGCTTTGAGCATGTTACTTTATCAGCCATATTTAATAATATATATTGTAGACTGAAAAGCATATTTAGTCTACGTTCTTTGTATATAAAGATATCGCAAGACGTATATTATATGTTAGTTTCAACTAAATTAAAATAGTAAAGTTTAAAATATAGGAAAGGGAAACCACAACCTTATATATTAAATGGACATTGTTGGCAGCAATCAGACCATAAATATGGTCAATCCATTCACTAAATCCGATTAATGATCTCATTCTAGGGAGGAGACTCATTGTCCAAGTTCGTATATTTTTTTGGAAAGGATGTAACTGATGGCAAAGGTAGTATGAAAGACTTACTTGGAGGTAAGGGCTCAGGCCTTGCCGAAATGGCAAATCTTGGAATCCCAGTACCACCAGGTTTTACAATAACGGCCGAGGTTTGTGTACTTTATTTAAAAAATAAAACTTACCCTGAAGAAATACACAAACAGATCAAAGAAGCAATCGACAATCTCGAGACCTTAAATAATAAAAAATTGGGGGACCCTAATGATCCGCTGCTCGTTTCTGTAAGGTCTGGAGCTAGAGTGTCCATGCCGGGGATGATGGATACTGTCCTTAACCTTGGGCTAACGGACAAATCCGTTATTGGGCTTGCAAATAAGGTCAATGACGAAAGATTCGCTTATGATTGTTATCGTAGATTTATTTCCATGTTTGGAGATGTGGTTCTAGGAATTGACTTCGACAAGTTCGAGTCACTTATTGAGGATAAGAAAAAAGAACTCAAAGTCCAGTCCGATACCGATCTTGATATAAAAGCTTTGAAAGAGCTGGCTGAAAGGTTCAAGGGAGTAATCAAACTTGAAAAAGGGTTTGATTTCCCTCAGGATCCAAAAGTTCAGCTTCAGATGGCAATTGATGCTGTTTTTGATTCCTGGAATAATCCGAGAGCCATCACTTACAGAAAACTTAACGAAATCGATGACAGCTGGGGCACAGCCGTTAATGTACAGACCATGGTTTACGGGAACAGAGGAAACACCTCAGGCACAGGAGTTGCTTTTACAAGAAACCCGTCTACAGGGGATAAGAAGTTTTTCGGAGAATACCTTATCAACGCACAGGGCGAAGATGTTGTTGCAGGTATCCGGACTCCGGACTTCATTGACACTCTTGGGAACAAGATCCCCGATGCCTACAACCAGCTTGTTGATATCTGTCAGAGACTTGAAGCTCACTTCAAAGATATGCAGGATATAGAGTTTACTATCCAGGAAGGAAAGCTCTACATGCTGCAGACACGGACAGGAAAACGCACAGCTGCCGCAGCCGTGAAGATCGCAACAGACATGGTAGCAGAAGGGTTGATTGATAAAGAAACCGCAGTTACAAGGGTTAAAGCCGAACACATTGACTTGCTCCTACACCCGAGAATTGATCCCAATGCAAGACTTGAAGTGGTTGCAAAGGGACTTCCAGCATCACCCGGTGCAGCTGTTGGAAAAGTTGTATTTACTGCCGAAGTAGCCGAGGAAATGGCTGAGAAAGGGGAAAAGACAATTCTCGTCCGAACTGAAACTTCTCCTGAAGATATAGGCGGAATGGCAGCTGCCCAGGGTGTCCTTACAGTGCGCGGAGGAATGACCTCTCATGCCGCAGTCGTGGGAAGGGGTATGGGTAGGCCCTGTGTTGTAGGCTGTGGAGATATCTCAATCGATATAAAAAGCCGTCTCTTCATGGTAAATGGTCACACTATCAAAGAGAACGACTATATCACAATTGATGGAAGCTCAGGCAGCGTAATTATCGGAAAAGTAGAGCTGATTGATGCCGAAATTAGTGATGATCTGAAGAAGATTCTCTTCTGGGCTGACGAAATTAGGACTCTCGGAGTGAGAACAAACGCAGATAATCCAACAGACGCAGGATTAGCTCGCGAACTCGGGGCTGAAGGTATAGGCCTTTGCAGAACTGAACATATGTTCTTCGGAGAAGATAGGATTCCCGCTGTAAGGGAAATGATCATGGCCGAGGACGAAAAGTCCAGGAAGAAAGCCCTCAAAAAATTACTCCCTATGCAGAAAGAAGACTTCTTTGGAATCTTCCGCAGCATGGAAGGACTGCCTGTTACTATCAGACTACTCGATCCACCTCTCCATGAGTTCCTTCCTGACAAGGAAGAGCTTGACGCCAAGCTCAGGGAGTTCGAAGCCTCAGGAAATACCGAAAAGATTGATGAGGTAAAAAAGGTCATCAAGCGTGTGGTTTCTCTTAAAGAACTCAATCCTATGCTTGGTCACAGGGGATGCAGGCTTGGGATAACTTATCCAGAAATCTATGATATGCAGGTGCGCGCAATCATGGAAGCAGCCTGTGAACTTGCAAATGAGGGTATGCAGATTGTTCCTGAAATCATGATTCCACTCGTTGGTCTTGTAAAAGAGCTTTCCGTCACCAGGGAAGAAGTTTGCAAAATGGCTGAAACTGTCATGGCTGAAAAAGGTATAAAGATCGACTACAAAGTAGGAACAATGATCGAGCTGCCCAGAGCCGCAATTATCGCAGACCAGATTGCCCAGGAAGCTGATTTCTTCTCCTTCGGGACAAATGACCTGACTCAGACAACTTTCGGGTTCAGCCGTGATGACGTGTCCAAATTCGTGCCCATCTACCAGAAGGCAGGAATTCTCGAGCACGATCCATTTGCAGTTCTTGACCAGGAAGGCGTTGGAGAGATCATGAAAATCGGTATAGGAAAAGGCCGTTCCGTCAAACCCGACCTCAAAATGGGAATCTGTGGAGAACACGGCGGAGAGCCAAAATCCATTCACTTTGCCTATGAAATAGGCCTTAATTATGTAAGCTGCTCTCCTTACAGAGTTCCGATTGCAAGGCTCGTAGCTGCCCAGAGCACGATTGAGTCAAGAAAGTAAATCCTTGATAAATATTCTTTAAAAAGAGGCAGGATTTATCCTGCTTTTATTACTCTTTTTTGTAAACCATTTTTTGGAAACTTTAACTAGGTTTTGCAGTTCTGAAAGTTCTGATAAATCTAAAAATTCTGGTCTGGCAATCCTGATTCTTAAAATATTTTCTTAAAAAGTATGATGGTATAACCCTTTTTCGAGGGTTAATGCTGTTATTTTATGTCGAGCTTCATGCAGACTCCTCAACCGTAAATCATTATTGAATCTAGTCTTGCGGTTCCTACTTTTGTCCAGTACTTGCAAATACTACAGTACTGAATATCGCCGTCGGAGTGCAATTTCAAGTGAGAATGGCATTTTGGACATATTTTTAAATGTTTCATAACTATCACCCATTAAATTTATTTTAATTTTGAGGCCATTACAAAACTCAAAATTGGTTCTCTAAACCTTGAATTTTGAACTATCAATCAAGTTTTGTAATGAACTCAAGCGTTTTTTAATTTTTTAGAGATCTTTGGAGGTTGTCTGATATGTTGGTGGACTACTGAGAGGCTAGTTTGCTCTTTTTATGCTTATTCTTCTCCCATTTCTTTTCTAAACATGATGTAATCTCTCTACTTCTTCAAGTTCGTATTCCATTTTATACCCCATTTTGTGGTTTCGCTGTTTTCAAGTTGGTTTCTATTAATCTGTATATAACTTTCTGGAGGCTGTTTAAAGGTTATTCATTAACAAATTTTTAACATGTGCCCTTTTTCCAATTTGTTTTTAAGTTTAGATTAATGTTGCATGAATGGCCCCAACACCTTGTGTAAATTTCTTCAGAGGTTAAAAGCATCCCATTTCCAAACAAAGACCCTTGTGAAATTTGCTTTGAAAGCCTCTTCTCTGTTATTTTATTCATTAACTGGTTCTCCTTTATTCTAAGTTTTATTTCTTCTCTTTTACAAAAGGAATACGGAATCCTATTTCCCATTCATTTTATAAATAACTTGCGCTAATGGGTTCTGTGTAGTCTTCGGGGTTTAACCCTCTAAAAAATAGGATGTGTATTCGCGGGGTCTGAGTAGAAGGAGTGAGAAGATTTTTGATTTTATTATGCGCTAGATATATTTATTCTGTTTAAATGGAGTTTTTTGAGCGTGACTGTTAAATAGTTAAAAACTAATATATTAACAGAAAAACTATATAAATAATGTAATAAATATATTCAAAATGTGATAAAATTTAACAGAGTAATATAGGAAAATATATAACTTTTTGACAATTTGATAAATTTATGTCTAGCATACTTTTGTTCCATCGTTTTCATTTTGATCCGCGAATTGAAGCTAAAAATCAAGATGAAAATATCTCAAAGTTAAAAACGGAAAAAGAAACTTTATTAAAATTGATATCATTTGACACTGACATAAATAAATTTATTCGAGAATCAATTCATACATCGTTATTACGGAAAGATACATCATGGAACTTTGGGGGCATAACTGAAGGAGAAGATTATATTTATGGGAGATTAGGCAAAGTAAAAGGTAAAATAACCAACGTTATTGATCCGGAAATTAAAGACTTTATACCCAATGTTCAAAAGGAAGGGGATGTATGCAATTTTTTATTTGATATGAAAAACCATATCCTTACATATGAATCTAAAAGAAATGTAGGTCCAAAAGCGCCATACTTGATAATTAAAACTATTTTTAACTCATATTACAGCGAGAAAGTAAGAATAGAATTTGAGTTGTTAAAAAATAGAAAAGAGATTTTACAAAAAATAAATGAGTTAGATGGCATAACATCTATAAAATTAAATCTTCGTTCCACAAATCCAGATGGTACAACCTCTTCCAAAAAGATGGATGAATATATTCGAAGTTTTAGAGCAACTAAAATGAACATAGAGATTATTGCTCCAAAAAATGGTAGCATTGACATAAACGCATCAAGTGGAATCGTGCAAAGCGGGATTCGATTAGCAGAAGAAGGGCATGGATCAGCACGAATAGAGGGGTTTAAAGAAATTGAAGTACAAGAAGAAAAAGGAAAAAGTACCAGAAAAGCAGAAATAATAGATTCAGTTGGACTTCCCATCCAAAAAAACATAACTCTAAGCAATAAAGATTATGAAAATATAAAGAAACTCATGAATACAACATCAGATCTAATAAAAATGTACAATGAAATCGATCAACCTAAGGCAAATATATGATGGAAATTAGTTTTACTAAAAGAATTAAGAAATTTGGGATAAGAAGATTATTAATTAGTTGGGATACCTTAGGTTTCGTTATTGCATTTACATCGCTTGCCATTTATACAAACTGGAGTATTAATTTTAATCCGACTGGAAAAGATATATTAGACATGTTTGTCACAGTCTCTAGTACATTTTTCGCTATCATATTAACAGGTTTAGCAATAATAGCCTCACTTACAGACAAGGAATATATTAAAGCTTGGATGAAAATTGGAGAATTTGATAATATTGTAACCACGTTTCAATATGATTTAATTGTGACTCTCGTTTTACTGACAATAGCTTTTGTATTAAGATTTATATTTTACGATTCTGGAGCAATGATCTTTTTAATTTCTTTATTTGTTTATTTTATATTAGCACTGATAGATTTAGTTATGCTGATATCTCATTATGCGATTCTTAGAGGTAATTTAATAGAAGCTACAGATATGTAATATATCCAAAAAAGAGGTCTTGTAACGTCTTCGCCAGTTCTAAACATTATAAAATGAGTGTAACAAATCGTCTGGTATGAGTAACACGAATATATAATAATTTAAGATGAAGTTCCTAAATTTTTTACATTGATTTAATTAGGGTAAAATGGTCTGTCAAATTATCCTGTCAAAAGTCTGGGAGTGAATTAAGGAAGTTGAATTTTATAGATTGGTAAAAATATTAATAATTGTGTATGCAAAATGAAGTTATTTTTTAACAACCGGCAATGAACAAAGTAAAATAAGTGACTGTTGAAGCGAAGGCTTGAGCTTGCAAGAGGGTTGATGACAAAGCCTGCAGTCCTTTTTCTTGATGAGCCAACGATAGGTTTCGATATCCAGACAAGAATGA
>Ga0207800_1000051_pt1 | contig 46276 bp, 45 predicted proteins | sample LuqExpMetageno11_FD_187769 | JGI IMG/M metagenome (GOLD analysis project Ga0207800, IMG submission 187769) | Tropical forest soil microbial communities from Luquillo Experimental Forest, Puerto Rico - Sample 11 (SPAdes) | ecosystem: Environmental > Terrestrial > Soil > Tropical forest ... | reverse complement strand
CATACTTCTGATCCTGCCGTCCAATCCCAGCAGCCTGTCGATATCGGTATCCATCAGCTTGTCTGATACCGCTTTCTTTACTACTCCGGGATTCTCCCTGATAAAATTGATATCCAGCATAAAATTCCCTCCTTCGCAATCCGAAATTATACAAAATCTCCGTCCTCCAGGATACAAAAAACCTCTCGCTCCTGAAATCATCAGGGACGAGAGGTTTACCCGCGATACCACCCAAATTGACCTTAAAAAACGGTCCGGCTCAAAACGCTGTAACCGGCGTGTCGGCCCGGTTCATCGCCGGGATCTCGGGAGCGGAAGTTCCATATGCCCGGGCCGGTTCTCACCTGCCACCGACTCTCTGGGACCTGGTATATGGATTTTCTCCTTCATCGATATATCTATTGTTTCCGATATTTTCAATTATTCTATACCATCGTTTATATTTTTGCAAGGTATATAAAGCCTTGCATCAAGCCGTAATGTCTTCCCTGCTGAAAAGTACCTTGAGATTCCGCGGCAAAGCGCTGAGATAATCCCTCAAGTTGAGCTTATCGATTTTTTGCGCAAGCTCTTCCGGCAGCTGTTCAAAAGTACCCCCCGAAAGCAGTATCCCTGTCTCTTCCTCTGAAAATTCAAACGTTTCGGATCTGTCGTTGATATATTTCCTGTTTACCGGGCAGATCAACTGGCAGCGCGTACACCCTACTACAGAATTATGTGCCGATCCATCGACCCATTCCGGGAAATCATGACCGCCGTCAGCTTCATTGAAGTAAGTCAGGCAGCGTTCAGCATCTACAAGAAACCTGTCGGGTCTGATCGCCGCAGTCGGGCAGTTGTTCAGGCAGGCTTTGCAGGTCCTGCATTCCTCCATCTGCCGTATCTCACGCAGGCCGCCTTCGGCGCACGGGATATCGGAGTAAAAAGCAGATATCGTCGCAAAGCTTCCAAATCCGTCCACATAGCAAATATTGTTTCTGCCGTAAATACCGAGTCCGGATCTGACCGCAAGCCATTTTTTAGGTAATTTTTGAGCAGACGTCACATGATACCCGGCAGGGTTGACAAGATCATTCAGACACTTTTCCATGGCTACAGGGGCAGAATTGTAATCGACATATGTAGAGGGTATTCTGAGCGGTATCCTTTTCCCCTTGAGATAAAATTTTATCATAACCGTCGAAGGGCTTGGCGATGCAACAATAATAATCGATCTGACCTCTGTATCGGGTAAAGTGAAATTGAAAACATTTCCGACCAGGCGTTCCTGATATTTGTTCAGAAACCCACATTCACTGAGAGCTTTGGCATCCTGTCTGATATATTCAAAATACGATGCCGGAATTACCTCAGCCTTATAACCCAGTCTCTGCATTTCATTCTTGATCTGCTGTACCATGTTCGGCTCCTTTTGTGAAATCTTCCGGTGTCCCGGTGGCTTCGTTTTCTGGATAATTTCATGTACATTATATATCAGCAGAGGTTTATTCACAATATTCCCTCCTGTTATGTGACCCTGAACCTCCTGCCCAAAATAAAGGTTGAAATAGTAACGTGCGATGACCGCGTGAACGAAGTCCTGGATATCATAACGAAGGTATCCAGGACAGGAGAAGTCGGGGACGGAAAGATATTCGTACATGATATTGCAGACGCCATCCGTATCCGGACGGGCGAACGCGGGGAATCAGCCCTCTGACAAACTTAACCGCATTATCTCCCGAGCAATGGGCGCGGCAGCTTTGCCGCCTGTCGAACCGCCGTACTCGAGTACGACGGCGACAGCCACCTTGGGGTCGTCGGCAGGCGCAAAACTGATAAACCAGGCATGCTCCTTGTTTTTCTGTATTCCGCTTAGTTCGTTTTCAGCCGTGCCTGATTTTCCCGCCACCTTTACCCCTTTAATAGCCGCACTTTTCCCCGTCCCTGTTTCAACTACGCTCTGCATCATCTTATTGACTTGGGCAGCTATCTCAGGGGACGTCAACCGGCTGAACACTTCAGGCTGGGCGGTCCTGATCACGGTATCGTTCGGCGAAACTACACGCTCCACCATGTAAGGCTTCATAATGACGCCATCGTTTGCGATGCCCGATGCGAGCATAGCCATAAACAGGGGAGTCACCTGCAGTCTGCCCTGCCCTATCCCTACGGCAGCAAGATCGGTCTTTCCCATAGTCTTGTATGGGAAACGGCTGGAGCTGGCATTGATATCGAAAGGGATATCCCTGTTCATTCCCGCCCGGGCTGCTATATCCCTGATATTTTTCTCTCCCAGTGCGACTCCTATCTGTGAAAACACTACATTGCTGGAAACGGCAAGGGCGCCCGTCATATCGATCTTGCCGAATGCTTCCTTTCCATAATTGCTGATTTCCATGCCGTTAATTACTATACTTCCATTATCGTCATAAATCCCTGCGCCGACGCCATTTTCAAGAGCTGCGGCAGAGATCAGGACCTTGAAGGTCGAGCCGGGCGCATAAAGCCCCTGCGTCGCACGCGGGAGGAATGGATGATCGGCGGATTCGACCATCTCCTGCCAGTTCTGCGCAAGTTTCGCGCTGCTCGGATCAAAGTCAGGCTTGCTGACCATCGCCAGGACCTCGCCTGTTTTAGGCCGCATAACGACGATTGCCCCGTTTTTATTGCCCAGAAGCTCTTCAGCTTTTTTCTGAAGCTTATGATCCAGAGTCAAATATAAATCGTTTCCTGTTTTCTGTTCGCCCTTCAGCAGATTGCTGAGGCCTGTTACAGGCGAGAATTCCCAAATGTTGAGCAGTTCATTGTTATACTTCGCTTCAAGCTGTGATTTCCCGTAAGCTCTCGAATTGTATCCTATGACCTGGCTGTAAAGCCTGCCGTATGGGTAGACGCGTTCCTGCTTGCTGCCGGTACCCTTGCTGTATGCAAGCACCGTTCCGTTCCTGTCAAGGATGCTCCCCCTCTGGGTAGTGTCTTCCTTTTCCCATTGTCTTCGGTTATATGAACTGGTAAGGATACTGTCCTTCTCAAATATTTCGAAATAAGTCAGGTATACAATTATGGAAAGAAAAAGAAAGCTCATGAATATGAGGACATGTATGATCCTCCTGTTTTGCTTCTCCATCAGGTTTCTCCTTTCCCGGAAGGCCCGGCAGAAACAGCCTGCAGTATCCCGAGGGCAATGAAGCTGACTACAAGCGAACTGCCGCCGTAACTGATAAAAGGCAGTGTGACGCCTGACAGGGGGATCAGCTTTATGACGCCGCCTACGATGACAAACGCTTGAAATCCAAAAACCAGAGTGATTCCGAACGCCAATACCTTTGTGAACTGATCCTTTATGGAAAGTGCTATTTTTATACCCCTGTAAGTCAGTATAAAATATAGCAGGACCACTGCGACCCCGCCGAAAATGCCCATTTCTTCACAAATGGCAGAAAAAATGAAATCGGTCTCGACCTCGGGAATGAAATCCGGCCTGCCCAAGCCCAGGCCAGTCCCGAAAAATCCTCCCGCGCCTATGGCAAACAGGGATTGTGTGATCTGGTATCCCGTTCCCGCAATATCCTTCCACGGATCAAGCCAGGTATCGACCCTTATTTTGATATGATTGACCAAAAACACGCCTGCCAGCCCTCCTGCAGAGGCAAGTACAGCGTTTATGATCAAATAAAGCCTGTCATTTACAAAAACATAGAAAAGCATAAAATATACGAGAAAAATCATCAAAGCTGTTCCCCATTCCTGCTGTATCACCATGAAGCCAAGATGCAGGAAAGATACTGCCATCAGGACATGAACCGGCCTGACTGCAAGCTTTCCGATCCTGAAAACTTCCGCCTCGCTGAATTTTCCCTCATAGAGCTTAAAAAATGCTGCAACAAAAAATACGAATAAAATTTTTATTACTTCTGACGGCTGTATACTGAACTGACCAATTATGATCCAGTTTTTTGCTCCTTTTATGCTCCTTCCGAAAAAAAGAGTGACCGCAAAAAGCAATAACGAGGCCAGAGGATAGCAATATACAAGCCGTTCCCAGATACGGAACCTGCGGAACAATAAACAGCTGACAAGGAACAGCATTATGCCGGCAGCAAACCATACTATCTGTTTGAAGCCCAGGTCACGATCCAGCCTATACAGCATGATGATCCCCATACTCGACAGCATGCCCGCAATAAGAAAAAGATACCCGTCTCCCAGCTTTGCAAATTTTATGACCGAGTATCCCAGGCCGATCAGAAAAATAGCTGCGAGACCTGCTAAGAGTATATAGTTATCGTATGGTTTCTTGTAAAAGTACAAAAGTCCGAAACCGATTATGTTTACCAGTATTATCAGGATTACAGGCCGCAGGCGTCTGACCGCTTTCATTTTTTGTCCCTCCTGCCTGCCACAAACAAAAAGTCCAGTTGACCTATATGAATCCTGTCCCCATCACTTAGTGCGACCGGCGCTTCCGTCAGCTTACTTCCATTTACGAGAATACCGTTTGTACTTTTCAGATCTTCTATCGTACAAACCCCGTCTTTGCATGTAAAAGCCGCATGCTTCCCCGACAGGAACGGGTCGGCTACAGTAATGCCGTTGCCCTGGGCGCGTCCGATCGTAAGTCTGCCGGCCAGCATATAGCTTTCTTCCACTTTGAAGTCCAGATCGTCCCGCCGGTTTACAAGCTTCAGGTAAGGCATGTCGGTACTTCCTGAAGACCTGCCGGCATTGGTCATACGTATATCAAGGTATATCATGCGGATAATGGCATAGATAAATAGATATATGACAGTAATAAAAATGTATTTCAACAGCGAAGATATTACCTCAAACAATTATGTGCCTCCAAATCTGCCTTTCTCCTTATCCTGCCTATTTTCTTATACCAGCCAATTATATCATACCCCTTTTCTGCACGTATTTTGTTACATTTTACTTTTTTTAAGTATTTTGCTAGCATTCCTTTTTCACATGATATCTTCCAGTGTTTCCTTTTCAGGGTCAAAATTTATGAAACGCCTGAAGGACTTTATAAAACCGAAAGGTATGAATACGATCAGCATAAATACGAAGCAGACAAAAATGATGGTCCTTATAGGAAAGAATTCTCCCAATATGCCTCCAAGCAGCATTCCGAAAGGCGTCAGCGACTGCGCCAGCATGCTGACCAGCGAAAATACCTTGCCGCGCATATCCTGCGGGACGGTCAGCTGGACTGTGGAATTAATGAAAACATTAATAATGGCATTGAAGAAACCTCCGACGAAAATCAAAATGCACATTAGAACGAAATTATAAACCAGCGCTATTGCTGAAAAGCATAGAAACGCAGTAACGGCTGAAAGCATAAATATTTTTAGTCTCTTATCCGGAGAAAATTTCACGGTCGATGTAACAACCATGGCGGAAAGTATACCTCCTGTGAAAAACGCCATGGCTACTCCGTATTTACCGGGTCCAAGGGATTCCGTCTGCTGAAACAGCGGGAGAAACAATACTATTGCCGCGAAAGACAGAAAATTCAAAACCGATACAATGACAAGCAAGTCCCGCAGTCCGCTGAAGCGCCAGACAAATTTGTATCCGTCCTTCATATCTGAAAAGAAATGCTGCTTTTCCTTTCTTTCGATTTTGGGTATCTTCAGAAATAAATTCAAAAATGCAGAAAATATAAACGACAGTCCATTAAACAGAAACATGACGGGAGCGCCAAGCACCTGGAACAGAAATCCTCCTGCGGAATTTCCTATGATGTTCGAGCCGGACTGTATTATGCCCATCATGGAATTTGCACCGATCAGCTGAGATTTAGGGACAATGTCGGGTATCGTTGAGCCAACGGCAGGCGAAAAGAAGGCTCCGCATACGCTGAGTATTATTCCTGCAACAAAAACCATCCAAATCCCGGTAGAGCCTCTGAATACTGCTGTCGCCAGTAAAACTACCGCTGCGCCTCTGATTATGTCCGTTATTATCAGCAGCTTTCTTCTGTCGACTCTGTCGGCTATAACTCCCGCAAAAGGAGAAACCAGGACAGCTGGCAATGTTGAGGTCGCCATCATTGTCCCCATCAACGCTGTAGAGCCTGTAACTGCCAGGACCCAGAATCCCAAGGCTATACCATATATGACGTCACCTAATATCGAAACCAGCTGACCTTGCCACAGCAAGAGAAAATTGGGGGTCCATAATTTTTCAGCTGGCGGTGTATCAACTTCCGCCTGTGTTTCAACCGCATGCCCCGCATCGGCACATAGCCCTGCAGATCCACTGGTTTCCTGTATACTTCCTGCTGTAAAATCTTCCGACATATCAAACCTCTTTTCAAACATTTATAATTCACATATTGAAGTACGATTTTTTCCTTTAAATGTTTGAAAATAAAAATGATATTTTAGCAGGATTTTGCTTTATGCCCACTCTTCCCTTAAAAGCGCATACAAATACTCATCCACATACTCGCCCTTATTCCATGAGCTTTTTATAAAGTGGCCTTCCCTCCTCATACCGATCCTTTCGAGCAAACTAATGGAATCTACATTTCTTACGTCGGTTATCGCTATGACCCTGCGCAGCTTCAGGACGTTGAAAATATATCCCAGCAAATTCTTCACAGCCTCGGTACCGAACCCCTTACTCCGGTACAAAGGATCGAGTGTAAAACCTATTTCGGCCTGATCCGTTTCCGGATGCAAAGTGTGTATCGCCAAATCCCCTATCAGGCGGCCGTCACTCTTCGATTCGACAGCGATCTGAAACCAATTGCCGGGGATACCGGGTTCAGAGGTCATTTGCTCTTTTACAAACTCTGCCGCCTGCTCCAGAGTATAATTTACCCATATATCTCCCTGATAACGGGCTACCCGGGGATCTGTCCTGTACTTAATAAAAGCCTCTGCATCAGACTCCGCAAACTTCCTTAATAACAGCCTTTCCGTCTCTATGACGCTGAATCTGACATCGGCCATAATCTTCACCCCCACCAAAGCTTCGATCCCTTTCAATACTCTCTTCTGCAGCTATTGAACAATATATCGCCGAATCAATCGATAACGGCAATCCTTTTTTCAGTCTTCGTCCTTTTTACATCGATCAATCTCTGATTTTCCGAGCCTCTGAACTTTAACAGCATGTTCTTCTTTCCCATCATAAACGGCCCGTCAACCAGGATGTCCGTATTATCGAGCAAATCACCCCAGCCTGGTCTACCGTCTGAGCCTGCAATGATTTCATCATAGGTGTATCCCGTGTAGGTCATGACATGATATCCCATTTCCCTCGCACCGGACGCAAGCTCGGCAAATCCCTCAGCCTGCTCAAACGGCTCACCCCCGCTCAGCGTGATCCCCTCCAACAGAGGATTGCCGCGCAATATCTGCAGTATTGATCCGATGCTCATAGTCATGCCTCCGTTGAAAGAGTGCGTGGAAGGATTGTGGCAGCCGGGACAATTGTGGCTGCAGCCCTGGGCAAAAACAACCAGCCTGATCCCGGGCCCGTCGACGATCGACTCCCTTTCTATCCCGGCAACCCTTAGCTCAGTATCCATTAATACGCTCCCTTTCATGATTCGCAGGAAAAATGCTTTGCCCTGTCCCTCACCTCAGCTTTTTTCGCATCGTTGAACCTGTCGAGTGTGCCTACCAGATATCCCGTAATACGCCTGATCCTTTCGAACCTTGTATCTCCCTCCGGTCTTCCGCATTTAGGGCATTCATTCCCGATGATTCCCGTGAAGCCGCAGACCGGGTCACGGTCTACAGGGTGATTGATCGCTCCGTATCCAATTCCCGCTTCCTTCATGCAGCGTATGATCCTTTCAAACGCCTGCAGGTTCTGGGTCGGATCTCCGTCCAATTCAACATATGTAATGTGCCCTGCGTTCGTAAGCTCGTGGTACGGTGCTTCCAGGCGAATTTTGTCATAGGCTCCGATCTTGTAATAAACAGGTATGTGAAAGCTGTTGGTATAGTACTCCTTGTCGGTGATGCCTTCAATAACGCCGAAAACATCCCTGTCCAACCTTACAAATCGCCCCGACAGCCCTTCTGCCGGCGTAGCAAGAAGTGTGAAATTCAACCCGTACTTTTTACTTGCTTCATCCATACGCCGGCGCATTTGGCCAATTATTTTCAATCCAAGCTTCTGAGCTTCCTCCGATTCACCGTGATGCTCTCCCGTCAATGCTTTCAGGCATTCTGCCAGACCTATGAAGCCCATGGACAATGTGCCGTGCTTGAGTACTTCCCTGATTTCGTCCTCCCAGCCCAGCTTTTCGGAATCCAGCCATATGCCCTGCCCCATGAGGAACGGAAAGTTCTTGACCTTTCTGCGCGCCTGTATTTCAAACCTCTCAAGCAGCTGGTCTATGACCAGGTCGATTTTCTCATCAAGCTCTTCAAAAAATGTATCAATATTCCTGTCGCTGTGCAGAGCGAGCCTTGGGAGGTTTATTGTTGTAAAGCTCAAATTGCCCCTGCTGTTAATTATTTCTCTCGAAGGGTCGTAAACATTCCCCACCACCCTTGTCCTGCAACCCATATAAGCGATTTCGGTCTCCGGCCTGCCCGGTTTGTAGTATTTAAGATTAAATGGCGCATCAAGAAATGAAAAGTTGGGGAAAAGTCTTTTTGCGCTCACTCTGCAGGCCAGCTTGAACAGATCGTAGTTCGGATCTCCGGGATTATAACTTATGCCTTCCTTCACCTTGAATATGTGGATGGGGAAAATAGGCGTCTCACTGTTCCCCAAACCTGCTTCAGTTGCCAGAAGAAGGTTCCTGATTACCATTCTGCCTTCCGGGGATGTATCCGTACCGTAATTCACGGAACTGAAAGGTATTTGAGCACCTGCACGGCTGTGCATGGTGTTCAGGTTATGTACCAGAGCCTCCATCGCCTGATAGGTATCGCGTTCCGTCTCGGCTTCCGCCTTACTGCGTGCAAAATCCTGCGCTTTCGAAACAGTAACCTCATCAAAGATAATGCTCCCCAGATATTTTCTCTCAATGGCAAAATATTCGTCCATGACGCCGAGCGCAGGTAAAACGCCTTCCTTATTCTGTATTTCATCAAAGATATTACCCAATTTTGTTTGAATATTTTGGTCTTCCGTCAACCATTCCAGTATTTTGGCCATATTCTGCCTGTAACGTTTGACGTAGGTTTTTGCTACACCCGGCGCCATCCCATAGTCAAAGTTCGGTATGCTCTGGCCTCCATGCTGATCGTTCTGATTCGATTGGATCGCGATGCAGGCAAGGGCGGAATAGCTGTGAATATCCTGGGGCTCCCTTAAAAAGCCATGACCTGTGCTGAACCCGTCCTTGAAAAGCTTCTCTATGTCGATCTGGCAGCAGGTAGTGGTCAGCGTCAGGAAATCCAAGTCGTGTATGTGGATGTCTCCATCCCTGTGAGCCCTCGAATGCTCCGGCTTCAGTACAAACAACTCATTGAACTGCTTCGCACCCTCCGAGCCATACCTGAGCATGGTGCCCATGGAGGTATCGCCGTCGATGTTTGCGTTTTCGCGCTTGAGATCATTGTCCCGGGCATCCTTGAAGGTCAGCTCCTCGTAAACCTTCATCAGACGCGTATCCATTTCCCTGATCCTGGTCCGTTCGGCACGGTATATTATGTATTGCTTAGCGGTCGCAGCATATCCGGCCTCGATCAGCACCCTTTCAACGATATCCTGTATATCTTCAACCCCCGGGATCTTTTTATCAGGGCTTTCCTCAAGCCTTTCCACTACTTTTTCAGCAAGTGACAGCGCAGCTGTATAATCTTCCTTACCGGCGGCTCTCGTTGCTTTAAATATAGCGTTGGAGATCTTCTCGATATTGAAGGGCGCTTCCCTTCCATCCCTTTTCCTGATTTTTGTAATCATTCCGCTCACACTTCCTCTTTCCGTAAATTATAGATTTCATCCGATTTCAGAAAAATACGACCCCCCGACAAAACGTCAGAAGGCCACGGTTATTCAATACCAGCAAGGTATCAGACACCCCCTATCGATCGTAGAGCTGATGGTGCATCAAATACAGGCAGGTCTTCTGACTCTGGTTCATCGACATTTAATTCCTTCCTGGATACATCCAGTGGATCTGCAAAAAATGCCTCCCCATCACAGCGGCGGGACCGCGCGGGACTTTCACCTGCTTCCCTTTTATACTGTTGTGAACAGTCACCTGTATTAACAATATTTAGTTATATTGATTCTACCACATACAATATATTGCGTCAATTGGTATAAAACCAAAAAAATCGCAAGTGCATCGAGCCCTTGCGATTTTTGAATAAGACTTCACTTTTTTGTATTATATTTTAAATCCGGAAACAAGGCTGATCAGTGATTCTGAGCCGGCTTTCACAAATTCCGACTGTTTTGCCACCTCATTCGCCTTTTCGACTATGGTCATCGACTTTTGTGCGATATTGGAAGTTCCGGACGCGCCTTCATTTGTCGCCAGCGTCACTTCATTTATAGCTTTGACCATATTTTGCATCGATGCCGAAAGTTCCTGTGCCGTAGCGCTGAAATCACCGACAAGATCGTCGATGAAACCGGCGTCCTTATCATAATTCTCACCCGTGGCTATCATTTTGCCATAATCATTGTCAACCTGGTTGTCAAGGAATGCCAATACTTGCCCGGAGCTTTCCGAAAGGTTTTTGACAGCGAGTGTCACTTCATTGGTGATTGCTTGAATTTCTGCAACGGCATTTTTGGAGTCTTCGGCGAGCTTTCTTATTTCGTCCGCTACGACCGCAAAGCCTTTACCCGCTTCGCCCGCCCTGGCAGCCTCAATTGCCGCATTCAAGGCAAGCAGGTTAGTCTGTGAGGAAATTTGCAGAATAGCGTCGGATAATTCCTTGATTCGCTCTGCTTTTTGGGACTGCTCAATCGCGCTGCGCAGTTTCCCGCCGATTTCTACTCTCACTTCACGTGCGTTCTCCTGTGATAACGCTGCGTTCGTCATCAGCTCTTTAGCCCTTCTGCTTATTTCATTTGCGGATACAGAACCATCCTGAGCTTTCGAGGCGATCGATTCGACTGCAGTTTCTATCTCCATCGATGTGGCATTCATTTCTTCGGATGCAGATGCCGTTTCCTCCATACCTGCCGATAATTGCTCGGTTGTGGCCGATACTTCTTCTATGTCCTCATTCAGTTCTGAAATGTTTTTAGCTGTTCTCTCTGCCAGGCTATTGATATTTTGGGCTTCGTGCACGACGCCTTCTATAACGCCCTTTACAGACGTCTGCATTTTATTGACTGCCCTTGCCATATCTCCTACCTCGTCTTTCAGCTTGAGGTGATATTCAGGGATCTGCCTGCTGAAATCGCCGGAGCCGATGACGATCAGGTGGTCGGCAGCTGCCTTTATTCCCCTGGTGATCGTACTTGAGATCATGACTGAGAGGGCGGTACCGAAGACTGCAGCGGCTGCAATAATAATTATGAGCCAACGGGTAGCATTATTGTTTTCCGACTCTTCTCTGGCGTATGTCTCATCAGCCTCTTTGGCATTATATTGTACAAGCTCGGATAAGCCTGTCATAAAAGCTTCCATTGGTTTTTTATTAGCTGAAAGATATTCAAACGCCTCATTGGATTGTCCCGATGCAGCCATCGATAATACATTCTCGCGAACAATGCGGTAGTCGTCCAGATTTTTCTCAATTTGGGCCATGATATCGGTTTCGTATCCATCAAAATTGCCGATCGCTTTGAAATTTCCGAGAGCCTTATCAAATGACGCAGCAGTTTCTTTTATATTGTCCAGATACTGCTTCTGCAGGTCTACATTATTACCCGAAGCAATCACGTACAGCAGATTCGCTTCGTTGGCTCTGGCCAGGATCCCGCATTCGTCCAGCCATTGGATCGATTTAAGATTGTTATCATACAAGCTGTGCATTCCTGCTTCAGATTTCGTTTTGTAATAATAACCCGCTATTCCGACTGCCAAAGCAAATACCAATAAAACAGCTGATAGCAAGGTAATTTTCTGTCGGATCTTCAAATTTTTCAGCATCAATAATCCCCCGTAAATTTATGTTTTGTTTTGTGAAACGGCTTGAAATCGGTTACTAATGCTTATAAATACCCCGGCGTTATTTATTGAAACATATTTTTCATCTCATATTGCATTACTTCTTTGAATTTCATCTGAACCTTCAGGAATGATTCGACGACCCTGGGATCGAAATGGCTGCCGGAGTCATGTAATATCCTGTCCGTAGTAATTTCATGGCTTAATGGTTCCTTATACGGTCTTTTCGATACCATCGCATCATAGGCGTCGACCAGCGCGAAAATCCTTGCCGGCAATGGTATCTGTTGACCTTTTAAGCCTTCAGGATAGCCGGTGCCGTTATATTTTTCATGATGATACATGGCAATATCCCTGGCCATCAATAAGTACCCTGTTTTTACCGCCTTCCCCTCATATATTCTTTCTATAGCCTGAGCTCCTATTATCGTATGCTTTTTCATCTGTTCAAACTCTTCGTCGGTCAGTCTTCCGGGTTTAAGCAATATGCTGTCGGGTATCGCGATTTTACCTACGTCATGCAGCGGCCCCGCTTTGACGAGTTGATATGTAAAGTTTTGATCAAGGTCCATCTCTTCCGCCAATATAACTAAATATTTTCTTGTTCTGTCCATATGGCTGCCGGTTGTATCATCGCGAAGTTCCGACAAATTTATAAGCGCATCGACTGTTGAATCCTTTACTTTGAAAAAAGCCTCTGTAACTATGGCAATTGTTTTATGATGAACTTTATCGATCACACATAAATACTCTGTCAGGTCCTCACCTGAATATCTGCCAACAAGGATATGCATATAGCTGTCTTCGAATAGATGAAATGCTTCTATGAATTTCCGATAGGATATATCCTGAAGAGCCAGCTTGATTCCTGTGCCTTCATTGGAATTGAAATAGCCGTCGAAATCACCTGTGGACAGGAACGTGATAAAATCGTCTATCAGTCCGGCAAAACACTCTTTGATGGTTGCATATTCAATATCATTATCCGCATAATTTTTTTGTTTGACCAGACCAAGCCATATTTGCAGCACGTCTTCTTTTTCCTGTCTGAAAATATCGGCCATATTACGGATTAGAAGTGTTTCATTGTGATTCATTATGCACCTCCTTAAGGTGTATGTTAATTTTCTTCCTGAATAAGGCAACATCAGCTGCTGTTTTTCTTCAAATAAAATAAAGCTTCGATGCGCGAAGCTTTCAAGATGTAGATTATGCGGCCTGCGGCCGATATAAAAAGCCTCGCTGTGCGAAGCTTTCACAAGGTCGGCTCTTTTGCTATTCCAAAAAGCCTAAAGCCTCATTGCATGAAGCTTTTCAATTGTAGATTATATCGCGATGCGAATAATCTTTGGTGAGCCATCGGAGATTCGAACTCCGGACACCTTGATTAAAAGTCAAGTGCTCTGCCAACTGAGCTAATGGCCCGTATCATATGATATATACCGTGTGTTCTCAGCCACACAAGTATATATCATACAGTATGTTCTGTGTTTTTGTCAACCTGCAAAGTGACAATTCAAATCTATTTCTATCATTTGATTAAAAATGAGTCGAAGAGCAGTCCCCTGACTCACTCTACTACGATCGTCTGCTCGCGGTCCTTGCCGACACCTACGAGCGCGATCCTTACACCGGCAAGCTCTTCGATGCGTCTGAGATATTTCTTTGCATTGTCGGGCAGATCATCATATTTTCTTACAGAGGATATATCTTCGTTCCAGCCGTCAAACTCCTCGTAGACAGGCTCGCACATGGCAAGCCCCTTCAGGCTTGCAGGAAAATGATTTATAAGCTCGCCATTCTTCCTGTATGCAACACAGAGCTTGATCCTGTCCATTTTGCCTATTGTATCGACGTGATTAATAGCAAGGCCAGTAAGGCCGTTTACACGCGCAGCATAACGTATCATTACCGCATCGAGCCAGCCGCAGCGCCTGGGCCTGCCTGTCGTAGTACCGTATTCCCATCCCAGCTCCCTGATAGTATCGCCTGTTTCGTTGTTCTGTTCGGTAGGGAACGGTCCGGCGCCTACTCTGGAGGTGTATGCCTTTAAAACGCCGTATACCTCGTCGATATATTTCGGTCCGATACCAGCGCCAGTACATACGCCGCCTGCTACAGGGTTGGATGAAGTGACGTAGGGATAGGTCCCGAAGTCGAGATCAAGGAAAGTAGCCTGAGCGCCTTCAAAAAGGATGTCCTTACCCTGCTCAGCCGCCTCGCCTATGATCGCATTGACGTCTGTCACATGCTTCTTCAGCTGTTTTGCATATTCGGCGTACTCTGCTATTATCTCTTCAGCATCCAATCCTTTTCCGCCGTAAATTTTTTCAATGATCGGATTTTTTATTTTAAGGTTTTCCCTAACCTTTTGGGCAAATTCTTCATCATCTATCAGATCGCACATACGGATGCCGCATCTTTCCGTTTTATCCGTATAAGCAGGCCCGATGCCCCTTTTGGTCGTGCCAAGGTTGGCCGAACCGCGTTGGCTTTCCTGCAGCTCGTCCAAAAGCTTGTGATACGGCATAATCACATGCGCCCTGTCGCTGATAAGCAGCTTGTCGGTGCATACGCCTTTTTGCGCGAGTTCTTCCATTTCCTTCAGCAAAACTGCAGGGTCTATTACGACGCCATTGCCGATTATGCAGGTTTTATCCTTGTGAAGTATTCCTGAAGGTATCAGGTGCATTGCATATTTGATCCCGTCCGCCACTATCGTATGGCCTGCGTTATTGCCGCCTGAAAAGCGCACTACCAGATCGGAATCCTTCGCCAGCATGTCAATATACTTGCCTTTGCCTTCGTCACCCCATTGGGTGCCTACGACAACTCTAACCGCCATTTACTAATCCCCCGTTGCATTTATTTTGCTTCCTTCGATGCAAGATAATCGTTCAGTTCCTTGACTATCTGATCGGCATCGATTCCATGGATGGCACACGCGTCTTCGAGGCTCTCACCTGACGACGACGGGCAGCCGAGACAATGCATGCCTATGCTTAACAATATCGGTATCGTACCCTTGTCCAGTTTCAAAATATCTGAAATGATCATATCTTTAGTTACTCTTGCCATGATAATACCTCCCCTTTCTAATACCATAAAATTCTAGACTATTATACACTATTATTCATTTAAATAATACCCAGCTTTTAATTTCATTATTAAGGTTTTTATTACGGTTTTTATTACGCTTTTTATTACGCTATCCTGCTACTTTTTATATTTTTCCCGTCCTATCCGGTAAAGATCGTTTCCCTTGCTGTCAATGACCACGGTTGCGGGGAAATTGCTTACTGTAAGCTTTCTTAAGGCTTCAGTTCCAAGTTCGGGGAAAGCAATTATTTCTTCGGCAATAATACATTTTGAAAGCAATGCGCCTGCCCCTCCCGTCGCGCCGAAATAGACGGCGCCGTATCTTACCATCTCTTCGGTCACCTGGCCGTTTCTAAGCCCTTTGCCGATCATTCCGGTCAAGCCCAGTTTTATCAGTTCAGGCGCATATGCATCCATCCTGCCGCTGGTTGTAGGTCCTGCAGAGCCTATAACACAGCCTGGCCCCGCCGGGCATGGCCCAACATAATATATTATCTGATCCCTTATATCCAGTGGGAGCTGTTTGCCTGCATTCAGAAGTTCTATCAGCTTTTTATGAGCTGCATCCCTCGCAGCATAGATCACGCCGCTTATTTCAACTGCGTCGCCCGCGTTCAGCCGCCCGGCGGCCACTTTCGTCAAAGGGGTATTTATTTTGATGATACCACTCAAAGAATTGACCTCCCTTCACGTTATAAAACTGCTTCCGCGTGCCTGGTCACATGACAGCTCATATTAAGAGCCACCGGCAGCCCGGCTATATGAGTCGGGAACACTTCGATATTTACAGCCATTGCAGTAAGCCTGCCTCCAAGCCCTGCAGGGCCTATCCCCAGGCTGTTCACCTTTTCAAGCATTTCCACCTCGAGTTGTCGGATGCTTTCTCTGGGGTTACGCCTGTCGACCGGCCGCAGCAACGCCTTCTTTGCCAATAACGCAGCCTTTTCCATTGTACCGCCTATCCCAACGCCAACAACAACGGGAGGGCACGGATTCGGTCCCGCCTTTTCCACCATTTCCTCTATAAAGGTCCTGACTCCGTCGATCCCGTCGGACGGCTTCAGCATCCTGACTCCGCTCATATTTTCACTGCCGAAGCCCTTTGGCGCCAGAGTGATTTTAAGGTCGTTGCCTTCCGTTATTTCATAATGTATCACAGCAGGAGTATTGTCTCCCGTATTCTTTCGTTCAAGAGGATCGGACACCACCGATTTTCTGAGGAAACCTTTCTCATAGCCTCTGCGTACGCCTTCATTAATAGCCTCGGTCAGGCTTCCTCCGCTTATATGGACCTCCTGCCCTATTTCCACAAAAACCACGGCCATACCGGTATCCTGGCAAATAGCCATCCGTTCACGGGCTGCGATCTTCGCATTTTCGACGAGCTGCGAAAGTATCAGTCGCCCGGTTTCGGATTCCTCATTCCCGGCCCCTTCTTCGAGAGCGCACATTATATCTTTATTAAGATCGTAATTGGCAGTCATGCAAAGCTGCTCTACCGTCTCGATTATTTTAGATATCGGGATTTCCTTCATACCGGCCTCCTGGAGGTTGAATGCTTTTACACCAGTACCCATGATATACGATAGTGCATCAAAATGCAAGTTCACACAAAATTAACAATCGGCAATAAGACTTTTTCCGGAGCTGTTGGTATAATGATTATGGGGGCTGAATCTAATGAAAAGAATCTTGGAAAAGAGGATTACCGTGAATACCAGGAATACAAAAAGCGTGAAGAACATACTTGTTTGCGTGACACAGCAGAAAACCTGCGAACGCCTTATAAACGCGGCACACGAGTTGGTCGAAGAATACAATGGCGACCTATATGTTATAAATGTAGTCAAAAGTGAGCTTCATTTTCTAGACAGCGCCAGGGAGTCCGAGGCTCTGGAATACCTGTTCGGTATTTCAAAAAGCGTAGGAGCGAACCTTTCAGTGCTCAAATCTGATGATATCCCGTTAACGATCGCACAGTATGCTGAAGAGAATGACATCGGATGTATCATTCTTGGAAAATCACCTTCTGAAGATGATGGGAATCTGTTTGTCAGAAAGCTGAAATCATTGTTGAAAAATGACATTGAGATAAGAATTTTGTCGTAAAAAGTGAAACATAGTCAAAATGGCATAATTTATGTAGTTCTAATAGACTAAATTATTCTGAAAGGCTTGACTTTACGCTACTTTCATTATAGAATAATGTCGAATTCCAAATTTAGGAGGTTGTATTAATGAATAAAACTGATTTAATCAATTCTATCGCCTCAAAATCGGGTCTTAACAAAAAGAACAGCGAAGCTGCTCTGAACGCATTTATCGGCTCTGTCGAAGAAGCTCTCAAGGGTGGAGACAAAGTAGTCCTGGTTGGTTTTGGTACCTTCGAAGTTAGGAAGAGGGCTGCAAGGAAAGGCAGAAACCCACAGACTAAGAAAGAAATCACTATTCCTGCTTCCAAAGCTCCGGTATTCAAAGCTGGTAAGGTTTTAAAGGATACAGTCAACAAGAAGAAATAATTAATCAAGTACATAAAAGAAGCTGCCAAATGGCAGCTTCTTTTACTTTGTTAAGATTTTGTTTTCGAATTTCATCCGTATAGCCTTTTCAGTAAGAAATTCTATTATCTGAATATTACTGGGCTTATTCCTGCCGATCGTAGTTATCAAAACCTGTTCAGGATTATCATCACATTTCGACTTTTTATTGGCACTGTCGATTGCACAGCGTATCGCCCTGTCGATATTTCTGCTGGTTGTATTGTACTTTTCAGCCAGGACAGGATAAATGCTCTTAGCTGCCGATTTGATGGCTATCGGCTGGTTTATGCACATCATAACGGCTTCCCTCAGATATCTGTATCCGGCTATATTGGGTGTGATACCAAGCCTTTTTATCATGGTGGAAACGCTCTGTTCCATACTCTCTTCACTGCCTCGCACAAGACCTGTACCGGTTCTTAGCATGCCGGCCGCCTGTCCTGCCGTGGCAGCCTTTTCAGTATACAGCTGCCTTATTCTTGAAGCGAGGATCTCTACCTCGAAAGGTTTTATAATGTAGTAATCCGCTCCAAGCTCAAGCGCCTTCTGAACAACAACATCCTTCCCGATCGCGGTAAGCGCTATTACGATCGGTCTTCTGTCGGACGGCCTCAGCGAAAGTCTTTCAAGTACGCCTATCCCATCAAGATTCGGCATTATAACATCCAGAACAATAACATCGGGTTCAATTTCGTCCACCAGTCTAAGCGTTTCGATACCGTCTTTTGCTATCCCACTGACTGTCATGTCCCCGGTTTGCTCCAGATACTCCTGAAGCATGTGGCAAAACTCTACATTGTCGTCAGCAATCAATACAGATATCAGTTCCGACATTAGCTCATGTTCCCCTCTACAACTGCGAGTATATCTCACCGGCTATATCTGCCGGCTTTTTGTCCCCGCAATCTATTATTTTGTCAGCGTAATTTATGTACAATGGGTCACGTTCATCAAAAAGCTGCCTGAAGGTCTGTCCCTGAGTCCTGACAAGTTTTCTCCCCGGTGCAAGACGCAGTTCAAGCGTATCGAAGCTCTGCCTGAGATAGACGATCTTCCCGATATCTTTCAGATATCGCATCAGTTCGTCATCCTTTACCACCCCGCCGCCGGTAGCCACTACATTTTGTTTTATTCCACATGAGATTATGATTTTCCTCTGCAATTCCAGAAATTTTTCATAGCCGTCCTGGGCGACAATATCCTTCAGAGCCCTGCTATCCTGTTTTTTCACGAGCTCGTCCGTATCGATGAAGGCAAGTCCTGTCATCTCGGCAAGGATTGGGCCTACCGTACTTTTGCCGGCGCCGGGCATACCGATCAGAACTATGCTCTGACGTTTATGCATATCCGGTTTCCCACTCATAGGTTTTCCCACTCCGGATCAATGATAGCTTTTGTTGCGTTATAGCCTTCTGCCATAAGTATCGCGTCCAGCAGAGCTATTCTCACCATCGCTTCACAGACAGGGTATATCCTGGTCACAATAGTCGGATCGCTTCTGGATGCAAATACGTGACTTGTGTTTACCTTATTTTTTATATCTGCTGTTTCCTGTTCCTTTAAAATAGTCGGGGTAGGCTTGACGGCAACCCTCAGCCTGATTTCCTCACCGTTCGAAATACCGCCGAGCAGACCGCCCGCCCTGTTGGTACGGAAACGAACTCTTCCGGACGCCTCGTCGACATACGGCGTATCATTTGACTGTGAGCCAGTCATCCTGGCATGTTCGAAGCCATCTCCGAATTCGAGCCCCTTTACTCCGCCTATGGACATCAAAGCATGGGCCATAGTCGCGCTCAGTTTGTCGAATACAGGTTCTCCGAGGCCGGCCGGCACTCCTGCCGCAACTACTTCGATCACTCCTCCGCAGGAATCGCCCGAAGCCTTCACTTTTAAAAGATCGTCTATCATATCCTGAGCCTTCTGAAAATCAGGACAATTTATATCATTTTTTCTGTAATTGGCTTTTGCGGTTTCATACGAGACTGGTGAAGCCTTTATCCCGTGGGATTCCACCGTATATGCGATAACGTCGATGTTCATTTTATCAAGTATCAGCTTTGCAACAGCGCCTCCCGCGACCCTTGCCACCGTTTCCCTCGCCGAAGCTCTGCCGGCGCCCGCCCAGTCGTAGTAACGCCCATACTTTGCATAATAAGTATAGGATGCCTGTCCCGGCCTGACGAGTTCTCTGTTCTGCTTATGCTGCCGGATATGCATGTCATTTATATCGCTGCTTGGAATTATCATTCCTACGGGTGCGCCCGTAGAAAGGTCATTTTCCATTACGCCCGAGTATATATAAACCCGGTCTTTTTCCTTCCTTGGCGTGCTGAGTTTCGACAACCCGGGCCTGCGTTTGTCCAATTCCTCTTCTATGGCTTCCGCCGTTATTTTCACTCCCGGCGGAACACCGTCCACAATGACCATCTGACCGCCGTACAGTTCTTCAGGTATTTCGCCGCTCTTCCTGAAGCCGCCGGAATATGATTCCCCGCACGTGGTTATACGAAACATTCTTCCGAATGTGTTTCCTAACATTTTACTCCTCCAGCCCCTGCACTTTCTTTTCGATGTTCTTGTCGGTAACTTCCGCGATCAATTCTGCGTCTCCGCCGCAATCCCTTATGATTTCCGGGAATTGCGAAAATGTTACATTGACGGCTTCGGCAGTTTCAATGATAGTCTCTCCCCTGATGTTGAGCCCTGCAACCGCCAGGGCCATAACTACCCTGTGGTCGTCATGTCCGCTTACCCTGCAGCCCTTCAGCTTGCTGCGCCTTATCACAAGTCCATCCTCGAGTTCTGTTATGTCCGCTCCCATTTTCTTAAGTTCGGTGCACATAACGTATATCCTGTCGGTTTCCTTCATTCTGGCCTGGGGAACATTGACGAGCCTTGTCTCCCCTTCCGCGAAACAGCCAGCAACTGCCATTGCCGGCAATGCGTCAGGCGTTGAATTGAGATCTATTTCGATGCCCTTAAGCTTGCCGCCCTTTATTATAATGCCTTCTTCCGTATGCCTGACGGAGGCTCCCATCTCCTGCAGGTAGTCCAGTACTTTCTTATCTCCCTGCGGATCCGTCATATCAAGGTTTTTAAGCAAAAATTCTCCGCCGGATACAGCTGCCAGTACCATGAAAAAAGTAGCCGACGAAAAGTCCCCGGGTATCTGCATATCAAACGGTTTATACTTTTGTCCGCCCTTTATCAGAATCTTCCTGAAATTGTCGTTTTCATACTTGATGCCCTGACTATCCAGCCACCACAGGGTCATTTCAGCATAAGGCACCTCATTGAGCCTGGTTATGGTAATTTCGGTGTCCCGTCCGATAAGCGGCGCATTTATCAAAACCGAAGACAGGTATTGCGAGGTTACTGCGTCCAGCTCCGACTTTCCTCCCTTGAGCCTGCCTTTTACAACAACCGGAGCCATATCGTTTCCGCGTGTTGAAAAAACTTCGGCTCCAAGCTTGTTCATTGCCTGTATGAGCGAGCCCAGAGGCCTTCTCCTGATTTGATAGTCACCTGTGAAAACAGTGCACCCATCCGTCAAACCGGCGGTCATCATCGCGAAGCGCAATGTCGTACCGGAATTGCCAACGTCAACTATATTTTCAGGTACTGACGGGACGCCGTCAAAACCATCGACAATATAACGGCTGCCTGCATTTTCAAATTCAGCACCAAACGCGCGGCATACGGTTACCGCAGAATATGCGTCCTTGGACGCCAATGGATCTCTGATGATCGAACGGCCTCCTGCGAGGCTCGCGATGAACAGGGCCCTAATCGTATGGGACTTAGAGCCCGGTATTGTGACAATGCCGTGTGTTTTCGATTTTCTGACTTTCAAAAGCATACGAACTATCCTTCCTGCCATTCTTCAAAATACTGCCATAGTTCAATATATTTATAATAATATTAATATATGGCAGTATTTTCGTCAAACCTTTTGTGTCTCCGACATCCTGGGCTGGTCGATGACTGCGTCATCTGCTCGCCCCTGCATCCTGGGCTGGTCGATGACTGCGTCATCTGCTCGCCCCTGCATCCTGGGCGGAGGTCCGAAAAACTGATAATAGTTGCACATGATCCTGCCGTTGTAAAGCTTGCGCTTCTTGTCCGCTCTCCGGCCTACCAGCTGCTCGAATCGCTGGTGTGATGTGATGACGTAGAAGGACCATGTATCGAAACGTTTGAAAACCGTTCCGAGGTCCCTGTACAAACGCTCGACCTCGGGCATTTCCCCAAGCCTTTCTCCATAAGGCGGATTGCAGATAATGAACCCGTATTTGTATCTCGAACTGATATCGGAAACCGGAAGGCGCTGCAAATGTATATCTTCCGCCACTCCGGCCTGCTCTGCATGATAGCGTGCAAGGCTCATAACCTCACCGTCTATGTCCGAGCCATGAATCCTCAATTCCGTCGGTCCGTTCACCTTATCGGCCGCTTCTTCCCTGGCTTTGGCCCACAGGCCGGCGGGAGTCTGACTCCAGCCTTCGGCGGTGAAGCTGCGCTTTGCTCCGGGCGCAATATTACGTGCTATCAAGGCAGCTTCGACAGGTATGGTTCCGGAGCCGCAGAATGGATCTATAAGCGCCCTGTCCGGCTTCCACCTGCTTATCATAAGCATTGCCGCAGCTAGAGTTTCCTTGAGAGGCGCGCCGGTCACAAGCTTCCTGTAGCCTCGCTTATGCAGTCCGGGGCCCGTCGTATCTATCGTGAGAGTTGCCATATCCTTAAGCAGGCTTACTTCTATTTTGTAAAGAGGTCCGGTTTCTTCAAACCACTGTTTTTTGTATCTTTGCTTCAGTTTCTCCACTATCGCCTTTTTTACGATAGCCTGGCAATCAGGTACACTCGTAAGCTTTGAATCCACCGATTTGCCTTCGACGGGGAATTCCGCATTTTCCGGCAGCCATTCGTCCCAGGGCAGCGCCTTCGTTCCCTCAAAAAGCTCATCAAAGGTAAGCGCCTTGAATTCGCCCATTTTGATCAATACACGGTCAGCGCAGCGAAGCCAGAGATTCGCCCTGCAAATGGCCTCCTCATCGCCCGCAAAAGTCACCTTGCCGTTTTCGATCTGCTGGTCTCCGTAACCCAGCCAATTCAATTCCCTTCCGACCACAGCTTCGATCCCGAAAGCTGAAGTGGCTATCAAATGAAGCTTTGACATCTGTTCCTCCGCTATTTTCTTTTATGTGGCAATAAACTATTATATAGTATATCATTATATAAGATTTCGAATATAGCTGATTTCAATCAGTTATAATACGGCTCTGTATCGGCAGACACTCCGATTGATACACACGTATCAAAATAGTATAATAATTAAGGAAAAATTTATCGGGAGGACTTTATGGACGAATCAAATATGGGGTTTTTCAGTCGTTTATATTATAGCATCACAAGCTTCGACAAATACAGGTACTTTCTGAGGCAGAACACGAGCAAAGCGGTAGTTTATCTGCTACTTATAACGATGTTCTTTGCAGTGGCCATTTCAGTGCAGGCCGGCATCGAGAGTAACAAGATCGTAGATGTGATAATAACGGGCGTATCAGACAAAATTCCCGATTTTCAGCTTTCCAACGGTAAACTCGAAGTGAGCGGCAAAATGCCGATCATAATAGATGACGGTGCGAACCCGGTCATTATCGATACATCGCCCAATGCGGATGAAAGGGTACTGGACCAGTATGACACCGCAATACTTATCACAAGCGACAAAATAATCTCAAAGAACTTCGTAAATAAGAGCGTGACGGATTTGAGCCAGTTCCAGGGAATGGTCATAAATCGCCAGATCATTCAGGAAGCATTGCCATTGTTAAAGCCCTTCGTCAATGTAGCTATCGTACTCGTTGGAATATTCTTTGTCTGCGCAAAATTCATAACCGCGCTGATAGTAAGCCTTTTCGGGCTTATCATAAATTCTTCAAGAAATACGATGCTCACTTATAGAAGCATTTTCAAAATAAGCGTTTATTCCATGACACTGCCGCTTATCATATGTACCGTACTGGATCTGACAGTGCCGATGCTCCCTTACAAGTGGCTGATTTTTTACGTTATAGCGTTTGTATACGTATTCGGCGCGATCAATGTTATCAAAAGAAACATCGACAACGCCGATTTCAATAACATGACCGATCCCGGCGATACAAACGGAATGGGCTGACAGTTCACACACAGAGCTGCTTTATCGGACTTGTCCGATAAGGCGGCTTTTTTTATGGAGCATCAATAGTATGAAACGATATTTTTGACAAATCATATTAGCATACGCAATTTGTTATGTTGCTGATGTAACAAGATATCGGAGGATTTGCCATGGATACTGATAATAAAGCCGGACTCACTGAGGCGCCGGTCTCATTGTGGATCGCATCGACACAGGATACCGGTTACCCCAGGCTTGAAGATGATATTGACGTGGACGTTGCCATCATAGGAGGAGGAATTACAGGGATCACTACGGCATACTTGCTGAAAAATGCCGGGGCAAGGGTCGCTATAATAGACTCCAATAAAATAGTCAAAGGCGGTACGGGGCACACGACTGCTAAAATAACGTCCCAGCACTCTCTCAAATATTACAAAATGGTCAAATCCGTCGGCGAGGAGAAAGCGCGCCAGTATGCTGATGCCAATCAGGCGGCCATAGATTTCACAGAGAAAATAATAATGGAAAACAATATCGAATGTGACTTCAGGCGAGCGCCGGCCTACGTATATACAGAGGATGAGAGCTACGTACAGAAAATCGAAGACGAAGTAAAAACAGCATCAAAGCTTGGGCTTCCGGCAGAATATACAGAGGACCACGAACTACCTTTCAAGGTAAAATGCCTCGAGAAGTTTTCGAACCAGGCCTGCTTTCATCCCCGGAAATACCTGCTGGCGCTTGCATCGATCATCGAAGGTGAGGATTGCCGCATATACGAGAACACCCGGGTAGTCGACATAGAAGAAGGAGAAGACGTACATACCGCTATTACCGACAGCGGCAAAAAGATACATGCAAAAGGCATAGTACAGGCGACTCGTTATCCTTTTTACGATAAACCGGGGCTGTATTTCGCAAGGGTCTATCCTGAACGTACCTACCTGTTGGGCGTACGTATTACCGATAAGCTTCCGGAAAGCATGTATATAAACGCGGAAGACCCCTCCCGTACACTGCGCGCTCACCTCTGCAAGGAAGGCAGCCTGCTCCTGATAGGCGGCGAGAGTCACAAAACCGGGCATGGAGGGGATACGAAGCAATTTTACAATATCTGCAGCAATTTTGCGCAATCCATATACAACGTAGCAGATATACCTTACATGTGGTCGGCACAGGACTATACGGCGATGGACGAAATACCGATGGTCGGACATATGACATCGGGAAAAAACAGGATCTATGTCGCCACAGGCTTTCAGAAATGGGGCATCAGCAATGGTACAGCCTCGGCCATGATCATATCTGACCTGATATTAAAAGGAAAAAGCCCCTGGGAGGATGTATACGATCCTTCAAGGTTCACTCCTGCCGCTTCTGCCAAGAACTTCGTAGTGGAAAATGCCGATGTCGCCAAAAATTATATCCAGGGCAAACTGAATTTTCCCGACGGAACGAAAGATATAGAAAAAGGGAATGCATTCATATCGGAAGTAGGCGGCTACAAAGTCGGCATGTACAGGGATATGGACGGCGAGTTGCATTTTGTAAGCACCACCTGCACACATATCGGCTGCGAACTGAAGTGGAATTCCGCAGAGCTTTCATGGGACTGCCCGTGCCATGGTTCAAGGTTCACATATAATGGCGACATCATAGAAGGCCCTGCACTCGAATGCATCAAGCCCACGGAGGCAGAGGGCGATATCGGCAAAAGTGGTACGGATATTATAATATAGGAAACACAACCCAGCCGACATGGCAGGTTAGTATATCAAATCATTGCATACGCAGTTATGATACATAGGCCGACCATATCGGCTTATTTATGTATTTTGTAACCTTGGTTACCGAAAAAACCACAATTCTATATTAAAATATTGCTAGATCATGAGGAATAAGTAGTTTAAGCTTTATAAGCAATTTGAAGGAGGAATAAAAATGTTGAGGAAAATAATAACCATAGACGAAGAAAAATGCACAGGATGCGGGCTCTGCATAAACGCATGCCATGAAGGAGCCCTGAAATTGGTGGACGGAAAGGCGAAGCTGATATCGGACAGCTATTGCGACGGTCTCGGAAACTGTCTGCCGGAATGCCCTACTGGAGCAATAACGATCGAAGACCGTGAGGCGGCGGAATATGACGAAGAAGCCGTACTGAAGCACTTGCAGGATGAGGCCGGCGTAGATCCGAAAACGCTTGATAAGCTGTTTCAGAATGCAGTGCACCTGGATGTTCCTATGCACTCAGGATGCCCAGGCTCACGCGCCCGCGTCATCAGCAGGAGCACTGCTGAAAGCCCGAAAGCCGAACCGCACAGCAGTGCAGGTACAGGCGCCGCATGTGCAAGACCTGAATCCCAGCTTGGCCAATGGCCTTGCCAGATCAAGCTTGTACCTGTAGGAGCGCCATATTTTGAAAATGCGCATTTACTAATTGCTGCTGATTGTACCGCATATGCTTATGCAAATATCCATCAGGATTTTATGAGAAACAAAATAACACTGATTGGCTGCCCCAAGCTGGATGAAGTCGATTACTCGGAAAAGTTGGCTGCGATAATTGCAAATCACAATATCAAAAGCGTGACCGTTCTCCGTATGGAAGTACCGTGCTGCAGCGGTATTGCGAATGCCGTCAGAAACGCGCTCATAAGCAGCGGTAAAATGATACCCTGGAATATAGTTACCATTGGGACGGATGGCAGCATACTTGACGCTTAAAGCGCCTTTTCCATCCTGATGTGTTCGATACCCGCTTCCATAAAAGCTTCCCCGACCTTTTCAAAGCCGAGCTGAGTGTAAAATTCCACAGCCGATAATTGGGCGTCTAAGTGGATCTTTTGCACTCCTCTTTCGGCTGCAAGGGTCATAAGGAGCTTGCAGATACCGTTTCCGATCCCTGTCCTGCGCATGACTTTTTTCACCGCGACCCTGCCGATCCTTGCTTCTTCTCCATGAAGCAGCAGCCTGCCGCAGCCTGTCGGCTCACCATCCAGTGATGCCAGAACATGTATTGCGTTTTTATCCAGATCATCCATTTCAAGTTCCTCAGGAACACCCTGTTCCCTGATGAATACCTCGCGCCTGATATCATGAACAAGTTCCAATTCCCTGTCATTTTTGACTTTAATTATTTCAATCATTGGACGGTCTCCCTTCATACAGTTCAGACTCCCGATACAATTTTCATGACTACTTTTGATGAAAGCGTACGGCTGATCAGAAAGAGGCTACGCTTTCGCCAAGGCTGCCAGCAGAAAGGACTCTCCCCGTACATACGGCTCTCCGCCGAACCCGCCGTAAAAACTTATAGTATGGAAACCCACGTCATCCAACACTTCACGGAGGTTTTGGGCTTTTAACGGAAACAGGTCCACCCTGTTGTCCAGCTTGGTTATCCGGTCGTTTTCTTCAACAGTAAGGATCGTGTCAAAATGGACAAGTCCTGCGCTTTTGTCGAGACTGTAATTTCTCTTGAACTCGAGCTTCCTTCCAGGATTCGTGATGGTTGGAAGACTCGTAATCTCCTTCTCAAGAACGCGGTCGAAGTTAATTATCTGTAATATGAGGCTTCCATCAGGGTTCAGCAGGTCTTTCATCTGTTTCACTGCTTTCCTCACCAGGTCGATGCTGCCCAGGTGAACGATGGAATTGCCTATACAGAATACGACGTCATACTTAATGCCTATATTTTGATCGAGATGCAGCATATCGGATAAGAAAACATTTACCGGAGTATTTGACCCGACGGCCTTCCTCTCGGCCAGTTCGACCATTTTATGGTCGATATCGCATGCCCACACCTCATAACCATCCTGCGCCAGCCTGACAGAATATGTGCCGGAGCCGCAGGCTATATCGAGCAGCCTTTTGGGAGGCTTTCCGGCGCTTTGCCTTATAAACTCCAGCTGTTCCTCCCCTGCAGGGAATATATCGTCATAATACGGCGCTATACGTTCATAAAAACCCATGATCATGTCTCCTTCCAGTGTCATTTTACCCATCGGTTCGCTTTTATAACACGTCGTCAGTGAGCATGCAGATAAAATGAACAGCAGCCGGAGCATACCGGTTTATTTAAGGTCGGCAGTACAATTCGGGCATTTGGTAGCTTCCAGATGGATAGATGTCTTGCAGTAGGGGCATTCCTTGGTCATAACAGGCGCAGGCTCGGGTTTCTTCTTGAACTTGTTGATCTGTCTGATGAATATGAATATTACAAATGCTATGATGAGAAAATCAACTACATTTGTAATGAAACTGCCTGCGTCTATAACCGAAGTAACTTTTTTGGCGTCATCTACACTTTCATAATGTTTTCCGTCGAGTGCAATAAAAAGGTTGCTTAAATGGATGTTCCCCGTGATAAGTGTAATAACCGGCATTACTAAATCATTTACAACAGAAGTCACTATCTTTCCAAAAGCTCCGCCGATTATCACGCCTATAGCCAGATCCATCACATTACCCTTGACGGCAAATTCCCTGAATTCCCTGAAGAACGAAGACATTGTTCTACCCCCTTTGGCTTATAACTATTTTACCACATCTCCGCAAGGGCTGGAATAGAGGGCGTCCCTAAAAGCACTAATATACAATGGGCTCAGCCTGTATGTCATATTGAAACTATTCATATTTTTTCAGCGCAGCCTTCAGCCTGTCGCCGATGATCTCCCTCAGTTCGGCGGGTCCCAGGACTTCCGCATGGTTTCCGAACGATAATATGTAAGAGACGACCCATTCGTCGACCGGCATGGAAAATGTCACGTCACAGGTCCCGTCGGGATTTCTTGTGATCATTTCTTCTTCATAGTCGTCATAGACCCTGTAGAGCACTTCGGGCCCTAAACGAAGCCTTATTTCCATGTCAGACAAGGCAGGCCATTTGTCCTGACCGGCAGGCTTATTCCCGTTTAAGCGTCTTTCGAATTTTTGATCGGTAAGCGTAAGGTTCTTTATCCTTGATATCCTGAAGGTCCTGAATTCACTCTTCATGAGGCAGTAACCCAATAAATACCATGTGTGTCCCTTATACATCAACTGCATTGGCTCGACGGATCTGGTGCTTTTTCCTCCCTGCGAGTTGATATATTCGAATGAAACAACATTATGGTTCAGTATCGAGGCTTTGATATTGAGGAATTTGTTATCATCATTCGGACCACTGCCCCATGGTGAAAATTCTATGTGGACCCAGTCCAGCTGCGTATCGTGCTTAAATATGGCTCCGATTTTCTCAAGTATCGTATCAAGCTGCGGCAGCCTTGTAGATTGTAATGTTTTGAGCGCAAAAACGAGGCTGTCGATTTCCTGGTCATTGATTATAGCTTTATTCAGGGCATAATTCTCAAGCAGCCGGATGCCGCCGTTGCTGCCCTTGGTGGTGTACACCGGCACGCCGGCGCTCGAAAGCACATCGATATCCCTGTAGACAGTGCGTGTGGAAACCTGAAACCGTCCCGCAAGCTCACCGGCGGTTATCGAGCCTCTGTTCAGCAGAAGTATGGTGATTTCAAGCAGCCTGTTTATTTTCATTTTGCCAAGTCCTTTCTTTACCAGCCCCGGCTCTGCCAGTGCCGGGGCCGATTCACCGAAACGAATGGATATGCATGTACCCATTACCTATAGAATAGCAAATTATCATATTCAATCCAATAGTGAAACAAAAGATCAGAGGATCAGCTTCGCATACTTTAATTTCCCGGCCTGCACTATATCGCCTGGTTTCATTTCCGGAACAAAAAATTCGACCAGTTTTTCTCCGTTAATCCTGACAGCGCCCTGGCCGATCAGCCTGCGCGCTTCGCTTTTACTTCCCGCAAAGCCGAGTTGCACCAGCAGGCCAACAATGTCTGTTTTACCTTCAACAACAAGCGACTGGTCCAGGGTAAATTCCATAAGGTCATCCGGAAGTTCATGCTTCTGGAACAGCGTCCTGAAGCGTTCCTCCGCAAGCTCGGCCTTATCTTTGCCGTGGTACAGCGCGGTAACCTCCCGGGACAGTCTCATCTTCAGATCACGCGGATTCACGGAATTCGAGCCGAGTTGTCTTTCCATTTCATCGAGTTCATCCGGGTGTATGTCCGTAACTAACCTGAAATACCTGATGATAAGCTTGTCTGGTATGGACATCAGCTTGCCGTACATGCTGTCCGGGTCTTCGTTGATCCCGATGTAGTTGCCAAGGCTTTTGCTCATCTTCTCAACTCCGTCGATGCCCTCGAGGATTGGCATGAACAGCGCGACCTGGCTTTCCTGGCCATAATCCTTCTGCAGCTTGCGGCCCATAAGGATATTGAACCTCTGCTCCGTGCCTCCAAGTTCAACGTCGGCATGCAGTTCAACCGAATCGTAGCCCTGCATCAACGGGTAGAAAAATTCATGTATTCCTATACTTTCATTCGATTCGAACCTTTTTTTGAATTCCTCCCGCTCCAGCATCCTCGCAACCGTGCTTTTGGCGGCCAGCCTGATCACGTCCCCGAAACTGAGCTCCGAGAGCCACTCGCTGTTGAACCGCAACTCGGTCCTGTCCCGGCGCAGTATTTTGAATATCTGCTCCTCGTAAGTTTTTGCGTTTTCGGCGACCTCGCTTCGGGACAGCTGTTTCCTTGTTTTTGATTTACCTGTAGGATCGCCTATCATGCCTGTGAAATCGCCGATGATTATAACCGCCCTGTGCCCCAGGTCCTGAAACTGGCGGATCTTCCTCAGCACGACGCTATGTCCCAGATGGATATCCGGGGCGCTGGGATCCAGGCCGAGTTTGACGACAAGAGGCTTCCCCGACTCTTGTGATCTCCTGAGCTTATCCTCAAGCTCTCCGCGGTCGATTATTTCATCGGCCCCCTTTGCAATGATCTTCAATTGTTCTTCAACCGGAACCATAAATACCACTCCTTCTTATAAATTTTTTCAAATTCCTATATGTCAAGCTGAGCTTCACACGCAGGACAAAATAAAAAGCCCCCGCCCCCTGGATATCCAGAGGACGAGAGCTATACTCCGCGTTACCACCTCAATTTATCGATGCCTCACAGCATCAACCTTATCGCGAACTAATACATCCCAACTTTGAGAATGCACGCCATTCGCTGGCACTATAACGGGTGCAGGCTCCCGGAGACGCTTTTCAGCGTTTCTGTTCACGGGATGTATTCGAAATGCGTCTCCCTGCCCCTCTCACCTGCCGGTAGCTCTCTGTTGGGATCGAACATTTTTACTTCTTCCCGGTCATCACTTTTTACCATATTCTTGAACCATGTTTCAGTTATTATACCCGCTTTTTCGTAAAAAAGTCAATATGGAAAATCATCACAGGTAAACACGTTACAGGATCAATCCTTGAATTTGATGCAAAATCCGGTCTTCATGCCGCGTTCGAAACCTACCTTCTCGTAAAAGGTAAGCGTTCCCTCATCCTTCCTGCCTGTCATAAGCATGACCTTGTAGCAGCCGTTCTCACGCGCAGTTGTAATTGCCTTTTCAAGCACTGCCCTGCCATAGCCCTTTTTTCTGTAGCCGCTGTGAGTTACGACATTTTCTATGAGCGCATATGGCTTTCCCCCCCTTGTCAGGTTATTTACAATGATAAGTGTACAGGATGCGATCAGAAGACCATCTTTTTCGATAACAAAAAGGAATTGTCCCGGATCCTGCAGAATCTCCTTCCAAAGCCTTTGAGTTTCCTTGCTTCCCGATATGTCGGGATCGTCGGGATTCAGATGCCTGTAAAGTTCCAGAAGCTTTCCAAGTTCATCTGCACGGGCTATCCTTACGTTTGCATTCAATTTCGGATCGGAACATACGCCGGTATTATCTTTCATAAAACACCCCCGGATCCCTGCGGCGCCTATGGCCTAAAATTCTCCCTGTAATACTTCTTCAGTCGTTTTCAGTTCGGCGAAGCAGCCATTCCATACACTGTTGTGATGCCGGATTATCTGGTCGGCTTTCAATGCCTCATTGTCATATGTCGTGTGAGCGTCCGAAACAAGGATATTCCTGTAGCCCATGCTGAAAGCTCTCCTGACCGATGTGTCAACGCAATACTCGGTTTGCATTCCTGCGATTATGAGCTCGGTTATGCCTTTCCCCTTAAGGACCGATTCCAGTTTCGTATCCATGAAAGAATCACAGTAGCTTTTTTCAATGACATCCTCGTTTGCCAAAGGCTTGATCCCCGGGTTGATTTCCCACGTCGGACTGCCTTTCTCAAACCTGGCATAACCGGGAACCGTATGCTGTACAAAGATCGCAGGCATTCCCGATGCCCTGGCTTTGTCAAGCATGGCCGTGATATTGTTCAAAACTTCCACATCCCTGTAAACATGTGTCTCGCCTGTAAACATAGCCATTTGAACGTCAATTATCAAAAGCGCTTTTTTACCCATTCCGATCGCCTCACTGTTTATTTCAGGTATTACAACTATATTGCCGCTCATATGCCATAAGAACTATAGAGCCAATACCCTGCATTCCCGTATCGCCTATTTCACAGAATATTCGTGCAGCAGCCTCTCCTTCGTGTCCCAAAGCTTCTGTGACAAATCCACGTAGTAATTGTGCGGGTTTTCAAATCGTTTTACCTCGTCCCAGAGCGTATTGACCTGCTCACTGCAATATTTTCTTATTTCCGCAAGCGTTGGGCTTTGGTACACACAGTTACCATTGGAAAACAGCTGAACCATCAGTCTTTTTGCAGTGAAGTTGGATACGAGCTTCCGCTTCCATGTAAATTCCGGATCGAACAATTCATATGACTCTGATTCATCGATGACTTCGTCATGCAGCGTTATGACGTCGGCGATAGCCTTTCCGGTGTCTTTGTCGAACAGCCGCCATAGCAACTTGAAACCCGGGTTCGTGATCTTTCCTACATTCTCGCTGAGCTTGATCTTCGGGATTATGCGCCCATCCCCTTCGATCGCGCTCAATTTATAAACCCCTCCGAAAACAGGCTCGGATTCGGATGTAATCAGTCTTTCACCGACGCCGAACGAATCCACCTTCGCCCCCTGCGTCAGAAGGTCTCGTATGATGAATTCGTCAAGAGAATTGGACGCGACTATGGCGCAATCCTCGTATCCGGCCTCATCAAGCAGCTTCCTGGCTTTCTTCGAAAGATATGTTATGTCGCCGCTGTCAATCCTTACGCCCTTGGGCCTGAAGCCCCTGGGCACTATCTCTTCATTGAACGCCCTTATTGCGTTCGGTATCCCTGATTTCAGCACATTGTATGTATCAACGAGCAGTGTACAGTCGGAAGGGTATGTCTTCGCATATGCCCTGAATGCATCGAGCTCGGTCGGAAATATCTGTACCCAGCTGTGCGCCATTGTGCCTAATGCCTTTACACCGTAATCACGGTCTGCGATCGTACAGGCTGTTCCCACGCATCCCCCTATGTACGCGGCCCGTGCGCCGTATATCGCTCCATCGCATCCCTGCGCGCGCCTTGAGCCGAATTCCATGACCGCCCTGCCTTCAGCCGCGCGTACTATCCTGTTTGCCTTCGTGGCAATAAGACTCTGGTGGTTTATTGAAAGCAGAAGCATAGTTTCAATGTATTGCGCCTCTATGACGGGGCCCCTGACGGTCACGACAGGTTCGCCCGGGAAAATTGGGGTGCCCTCCGGTATAGCCCAGACATCGCAGGAAAATTTGAAATCCTTCAGATAATCGAGGAATTCCCCGGTGAACTGGTTCCGGCTTCTGAGATAATCTATATCGCTTTCGGTGAAGGTAAGATCCTTCAGGTATTCTATGAATTGCTCCACTCCGGCCATAATGGCAAACCCGCCGCTGTCGGGAACTCTTCTGAAAAACATGTCAAAATACGCTACTGTATCCTTTAGTCCGTTTTGAAGGTAGCCGTTTGCCATCGTTATCTCATAAAAGTCCGTAAGCATCGTCATGTTCTGTCTGTCCAATTTCAAACCCCTCTTTTCTGTCTGCCTGTCAATTTGACCAGTTCTATTCCATTCCCCGCCATGCTGAACAGAGTTACCGCATTGAGCAGGTCTCCGTCATGCAGTCCCAGATCGAATGTATCTACTGCATTTACAGGAACTATAACCCGGGATTCTTCATCGAGCCTGTTGAACCAGGTTTTCAGCGTGACGGCGAACTGTTGTATGCATATATCGGTACAGTCGCCGGCAACTATAAAATTCTTTATCCGGCCGTTGCCCTTCAGCCATTTGATGAAATCATCCTCCAGAAAACCGTTCGTGGAATTCTTGGGTATCAGCAGGTAACCGCCGGGCGATTTGAGTTCGTCAACAAGCTCGCTTTCAGCAGTCCCTTTCAGGCAGTGGACCGGATAGGCGCCGAATTCGGGCGAGGCGTCGGTATGGTTGTCGGCGAACATGATCCGGGCTATGCCTCTTTTGCAGCATTCCCCGGACAGTTCCGAAATTGTCGGGATCAATGCCTCGACCCTCGCACTTCTCAGGGCGCCCTCCCTTGCAAAGCCGTTTATCATATCGATGATCACCAATGCCGTTTTATCATGCTGCAGCTCGTTGAGCTCCAGTTCGGGAAGATTATCAACCAAGTCCAGCAAGCCTTCAAGAGTTTTCACGCTTTTGTCGATGAACTTTTTCCTGTCCGGACGTTCCATATCACACCTCCAAATTTGATCCCCTTCCAGCCTGATTCTGTTAACCGGGTGTGCCATCAGATCCCCTGCTATCAGGCCCTGTTCTGTTATATCCACCGCCGGCACGCCGTTTTCTTAAGTCTATTATCTCGATCGCCACTGCCGTGATCAAGGCTGTTACGAAAACTATCAGCGCAATGAACACCATTACAAAATACCCCAGGACCTCGAGACCTCCTGAGGACTGGTATGCCTTGATCATCAAAGCGATCGCCGCCGCAGCCGATAAAATTGCGGGTATGTATTTCGGCCAGCGTTTCTTCAGTTTTCCTAAAAAGATCGCTGCGATAATAAATATGACGTTTATTGCTGCAACAACAAAAACGAAATTATTCATATGCGTTGGATCTCCTTTTCCGAAAAATATATTTATTTCGGTAATTTACTATTACCATATTACACATTCCTGAAACATACTTCAAGCACGGGCCTTTGATTGCCCGATACATTAGTTGTGAATTGCAATTATTTTGTATTGCAATTATCACGCAATGGATATATAATGCATTAAAGCTATATTTAGACGGAGTGATTTTTATGAATGCCGACAATTTGAAAAAAACTGATGCAACGCTGCTGAAAGTACGCCTGAAAGCCCCCTCGGCCTCGGGTTCATGCTGCTGCCGGTCGGATAAGATCCAGATGAAATATTCACCAGACGCCTCATGGGTAACAGGAACCATATCCACGCCTGCCGGACCGGTTCAGAGGGTCTCGACGAAACTGCTGCCTGCGGATATGTTGGGTTCGGTCAGGATGCGGTTCGGCTTCGGACGCGACAACTACAGGATCGAACCGGGGATTTATTGCGTTGGCGATCCCGACGCTTCATCGCCGGTACTTGTGACCGCTAACTACAAGATGACGTTCGACAGCCTCAGAATGGAGCTTGCAGGACTCGATGCATGGATACTCGTGCTTGACACGAAAGGCATCAACGTATGGTGCGCCGCAGGTAAGGGCACTTTCGGTACGAATGAGCTTATCGACAGGATCCGTAAGACTAGACTTGACTCTGTAGTAACGCACCGCGATATTATCCTTCCTCAGCTTGGAGCGTCCGGAGTGTCTGCTTTCACGGTAACCAGGCAGACGGGATTCAGGGTGAACTTTGGTCCCGTCAGGGCTTCCGATATAAAGGTGTATATCGGGAATGGTATGAAGGCCGACGCCGGTATGAGAACAGTGCGATTCAACATTATAGACCGTCTGGTATTGACGCCGAATGAACTGGTCGGTTCGATAAAGCCATTCCTGCTAGTTCTGGGCATACTATTCATACTGAATATGACTGGCGTCGGCCATTTCGGCCTCACAGACCTGTACGCGCTTGCCGGAGCCATATTCATAGGAACGGTCCTCACACCTGTACTGCTGCCTTTTATACCCGGCAGGGCATTTTCCTTCAAGGGCTGGCTTCTCGGAATGGTATGGGTCGCCGGCATATTGTTCATGAACGGCTTCCCCGGAACGCCCGCTTCCGGCTGGCTGATTTCAGCCGCCTATATACTGGTTCTCCCGGCTGTATCAGCTTATCTGGCGCTGAACTTTACAGGCTGTTCCACTTATACGTCGTTTTCCGGAGTAAAACGTGAAATGCAGCTCTCACTACCGCCGATACTTATTTCTTTGGCGTTAGGAGTGCTGCTAATCATATTGGATATGGTACTGAAACTTTTTAATTAAGGAGTGGACGATATGAAACATAAATATCTTAGAAATGTTGCCACACTTGAGCTTGACGCCGAAAAATGCACGGGCTGCGGCAAATGCGCCGAGGTATGTCCGCATGGCGTTTTCTCCATTGTTGAACGAAAGGCTGTTATAAAAAATAAGGATGCATGCATGGAATGCGGTGCGTGTTCATTGAATTGCCCGTTTTCAGCCGTGAGCGTCAAACCCGGCGTAGGCTGCGCCTCCGCCATCATAAAGGGCATGCTTACAGGTACCGAGCCTGAATGCGGTTGTTCAGATTCGTCGGGAAGCGGCTGCTGCTCATGAGCGCGGTAAAATCATTCGAGACATACGGAGGAAAATAGAATTGAAAAATGATAATGATCAGATCCGTCTGCGTGAAGACATTCGGATCCTCGAGAGGAAGCTGGGTCTGCTCAGCGACAGCGGAATGTGCTGCTGTGGGGTCACTATGGCACAGTGCCATGCAATAGTGGAAATCGGACGTGCCAACGGTATCTCGCTGGCTGAACTAGCCGGCCTGCTGAACCTGGATAACAGCACTATGAGCCGTACTGTGAACAATCTCGTCAATAGCGGCTATGTGATACGGGAATTGGATCCCAAGGATAGAAGGTATGTCACGATCGAATTGACAGACAGCGGCAAAGCTGTCTTCGAGGAAATAGAATCCGGCATGGAACGGAAGTTTTCAGATATACTGGATCGCATACCAGAGGAAAAAAGAGCTCAGGTACTTGAAAGCCTGGAGTTGCTGAACGAAGCCTTCGAAAACTGCTGCTGCTGAATGAAAGACTGCTGCTGAATAGTACTCTCGAAAGCTCCTCCCGATCAACTGATCGGATGATTTAAGCTTCCTACACTTTGTCCAGCGCCTTTAATATGCCGTACAGGATCGCCTGCGGCCTTGGAGGGCATCCCGGTATGTAAACGTCCACAGGAACGACGGAGTCTATCCCCTTGCCCGCCGCGTAGCAATCCTTGAATATCCCGCCACTGCATGCGCATGCGCCAGCTGCCACGACGAGCTTCGGATCCGGGGCGGCATTATAGGTCTTGATCAAGGCTTCCTCCATGTTGCGCGATACAGGTCCCGTTACAAGAAGCATGTCGGCATGCCTGGGCGATGCGACAAAATGGATCCCCAGTCTTTCAATATCGTTGAAAGGATTGCTGAGCGCATTTATTTCATAATCGCATCCGTTGCAGGAACCTGCATCCACTTCCCTTATCTGCAGGCTTCGTCCGAAAAGCTTGCTGACACGCTTTTTAAGGCGTGTTTCCAATTCATCTTCCGATATCGCCGGAATACTGTCCTCATTAACTGTGAACGCCCTGCTGTTAAGAGATTTCCTGTCCTTTCGCGCAAGTTCGAAATCATGTGTCATCCCGACCGCGTTCGCTGGACATAACTCTTCGCATAGCGCGCAGAAAATGCATTTGTCATAATCGATCGTGATTTTAGCCGATCCCGTATCACTTTTTATCGCGCCGGACGGGCAATGACCCATACACACGCCGCAGCCGCTGCACTTATCCTGATCGACTTCCGGCCTGCCCACAAACAAGCTTGGATCCAGAGCCTTTTTGGGATACTCCTGTGTAAGCCTGGGATATTTTATGAGTTTCTCAACCGTTTTAAACATTAATACCTCCGCTTTTACAGGTCATTGCCTGCATATGACAGGTTAAAGCTCTTATTTATCAAGGGGAAATCAGGTACGATGTTGCCTCTGACTGCGAGGCATACAGCCGGCCAATCGCAGAACGAAGGCGTCCTGATCTTATATCTGAATATCCTGCCGGCTTCGCCCATCATCACCCAATGAACGTTTTCGCCCCTTGGCGCTTCAGTCATCCCGAAGGCATGGCTGTATGGCTTTATATCGGGCAAGGTCTCGAATAGCCTGCCCTCCGGCATGCTATTTATCGCTTTACAGATAAGGTCTATCGATTCCAGGCATTCTTCTATTTTTACATTCATCCTGCAGTTTACATCGCCATTGTTATGTTCCGGGACCATGAAATCCAATTCGCCATAGGCAGCATAAGGAAAAGTCTTTCTTGTGTCATGACGCACGCCCGAGGCTCGGCCTGCCGGGCCAACGATATTGAGATCCTGCGCCGCCTCCGTTGAAAGCACCCCTGTATTTTCGACCCTGTCAATAAACAGGCTGTTGGCGTTGATGATATCGACCGTATCTTTAATTTCGGCCCTTATCCTGCCCAGAAGCTCCAAAACTCTGGTTTCGCTGCCGGATATGAACTCTTTCCTTACGCCGCCCGGTTTGTTTACATTGCGCAGGAACCTCATCCCGCAGAGCTCGTCTGCGACATTGTAGCTCCAGCCGCGCAGCATATTGAACTGATAGGCCGCAAAACCGTAGGCCGTATCCTGGCAGATGCCCGTCAGATCCCCCAGATGGCTCGTAAGCCTTTCCAATTCCGCAAAAACTACCCTTGTATATCTTGCACGGGCCGGTGCTTCGATCCCGGCCATTTTTTCGATCGCCTGGCAAAAGGCCAGTGAATTGGCTATAGTCTCATCGCCTGAAATGCGTTCAGATACGAAAAGACATTTTTCTACCGTTTCGCCTTCGCACATTTTTTCAATCCCCTTGTGAACAAAATATAACTGCGCTTCAAGGTTTATTATCGGCTCGCCGGCCACGCTGAAACGGAAGTGCCCGGGTTCGATTATGCCGGCATGTACAGGACCTACGGGGATTTCATATACACCGTAGCCTTCGACCTTTTTGAATTGCATCTCGACTTTCGCTTTTTCAGGTTTGCTTTTGCCGTCGAAATCCTTCCTCAGCGGGAACCGGCCTTCCGGCCAGTTGCTGTGGAACACGAGGCGCCTCGGATCAGGGTGGTCCAGAGGTACCAGTCCGAACATGTCTTGTATTTCCCTTTCATACAGGGCAGCCGCATGGACAGTCGAACAAATGGAATGGAAAGTCATATTTTCTTCGCCATGCAGCGTTTTTACCGTCAGGAGCCGTCCTTCCGCCCTATCTGCAAACGCATAGTAAATGACATATTTACCTGCAGCAAGCTTTCTCTCATCCGATGCGAACATGGAGATCAGCTGATGACCCATATCTCGGTTTATATAAGTACATATCTCACGTATATAGAGAGGATCGGCTTCCAGACAGCATTCATTTTTGCCGGGCAAAGTCCTGTTATTAATATGTGCCGCAAATATATCAGTAAATTTTTTCAAACCGTCTTCAAACATCAAATTATCCTCCGATAACGATTTGCCGGGCGTTTTCGAGAAGCTCCCTCAGCCCTGCCGGCATATAGAACCCCATGACCAGGATCACAGCCAGAAGCGTTACGATAACGGCAGCACCGGCGATGTTGGTCTCGCGCGGCTTTGCGTATCTGTCGGCGGTACCGTCCCCTTCCGAGACTACAGCCCCTTCCGCAGCGGCAGTCACTTCCGAAGCAGCGGTTGCTTCCACGGCTGCAGAAGCCTCAGCGTCCGTACCCCAGAACATCCTGAACAGCACGGATGCGATACCTGCAAATATAACAGCGAGCAAAACGGCCAAAATTGAGCCGAGCAGGAAATTTCCGCCATCGAAGACCGAGGCGATTATATTGAATTCACTGGCAAATACGCTGAACGGCGGCGTTCCCGCAATGGCAAACAGCCCCAGAAACAGGGCCGTTCCGGTGACCGGCAGTGCTTTGAGCAGTCCCCTGATCTTTGAAATCTCGCGCGTGCCGTATTTTTGCAGTACGCTGCCTGAAGACAGGAACAGCATCGATTTGGTAAAGGAATGGTTAATCATATGAAACAGCGCTCCGAAAACTGCCGCCGGCGTGAACAAACCGATCGCTACGGCGATGATACCCATATGCTCGATGCTCGAATACGCAAGGAGTCTTTTGTAATCCTTCTGTGTAAGGATGAATATGGCTGCCGTAATGATCGACAAAACACCCGCAGTGATCAGTATCCTTCCGGTAAACTGGCTGCTTCCCTGATTTTTGTTCACTATTGAAACCGTCCTGATAATCGCATACATCGCGCTGTTCAGCAGTACGCCCGACAGAAGCGCGCTTATCGGAGACGGAGCCTGGCTGTGCGCATCGGGCAGCCAGGTATGCATCGGCGCAAGGCCTGCTTTCGTACCAAAACCGATCAGTATGAATATAAACGCGAGGCGAAGCACCGGGCCGTTCAATTTATCGGCATTGCCGTAAAGCGCAGTCCAGTTCAGCAGCTGTGAGCCACCGACCGAGCCTGAAGACGACATGTGCAGGAAAATGATGCCGAGCATTGCTATCGCTATACCTACGGAACAGATGATAACATACTTCCACGTAGCTTCTATTGCCTGCTTGTCGTTGTAAAAACCGACGAGGAACGCCGAAGCCAGTGTCGTCGCCTCTATGGCGATCCACATGACACCCATGTTCCTGACGCTCAGGGCAAGGACCATGGTGAACATGAATATATACATCAGCATGTAATACAGGCTTACCTTCCCTGCCGCTATTTTGTCGTGCTTGATCTCCTCCTCGATGTAGCCTATGGAAAAAACGGCGGCAAAAAAGCCTATTACCAGTACGATATCCAGTATGATCACGCTTAGGGCATCCAGATAGAATATACCGCCCAGCACGCTGTATTCCAGCACCTTTTCAGATAATACGCCGGCTGTTGTGAAGCCTGCGACAGGCAACATCGAGGCTGAAACTATCAAACTGACCGCGTGCAGTATTTTTCTGTTTTTAACTGCGGCAAAAACCGGCACCGAAATGACCGGTATGATCCAAAGCAGGAACCCCATCTTCTTAACCCCGTAAATTCTTCAATTTATTAATATCTATAGAGTCAAACTTCTCATTTATCTTGAATACGATTATGCCCATTATCAAAACCGCGGTGATGATATCGATGAACACGCCTATGTCTACGATAAATGGCATCCCGTTGGTCGAAAACAGTGCAGTTATGAATATACCATTTTCGATAACGAGGAAACCGACTATCTGTCCTATCGCCTTTCTTCTGCTTATCATGAAAAACAACCCTATCAAAACCAGGGAAATCGAGTTGACCACTTCGGCATTCATAATGCCGTCCGAACTTCCGGCCACCCTTGAGACGGAGAAATACGAAAATACCACGAGGCCGCAGCAGATAAGAATAAGCAGCGGGATGTTCAGAAAGAAATCCTTTTCCACCTTGTATTCAACGCCTGAAAATGTCTTGTGCAGCAAGTTCGGGATATAGATGACCTTCAATGCGATTATGATGATCGATACGACCAACACATCGAAGCTTCCATCGGCAATGACGCTCCGAACGCCCATTATTCCTGCAGTCAGAGCGATCAGCGCAGACTGGAGCCTGAACGTCCATATATAGGATTTGATCCTTTTATTGGCCATCAGCATGAATGACGTCAGTAAAATTAACACGGATAAAACCTGGTTATAATTCTCCACTATTACCTCCAGAGCACAAAGTATTCCAAAAATCCGATAAAGGCCAGGATGAATGACAGCGCGGCAAGATTGGGCACGCTGAAAAACCTGAACTTTACGGTGTTTACTTCAATAATTGCTATTATTACGGCCGCCATTATCACCTTTGCGACATACAGCAGCAGCGATACCGCAACAGCGCCGATACCGGCTAATGTGACCAGTTGATCGAGCGGCAGGCATATATTGACCAACAGCGTTATAAAGACCAGCTGTTTTATCGATGCGCCAAGCTCCATCATTGCCAGATGCCTGCCCGAATACTCGAGTATCATCGCTTCATGCACCATCGTCAGCTCGAGATGTGTAGACGGATCGTCCACAGGTATCCTTGAGGTTTCGGCGATTATAATTATGAGCATTGCGAGGAATACCATTATGAAAACCGGCTGGGTCAGCGGAGCAGGCATACCCTTTACGGCAGCCATGATGCCTCCGACGGACGTAGTCCCTGCAATAAGCCCGGTCGTGAACAGCGTTATCATTATGGAAGGCTCCATGAGTGAAGATATCATTGCTTCCCTGCTGCTGCCCATACCACCGAAGGTGCTGCCTGTATCGAGCCCCGCAAGCATCATGAAAAACCTACCGAGTGCCAGAAGGTATACCAGCATTATGATATCGCCGGCAAAGCCTGCCGGCGCTGCCAGCGTAGTAGCCGGTACCATGAGCCCCGCTCCGAGGGCGGTCGTAAATACCACGTAAGGCGTCGCCTTAAATATCCAGGAAGACGTCTCCGAAACGACTGTATTCTTTCTCATCAGCTTGAACAGGTCAAAGTACATCTGGAGCAGCGGTGCGCCTTTCCTCTTCTGGGTAAACGCCTTGACCTTCTTTATAACGCCGTTTACCAGCGGCGCGACAAGTATGATTATCAGCAATTGCAGGATACTGTATGTAAGGCTGTTCATTTCATTTTCTCCTCATGCGATCCTGTTGTACAGCATAAGCGCCAGGACCGCAACGAATATATAGATCAGATATCTGTGCACGCTGCCCGTCTGAACGGCAAACTTCATTCTTCTTGAAAGATCGGTTATCATTTTTACGACCGGGGCGTAGACATATTTTTCGAATATCGGTTCTGTCGAAGTGGTATATTCCATACTTTCAGGATGATACTGATAATTCCCGCCGAGCTTGAGCTCCCTTGAAGGCCTGAACAACATGCGGAAAACTATCTGTATCGGCTTTGAAAAGCCGGTGGCGGTATACTGCATCCTGGAATTCAACGCTTCAAAGCCGCAGTCCCAGGTACCGTATTTTCTTTCAAGATATCTTCCTCCAACGAGCCTGAGCACTATAAGTGTCAATAACAGAAGGACTGCAAGCGCAGCCAGTATCTGAAGCGGAGAAACCGAATTTCCCGTTGCAGCGGCCGGATAATTCACAAGCATGAACGGTCCTTCCAACCCGCCTGCGGCAGACTTCCCTGCCAGTTCCGTCACCAACCCGTCGGTAAGCTTCAGGAACAGCGAAGGGAAAATACCCAGTACCAGACAGGGTACGATCAGCAAACCCATGCCCGTATACATGACGGGGCTTACCTCTTTGGCATGTATGGCATGTTCCGATCTGCCGAGGCCAAGGAAGGATATCCCGAACAATTTGACGAAACTCGCAGCCGCAAGCGCTCCTGCAATTGCAAGCGCTGCAACTGCAACGATCGCAGCTATATTCAGTACCGCCTGCCCTTTCCCGATCGTTCCGAACACTGATTGAAGTGTCAGCCATTCGCTTGCGAAGCCGTTGAAAGGCACGACAGACGAAATGGCGAGGGAGCCTCCAAGCATGAATACTGCCGTTACAGGCATTTTTTTGATCAGACCGCCAAGCTGTTCCATATCAAGCGTATGAGTGGAATGCTGTATCGAGCCCGCTCCAAGGAATAATCCGCCTTTGAAGAGCGTGTGGTTGAGCGTATGGAACAGTGAGGCGCAAAGCGCCAGAGCGCCGAGCGTTTGATTACCTTTTGCGAAAGCTATGAAGGCTATACCCAAACCGATGAATATGATTCCGATGTTTTCGATACTGCTGTAGGCCAGCAGCTTCTTTATGTTCACCTCGACGAAGGCATACGCGACTCCCAGTACGGCTGAAACCATGCCAAGGATCAGCAGCGTCATGCCCCACCAGGTATTTTCGACTCCGAGGTATACAAGTACGAATCTCAAAATTCCGTATACGGCGGTCTTGATCATGATGCCCGACATGAGCGCCGATACGTTTCCCGGCGCTGCGGGATGCGCGTATGGGAGCCAGATATGAAGCGGTATGACGCCGGCTTTCACACCGAAACCTATAAGGAACAGGATAAACATAACATTCCTGGCCTGCTGTGGTATTGCGGACGAGTCGCCGAACAGATCGAAGGATTTCGTATACGCGTACATCATCATAAAGGCTATCATCAAAAATGCAGTGCCTATATGAGTCATTATTATGTAAATCATTCCGGCCTTTTGCTTTTCCGCATGCTCGGATTCAAAAACGACGAGGAAATACGAGAGCAGCGCCATGACTTCCCATGCTATATAGAAAAATACTGCATTTGAAGACGTAAGAACGAAAAACATCGATAAAATGAAGGTTGAATAAAGAAATTGAAACAAGCCCACACTTCTCTTGCCATAAAAGTGAGAAACGTAACCTATTGAATATATCGAAACGCAAAAGACCAGTATGCATAGACCCAGTATAAAAAAAGCGGAAAGCCGGTCAAAGATCAAATCGAATGAAATTATGGGAACCGTCGTGTCGACCGACGCTATAACGACTCTTTCTCCTCCGTCCAACAAGTGAAGAACCGCAGCTGATATCCCTGAAACAGAAGCCGCCATGCAAATAATGTTCGACGCCGTATTGCAGAGTTTTTGCCAATGAGAAAAAAACAACGCAGCCGCTGCCGCAGATACGAACAATATTATCGATACCCTGAGCAGAGTACCGACTGCCGGAATGACCATCAAAAAAAATCCCCCTGGTGGTTCAAGTAGATAAAACAAGTAATAGATCAAGGCTCTAATAAGCCACTTCGTATAGTAGCACTTCTGCAGGTACACGTCAATATAAAAACTGGCCAAAAGCACTCTGTTCAAACTCTCGATGGCACTATATCCGGGTCCTGCATACTATGGAATATATACCGTTTAAAGGATAGACAGACATGTACAAAATAACAATCGATCCGGGACATGGAGGAAAAGACAGGGCTAACAGGGGACCCACGGGATATGTCGAAGCAGACGGGGTATTGAAGATATCACTGTACCTTGAAGCAGAGTTTCTAAAATACAAGGATTTTCAAGTACAGCTGACACGTTACACCGATACGTACCTTACCCTTACTAAAAGAGGACGTATGGCCGTTGATTTCGGAGCAGACCTGTTCATATCCGAGCACACAAATGCAGCCAACGGAACAGTCAGGGGAACTACTGTATTTTACAGCATCGATCTTCCAGGCGATAAGCTATTGGCGGAAAAAATGGCTGCAGCAGTATCCGGAGAATTGGGCATTCCCGACAGGGGCGCAAAAACCAGGGCTCTTCCCTCCAATCCCAACGAAGACTATTATACGGTGATCAATACGGCCCAAAACGGAGGAATACCTCATGTAATACTTGCAGAGAGCGCTTTTCACGATAATCCGGAAGATGAAAAGCTGTTGAAGGATGACAGTATGCTTAAAAAGATAGCGCAGGCGCAGGCAGGTGTTATCAATGAGTGGTTCAGCAGCGGGGCCGGCACCGGGGCAGGCGGCGGAAGCTCTTCCGGCGCTGCAGAACTGCCGGTGCTGAAACGCGGCAGTTCTGGAGACACCGTTAAAATACTGCAGTATGCTTTGAATAGCAAAGGCTACAACAGCGGGACTACAGATGGAATATTCGGTAAGAATACGGAATCAGCCGTAATGAACTTTCAAAAAGCCAGGGGCTTGAATGCAAACGGCATCGTCGACGCAAACTTCTGGAAAGCATTGTTGTCATGTACTCGCAAGGCTTGACAAGGCAGGATTAGTCACTGGAGGTGCAAAATGAGCTTCACTGATTTTATATATTCCGTCTCTGCAGTTTCAATCGCGGCAGAACGGGCGACCGAAGTATTCAAACCTATATATCTGAGATTAAAAAACAAGCTTTTCAAAACGAATGCTCATAAGTGCAGCAAACCCGAAAAAATATTCATGTCCATGATTTTCGGCGTCCTTATAGCGATAGCGGTTCAGGTGCGTATCGATATTCCGTCAGTGAACGAGACAATTGTGGAGCAGGAGATATTTGCAGGCTTGATCTCATCTTTCGGGAGCAATGTTTTACATATAGTGCTGTCAATACTGACAGGGGTAAAAGATAGCCGGGAGGCCCGAATTACAGCCGGTCTTCGGGATGATGCAGCCCGGGACGGACAACACCAAGACTGCAGAATGACTTAAGCCACGGAGAAACAATAACGTGATTGCAGAACAGGCTATGCCAATCGGATAGGAGGCTACTAATTATTTTAGTAGCCGACCTTCCACACCACCGTACGTACCGTTCGGTATACGGCGG
>Ga0207800_1000049_pt1 | contig 48096 bp, 50 predicted proteins | sample LuqExpMetageno11_FD_187769 | JGI IMG/M metagenome (GOLD analysis project Ga0207800, IMG submission 187769) | Tropical forest soil microbial communities from Luquillo Experimental Forest, Puerto Rico - Sample 11 (SPAdes) | ecosystem: Environmental > Terrestrial > Soil > Tropical forest ... | reverse complement strand
ACTAAGGCAACGAGGTGTTCAGTCCGCGTTCACTAACTATCCGTTCCTTTCCTAATCAAGTCCAGGCGAAATTCAGTATGCAGCACATCTATACATGACTTTATTTACCATTTGATAATACGTATACAACACACATCCCCCAATCCCACTCATAGTTTGAGTCTGGCGGCCATAGCGGCAGTGTAACTCCTGTACCCATCCCGAACACAGAAGATAAGCCTGTCCACGTTCCTTACTGTACTGAAGTGTGCGAGCCTTCGGGAACTCTGGATCGCTGCCATTCTCAATCTATTAATCTCAACTAATTTTTCTGATACTCATTTTCTGCTCATTTTCTGTTGTTTTTACTCGAAACTAATTTTCTGGTGGTCTACTATAGTCAGTTGATATTTTCCAAAGGATTCACACATTTGCATTTCGCTCTCTATTCTTGCTTCATGTGCATTTAATTTCCTGTATGTAGGCAAGCTTAGAAAACAAATGCAATTAAGCAAAAATATTCAAAGATAAAATATCAACAACCTAATAACGCACGAACCAAAGAATCGATATAGGAGGATTCTAAACTAAAAATCAAGAATTTTATTGGTATTATTTAGGAATTAAACATAATACAAATTTTTACTTAAAATCTTACTTGATTTTAAGAGAGATAGGAACGAGGATATTTCTTCTACTGAACAGATCTACATGGCGTAGATCCACAAGAACAAAAGAATTTTGCCAAAGTAATAAATATTGATTGTAAATACTTTTTCTCCTAGTTACTCTAGATGACAAGAGAAAAACTAGCGTTAATAAAATCATCTAAAAATATTGCCGTATTAAAGGGAGAACTAGGTGAATTTTGGGAGAATCATGTATTTACACATAAAATGTCGCATTATTTAATATAGGGATTATAGTTTAGGGTTAGCCAATGCTGATTCAACTTGTAATAATCTGGGACGTAAATTTTTTAATACGGGTTGGGAGATCGGCAGTAACTCTGCGAATTCCCAAAAAGCTTATTAAAGGCAGAGTTCTATAGCGTGAAACACATTTACGCTTAATTAGCTGACAATGAATAATTTTCTTGCGTATCAAGTTAATTATTTTTATAAAAGAGTTGAAAATTATGACAATCCAAAAAAGCGATTTCGTAAAGTTGAACTACACAGGTAAGTTCGAAGATGGCAGGGTTTTCGATACAACAGATGAAGAACTTGCAAAAAAAGAAGATATCTTTAATCCTAGCGGGCTTTACGGCGGAGACGTTGTTATTGTAGGGGCAGGCCATACTATTGAGGGCCTTGATGAAGATCTTGAAGGAAAGGAAGTCGGTTACAGCGGAACTGTTTCAATCCCGCCAGAAAAGGCTTTTGGCCCAAGCAATCCCAAACTTATAGAGACTATTTCCATTACAAAACTGAAAGACCGAAATGTTCACCCTGGTCTTGCTGTTGAGATTGATGGCAGAAGAGGAGTTGTCAGTAGGGTTATAGGCCGCAGGGTCACTGTAGATTTTAATAGCCCTCTTGCAGACAAGACTGTTACCTATGAGTACACAATTGAGAAAGTCCTTGATACTAATATTGAGAAAATCCAGGGCTTGTTAGCTCTTTATACTGGCCTCAGAAACTTAGAAGTTGAGACTGCTGATGGCGTCGCAAAGATCTATATCCCCACGGGCCTGACCTTCAATCAGCGCTGGCTCATGGCAAAGAATAGGGTTGCATCCGAACTTTTCAAGTACGCTGACTTTAAGGAAGTCCAGTTCATTGAAAAGATTACAGCCGAGCCTGAAGTTAAAACCGAAGCTGAACCCGAGACTGAAGCCAAACCCGAAACTGAGGAACCTTCAGAAACGGAAGTTTGATTTCAACCTTAAATATTCAAAGAAGCGGAGAGCTCGTTCTCTTCGCAAATTTTATATACCATAATAGGTTTTTCTGTATACGTTCTCCTGGTTCAGGATGATTTGCATTATTCCTTTCCAGGAAGCAAGGAAAATTTATTCAACCTGCTGAGGTAGCCCAGCGGACCACGGCGCCGGTCTTGAAAACCGGTAGCGCTTCGCGCTACGGGAGTTCGAATCTCCCCCTCAGCGCTACTGGATAGTATATATCAATTCTTTAACTTTTTTAAAAAATAAATCTTGATTTTATTTCTGAACCTCTATGATTGATTGTTTTGTAGTTGCGGCATTATCTGAGTGATAATTATAATTTTATGTTTAGATTGTATATATACTTTAGATAGCTTTCTTTTAATTCCGTTTGAGTTATATGATCATAGATGTCTATTGCTTCTTTTCTTGAGTCTCCTCTGAGTTCCTGTATTATTGATCGGGGGCATCCTGCACGCCTTAGCCATGTTGTGAAGAAGTGCCGGAAGCAATGAGGGGTGAACTTTTCGTTTAGGTTTCCTTGAGGGTTATGGAAGCCAAGCTTCTGAGCGTGTTCTGTGGTAGTGTAATATATGGTGTCTCTGTTTATTCTGGAGCCTTGAGGACCGAGAAAGAGGGCTTTGTCTCGGATCTTTGGTTTTTGATTCTGGCGCCAGGAAATCCAGTCTTGGAGGACCTGAGAACATTCGTCATCATAGAATATTATGCGGTTACTTCTTTTTGCATGGGGTTTAAGGATAGCATAGTTTTTTTCGAGGTATAGATCTTGTAGATCGAGGTCTATGAGCTCTTGCCTTCTTATTCCTGTTTTTGCAAAAAAGAGGAAGATGGCTTTGTATCCTATCCATTCGGCGGAGTCTATGAGGTCCTTCATTTGCTCGAGGTTGATTAATTGGCGTTCTTCGTGCCGTTGATCTTTGTAGTACCTTAGGTAGCGTTTACGGAATTGAGGGACTATGTTTTTTTGTACCCCTTCCCATTCTAGAAAGTCATAGAAAGATGAGAGGGCGGCGAAGTAGTTTTCAACGGTTGAAGGGGCGTAGTTTTTTTCATCCCTGATGTGAACAAGGAAGTCTTTTAGGATTAGAGGGGTAATTTCTATAGAGTACCTGGATAGGAAATATTTCAGGTTGCTTTTGTAGGACTGTATTGTTCTGGGGGAAAAATTACGGACTTCACAGTCTTCTAAAAACTCTAAAAGTAGGGCTGTTGCTGGGGGATACTGAGTTACACTACAGTCTAAGAAGGGGGTATTTTCATACATGTTTAAAAGTTATTAACTGTTTCTCCACTAATTTTTTAAGCCTGTACTGGGATAAGTAAAGTAGTAACCTTAACCTTATTTTTTAAAATATAGTTTTTGCTTAGGCGCTCTGAGTTTTTAAAAAGGGGTATATGATGGGGAGAGACAGATATAGAAAATCCAAAGATTGGGAGAGATGCTTATTTCCAAAACTATACTCTTTATCAGTTCTATATTTTATGATGTTAGGATTAATGGTTTTAATAGTACAAGTAAGTTCAATGGTGAGTTTTGGTCTTCCCATACATATTTTAAATATTAGAGGGGCAGATGGATCTCGAATAATCCTTTACAATAACATGAGTGCTAAAGATCCATCATATGAGGAACTTAAAACTTTTTTGAAGGCTGATTTAACGGACTCAACTCCTTATGATAATTTCTGTCAATTTCCCCGTCCTCTCATAGGTTTATCGTTTTCTTCCAGTTATCAACTGTCCCGACATCTATAGGCTCTTGTTTCATGATTTCCTGAGCTTTTTCAATAAATTCAGGCTTAAGCGCCTTACCGTCTAGTAGTATGTTGTTTTCGTACATGTTTAAAGGTCATATTGTGTTTTATTTGTTTTTTAAGCCTGCTGTGAGGGATGTAATGGATATTTATAAAAAATATAGTTTTTGTCTTTACATTTTTCAAATTATTGGAAAGTTTTAACTGTTCGTTACACACTTTCTAATATTATGGAAGAATTGGGCTTTATTTTAACGAATTTTTCCACGCAAGCGTATACTTGGATGCATGATGGAAAGGATGTGACACCATGACTGGTAAACGTGTGAGGACTGTAGGCGGTCTTGATAGGGAAATAAGAAAAAAACTTATAGAATCTACAAAAAAATTAACCGATGCTATAACATCAGCACAAGCAAGCCCGAGAGGGTACCATTATAAGAATGAATTTGATATGCTTTATCAAATTATTACGGGATATAACGCAAAGCAGCTTAGAGAGAGGTACCAGGTAGAGAATTCTGAGATCCGTGATTGTCTTTCTGTTGATCAATTAGAGATCTTGGGGGAGCTATCGGATGTTGATACTGAGCTCATTTATAAGGAAATAGAATACCGCGAGAGAAAGGAAACTTACTCAGATTTTTAAGAATAAGTCGGGTAAGGCACTGCCTACGTGAACGTACCTTGAATGTAGAAACGATTTATCATTACTAAAAATTACTTTTCGGTAGTATATTGCTGCCGAACTTTTTTTCTTTAAGTGTTAATTAAAAAAAAGAATTTCTGTTTTTTATTTGCGCTTTCTAGAAATTTTATATTCTATTCGCCCCTGCCCTATTGTTTGATAAGTTACATGATATCGATAATGATTTCCTGGAAACTCTGTTTGTACGTTATATGGGCGATGTCCAAATTTCATTTCATAATTTGATTCATCCCTTTGAATTTTGTTTTGTACCCATCTAGGAGTTGAGTTAAAATCTATCGGCGTGTAGAATATACGATCTAATATACCCATTTATACCCCTCTTTTTGATTAAGATTGTTTAATCTTTTTAAGGATATGATCTTTGTGAATTTGTCTGAATAAAATTAAACTGTTGTTAGCGGGTTATAGTTTTGTTTTCCCGCTGAATGGATCACCGTATACATTTTTAAGCATTTTTTGTTTAGGCTTTATTAATTTGTGCTTGCGGGTTAATGGGTCAGGAATTTCGAAATCTATTGATATTTCACCTGTGTCTTCTATTTGATTGTCAATTATATGATTGTCTATGATGTGGTTATCTGTCTCTTTTCCGTCTATTGATCTGCTGTCTATTATTCTGTCGTCTATTGATCTGCTGTCAATATTTGGTATGTTAGCTCTCGAGTCTATGTTTGGTATGTTAGCTCTTGAGTCTATGTTTGATATGTTAGCTCTCGAGTCTATGTTTGATATGCTAGCTCTTGAGTCTATGTTTAGTATACTAGCTCTGCTTCCTTCTCCTGGTAGACTTGCTTGATATATTACTGAAGGAGTATATGGCTGATAGTTTGCTTTGGGAGTGTATAAAACGGGATATGCTATTTCAGATATTAGCCCCCTCGACCCAGGGGGTTCTACTCGATAAGTTTTCGTTAATTCGCCCGCTGTTATCAGCTCTTTACTTGCTTTACTTGATAACTCCCCTTTTAACTCCCCGTTTATGAGTAAAGAGTTTGTTTCTGCTGTTTTATACTCTTTTATTTCAACCCTCCTATCATTCCATTCAAAGTATTTTTTGTTCAGAGTAGTTTCTTGTAATTTTGTTTCTGGTACGACTATTGCTTCTGCTTCGGCTCTAACTCCCCTCCCTACCTTTTGTTCTAGTATAGGGGTGAGAAAAGCGTTTCCTTTTGGAGCTTCAGGGGAGAGAAGGAAGGTTTGTGCTTTTTCTGGGGAGTACCTGGCGTTTTCGGGAAGTCTGCCTACTTCATTTATGGATAATTTTATAACATTTGGAGATATTGGATCTGATGTACCTATTAAACCGGATTTAATTTTTCCAACATTTAAGGTTTTAATTCCTTCTAGTAGGGTTGTTGTTGCGCTTGATTCTTCCCCAGATAACCGCAAGAAGTGAGGGCTTGCTCCTCCCTGTACTGGTGCCACGTAGAGACCTGGGACGTCTGTAGGCCTTTTAACATCCGAGCCCACTTCAGGCCTTACTTTTCCTGTTGTTGCGTGATACCCTATGAATTCTCCTGTTGTTGGATCTTTGAATGAGTTAAGCACATCCTGAGCGTTAGCTCCTTCTTTAGTGAGTGGAAATTGTTCTTTCCCTGATAGTACATCTGTTTTTATTAGACTTTCAGGGAGTACTTTTTCGGACCCTATTGTTCTAAGTCTATCGTATGTTTTGAGACCTGCTTTTGAGCCTGCTTTATATCCTACTCCCATCAAAGCAAAATCAGATACAAAATCCACTCCCCCTTCTACTGTTTTTACTTTTGAAGCTTCATATACTGTTGCAGCTCCGAGCCCTACATTTATTACAGGTTCTACGGCTCCGGCTAATTTTGATAGCCCTACTTTTTCAAGTCCTACCCTTCCCGCGATCCCTGCGCCTTTTACTACTGCTCCGCCTGCGTATGCTATGGCTACTTCAGCCCCCTGCTCTGCTGCGAAGCTTACAGGAGTTTCTTTTAAGCCTTGATACCCGTGAACTGACCAGTCTTGGAAACCTGCTGTTAGAGAGTTAGATCGTATTGCTTCCGTTACTTTTTGCCTTTCATCTAATAGCCCTACTTTTTCAAGTGCGATATCTCTTTTTTCTTGGATGGTTTCAAGTGTTGGAACATATTTAGACCCAAATTTGTTTACAGAATCTAATTGAGATTTTACCCCTAGTGCTGATGCTGCTTTATCACTTAAGGACTCTTGGCGAACTTGAATTGTTTTTTGAGTTAGCGCGCCTTTCCATTTTTCGGCTTCTTCTGCATAGGTCTGTTTGTGGATGGCTTCAAGTTTGGCTTTTGTAGCTTCTATATTCGCTTGTGCGTTTTCTCCGCTTGCGTTTATTACCATTTTCCCGCTTGATCTGTCGAGCGAGACATTAAGACCCTGAGCTTGTGCACGTCTAACGGTTTCCTCTGATGTGTCTATTGTTATTGATCCGGTTGTGTTTGGCCTTACGGCTTTAATTTGTTCTTGCAGTCTTGCGTTTTGCTGCAAGTAGGTTTGTGAATATACCGGCGTTTGTTGCTGTGCTACCTGCTTTTCCTGTGTTGACAGGCCATAGGCATTGTTTGAATTTTGAGTTTGTACTTTTTTTTCTTGAGATCTTACGTAATTAGAGCCTTGAGAGTTTCCCACTACCTTTCCTGTTGCGTCTCTGTCGGCTGTTGTTTTTGCTACATATCCGCTTTTTGCTTCGTCTAGAGATAGATGTCGGTATCCTTGAGCGTCAATGTATGCCATGTTTACCCCCCGTTAAAATTTAAGGAGTGTTTTGGTTAACACTACTGTTCTGTGGTATTGTTTTGCCCTTTTGCTTCGTTCAGACCTTGTGAGCTCAGGTTAAGTAGTTCCTGAGCATACTGTATTTTAAGCTGTCCTGCCTCTAAATATTTTTCTCCAAGTTTCCGGTCTTCTGCTGTCCCGTTAAGGAGGAGTTTGGCTTTTGATAGGTCTTCTGTGCTTTCGTTTGCTAGGATTGAGGCTGTTTGTGCTTGTTCTGTGCTGTAGTCTATGTAATTTGCTGTTGTGGAGTCAAAAAGAGTTGAGAGCGTGAAGCCTATTTCTTGTTCGCAGGAATTATTTTCAGGAAGTGCGGTGCTGTTGTTGTATAGGTCTTCGGTTTCGTCTGCTTCTCCTGCCCAGGAATCGGCTAAGGATATTAGGTCTGGAGAGCTTGCATTGTAACCGTAGCCCATTTCTGCGAAGTCTAATGAGTCCGAAAATACGGCGTTGTTTGCCTGTGTCATTTCATAGGGAGCATAGGAAGCCCTTAAGTTTTCGACTCCGTAGAGAGCGTTATCGTTTACTGTTATTTTTCCTCCGGAGCTGTAGGCAGAAAAGAATACGGGTTCTGTGGAGGCAGTAAAGAGGTTATGGTTTACAGCTACGTTGTCGGCTCTGCCTTCGAGCTCTATGTAACCGGCTCCTGTGCCTTCCATGGATTGTTTAAAGGTGCTGTTTGTTACTGCTATTGAGTCTGAGTTATAAATTCTTACGCAGGTGTTAATCATTTGATTAAGTACGCAGTTATTGATTTTTACTTTTTGAGATTTGAATGTGCTTATACTGTCGTGTCCTGCGCAGTCGAAAATACAGTTTTCAATATCGATGTTGGATGACTGAGTAATTCTTATTCCATCTGAAAGCAGCAGGGTAAATTTACAGTTATAGACATTTATGTTCTTTGAGTTTTGAATTTTTATGCCGTTTCGGGCTTCTCTGAGCCCCCCTATGCTGGTTGTTCCCCCGTTTTCGTGCTGATGTTGTAATGTTTTTGCAGGACCCTGAAAGATTATGTCGTGAATTGTTACGCCTGAGACTCCATTACAGAAGATCATTGCAGGGTTAGAAGAAGAGCTGCAGTCTGTGAATGAGTCTGTGTAAATTATTGTTTGACCTTGTGTGTCTCCTGATATTATTATGTTATTTTTAGGGATTATTGAGGAGTCTATAGAGTAGGTTCCAGCTTGAATAAGGATAGTATCTCCTTCTTCTGCTGCGTTTATGCCGTCCTGGATTGTTTGATAGGTGCAGTTTTGTCCTATTTCTAGGGTTTTTGCTGAGGCTGGGCAGACAGTTAATAGGGCTGCGAGGAGTACTAAGAGTGAGGCAAGGACGGAGTTAAACCGAGACATGATTAATAGCCCCTGTATTTCTTGGAGAAATTTGGAAGGCTGTATGTGCCTATCGGCTGGAAGTTGTTGGTTAATACCTGTATTTCGACGTGTGGAATTTCACTTTCTCTTATTTTGATTTGTCTTCTTTTGCTTACCATGTTCCCCGCTCCCGTTTAATCGCTGACCCAGATTTGATATAATACTCCTGCAAGTCCTACCCCTTTTAGGACGTAGAGGGTGTAAAGTGCTGCTGATGGGATGTATATTGCTCCCAGGCTTGCCGGTGCTACTGCACAGAGACCCATGAAGAGCATGGCTATGCAGGTCCGGAAAAGGTTTTGAGATTTTACGTAGATTGTGCCGACTGTGAAGAATATTAGGGCTACATAGAACCATGAGCCCCATAGGGCATTTCCTGCCCAGAAGTCGGTTATTGGTGTGAATATTGAGCTTGCTGCTGTGCTTGCGTTGTCTAGTGCGCTTGCGTTTGTCATTTTTTGGATTGATGTGTAGTTGTCCAGGTTGATTGTGACGTTAGCCTGTTGCATGTTGTGAAGGTTTTGGAAGGCTTCTGTTCTGTTGAAGGTTTGCCAGGGTTCTGCCATGTTTACCGCCCCAGGAATTTTATTGCAAGTCCGTAGACTGTTACGGCTCCCATTAGTGCAGCTACGGGTAGAGCGAAGGCTGCAGGGAGTCCGAGGGCTACGAGGAGAGGATAAGCCCCTGTGAGGGTTAGCATTATGAATTCTAGGACTATTTTTACGCCCATCATTAGCATGATTGCGGTTATTACTGTGTTTGCTAGAATTCCGCCCCCTGCTACTTGTTGGTAGAGGGTTTGTACGCTGCTTGTGGTTTCTTGTATGTCGTTGTATGCGGAGATATAGACCTTGTTTCTCACCTTAGAAATATGTCTATTTTGGCTTTTGATAAGAGAGATATAGAGAGCCTTGAAAAAATAGATGAACTTGTTATTAAAATTAAAAAACATGTGGATGTAGTACTTAAGCAAAAAGTGAATAGTTCTGAGCTGTATCAGGTTGAAACCGTGAATTCTGCCTATCTTAAGGGAGTGGAATTAAAGGTTTTTTGCGAGTATCGCTTTTCTTACGTGATTGAGAGAATTTGTATATATGCGCTTAGAAAGACGATTTTTAGGGACCAAATACCAGAGGCTCAGCAGACTGTGTTTTATGAGGCTGCTAGAGATATTAGCCTTACACTTGAGCGTGTTAATAGTGTCCTTGTGGAAAATGAGATTAAGCCCTATGAGGTGAAGGCATGAGCGGAGATATAGACCGAAGTATTCAGTTTAATTGGTTCTGGTATTTTATTGACATTGCAAAAAGAGCATTTCTTTATAACAATTCTTCTTTTATTTCAGCTATTGGGAAGCGTAGAAGCGGAAAAAGTGTATTTACATTGGGAGCGGCCTGTGCTGTGGATCCTGATTTTTCAGAAGAACAGATCTGCTTTGGATTGAAGGAACTTAAGGAGCAGCTTAACGAAAAGACCCAGACATCTATTATTTGGGAAGAGGCGGGGGCTTCGGCTTATGCTCGTGATTTTATGGACGAGAGGAATAAGCTGATTGTTAAGACTTTACAGGTCTATGGATATCGAAAAATAGCTCTTTTTGGGAACTTTCAGCACCTTAAATTTTTAGATGGTGATGTTCGCCTTCAGCTTGATTGTTTTTTTAAGATGAAGGCTTTTAATGAGTTTACGCCTGACGGCCAGCCTTTTACTCACACTTATGCTTACCCTTATGCGATTATTACAGACTGGATTCAGGAACCTGTGATAGCCCCCTATAAGGTTGAAAAAGATGGGGTTTTTATGCCTATTGGGTCTATTCCAATGCCTGAAATGGATAGTTTTTTTGAAATTTGTGGCGTGAGTAAATCTTTGTATAAAAATTACTTGAAGAAGAAAGACGAGTATTTTACAGAGATTGGAGAGGAAGAGACAGAAGAGAAAGAGGATATGTTTTCAAAGAGAGAGCTGAAGACATTGACGAGAGTTAACCAGGCTTATATTTCTCTTGCATCCAGGCTGATAGATGATAAAGTTACTAAGACTAAGATAGCTGAGTTCTCAGGAATTCCGGTTAGTACTTTGAATGTTTGGTTAGGGAAAAGTGAGGATGCGGAGGAGTGGGCGAAAAGGGTTTTAGAGCCTTCTACAACGGCAACGAACTTTTTTTGAATACCCTTAATACTAAAAACAAAAACTACCTTTCGCCGGAAGAGTGCCCGGACTTCCTCGCTTTTTTTTGTTGTAGTTTTGGCCCTGGCATTGCCCTGAAAGGTATTTAAGGCGTTTAAAAAGGGATTGAAAAGGAGGAAGATAAAAACGAAAATTAGAGAAAAGGAAAAACTGTATATACATACCGTAAAAAATAGGGTGAAAGTGTTAGTAATACCCTTTTATTCTCCATTTTTTTCAAAAAAGGCAGGATACTTCTCTTTTAATTGTGCGGTTTTCTCATAAGCTCCCATATTATTATAGAGTACTGCTAGATTGTTTAGTGTTGTTGCAACATATGGGTGTTCAGGTCCCAGAACCTTTTCATAGATTTCCAGTGCCCTTTGATAAAGTGGGAGTGCTTTTTCGTAAGATCCCATATGTTTATAGAGTCCTGCTAGATTGTTTAGGGATGTTGCAACATCTGGGTGTTCAGGTCCCAGAACCTTTTCACGAATGTCAAGTGCCCTTTGATAAAGTGGGAGTGCTTTTTCGTAAGCTCCCATATTGTCATAGAGTCCTGCGAGATTGTTTAGTGTTGTTGCAACATCTGGGTGTTCAGGTCCCAGAACCTTTTCACTGATCTCTAGATCCCTTTGATAAAGTGGGAGTGCTTTTTCGTAAGATCCCATAGAACGATAAAGTCCTGCGAGATTGTTTAGGGTCGTTGCAACATCTGGGTGCTCAGATCCAAGTTTTGTTTCAAGAACTTGCAGTATTTCTTCATACATAGGAGCAATCAATTTCCAAAATGCTGCTCTATCAAATGGATCTGAAACAGTGATAAACCAATTGAATAGATCTTCTGCTTCAAGTGATTCTTTTGCATGGTAGAAAGCTTCGGTTAGGGCTAATTCGTGTTCTGGAGTTATCGCCTTAATATCTATGCTGTTTAACTGATTAGTGTAATATTCACACATGAAGTCATGAACTTCTTTTTTTACTTCCTTATCCTGATAAACCTGCAAACTTTCTTTCATGAGTGGGTGCAACAATAGCTTACCTTCAGTTTCCTGAACAAAGGAGAATCTTTTCAATTCCGAAAACGCTGTGAGGGGATAGCCGGTCTTAAATTTCTCAATTAATGAATTGAATATATCTCTATTCCAGAAGCGAGGAATCGAAAGAAATTTTAAAGTTTCTTTCTCTAGACCATTCAAGTATTTCATAAATCGATCAAAGATTTCACTATGAGTTTTGGCGAAATTATCAGGTTTTGGAGAACAAATCTTTGAGATTTCGGTATATGTATCAACCTCAAGTTCAAGATAATAAGGAACGCATTCACTAGCCTTGAGAATTATTTTTTGAATCTCATTTTCTTCAATTCCACAGCGATTAAGAAAATCGAGAGCATCTTCTTCGGGAAGTTTTTCAAGTTTATATTGCTTAAGATAATTATTCCAATCGTTGTCTACTTCTTTCCAGCGGAGTTCTTCCCTACCGCAAATTACCCATAGGGATGAGTTAGGTAGATTTAAGATTAGTTCCCTTATCCATGTGTCTCTCGCGTTAAAATTTCCATTCCCTCTTTCCTTTTCCCACAGGGCTTCATATGTGTCTATAAATAATAAGGCAGATTTTGAAGTACGTTCTAGATAATTATTAAGGTCCTGTGTCCAAAAGTAGGGCAAAGCTTCTTCAATTTCTATAGGCTCTTTTTCTAAAAGCTGTAAAAGCTCTGCTTCTCCTGTTGTTTTCCACCATTTTTGAAAGGAAGTTAGGGAATTTTTTATTAATCTTGCAGTAGCAGGTACGATACTAAAGTAAGGTATTTTGTCGATGACTCCAAAAAAGTCATCAAAAGCATTGTCACCTTCAAAAAACAAGTAGTTCTCTTCTCTTAGAGGTATTTCTGGATTTGCCTTTTTCCAGTAAATAGCATGTGCAATTTCAAAAGCAGGGAAGTTTATTTTGTATTTTTTTTGTAATTCATTTTTCAATGATACTAGAAAAGTATTTTTTTCTCTATGTTTATCAAATTGTAGGTCAATTGAAGCCCAGACAAGTTTTTTATTTGGATATTCAACATAATGTTCATCAAGGTACTTTGGAAGCTCTTTTCTTAAACTCGTCTTACCAATACCGGCAACACCATAGTAGACCAGAACGCTAAACTCTTTTTGCCCAATGTTATTTACAGCTTCTGTAAAGGTTTGAATATAATCTTCTCTGTCAACAAATGGGTATTGCTTAATGAGGTTTTTCCGGGTAAGTACCATGTAATACCTCTATATGTATGTGTTAAATTTACATTTGATTTAGACTATTCCTGCAACGAATGCAATTAAACAAGATACTGCAGCAACAAAAGAAAGAAATCTAAGCTGGTAATCCACGTTATGATTTCGCTCATAATTAATTGACAATGAGAGATACTTTTTTACTTTATCACTTTATCGATTTGTGTTGTGACCTTTTTAGATTATTAAAGAATTATTCGTCTTTTGGCTCTTTGTCTACGTAGTTTATTTTGTCGTTTTCGGTATCCAAGATTTTTTACCCTGCCTTATGGGTCGATTCCTGAAAAATGGATCCATACAGGGCGATATGTGAAATGGACCTAAAGGAAAGTGATAGAAGTCTATTCCTGGATCTTTGTATTTTATATTGTAAGATCTTGATTCTGCAGTTCTGGCGGCTTTGCTCGGTGAGCTTGCCTTGGTTAATGATCCGGGCTTCACAGGTACAGACGCTCTCGTTTTTTAATTGAGAGACAAGAGTTTTGCCAATTCATCGCTTCTGCGTTCTGCTCTTGTTTGCTGTTTTGAGTATGGCTTATTTGAGGGTTGGTTTCTTTTTGGCTGCAGCCGGGGAATGAAGACGATTTCATGTACTAAGCCACATTCTGGACAGGTTACGGTTTTCTGGCTTGAATCTACGTCTATGCTCTTGTAACATTCGGAGCATTCGCCTTTTATTATCATGCTATTACCTCTTTCGGTTTTTGTGCTTCTTCCTGCTGGAAGGAGATTAAGGACCAGATGCCTTCTGAGTCTCTTTGGATTGTGAAGTAGTAAGAGCCTTCTTTTGTGGCTACTACGTGTGAGTAGGTAGCTCCTACTCGGAAGGTTTCAGGGATTTGGTCTTTGTCAAATAGAGATTCGGCTCTTTCGGCTGCTTCTGTGAGCTGTTGATATAGTATTTGTCCGCCTGTTCTGGCGAGTGTTGAAGATATGAGGCCTGAGAATGTGTTGGATATTGGTAATTTCATGTGGACCCCCCACTTATGAAATTATAACGCTTCTTCTTTTGGTGTTTGAATTTTTGAAATTTCGTTGTTTATGTCTGAAATTTTATCTTGAATTTCTATGAGTTGTTTGGTGTTTTGTTCGAGGAATTCCGTTCTTGCTTTTACTACGTCCCCGTATTGTTCGAATAATGCTTCTTTTTTGTTTTTGAGTTCTTGCAGCTTGGCTAATTCTTGTTCAGTGTACTGAATTTTTGGCATTAGAAGCCCCCCGGATATCGTTAAAGAGACATATTAAGACTGTGAATACCCCTATGGTTGCTAATGCGTCATACAATGCTTTTGTTATATCCCCAAGTTTCATTTTATGCCCCCAGCGAGGATTAAATTAAGTTGTATACTCCGTATGCTGCTATTGCTGAACATATGGTGAAGTATAGGGCTTGCCCTTTGTCCCCTTGTTTGCGATTTTTTATTATTAGGATAGGGTTTCCTATCATCCAACATAAGTTTGCATATAAAGGGTTTCCAAGTGCTACAAATGCAGCCCCGATTAAAGAGGGAAATACTAAGAGATAGTCGTTAATTTTCAGATGTGTTACCCCCCATTTATATTTATTAATCTTTGGACTCTGCTTCTATGCCGTACATTTCATCTATTTTCTTCATTCTGGCTTTTCGTTTCTTTCTTGCTTCTGCAAGCGTAGCCTCTTCTTCTTCGTTTTCATCTGGAGGAGAGGGGGAGCATGCCAGTAATAGAAAAGCTATCCCTACTATGAAGGGCGATATCAAATCGAGTATCAACATGTTACCCTCTTGTTAAGAGGATTTTTGTTTCTTGGGATAGTTCGTTTCCTTTGAAGAGCTGACGGGATGTATAGAACTCGTCTTTTATCTGTAGCACCGGAGCTTCGAGCGTGAAGACTCCATTGAATTTTAATTCTGTTTGCCCTTCGGGGCTTTGCATGTCAATTGCCTGGAAGGTTATACCCTGGTCTTGAAGGAAGTCTTTAAGTCGTTTGCATTTGGGGCAAACTTCGGTTGTGTAAAGAGTAATCATGATTTGACCCCTTTCTAAGATATGATTAGTGAATCTTTGCGGCTTTTTCCATCCGATAGATAGCGGTTAGTACTATTACACATAGCCCAATTACATAGGTAGTGTCTGAGATTGGAAGTATACCATATAACAGAGCATAGAGGATTAGTACATCGATACCCTGAAACATTTTGTTAGTTACAGAATCTTTAGCCATTTCTGGGAAGATAAGGTTAAGAATCATTGAAACCCCCCTTACCACGATATGATTATCCATGTTCCCCATACTGAAATATCGGATATCTTTCGGCAGAAAAATTTAAGAGTGTCAGAGTTGTTGATTTTGACTTTTTTACAGTCCTCTACTTGTTCTATTGAGTAACCATCTAGTGTTAGGTCTCGGATAGATCTTACTGTGTTCCTTTTTCTGTAAGAGTACTCTTTTTCCCAGAAGAAAGGAGCACTTTTACATTCTAAGGTATCCCCTTCAATTTTCATTTATGACCCCCGCCTGCGAAGTTAATTTGAGTCTTGAAGTTCTTTATTTTCTTTTATTCTGTCTTCTTCTTCCCATTTCGCTACGTATCGGTATAGTGTAGTTGTGGGAACTTGCATTAATCTCGCGATTTGGGCGGTCTTGAGTTTTGGGTTCGAGTTTTTCACTTTTTCATATTGTTCTTTTTTTAGGTTTATGAATGGACGGCCTAAATGCTTTCCTTCTTCTCTGGCTCTTTTTAGTCCTAGTTTTGTTCGTTCTGATATCGACGCTCTTTCGAGGTCAGCGAACCAGGCAAACATTGAGATGAATATATTTCTGAGCCCCGATGAGTCTACCATTTTGGTCCATGTTTCATTAGGGCTTAGTGAAATTATATGACAGCCTAGCTGTTCGATTTCTAGTATTAGCTGTATCGTTTCGGTTGAAGTTCTTCCTAATCTTGATAATTCAAATACATATAGTTCGGCTACTTCGCCGTTCTGAATCCTCCCATATATCTTTTTGAATTCTTTTCGCTTCTTTGCGGGAACTGTACCGGATACGCCCGAATCTTCGTACAAGTTTTCAGGCGGTACATATTTTAATAGTTCAAGTTTCTGATTTTTGACGTCTTGCTTGTCTGTGGAGACTCGAACATAACCAAGTTTTTCTTTCCCCATAATTGGTATATATGGTAACCAAACTATATAAAGTTTCTTACACGTTTACGGTGTTTTTAAACGGTCGTTTATGGGAAAAAGAGATGAATCAAGAAAAAGCAAGTTTTGGGATGAACTCTATAATAGACTTTCCGAAAAAAATATGCATGAATGAGGACAATACGGAGTAAAACTTATTTATAAAGAACTTTCAATACATTGCATATGTCTTTTTTCATTTCTGAACTGCAGTACTCCTAACATTATAATCTTCATCTTTCGTTGCCCACTGTTTTATAATATTGATTGTTTCAGGGTCTTCATGCCATCCACTAGCAAGTTCCTTAACTGCAGTACTCCTAACAAAATAAAATCTACTTTGAGCTGAGACATAAAAGAGACGAAATAAGTCTTCATCTTTTGGTTCATATTTTCCTAAGACTAAAACGCCCAGAAGACTAGAATATGCTTTATTATTTATTTTTCTCGAAGCCTCTTCACGTAATTCTTTTGATTTAGAATCCACTCCCGTTATAAATTCTGCCCATGTATTGTTAAGATCTATATCAATATCTGAAGAAGTAAAAATAGAGTAATATCGCATATATACCTGACTTTGAGAAAACTGATCAATAATAATGTCTCGATTAGGCCATCTATCACCTACCAGCTTTGCAGCCGGAACTACTTCTTCAGCAAGGAACTGATTGATGTCCTGAGTCCAACGAACCATTTCAAACAGTTTGAGTACTCTTTCAAGTAATTTCTTTGCTGTTTCTCCAATTGCATTGGGGTTTCGAACTTCACTCAAACATTTGATTGCTAAAACAATATTCAGGGGAGGTCTGTTACCAAAATACTGAGGATTGTATACCTGCATCAAGCATTTTATAATGTCGTCTGCAAACTTTTCTTTCATACCACATACAAGGCTCAGGACCTCATGCCATGTAGGATCTTCCCAGTATTTTTCAAAATAATTTAATTTCAGGGTTTCAATATTAAGTGCGTGATTGTCGAATTTCTGGACAACATCCATTGCACAGAAATACTCAAGGAAGGTACGATGGACGAATCCGTAAAAATCGGCTCCGTAAAGACAGAGGATGAAATTTACTCTTCTTAGCTGGTCAATAATCGATACTGCTATCTTTTTTGAGTCAGATGAATCTTTTTGGTATCGATTCTGGAGATAAACCTCGATTTCTTGCTGAAGCGTTCTCCTGTGAATAAAATTGCCTGCAAGCCCGTCGGGACCAGACTGCATTTTGAAGGCAATTTTCATAAGAAGCTCTTTTTTATCATCTTCCCCAATGAAATCCATCTCTACAGAGCTTCTTTTCAAGTGTTTGTTAACTTCCCAGTTTTCTACAAGGACACTGGCAGCATGATCGTAAAGTTTCCACCTTTCTTTCGGAAGTTCCTGGTGTTTGCCTATTATTGCCAGAATTGTCAGCAGTAAGGGATTCCCAGCAAGCTGTCTTATTGAGGGAGAATCTTTAAGAGCTTTGAGAATCCTTGATTTTCTGCCTTCGATTTCATTTTCATCAACAACAAAAGTATACCAACTATCAAGGAATGTTTCTATTTGCTCTTTTTCAAAATCCTGAAGTGTAAAGTGGACAAAACCAGCATCGTCAAGGATTTTACGTTTGTAGCCTATAATCCTTGAAGTTACAATTACCCTGACTTTAGGGTAATCAAGTGTAAATCCTACAATCATGCGATTTATTCGTTCCCATTCCTTGGGATCAAAAATTTCATCAAGTCCATCAAAGATGATTATTGCTTTACCGTCATTTTTGAGGTAGTTATCAACTTCTTCTTTTGTTAAACTGTAACCTTCAGTTTCTGAAAGATACTGAAAATAATCAAGAAAAGTCTTGCAGGTTTTTTCTTTACACAGGCCTGCAAATTCTCTAAGTTCAACTCGAAGAGGGAGATATGAATTGAAAAAACTTGAAAGCTTTTCATCGTCGTTAAGTTGTAATACTGATAAAATAATATATTTAGTAAGTGTGGATTTTCCAGCACCGGGATCTCCAAGAATTACGATAAATCGGTTTCTTTCATCGCTTATGACATCGAATACAGATTTTGAGTCCTTTGAATAATAAGATTCTTTTGCGCGTTTAAGATCTTCTGCAGTCAAGCCCTCTGGAAAACATTCTTTTTCAGGGTCCCACTCCTCATGCATTTTATTCCATATCTCTTTTGGAAGCTCAACTGGTGGTGGGTTTTCTCTTACATTCTGCTCGACAAACACGCTGCTGAGCTTGATCTTTAGATAGTCTTCTTTTTTTGAGGGGGTAAGAGCATCAAGATCAATATTACAATATCTTTTCGATACAGCTTCTTTGTACTGTGTGAGATCAAGTTCGGCGATCTTTCCCTCTTCGAGTACTGAGCTTCTGTTCTGAGTCTCCCACTGATGAATAGCCGCTCCCACTAAACTGGAAAGCTCATCCGCGGATTTAAAAAAGCTAACAATATATTTAGTTGATAATTCATTTCTCAAAGCTGCGATTTTTTCTGCATCTTTTCCTTTATCTACATGTTTTGGTGGCCATGGTGCATCTTCATGTAGCAAAAATATTAGGCATTCTTTCCCTGCTTTTACTGCTTTTCTATACTCAAGCTCTGTTATGGATTTCTCGTATCCTTCAGGTGTGTACCCGTATCTCCACGCAAAAACGCCTATGTAAAGGTCGCATGAAGCAACATCTCCTAGACACTTGTCGACAGGTCTTTTGTCTTCTGCAATAAAATATTCCATTGCTATATCTTCATGACGCATCCTCTTTAGATTGAGTCTTACTTTTTCACGGCATTCTTCCAGATCTTTAAATGTAGAGGATACAAATACACGGGCCATTTTGTCCACCAATATTCCAATAAATTCTTCCAGAAACACATTAAAATACTAGAAGTTAAATCTTTTGAATTTAATTAATTATTTTATACAAAAGTAGGAAAATAAGGCTCTGTAGAGGATTTCTACAGAGTATTAACAATTTCTTAAGTGTCACTATTCTATGTAAGATCGAGTAGATTTAAGGTAAGCTTTTGTGATCTGGCTAGCTGTTGAGAAGGAGATGTCCAGCTTTTCAGGGTTTACAGTTTTTTTCTTTCTTGAGCTTGTTGGGTTTTCCTAGGCTTTCTTGTCTGAAAATAGGCTTATACTGTCCTTCGCTTTTTTATAAGCTCGCTTGCTTTTTTTGGTCCACGGTGAGCTTTGCTTATTCAGGATTAAATATAATCATATGTATAAAATTCTTATTATAAATTCCTTGCATTTAATATATCGCTCAGTTCGTATTACTAAGCTAATAAAAGTCGAAAATTATTGTAAACTTATAAAATATGCTCTCAACGTTTATTGCATTTCGAAAATAAATGTAAGTTTAAAACGGAACTTAATCTTTTATCTTAAGCTGCAAAAATGGATTTGGGAAATAACAGCATAAAATTATGTTAATTAGATAACGAGATGGGGAGTGATGGAAATAAAAAGAAAAATATTTGACAGAAAAAAAATAACGTTGTTTCTTTTGCTAATGCTTTCTTTTTTATTATCTGTAACGGTTGCAGTCGCAGCTGAGAACCCGACAATTGATACCCTTAACCTTGGGTCGCACCCAGGGAATGTAGCTAACATTGGGTCAGGATCAGGAAAAACCACAAACATCGGATCTAAAGCTGGGAGCTACGTCAATAGTGGACCGAATGCAGGGACTACAAATAACATTGGACCGGAAACAGGAAATACCTATAATACTGGACCCAACCCGGGGAATTCCTTTACTGCGCCTTCCGAAAATTCAGGGATTAATGCAGGGGCGACTATTAATAGAGGGATAGACTCAGGACAAACTTTCAATAGGGGGATAAATGCTGGAGCCACACAAAGCCATGGACTGTTTGCAGGAGCAACAATTAACATAGGACCGTTTGCAGGAGCAACAGTAAACCTTGCACCAAACGCAGGAGCAACAATTAATAGAGGATCTGACTCAGAAAGCTCTGATTCAGAAAGCTCTGATTCAGAATGCACATGTAATTTTGGACCGAATTCTGGAAGTACTATAACTTGGGGACCATGGGGACCAATCTTCGATTCAGAAAATTAAAATAAATTTCGTAAATAGAATTACTGCGTTGTTATTCTCACCAGAAATCTCTGGATGGATTCATAAGAGTTCAAAAAACCTCGGGAACTATGTATATTCGAATAAATAAAAAGAGATGAGGCCCATTTGTTGGTTCTTCCTGAGGAATGAAGGTTAGTAACAGGAGAAACCTCTCAATACATTTCAAGGTTCTCCTGCTTCTATGTAGTATGGAAGGTATATATTATGGGAGTATAATTGGTTTTTTAATTTATTACGAATTAATCAGCGACCAAAAATAGCTTAACACCAGCCGCCCCAGCCGCCGCCGCCTCTGATCCTGCAGGCACGAACAGCTGTTACGCATGATGCTTCGGGCCTCTCACAGCCGCCCCAGCCGCCCCAGCCGCCGTCACAGCCACCCCAGCCGCCAAAGCCGCCGCAGCCGCCACAACCATCAAATCCTCTTCCTCTTCCAAATAATCCAAATCCTCCACCCATCATTATCTCCTCCTAGTTTTCTATATTTTATTTTGGTTTATTACTTTATTTTTTATATTTTGGTTGTAATGCCTGACACTTACATTAACCTAGTTTCTCTTAGAGAAAGATAGATTTAGTTTAATTGTCAGAAAATACAAATAATAATATAAAAATAAATTATATAAAAGCACTAGAATAATAAATCCTTAATATTAATAACCATTGAAAAAGCAATTGATATCATTGAGAAGTTAGACTTGGATTTGAACAATCGAGATTTATTTAAGACACAAGCGACTACCAATTTTTTAAACTTGTGTTATAGGATAACTTATGTTATAGGATAGATAGAATATACTCCCCTGTAATTGAGAGCATGAAAGGAAAATTTTGTATGTTTTCCCTTCCGGCCTTAATGCATAGAGTAAGTAGGTATGCAAAGGAGAGAATCCAGATAGCTTTGAGAGGGTAGAGAAGAGAGAGTGCTATGAGGGCTTTGACATCTCCGCCTCCTAGCTTTCCGGCTCTGAATAGTAAGCCTGTTATTAGGCTCATGCTTGCCCAGGATAAGCCCACTGTGAGTATGTATGCAGAGCCCTGGCATAATCCCTCATACCCTGCAAAAACGAGGGCTACGAAGAGCCATAAAAAGGTTATTTTGTTTGGAACTTTCCGGCTCTTTAGGTCTGTGTAGCAGGCTACGAGTAAAAAGGAAAGAGTGAGTAACAGCTTAATCATGGTCTTCCTCTTCGGTTTCTTCTTTTATTTTGTCGTGTTCGGTTGTTTCTTCAGTTCGTTTCTTCCCTTGCCTTATTGGTTGACTTCTCCAATATGGAGACATGCAAGGGGATTCATGTGAAGAACCTTCTGGAAAATGATAGGCTTCTTTGCCTGGATATTTCATTTTGAAGGACTCTTTTTTTGAGGGCTCTATGTTGGATTTTGAGTTAGTCAGGGTAAAGCCCCCTAAAAAAATAGAGAAATTCATCGAAGTAATTTGGCAGCCCTAGATAGTACAGAATGACTTTGGTGGTAACTGTAGAGAGCCACCATGAGCCCACTAACGTAACTCCTTTTATGCTGTGCCGACCCATGATTAGAGCCCCCTGGAAGAGTTGAGATAGGCTTTTGTTATCTGGCGGGCGGTTATGAAGGAAAGACCCAGCTTTTCAGGTTTTACAGGTTTTTCTTTCTTCGGCTTGTGGGGCTTTTCTTGGGCTGTCTTGGCTGAGAATAGGTGTATACTGTCCTTTCTGCGAGATGATCTGAACCCTGTTAGGGTGCTAAGTACCCCCTTCAAAAAATAACGGTTTTTAGAGCTTCCTGTGGGCTTGTTTTTTTGAATCTTTTCTGAAAGTGAGCCTGAACAGGTCCAGTTTCTTATGCCCATTGCCCAATATAGAGACCCGTGTTGGGAAGACATGGACTTTTCTAAGTAGCCTTGGAGGTAGTCTCCTACGTTTTTACCTGCTGCTTCGAGAGGACAGGATCTAGACCACTGCCAGCCGTAAACGAGATCGTTTTTGATTGTGTGGATGTCTAGAACTGGTCCGCCTCCGTAGTGGATCCAGGCGTATTGTATTACGGATTTGTGCAGCAGCCAGTTTATTCCGACTATGAGTACGTGATAGTGCAGCATTCCGTTTTTCTGGAATTCTGCTACTTTGATCCATTCGGCTCTTTTTGGCAGGCATCGGCCGAGGAATTTTGAGAAGAGCCCCCAGGCGTTTTGAGTTTTTTTGTTTATTTGCCAGAGGGATCCACCTTTCGGGTTAGAGGTTAGGGTGAGGAGTACGCCTTTAACGTGTTTGCTTGTTGCTTTTTTGTAGGCCACCCTGAAGCTTTCGCGGTTTTGTGCTTGCCTGCTTGGAGAGGTGAAGCGGGTTTGATAGTTTATTATGAGGTCCTGAGCGAATACAGGATTGTTATCCGGAGCGCGGGAGAGGATTATTTTTTCTTTGCTTACCCTGTTACAGTAGGCTTGGAAGAGTTCGTCTATTTCTTGTTTGAATGTGTTTGTGTAGATGAATTCTTTTGTTTCTTTGTTATAATACCCAAATTTATTTATGCGGTTTAGTTTTAATGCAGCTTCTAATCTTTCAGGACCGGCTCTTTTTAGACCGTTGAGTTTTTCATAGGCTCGTTTGCTTTCGTTTTTGGTCTTCGGTGACAAATGCTTACTCAGGATCAAGTCTAGTGAAGAATTTAAAAAAAATAACGGATTTGTTCGTATCCATACTAACCCTGAAGCTTTTTCTATATAGAATATGGTTTTTGCTATTTGGGTCTTGAAAAAATTGTGAAGGCTCATTATACCTTTTTTGCCTTCTATGAGAAGCTTGGCTGCAATTTGAGGAATAGTTTTAGGACTGTCCAGGCAGAATTCTTGGATAGTCTTCTGATGAGCAAGAGAGATAGACATAGACGGCGGAACCCCCTATTTTTTGGTTTGAAAAATATGAAAAAAGTAAGGAGTTTAGAAAAGGAAGGAGGTTAGAGACTCCTGCCCGTGTTCTCCTCTTGCGATTCCGGTCTTGAGTGCCTGCTCTGCTTCTGCTTGATGCTTTTTAAAACAGGTCTTGCCGTATCCGATAGCCTGAGCTCTAGGGTTTTTTATTGGCCTGTTGCACCGTTTGCAATTAGAAAAAAGTTGGAGAGAAGGCGTTTAAATCGCCTCCTTTATAATTGATTTCCAGCATACACTCTTTATTCCGGAGAAGTCAGGGAGAGAGATATTTTTGGCAGGAGCCCTGAAGAATAGAAAAGGGACTCCAGCATTATGGACGAGGAAAATATAGTCCCCGTTGTTTTCAATTAGGGTTTTGTGTTGGTCTTCGCTGAATACGAAGCGACCGGAGCGAGTACCGCCTGAGTTGTTAGAGTCCTTTACTCGCTCCTGACAAGATTTAATCTCGACCCGTACCCCGTCTATGGTTGCATCTATCAGCCCTGTGTATTCTAGTTTTGCGCCTGGATAGAGTTGTTTTATGATGCCTTCCATGGTGCAGCCGTTTGTTGCTGCGGCGGTCTGAGATTCTATAGACATCAGAACCCCTCCGTACAGAACTGGATATGTGGATTTTGAGAGCGTATAGAGTCTAGTTCTGATTCTCTGAACCAGGAAGAGATTTGAAGCTGTGTAACTCCTGGTAGACCTGTTATTGATATTGAAGGGTTTGGCTCTTCGGCTCCTCTGATGTCAACCACTTCAAGAAAGCCTTTAGGCTGATCGGAAGGGGCTCTGAGTGAGACAAGGACGTGGTTTAATAGGAGCTGCATTTATAGCACCTCCTGTTTGGGTTGTGTGTGAGCCCGCTTTATGATGATTCCGCATTTTGGGCAGGATATGACCTGTTCGTTTGCTCGGAACTCCCTGGCAGGAAGACCTCTGTAGCTGCAAATTTTACAGGAGATCATGCCTTCACCCCGTAGCCTGCAATTGTTCTGTGTTGATAGAAGGCGGTTAAGTCCGGCGTGTGGAAAAGTGCCGTAAGATCTTCTTTTTGATCGGGAAGGGTGGAACCCATGCCATAGGTTTTGTAGTCCGTTAGGTGAGAGTTGAGCCGGACTTTTCGGGTTTTGTGGACCGAGATCCTGGCAGGTACCAAGCCTCTCATAACCCCACTTCCTGAAGACGGGCATATATACAGCCTGGACATTTGCCACCGAAGTCTACTGGGTAATTTATCCAGTTCGGGCAGAGCTCGCACCTTTTTACACATTGGGTTAAGCGGTGGATTCTTGGCGAGATTATGTATTCGTGGTTTTGATAGGTGCGGTATATTTCATAGCGGGTGACTGGGCTATGCATTGGGAGAATTGTAAAGGTCATATTCTCACCACCGAGAGGAGGGAGACACTGAACCAGAGGAGAAGCAGGAATAGGCAGAAAAGGCAGCCTATTGAGACGGCATTGGCGGTGTATGTGGACATTTATACCGCCTCCGCTTTTTTGTTTGCGGCTCGGCGACGGCGTTCAGATATTGAATGACCTGGCGAGAGTCCTTCGGCTGAGACTAGTGTGAGTGTTGGAACCTGAAAATTAGTGTCACAGCGCGTGCAGTGATAGGCTTTAATGCGTTTCTTGTGATCGATTGATAGAGCTCCACAGTTCGGACAACATTTTCTAGTTCTTAGTTTTAGAAGTCCTGGTGTGAGGAATATATGTTTGCAGAGGTTGCAGACGTATTCTCCTGTGGAGACTCTTCTCCTGATGCTTTGAGATTGGCATTTGGGACAACAGTTTACAGATGTTTTGCTTAACTGTTGAATGGAATTTGTGCATTCAGATATATCACTTGTGGAAATTATTTGAGAGTCTTCGCTATTGGTTGAATTGTTTCTCATTGTTGATGCTCATTTATTAGTCTCAGAACTCTGGTAAAATTCCGAGCTAAACAATACAATATTGTTTAGGCATAAAAACCTTTTTATGTCTAAACTGCCTTCTAAGAAATAATAGCTGTTTTGTCGGGCTGCTGGTAACAGTCCCCTGGCCTTTGAGAAGGACCCTTTTTTTTAAAAGTTGGTGCTCGACCTTCTCAACAGGCGAAAGGGTTACGTTCAATTCGGCTATCCGGTAGCGTTTGAAAGGGGAAATTTGAACTGAGTGATCAGTTCAGTTCTCCCCCTCAGCGCTTCATTCCTAGCGTGATATCAAAAAATATAATCATTTTTTATTTCTGATACGAGAATTAATTTTGTCTCTTAGTTTGCGGCACTTAATTATTCCAAAGGTAACGTTTTTTACTTTTCTGCACCCTTATATGGTTTTATATTTACACGGTTCTCTGGATATGCTATTTTACTTCGTTTGCAGATAAAAGACTCTTCCAGGTTTGCTCCCATCTGCTGTGCTAGCCTCGAAGGAATACCCATTATCATCAATTCTGGAGGTAGCCAGGGATTTCCTGTAGGATCAACAGGCCCGACATAAGCCGATTCTTTCGGCGCATTTTCTGCCATGCCCGAAGGAAAAGCGATCATCATAGCACAGATAGGTCCTCCTGGTATCACGGTTCTAAAAAAGGGATCTGAACTATTGAACTGTGCCAGCCCGCAGAGATTCCTGATCTGCTCGCTGCCTGCAAAGACAATAAAAGATCTTACAGTCTCATGTGCAAGATCGTGGGTACACGGAGCAATAACTGTGCATTTACCGTATGGAGTAATTTTTCCTGCTCGTTTCCTCTGTTCATCAAATAGCTCAGGAGTTGCCTTTAAATGCTCGGCAGCGCCTCCATGGAAATCTGGCGTGCCTATAGTCACGAAGTATTTCAGTTTGGGATGCGACTCCGTAAGCCTCAGCCAGACCATGCCACCAGTGCAGCACTGTTGGTGGCCTGCTTCAATATATAATGTGGGTGTCTCTTTAAAGAAAGCGGAAATATACATCGCCTTCGCTATACAGCGGTCTACTGTGTGTGATGGAACTGCTCCTTCAGGGATTTCATCCGTGCCGTAAACACATAAAGGACGTAATTTCAATCTACCGGCTTCTGTAAGCTTTCTCCCCAAATCTTCAAGCTTTATCATAATTACTTCTCCATTAAACTAACTGACAAGCCCGCTGAAAAATTATTATTTTTTTAATCAGCCTTTTTCCATCCAGTAATCGCATTTATGCGTCCACAATTCTTTGTTAGCAAGAACAACATACTTGAATCGTTATCTTGAGGCTTCACGTCCTACTTCTCTGTTTTCAGTTGTCAGCAAGAGGCCTATTTTCTGTCAAATAACTGCTCATGGATGATAAGTGGATGTCTATCGACTATTGCCTTAAACTGGGATGTAACATTCATTATATTTTAGGTCTATAACCATTTTATAGGCTGTCTTTAAATTAAATAATTTTTGTCTCCTGATTTTTCGTTTGTGTTAAAACGAGGTAGAAGAATTCTTTATCCTAGTGATTTATCTGATAAAGAATGAAAAAGAATTAAGCCTTATTTCCCAATTCACAACACTAATCAAGTTAGAGATTTTAAAAAATCAATCATGTGAGCCGTCAAATTCAAGAAAAATAAAATTCGGTTCTCTTGTTTTAGTTGTCAAGCGGCGAATGAGTTTCCAGTCTGAATGAGTTTTCAATCTAATAGTGCTGTTAAATATAATTGGAACACAATTTAACGTAAGCAATAGAAACTTCATAAATCAGGCATAAGCAAAATTGGAAGGTTGACGAAAATTTATGATAAAATCGGGCGGTTCTTTTCTCTACAATGGAAAGCGTTGCACTATCGGCGCTGTTATCTTGTTTAAAGGATTGCCTTATATGGTTACAGTTTCCCATATATTTCGGAGGGAAGGAGACCATTTAACAATTGATGGAATGAAACTTGTTGTTACGAAAATTTTGAAAGACTATGATTTAGCTCTGATAGAGCTTCCTTCTGACAGCGCGATTGAAATAACTGAATTTGGCAGTGCAGCTGTGCTGGAGGAAGCTTTTCTTGTTAACGATATACATATTGTCCGACTCAGAGTAGTTAATGTCGGGGTTTCATTGCTTTTTCTTAGCTTCCAGTTAAGTAATATGCCGGAACCAGGGGATAGCGGTTCTCCTATTCTACAGGCAGGGAAGGTAATAGGGCTTATGTCTTCAATAACAATGAACAACTGCACTGGAATTGCGATTTCATCTAATATTCTCCGTAGTCTGTAAAATCTAAAAAAATGTCCTACGAAATTAGGTGAGAGGCCTGGGGCATACACATTTTTTTTTGGGCGGGATTTCCGTTTACAATTTGATTTTTTACTTTAGTTAAAAGTATTCCAGGCTTATGAAATTTCAAAAGTTTTATTCTCCCGTTTTTCTAAGTCTATGGTGCATCTCATCAAAGTTCGTTGGAACTCCATAGGCTTAACAAAATTATTTAACGACCTGCCTATTAAACTCAACTAATTAACAAGGGAGCACCTACAGCTATACAAAGGAATCATTAGATTTTAACAATAAATTTCTTTAAATTTATTTTTATTTTCCCTAGCTAATGAAACAAAGTTTACTCCTTATGGCTAGGGACGCTCTTGCGGAATGAAGGCTTATGGATAAAGTTGACTATTAATAAAAAAGACCTGATACTATTTTTTCGTAAGTCTCATAAATAATAAATAGAATGTAATATTATTTATATGGCTATATGAGTTAATCTGATAATGAGTTTTTAATAACGATAGTCTTTGTGCTTAACAGCTCTGTCTGAAACAGAGCAGCTGAAACTGAACCGAGCAAAATAAATATATTTATGAAGTTACAATTTATTGATTATATTATGTCAGTTAAAAGCCTAAATGAGAAAAATGTATGTCCAAACCCCGAATGTGAATATTATCTCAAGACCGAAGGGAAAGCGATAATAAAGCGGGGAAAGTATAAAACTGGGCACCAGAGATACTATTGTAAACACTGCGGAAAGTTTTTTATGGATACGATAGGCACTGCTGTTTATCGCAAGCATCTATCCGCAGATGAGATAAGGCTGGTCTATCGGCTTTTTCTTGAAAAAAATGGGATACGAAGTATTGAAAGGATAACAGGGCACCACAGGGATACGATAAGCCATTTGATAAAAGACACGGTAAAGAATCAGAAGACAGAAGAATATCTTATCAAGCAAATAGGGCTGACAGCCAGTGAATGTGAAAAATTATGGGTACTTCTTGAAAAAAAGAGAGCGAATCCCCGAAAAGTATCCTGAAAGAGTAGGCACAGACTTATTTTCCTGAGTGTAAGCAAGCCAGTTTACAGTGTCCGAAAATAATACCCTTCGAAAGGAAATATCCTTTATAATATAAATTATTGCATATTGTATAATTAGTAAGTATCCTATAAGCGGACATAGCACTAATGAGTTTATTTCGTAATCTAATAGGCACTTGTCTCTATTTGACAATTGACATTTTAAATAATACAGATACATCTTTTTTATATTAAATAACAGTATACTATAAAAAAGAGTTCCCTTTGAGGACATATTCGATAACTCTCTTAGTAGAAAAAGCTCTTAAATTTGTCAATTCTTGTACTTTCTCTATACTGACGATATTGCAAAGCATGTTGAGTGTAGTCTATAGTCTGTTGTTGAAAAGTCGTAAGCACAGAAATCTTTTTATATAGGACTTAAGCGATTGAAATGAAAAATCGATAGTATTAACCCTTTAATTGCCTAAAACACTAAATTTTCACAACATTTAATATGCTTGATTTGTACTTCAAGTGTGTAAGTTCTAAAATAATATTTATCCGGAGAGCAGTTCAGTGCCTTTATATAAATTATTCTACTTGAACGCAAGCTTCCGTTTTTCTATCAAACCTTTTATGAAAAGGTTTGCAGTCGAGCTTTTTTAAAAGGCTTATGATCACTTCCACTGCATGATCCAAAAAAAGTTTCATTTTCCCGAGATGGGTCTCAGGTAGCAAAGAAGTCTTAAATTTGTTTTTTTACTCCCAAATAGATTAATAACGCCAGTAGTGGCAAGGAGATTATTATAATACTGTTGATTTTGCTGCTAGATCCCTGTTCATTCTTATTCTCTTCTTTTTCACTATTTATTCCAATATCAGAAGATTTATTATCCTTTTTTTCGCTTATTGAGTTATTTCGCACCTTTTTTCCGAGATTACTCATATTTCCAGACTCTTTTTTCTCGAATCCCATCTTCTCGGACATTTTGTCTTCTTCGGTGTAAGCGGTTATTGCAAACGATGAAAAACCCGGAGTTCTAGCTTTGAAATATGAATATCGGTTATCTTCGCCTGTTTTCTGCACTTCAAGTTTATTCCAGGATGTTTGGTTATATCTCCACATGCATATTAAGGATTTTTTGCCAATATTTTCGCTGATCCAAGTTTTTTCTACCCTAAACCCGATACTTGCATTCTCGATATTTCCCGAAAGGGAAGTACCCGTGTTTCCAACTTGAATATTTACGTTTTTGTATATTCTACCTGGAGGAAGCTGCGGAACCTGTACGGATTTTTCTTTAAGCATCTCAATAGTTGCAGCCGTTCTTTGAAAAGTTTTTTTCGGATTAAATTCCAGATTTGTTATACAAGTTACATTCATCGGAAAATCAAATATAGCATGAGAACTGCTGCTTATATATCTTGATGCTGTTTCTTTGGCATCAATGTTTTTTGAAGGTTCAAGGCTGGTAATTGCACTTCCTCCACTGTGTCCGCCACCTGAAGAAGAGCTGCTGGATGAGCTCTCTGTATAAGTTCCTGTATTAACTGAATCCCCGTTTATTGTAATAGTTATATCATCCGGTTTCTTCCAGCCTGAAATTTCACAAAACTGGATTATGTAATTTCCAGCAGTAAGATTATCGATTCTGTAATTGCTCGGGTGCCATTCTGTATCAGGCCCAGTAGTAATCTTCCATTTTGCTTCAGATTCAATAGCTTGAGGTTCAAGAATAACTTTCAGGGAAGATTTCGATACATTAATAGCGTAAGCATAAACATTGAACCCTTGCTGGTCAATATCTGTAGAAATTAAAGGATCGTTTTCATAAGCTCCTGTAAGGTTGTTTTTGAAGGAAGCTCGTGTAAAGAATATGATTTTTTCTGTACTATTATTCGGTTTTACAGTAGCATTGAGAGTTTCTTCCTGTTGCGTATCCCATTGTGACCGTAGTAATTCGACTGATGGGTATTGTGCCAAGATTTCTCCAGATTTTCCTTGGATCGAATCACCTACTGTATATTTTTTGATGTTGCTACCTGTGCCTCCTACCATTTCAATTTTTTCACTATTGGGAAAAGAGAGTGAAATATATCCTTCACTTGCACTTTTCCCTTCATTTTTTATAGTTATGGAAATGTTTGCAGATTCTCCTTCAGAAGTTATACAAAGAGGTTCAATACTAACATTTATAATTTTTGGAGATGGAAATATCTCAGCTGAAGGTGCGAGTTCTATTACGGCAATATCCGAACTATTATCAGAGCTGTGCCCTGTAAAAACTATTTTTGAACCTTCTGGACTCCACTTTGGGTAAGCATCTGTTATTCCGAGATTTTCTGTAAGTTTAACTCTGTAGCTTCCCTGTATATCTCGAATCCAGAGTTCGGGACTTCCTCCTTCATCCGAGACGTACACTATCCTTTTTCCATCAGGACTGAAAGAAGGGTTCCATTCTCCGTAAGAAGTATCCGTGAGCTGGGTCTGGTTTGTGCCATACCAATCTATCATCCAGAGATCCGGTTTTTCTTTTGAATTTTTGGCGCTATATATTACTTTCAGGCCAAGAGGATTCCAATCTTTTCCTGTTCCAACATTTTCGGAGGTGCCAAGCCTAGTATTATTGCTTCCATCCCTATCAACTATCCAAAGTTGAGACGGAGAACCTAAAGATTCCTCAGTGTGAATTATTTTTCGTCCCAGACGGCACCAGGCACCCCAACTTTCGGACTTTTTAGGGTCATTTGTAATAGGAGTTTCTTTTCCACTTTCCATATCTATTCTGTACAAATCGGATTGATAACCATCCGATTTAGTTACAATAATCTCTGTTCCATTGGGGTTCAGATCGTTAAAACTGGTAAGATTTCTTTCTCCTATTCCAGTTCTAACTACTTCGCTACCATCTGCCTTCATTCTATACGAATTAAGGGTTCCAGATTCATTATTTTTAACCGTGTACAGAATATAGTTTCCATCTGCAGTCCACACCGGAAACAGTTCCGATTCAGGACTATCAGTGAGGAATTTTACACTTTTTACAATACTGTTTGCAGAAATATTCTCTCCATAGCCTTCAGTTGCCTCTACAGGTATGATGAGAATTCCAATTATAAGTAGTAAGTACAAAAGTTTTAAATATGATTTCATTAATTCTCACCGTTAACATACTTAATTATTGATAATTGTATATTATGTTATAAATAATCTTTGGAAGTTCAGTCCAAAAAATACAGTTTCAGTTGCTTGGATTTGCTTTTTATGTATCAAAAAAATGGGTAATTGTAAAGTTTAATTTATCTAAAATTAGACAGTTTATATGGTATACTCTATGAAAAAAAGATCCTAAGTAACTAAGGAGGGATAAGCCAAAAATTGATTAGATAAAAAATTAATTAGATCTAGAGGAGAAGAGCAGAAGATAAATAAAAATGAAAATTTTGAAGTATCAACGCCTGTATCTTCGAATTTTACAACAGAGATATAACATCTACACAATTCTGGATTTTGCTAATTGACGTATGCAAAGATTAAGAATCTTTTATATAAGGTCTTCTTAGAACTAAGAATATAAATTAAACATCAGATTCAAAATAAAAAACTAACAAGATCATAAATTTGCTAACTTGAATAAAAATTAAGGAGAAAACTGAAATGTTACCCGGAAGGGTAGAAAATTGAAATTCCGGGTAAGCCATAGATTAAATAAAATTTTTGATCTATATTACTCGACTTTCCTTACTCAAATCAATTTTCTTTCTTCGCTTTAATCGATTAGCTTTTTAATTTAGTTATCCATTTATGCAACTTCATTCTTAGTTATGTTATTATACCCCTCGGCCAGATGGACGTTTACATATACTACAGCTTCATTAGTATGCCTGTATGCGTAGTCATCGGTAATCTCTGGTAGCTTATCGGCTTCAGCCTGAGAAGTGACAACCGTACCTGCTGGAATATACCTACCGTCAGGAATAGTTACTCCAATCGCTGCTGATGTTGGCTCGAGTACACAGTTATTTCCTACTTTTGACTTAAAAACGAAAGCCTGCATACCAATAAAAGTGTCGTTGCCTACACAAGCCGGACCGTGAACTTGAGATTGATGGGCAAGCGAAACATTTTCTCCTATATATACCGCATATTTCTCACCGTCGACCTCAACAAGGTTCTTTTCAACAGGTTCACCTTCCTCATTAGTTGTCTCAAGAGCATGCAGCACAACTCCATCCTGGACGTTGCTATCATTCCCCACGAAAATCGGCATCCCTTCGTCACTCCGGATAGATGCCATAGGGGAAACCATCACATTTCTGCCAATAGTTACGTTTCCTATGACTGAAGCCTGGGGGTCGATAAAGGCTGTGGGATCAATCACAGGAGCTGTAGGTTTAGAATTCCATGGTGTTATTGGATTTTCCCTGATATTCGAAACCTTAGTCGCAGTTATCTCTGTTACGTTTTGCTCCTGCGTTCCTTCGCCTTTTGAGACGCACCCACTTGCAGCAAGGGATACTAAAAGAGCTAGGATAAAAATTGTAAAGACCTGCTTAGTAAACTTCATAAGAATCCTCCATTAAATTGTGAAGACTATAAAATATATAGATATTTCTATTTTTATTTGAAAAAAGTTAAAAAAATAAAAATGGAAATATGTTAATTTAAAAATTCTATAACCAGGCTTTACCATCCAGAAATTACTTGTAAATATTTTTTATGCGTTTTGTGCAATAAATTCAAAAAATCTGATTTAAGAGATATGGAATGTGTCATGAAGACCGTTTATCCTGCTCGCAGTTCACTATTATTTTCCTTCGCTCAGGTACTCTTTTTACTGATATTTCTCAGCGAAATGTCAGGCCTATCTCTTTTTCATTATTCTCTTAATTTATTTCAGTGGAATACCCCGCTAGCTTGCTGCGGGGTGCGCCACCGCAGCTTTGATTTCTTTGTTATCTACAAAATTTCTGCTCTTTCTAAATTCACATTTTTTGAAACTTACTCAAACTTGATAGTAACCTAATATGTGCACATTATTTATATTGACAATCTAAAAGTTCATATATCTTAGACTGTAATATATTTAAAAATAAAGAATGTTATAGGCTGAATTTAATAGTGTAAAGAGGGGGTATTTGCAACTTACCAGACCAATCTTAAATAGATCGGTTCAGTTGTATAATAATTACGTGGGTACTATAATAAAATACCATAGATTAAAAGTGCCAATTTTAGAATTAGCAAGTTGAAGAACATTCTATTTATTTTAAGTCATTTTGGCTTCAAAATTATAAAATATTTTATTTTAAGACTGGTCAAGGTAAGTTTTACACTAATGGGGGATAGAAGGAAAATGGATGAAGATCTAAAGAACCTTTTAAAAAAATTGGAACGCTCGGTCTTTGCAGGAAACCGAGCAATTGCTGCCGAAGAACTTGGAAAGCTAGGAGATCCTTATGCTTTACCCGCACTGATTGAAGCGCTGGATGATTCAAGCCCAAAGGTAAGAATTGCCGTTGCAGAAGCCCTGGGAAAATTCAAGATACCGGGCGCTGTCCCTGGCCTTGTAAAGGCTCTTAATGATCCTGAAAGTCCCATTAAAAAGACTGCAATTGCTTCCCTTGAAAAAATAGGCACACCTGAGGCAATCTTAGGTATTATTAAAGGATTTGAGGACAAGGATAAGTTTGTTCAGAAGGAGGCAGTAAAATCCCTGATGAGAATAGGTTCCAGAGAAGCTATCTGTGGCCTTGAGAAAGCTCTGAATTATCCGGATGATTCATTGAAAAGGATTTCAATAATAGCGCTTGGAAAAATTGACACTTACGAAGCTGCTCTTTGCCTGGTAAAGGCAATTGAAAACTCGGATACTAAAATAAGGCAGCAAGCTGTCGAAACTCTGGGGAAAAGAGGCAAATCGGATGTACTTGACGAGCTGATGGAAACCCTTAGGGATCCAAGGCAGCCAGTACAGGAAGCTGCTGCCGAAACCCTTTGTAAAATCTTAAGTGAATCAACTTCGGTGCCTATACTTGTCAAAGCACTCGGAGCTTCGAGCAGGGATGTGAGGAAAATTTCAATTGAAACTCTCTGGAAGATAGGAACGCCTGAAGCAGTCTCAGGACTTTTGATAGCCCTGGATGATCCTGACTGGTATTTAAGAAGCCGCGCTGCAGATGCTCTGGGAAACATCGGTTCTCCTGAAGCGGCAAAAGGATTGATTAAAGCTTTCGAGACCTATGAAAACTCCTTAAGGAAGGCAATTACCTGCGCTCTTGGAAAAAATGGAACCCCTGAAGCTATAAGCGGGCTGGTTAAAGCTCTTAATGACTCTGATACTTCTGTTAGGGAATCGGCGGTTGTTGCCCTTGGAAAAGCAGGCACTCCTGAAGCTATTTTAGGTCTTTTAAAAGCTCTTTATGATACTAAAGCAGCCGTAAGAGAAGCTGCGGCTTCTGCACTTGGGGATCTCAAAGCGCGGCAGGCTGTTCCAGAGCTGATAAAAGTCCTTGAAAATCCTGAAAGCCTGATGCAAAAAGTCGCTATCTCCTCACTTGAGAAAATCGGTACTTCAGAAGCAGTTGCAGGGCTTGTTAAAGCTACTGAAAGTTCAGACGCTTGCACACGAAGGGCTGCGTTGAAAGCTCTCGAAAGGATTAATAAATCTAATCTATCACCGATGAGTACTCAAAATAAGGCTGAAACCCATGGTCTAGGGCCCGTCTTGGGGGGTTGTCTGACAGGCAATAATTCTGAAACTCGAATTGAGGCTTCAAATCTTTCAGGTAATATACATAGTATGAATTCTCTTAAAGAGCTTGAACTCTCAATTTCTGTTGAAGAGGCCGAAGAATCAAGAGCCCATCAAAACATGAATCCTGGAGGAAAAATAGGAATTGGACTGATCTGTCCATATTGCTCCAGAAAACTGAATCTTCCCACTGCCCCCAATTTCTGTCCTTTCTGTGGGATGAAGTGGAAGTGGAAATACTAAATTTCCACTTTTTCTGGAGATAATGAGAGATATATAAGATCGTAAAAAATGTAACATCGTTATAAAATCTAATGGATAAGGAAAAATAGTAAAGTAAAGTGATAAAAAGCAAAATAATAATAGAAAAATTAAATAAACCGTAGGAAAAAGAAATCTTAATAAAGATATAAATTATCAAAAGGAATGAAAAACCTTTCATTTGCAACTAGTTTTTGAAGAGATCCCATGCTTTTTCATATTTAGTTGATAGAGATTTTAAAGCATCAATTAACTTCCCAAAGAAACTTGATTTTTCTTCCATTTCTTTACCGTTTCCATCTATTAGATTATTTTTTCTTCCAGACCTTTAGGTCCTTATCTTGCCATCCCGTTGCTATCTATTGTTGAATTCCCAGATCTTGGGATTAACTTCTATTAGTCATCATTCCAGGACGCCTATCTGTTCCATTCTCAAAACCCTGAGAGATTTTTTCACTTCTATTTTATTTATAAAAGAGATGGGAAGAATAATCTCGAATATCATATCCTTCTACCTCCATCTCGTTTATCAAACCCAAAGCTGTCAGAGATTAAGTTTCAGTACTGTTATAAGTGCTGTTGTCTTGCGTTTTGCTAGGGCCTATAGGGCAGTCACAATCTCCGTGATGCATCGGGTCATCTCTATCCATCCCAGGTATTTCCTGCGAAGACGACATGATATCCTTGAGATCTCCAAGAGACTTAGTTCCGTTAATGTTTTCTATCAGACCATTAAGTTCTGTAATCCTGCTGCTGATTTTATCACTTGTGTTTTTGCTATCACTTACTTTAATCTGAAAGTGTTCAACTTCCTTTTTGAGTGAATCAACAGTCTGAGTCTTCATATAAGTGAATATAACGTTCTGAAGTTCTACTGCAGTCGAAGCCTCACTCACATTACTGGATAAATTTTGAAGATCAGTGATTCTTTCCCCCAGCTCTTCAGCCCTGTTATCTTCTCCAGCTTCCTTAAGCCTGGTCTGCTCAGATTTGAGCATTTTAGTCATATTTCCAAGAGAATCAGTTATTTCGGTTTGAGCATCAGTGTAATTAGCTTCAGTCACGTTTTCAACCTGGTTCAGACCAAATAATTTAGACATTCTGGATCTATTGTTTATTTCATCAGGTCCTCTATGCCTTTCGTCGAGTCCCATACATTCATCTGCCTGCCTGTAGCTAGACAAAACCTTTTGGAGATCTGATGCATTCGAAACCTTGCTTACATCACTGTAAAAATTCTGAAGCTCAGTAATTTTCTTACTGATTGAGTTAAGGATGTTTGTCTGAACTTCAGTGAAATTTCCATCAGTTATATTCCCTGCCTGACAAGATCTTGGATCATATCCAGGAGCAGTCGAGTTTGCCAGGATTGAATTTTCTGAAGCAAAAGTCCATGAAGGAATGATACTTAATACAATCAGTACCATTGCAACACGGGAAATCGATTTTAACGCTTTCATTGCCATACTTTCCCTCCATTAATTACCGTTTTTTTGCCCCTCAGGCTGTCCGCCTGTTGACAGTCCTGAGATTATCTGGCTTAAATATAAGCTTACTTTCAGAAATAGAGAAATGAATCTATCTTGATTTATTGAATAAACTTTTTTGAGCTTTAAATTCATAAAATAGACTTAAAAACCATAATTAATCCTTAACACGACCTTTAAATACTGTATCCTTGAACAAAAGAAACACATCCACTATTAGGACTTGCGCAGTTGAACTAATTAAAAAAGCAGCGTAAGATTTCAAGTTGTCTAATCTATTACAAATATGATAGATCTGCTCCTGCTTTATTTTACCTCTCAACTACGTAAGTCCAATCAAAAAGGCTCTTTAACATAGTTGGTTAAGAGTTTTTTGTTTTGATATCTAATAGAAGGTTTTAAACCAACAGGATGTTTTATGAATAAACTATAGTCAATTTTGACCCAATTTTTACAACCGGCTTCAAATATATATTTTATTATACTAAATTATCTGTTTGTTATGGTTAGTTTACCATTTTTTTATGTATACTCTCCTATTAATTGAAACTACTAAATCACTTAATGTGAAGACAATGCCATTTTTGTAATTTTCACCATATTTTTTTGTTGTTCCAGTTATTTTTCTCGTTTTCTCATTTTTCCTTTTAATTGTTCCAGTTAGTCTTTTCTTTTCCCAATTTATCTGTTCATTATCCCATTGCTTTTTTTCATTACCCCATTGGTTTCCAGTTTTTTGCGGAGCTGCGCTTACAGATGTAGCTGTTACTGACGTTACAAAAAGACCAGCATTAAAAAGGCCTTAAATATTGTAATTAAAACTTATTCTTTAAACGTTGTACTCTCTAAAAGAAGGTATATTCAGCATATATTGTTGTGAGTACTAGGCTGGGAGTTAATTCTGAGCTAAATTCTCCAAGTGTCATCTTGTCCGCAATAATCTCCAAACTAAATGATTTTTTTAACCCGAAATGCAACCTAATGTTAGAGAAAAACCCATTTTGAGATTTTAAAGGAAGATTATCCCTTAAAATTACATTATTAAGGCGCATAAAGGATTAAATATAGATACAATTCCATTTAAAGGATAAATTGTAAATTCAATGCATTAATGTTCCTAAAAAAGTAAGTATTCTTTTATTATTTAATCTGGATATATGTCTTCAGTCAGAAGTACATCGAGCAGTACCACCCACCTCAAGAAACCCAAAATTCTATTAGAACATAGTTTTATCCTGTGTATATAAAAACGGTTAAAATGTTGAAGAAATCATATGCGAATACCTGCAATATCCGTTCGATGTATTTCTGACATATTTTTAACACTCTCCTGAAATGTATTATATTTTTATGGACTGAAACTCTTTATAACAGAAAAAAATGTAATAGGGATTAAAATGCCTGATAACCCGGAGGAAAAATTGCTGATTCTGCAGCTTTCTGAAGATTCCAGAAAAATTGCCCGGCTTCTTTCAAGTGAAACCGCAGTCAAAATCCTTAAACTGCTTAATAAGAAATCGATGTCGGCAGGTAATCTTGCCGATGAACTTGGAGTGCGCCTGAATACTCTCAAATATAATCTGGACTCACTTCTTGAGGCCGGAATGATCCGAGTAAGACAAGTAAAATGGAGCCAGAAAGGAAGGGAAATCAAAGTTTACGAAGCAGCGAAAAAAGTAATTGTTTTTCTACCTGCAAAAGAAAATCCAGAGACTCCTCTTATTTCAATGAAGCACTGGCAAGATATCATGGAAAACTCGGAGAGACAGGAAATTTTGAAATTATCCTGGAGTTAATTCTAGAGCCCCAGAATTTCTGGGACGGCTCTATTGTTTCCGAGAAAGCTTTGAAAAATAACCTATTAATATATGAACTTGAATTAAAAGTACAATCTAACAATAAGTTCCTTCCATAGGACGTGGCCCAGTATGAAAATCAAATTTCTGTCCTTGCTCCTTATATTAAGCATTATTATGATCTCAGGTTGTGTTAATGAGGAGTCTCGGGTCTCTACTTTTAAAGCTCCAGATTTGTACAAGATTATCTTTTTCCCGTATGAGCCCAGTCCAAGCCCTAATCCAGGCCCTGAACTCAGTCTGAAAGATGCGACATTCCTTCTTGACAAGAATATCGATAAAGCAGAAAATATTTCAATAAGGCTTAAAACTGGGATTGAGAGCTATAAAGCAGAAGGGAAAGATGTTAGTAGACTTGAAGCTCTGCTTGAAAAGTACGATAGTCTTATAAAAGAGGCAAAGCAATACCGAGCTCTCGCAAATAAAGCTGTTACAGAAGAGAACAACAGCTCAGTTGCGAATTCAAGTCAATCTAACAGTTCATCCGAAAATATAGAAATCAATTATTTGGTTCAGTCTCAGAAAAGCATGATGCAAGCTAATCATGTCCTGAGAGACATTTTCGAGGAACTCCGTTCTCTAACACCTGGAAGTGAAGAACTCAACAATACATCCCAGCTTATTTCGGCAGGAAAAGGAAAAGCTATGTTTATGGGCGGTTTCACTCTGAACCTGCACCTCGAAAAAGGAGAAATAGCAATCTTTGGCTTTTCAAAAGATTCCGAAATTGATATAAATGGGAATTACACATTTGAAGAGAAAAACGATTCACATAATAAGGTGCGTCTGTACCACATAAGTTCTGCTGATATGAAGATCTCCGGATCCCGTAAGACTGTACTATTATCTGGTGAAAACGTTACCCTCACTGCAGATGGCGACGGTTATGCAGCTTTCCAGGGGAACGGTACCTACAGTGTCAAAGAGGCAGGTAAGACAGTAAAAGAAGAAAACTGGGCAAAACCTTTCTTTGAAGATGGAATGAGTTCCGAAGACTATGGTCCAAACGGAATGGATAACGGCACAGGATCTGGACCTGATAAGAATGACATGATACAATAATTGGGCACAGGTCATGGTGAGTAATATCACGCTGACAGAGTTTTCCAAAAATAGAAAGCAGGAGAAATTTCGTTTAGGAGAGGCAATTAACGTTCCAGATAAATATTAAAAATTCTTGAATTGAAAATCAAAATGCAACTCTGGGTTTATCGAAAATGAATAGAAGGCTTTATATCATTTGTATTGCTGCCGTGCTTGCTTTAGTAGGACCTGCATTAGCAGCAAACAGCACGGCCACAGTTCATGGGACGGTATATGATTACAATACCTTCAAGCCTCTGGATAATGCCGTGGTTGAGGTAAATTCTACTCCTTCGCAGTCCATGGTGGCAAAATACGGTGTCTATTCTTTTGATCTGATACCTGGAGATTATAATATTACGGCCTTTTATTATCAGAACGGTAGCATTACATATTCGGCAACAGAGATCATTAAGATTAAAGATCAAGGAAATTATGTGCGTGATCTCCTGCTCCTGCCGGTTTATTCCGAAGAACTTATGAGCAACTCTGAAGACCAGAGCAAAAAAGCTGAAAACTCCTCCTCATATTCAACAAATTCGCTATCAAGCACAGCCATAGGTCAGATAATAAGCTCTGGCAAAGATAATTCCAGCAGCACGACTCCAGCTGAAGCTGGTTATATAAATGCAAATTACCTGCTGATAACAGCCTTTTTACTTCTCCTCCTGCTTGTAGGAGGCTACCGTCTCTCCAGAAAGGATAAAAAAATAGAGGAGAATCCATCCCAAAAAAAGACATCTATAAATGGAAAAGGATATGTGACAGGACATCCTTCTAAACCTGTTAAAGTGCCCGAAATCTTGGTAGAGGTCCATGATAAAAAGATAGAAATTTCTCAGGAAGGCATGGAGCCAGAAATAAAACAGGAGTCTCAGGTACAGGAATCTTGGGTAAAACCCTTAGAAACTGCATCTGCAATAGAACCAGCAGAGCCTGTAATAGATGATCCTATAAAAGAACCTGTGAGAAAGCTTGTAAAGGAATCTCTAACGGAGCCAATAGAGGAAAAGATAGAATCTGCGAATGAACCGGTAAAGATGCAATTAAAAGAATCAGAATCTGAAATCCCAGAAGAAGATATGCAGATAGAACCAGCAGAAATTAAAGAGGACTCTCCAGCAAATGGAACAGAACTGGTTGAATCTGATCCGCAAAAAGAGAAAAAAGAAAATTTCTTTGAGGAACCTGTGGATAAGTCTACAGAAAGTTCCAAAATTGAAATTCCTGCTTCCAAAAAGAAGCTCCCGCTCCCATCAGACCTTCAAGAGGTTATGGACATAATCCGAGGTCAGGGAGGCAGAATTACTCAAAAGGATCTTCGTAGTAGGTTGAAGTATTCTGAAGGAAAGGTCAGCCTCATGCTTGCAGATCTAGAAAGAAGAGAATTGATTGAAAAGTTCAAAAGGGGACGAGGAAACGTTGTAATTATAAAAGATGAGCAGCGCTAATAATCAAGACTTTCCTTTCTTATCTTTATTAGCTGCTATTTTCTTTGTTATCTATTTATAGATTTTGATAACCTGCTCATAACTTATTTATTTATTCAATAACTTTATTAATTCTATACTCAATGATTTCCTTGCTTTTTACCGACTTTAGTCTACAGGCATATAGTTTGCCTCGATAATTTCGTCTTTTTTTATTTGCTTATCACTTCTTAATAAGTTCTTTGTTGTAAATACTATCCATCTCCAGTGGAGCATGATATGGATTACAAAGAAAGCCAACATCAGGATTCCAATTTTCTCATGGATAAAATTAAGGCTCGAACCTGCACCGTGGTGGTTTAAATAGAGTACAAGACCTGAATAACCTACTAAGGCAAATTGAATAAAGAATACCAAATCTACGAAATAGTTGATTTTTGTCTTTCTTCCATCTATTATATCTCTTTTACTTCTTAAAAGGTTCTTTGTTGTAAGTACTATCCATTTCCAGTGAAGTGCAACATGGACCACAAAGAACACTAGCATTAGGATTCCAACTTTATCATGTACCAACCTCAAGATTGGGCCTACAGCACGGTGATTAAAAAACATTACAAGACCTGAGTAACCGACTAAGATAAATTGAACGAAGAATAACAAGTCTATGAAATAGTTAAGTTTTGTTTTTTTCATTTTCGTCTTCCTTTTATTACTTTTAAATTTTTATAAGATTCTCAATTTCAGTTCATTTGACTGATCTTCACTTGATTGATTTTTGCTTCATGCACTATTTATCATTCCAATTCTGCTGTTCTCCAGCTAATATTGTACATCCCCCTTATTGGCAAAAAAAGAAATAAAAATACTTACAACTAAAATAGGGAAAATTATCTATATATTTATAATTTAAAGCTCAATTATCTCGTATATTTAAAAATAAAGCTTAATTATGAAGCCTAAATCTTAATCTTCTTATTCTTTTCTTTTTTGCTGATCACCTGGATTATAGCTAGTGGTTAAGACATGCAGAAATGACTTTACAGTAGGCTGAAGTATTTAATGGAAAAATAAACTTCAACTTGCCAACTTCGTTGTGTCTTCATGTATCAAACTCTTTTATATAATTCCTGATGAGTTATTTTCAGTTTTTGATATCTCTTGTTTTATTATAAATCTCGGAAAAATTCTTACCTCTCAGTGTCAGGTAAAATTACCGTGTAGTAGAAATGTTAAAAAATACCAAAGCCCTGATTTTGTCGAAGGAAACAGCTCTTATGGAAGGCCTGAAGGCTCTTTTGAGAAAATTCTCTCGCAAATAATACTTTATCGGGATCCCATTTACCTTTTATAGAGAAATTAAAGAGTAAATTGTAACAAAAGCATATAAAAAAGCTTCATTGATAAATTAATTCCATAAATTTCCTGTTTTTAGCTAAGTATGCTTTTATTATTAAATGCCAATAGAGGGGATGACTGCCTTCTCCTGAAAGATGGCAAATAAAACTTCCTACACCTCGCAGGTCTTATCTGGACGTTCAATGGAATGAACAGGTAGAAACTGATACCTTGCCATCTGAATCAGGATTCTTCAATTGAGATTCAATATTCTCATTTGAAGAATGAAAGTAGGAGCAGTCAAAAAGCCTACACTCCAAAAATGAGGCATTTGCACCAGCTAATGTCTCAAAAGCACGGATCGACTATCACCCTGCAATCGATCCGTGTTAATCCTCTACTAATGAAGACAATCAAAGTCAGTTGAGTAACAGCAGAAGAAAATTAAACTAAAACAGTAGTATCAGCTTGAGATTAAAGAACAAGCAAAAACTTTAGATGTATAAAAAGTCAAACATTAAATTAAATATTCAACTAAGTTATAATAATAGTGAACTTGTTCAAGCTGCTCGAAGAGGCAAGGATATGATTTAGAGGGTAAGTATGACACTTAGTGAAATAATCGATTCTTTTAAAACAAAGTTGAGTCCCTCAAAATTTATGGATTCTCTCGAGAAAAAGGCTAGTTTCTACGAAGAATCCAATAATAATTCAGAGGTAAATTCTTTAGGAGAGAGTCTAAAAAATAATCCATATATTAATTCAGGAAATAACTCTGCTGAAAGCTCTAATGAGGTAAGAATCTCCAAAAATAAAGATGAGCCTCTTATTAAACTGACCGATGTCTGGAAAATTTATCAGATGGGAGAGGTTGAGTTTGCAGCTCTAAAAGGAATAAACTTGGAAATCTACGAAGGGGAATTTCTGATCATTCTAGGGCCCAGTGGAAGTGGGAAAAGTACCATGATGAACCTGCTGGGCTGCCTAGATATACCTTCAAAAGGCACTGTTATCCTGAACTCAAAGGACATATCAAAACTTGATGAATCAGAACTCGCTGTTATTAGAGGGCAGATGATTGGTTTCATATTTCAGACTTTTAACCTCCTTCCCACTCTCAGCACAGAAGAAAACGTGATTTTACCCATGGAATTCCAGGAAGAAGATCGACAACTAGCCCAACAAAAAGCCTCATATCTGCTTGACATTGTTGGACTTTCGGACAAGAAAGGAAACCTTCCTTCTCAACTCTCGGGCGGACAGAGACAGAGAGTTGCAATAGCCCGTTCCTTGGCTGTAAACCCGCCTATAATCCTGGCGGATGAGCCTACAGGAAACTTGGATACCAAGACCGGGGACTACATCCTGGATTTCCTGGATGAGCTTCACGAAAGAGAAGGTAAGACCATCATTATTGTTACTCATGATGTCGAACTTGTAAGATATGCAACTAGGATTGTGTACATTCGAGACGGCGAAATAGAAAAAATCGAAACAAATACGAAAAACAAACCAAGAACTAAAAACGAACTAATTACGGAAAACGAAACAAATACAGATAATGAACAAAGTACGAAAAACGAATCAAGTACGAAAAACGAACCAAATCTGAATTGAGGAATTAAAATGAAAAAGTTTTTTTTAACATTTTTACTGCTGCTTTCAGCATTTCTATGCCTTGGAGTCAGCACAGCCCTTGGTGCATCAAATGGGAATATAGACTCTGCAGCTGTGCAAGTAAATGTAACTAATCAAAACCCAGACACTGCCAGGCCTGGGGAGCCTGTTGAACTTACTCTCAGCGTGCAGAATATAGGAAACGCTGACTTGAAAAACATAAAAGTTACAGTCAATCCAGAATATCCTTTCAGTAAACTTTCTGGAGAAGACCTTGAAAAGAGTATTGCTTATCTAAACGCGCGGCAGGATAATGATGAGGCCGGGGTTCTGAAATTCAAACTCATGACCGATGAAAATGCTTCCGAGGGCACTTATAATTTTGACGTCGCTACTACTTATACAACTGGATCAGGATCTGATGAAAAGACTTACACTACCACACAAACAATTCAGGTTCAAGTCCAGGGTAAAGAATATGCTCAGGTTGTGACCGTGAGCAAGGCTGATATTGACATAGCAAAGGAAGAACCTCTTGAGTTTATTGTTACAAATACAGGAACTTCTCCTTTGAAAAACCTAGTTTTCTCCTGGACGGATCCAAAAGGCGTAGTTTTGCCTGTATACTCCGATAATACAAAACACATCAAACAGTTGAATGCAGGTCAATCCGTAAAAGTTGATTATACCGTAATGGCAGACGTAAGTGCTACTCCAGGACTATACACTTTGGATGTCAACCTTTCATATGAAGATTCTGACTCTGCCTCTAAAAATATCCAGACTACAGCAGGACTTTTCGTAGGAGGAGCAACTGATTTTGATGTTTCCTTCTCAGAAAGCAGTGCTGGAGAGACTTCTTTCTCAGTTGCAAATGTGGGAAATAATATTGCATATGCTGTGAAAGTCTCGGTTCCAGATCAAGATGGATACAAAGTTTCTGGAAGTTCATCAACGATTGTGGGAAATCTAGAGAAAGGAGATTACACAATTGCTTCGTTTAATGTTGCAAATTCGCAGGGTGGTACGGGAGGAAACACAACTGAAAATGGTCCAGGAGCAGCGCCAGATTCTTCACAAGCTGGTGCTAACGGCGCAAGCTCAAATTCCATGAATTCCTCCAACCCATTGAAGGTCCAGATTGAGTATACGGATGCAAAGGGAGAAAGGGAAACTGTTACTAAAGAAGTTAATCTCGGAACTACAACATCCGGAAATATGACTGCAGCAGGAGGTCCGGGAGGCTCAGGTCGCGGTGGAATTAGTTCGTACCTACCATATATTGGATTGCTTGTTATTGCAGGTGGAGCATTTGTCTACCGAAGGAAAATTCAAGAAAAGATACAAGCAAGAAAAGGTAAACAATCCGAGTACAAAAAGCCTGAAGACCAAGAGGTCTGAAAAAAACACGCTACTAGATGAACGGAAGGATGCAAGATGAGACAATCGACCTACCTGAAAATGGGTCTGAACATGCTTGTTCACAGTAAACTCCGAAGCTGGTTGACCATTATCGGGATAGTTATAGGGATCGGATCTGTAGTTGGCATCCTCTCCCTCGGAGATTCCATGCAAGAGCAAGTTCAGAGTAGACTTTCCGAGATGGATCTGACAAAAATAACCATAACTCCAGGATATTCCAAGGCATCATCTAATATGCCTGGGCCAGGAGGTGGAGGAGGAGGTACGACAACAGATGTTGAATTAACAGACACGGACATTGCGGCACTTCGAGGATTGAATAATATATCATATATAGAGGGAGAGATTTCCGGCAGTGAGCCAGTGATTTATGCAGCACAAAATGCAACTCTTTCAATCACAGGTGTAGACCCACAGGTCTGGCAATATATGACTACACTAAAAACACAATCCGGAAGATTGCTTGAACCTTCTGATAAGTATGTTGCAGTCATTGGAAGCGGCGTTGCAAGTGGAACTTATAAACAGGATATCGGAATTAACCAGGTAATAACTATAAATGGCAAAGCGGTGCGTGTTGTTGGGATTCTGTCAGAAGAAGGTCAAGGTGACAGAAGTATTTACATGCCTATCGATGGAGCAGTAACCCTAATCAATGATTCAAAAAATAATGTTTATGATTCCATTACTGTAAAAGCCAAGAGCGAAGATGCGGTAGACAATCTGACACAAGATATCGTGGATAAGCTCATGATATCAAGGCACATCGTCAATGATGACGATAGAGACTTCTCCGTTTCAGCGTCTAAATCTATGGCTGAATCTGTCACTGAAATGACGAGTTCAATGACTCTCTTCCTCAGTGCAATTGCAGCTGTGTCATTGCTTGTGGGAGCAGTTGGTATTGCCAACACCATGTTTACTTCCGTCCTGGAGAAAACAAAGGAAATAGGGACCATGAAAGCCATTGGAGCAAAAAATAGGGATATCCTCATGATTTTCCTTTTCAATTCTGCAATGGTAGGTCTTGTTGGTGGTATCCTTGGAGATATATTGGGAGCTTTTGTTTCAACTCTTTTCCCATTGCTGGGTTTGCGGATGATGGGAGGAGGAGGAAGTTCAAGCATATACTTTGCTCCTGATCTAATGGCTTATGGGCTTATTCTAGCAATAATAATCGGAGTACTCTCTGGAATAGTACCTGCATACAGGGCTTCGAAATTAAAGCCTGTGGATGCCTTAAGGTATGAATAATGAAAGTTATCTGAGAGTTAAAGGGAAACCTCAAAGAGGCATTGAAAGAGAGTCTCCCCTCTCAGGATTTTATTTTTGAATCAGTCACTATTTTTGTGAAACTGTACAATCTTTTTATCCTATCCAGATAATTCTTGGAAATTTAACTGCGCCTGATATTATCATTTTATTCTTTGTTATTATCTTTATATATCCCTCTCAAAAAATGACTAGTTTTTTAAGGGTTATTAAGCCTTATTTTTCCATTAAATATAGTGCCATTCCTCCTCCAATTAAGGTACAGCCATTAAATGATTTATTTGCTATTTAGAAAGCTTAAGTGCTCCAATTAATTGATTAAATCTCGTTCTTTCCTTGCATTTATCATTGAAATTCTGATGGAAAAATGACATCAGTCGCCATATTTATAAATAAAAACAAATTGTGAACAAACAACGGGATTATAGTAATTATTTACTGACTTTAAAGAGCATTATAAATTATTTCTCTAAAAAATGGTTTTTAGAGTGTGCCTTAAATGGGGAAGTTCTAACTGCAGATATATTGTCAAAAATAAGCCTTCTAGATCCTTAGTTTTAACGATAATTTGGAAGGATTCTATATCTTTATTCTTAGTTATTTCTACAAACTCTAATTTTTCAATTTTTCGGACTTATATTTCAATGGCATTTATATTCAAAATTTTTGGCAAGCCTCTTTTTTAAAAGTGGTAAAAATTTGTTAGCATACTTCATATAATTATTTGCTTTTTTAAAAAAAGATGTAGTAAAAAAGATACTTAAGTTAACAAGTAACTGGGTGGCGTATTTCATTCTTAAAAATATGACTGATTTTCAGAGTGAGGTGAGCTATTTTTCTTGCCTGTAACTTAAATCTTGAAAAGTCGGTTGAATTCGCGGAATTTTATGGTATATACATCTTTCGAAGGCGAAAACCAAATATAAACTTTATCCTAAAAAAGATATATTTTTTATTTTTTAGGCATACAAAAAAGTGCAAATTAGGCATAAATGTAAATATTACCTATTAAAAATTATTTAATAAATTAATACTGGATGACAGAGGTTTTGGGTTGGTTCTTATGAAATTATCCCTTCAAATGTATGAAAACTTCCATAAGATGTTTACTGGAAGCAACGAAAATACTTTTGAAACATGTAAGGAATGCGGGGGAGCCTGCGAGCATAATAAAGTGGGTACTCTGCTACCTGGAGAAGAAGAATATATGGCAGAAAAAATGGGTA